>Ga0066710_100003126_pt1 | contig 13900 bp, 8 predicted proteins | sample GraSoiAngelo_159_FD_79666 | JGI IMG/M metagenome (GOLD analysis project Ga0066710, IMG submission 79666) | Grasslands soil microbial communities from the Angelo Coastal Reserve, California, USA - 14_1009_16_40cm | ecosystem: Environmental > Terrestrial > Soil > Grasslands | place: USA...
ACGCGGCGCAAAGGCGTCCGCGCCGAAGACGACGACCAGGTGCGCCTGCTCATCGACGCCGCCACGGCGGTCGTGACGATCTTCGGCAAGACGTCGCTGCTGCACGTCCGCGAAGTGCTGCAGACGTCGCGCGAGGAGAATCTCGCGATGATTGCGGACACGGTCCGCTTCCTCAAATCGCACGGCCGCTTCGTCGTCTACGACGCCGAACACTGCTTCGACGGCTTCACGGAGGATCGCGAGTACGCGATGGCGACGCTGCGCGCGGCCGAGGATGCGGGCGCCGACGTGGTGACGCTGTGCGATACGAACGGCGGGTCGCTGCCGGGCGACGTGGCGGCGATTACGCGGCTCGCCTGCGAAGCGCTGCGCGTGCGCGTCGGGATTCACACGCACGACGACATCGGCCTCGGCGTCGCCAACGCGCTGGCGGCGGTCGAGGCCGGCGCGACGCACGTGCAGGGGACGATCAACGGGTTCGGCGAACGCACGGGCAACTGCAACCTCATCTCTGTCATTCCGAACCTGCACTTCAAGCTGAAGAAGCCGTGCGTGCCGGTGGAATCGCTGCCGACGCTCACCGAGCTCTCGCAGTTCGTCGACGAGACCGCGAACCTGCGGCCCAACCCGCGGCTCCCCTGGGTCGGCGCGGCGGCGTTCTCGCACAAAGGCGGGACGCACGTGAACGCCGTGCAGAAGGTGCTCCGCAGCTACGAGCACATCGATCCCTCGGCCGTCGGCAACACGCGCCACGTGCTCGTCAGCGATCTCGCCGGCCGCAGCAACATCGTGATGAAGGCGCGCGAGCTCGGCATCGATCTCACGAGCGACACGCCGCACCTGAGGACGATGCTGAAGCGGATCAAGGAGCTCGAGCACCGGGGATACGAGTTCGAGGCCGCGGACGGATCGCTGTCGCTGCTGATCCGGCGTGCGCTGAGGAACGCGGCGCCGCCGTTCACCGTCGACGCGTATCACGTGTCGATGCGGTCGGACGGCAAGGCGTCGGTGTGCGAGGCGACGGTCAAGGTCAGCGTGGGCGGCGGGACGGCGCATACCGTCGCCGACGGGGACGGACCGGTCAACGCGCTGGACGCGGCGCTGCGGTCGGCGCTCGTGACGTTCTACCCGGCGCTGCAGTCGGTACGGCTGACCGACTACAAAGTCCGCATCATCGATTCGAGGTCAGGCACCGCGGCTGTGACGCGCGTGCTCATCGAGTCGACCGACGGCGCCGCCGAGTGGGGCACGATCGGCGTCAGCGAGAACATCATCGAAGCGAGCCTCGAAGCGCTGGTCGACGGCCTCGAGTACGCGCTGGTTCGCGCGGGAGACAGACAATCCTGATGTCGGGGCGTCACGCAGCCGGGCACGGTCGAAAACGTGCAAAGACGATCTCCGGTTCCGTACTATCCGGTTTCGTATCATCATCAGGCCTGATACACCGTCGACCCGCCGACCACGGTGCGCACGACCTGGATGTCCTTGATCTTCGCCTGGTCGACCGTGTGCGGATCCTCCGTGTTCTTCGTCACGCCCGCGAGCTCGAGCGCCTTGCTGTTGTAGAACGAGGTGTGCCCGCCGCAGTTACCGCGGCAGATAATGCAGCAGCTTCAAGATGTCCGAGAACACCCCCATCGCGGTGACGTCGGCGCCGGCGCCGGGCCCCTGCACGACGAGCGGCGTGCGTGAATAGCGCTTCGTGGTGAACGCGATGACGTTGTCGCTCCCCTTCGCCGACGCGACCGGGTGGTTGCGCGGGAATTCCTTCAGCCCTGCGCGCGCGCGGCCGTTCTCGAGCGTGCCGACGTAGCGCAGGACGTTGCCGCGCGCCGCCGCGGCGGCGAACCGCTTCGCCATCTGCTTGTCGTACGCCGCGTACGCGGTGAGAAACCGATCCGAATACGCGCCGCGCGTGAGCGGCGCCGGCACGAGGCTGTCCACCTCCACGTCTTTCAGATCCATCTTCAGACCGATCATCCGCGCGAGGATCAGCAGCTTGCGCGCGACGTCGTTGCCCGACAGATCCTCGCGCGGATCCGGCTCGGTGAACCCGTTGCGGTGCGCCTCTGCGACCAGCGTGCTGAACGCCGTCTCGCCTTCGAACGTGTTGAACAGGTAGCTGAGCGTGCCCGACAGGATGCCGTCGATGCGGACGATCTCGTCGCCGCTCGCGATCAGGTCGCGCAGCGTCGACACGATCGGCAGACCGGCGCCCACGTTCGCTTCGAACAGGAAATGCTTCTTCCGCCGCTCGAGCAGCGCCATCAGCGCCGTGTAGCGGTTCCACGGCAGCGCGTTCGCCCACTTGTTCGGCGTGATGATGTGCAGGTTCGCGTCGATGAAGGCGGGATACGCGTCGACCACCGCCGGGCCGACCGTGCAGTCGACGAGCGCGCCGTTGGTCAGCTCCATCGCGGCGATCCGCTTCGCCAACGTCGTCGGCTCCATGCGGTGAGACGACTCGCGGAGCAGCTCCTTCCACGACGCGAGGTTCACGCCGTTTGCGTCGGCGAGGTACCGCGTGCTGTTCGCGAGCCCGACGACGGTGACGTCGAAGCCGCGCGACAGCAGGTATTCGCGCTGCTGATGCAGCTGCCGCAGCACCGCGCTGCCGACGTTGCCGACGCCGACGAACGCGAGGGCGAGCTTCGTCCGCGTCTCGAAGAAGGCCTGATGAATCGCGTTCAGCGCACGCCCCTGCTGCGGCGCGTCGATGACGCAGGAGATGTTCAGCTCCGACGCCCCCTGTGCGATCGCGCTGATGTTGATGTTCTGGCGTCCGAGCGAGTCGAACACCTTTCCGGCGACGCCGGGCCGCCCTTTCATCCCTTCGCCGACGACGGCGAGGATCGCCTGATCCTCCTTCCGATCGACGCGCATCAGCTGCTCGTGCACCTCGAACCTGAAGTCCTCGTTGATCGCCGCGACCGCGCGGTCGGCGTCGGCGGTCCGGACGCCGAAGCAGATCGTGTGCTCGGATGACGCCTGAGAAATCAGGACGACGCTGACGCGGCGCGCCGCGAGCGCGCGGAACAGCCGTTCGGCCACGCCGGGTACGCCGACCATCCCCGGCCCGCGGAGCGTCAGCAGCGACAGGTCGCCGACCGACGTAATCCCCTTCGCCATCCGTCCGTCATCGTCGGCGCCGGTGGAGATCAGCGTGCCGGGCGCGTCGGGCTTGAACGTGTTCTTGATCAGAATCGGAATGCGCTTCGCGACCGCCGGGGCGATCGTCGCCGAGTGGAGCACCTTCGCGCCGAAGTACGACAGCTCCATCGCCTCTTCGTACGTCATCTGCGGCAGGACGAACGCCGACGGCACGACGCGCGGATCGGCGCTGAGCACGCCGTCCACGTCGGTCCAGATCTCGATGACCGATGCGCCCAGCGCGGCGCCGACAATCGCGGCGCTGTAGTCCGAGCCATTCCGCCCGATCGTCGTCGTCTGCCCGTCCTCGGTGGCGCCGATGAAACCTGTGACGACGGGCACGACGCCGTTGCCATGCGCTCTCGTGACGCGTTTGAACAGCCGGCGTCCGCGCGGGTTGGTCTTCTTGAAGTTCACGTTCGCGTGCGTGAACTGATCGTCGGTGACGACGAAGTCGCGCGCGTCGACGAACGCGGCGGGATGCCGGCGGTTCAGGTATCCAGCGACGATCACCGCCGACAACCGCTCGCCGAAGCTCGCCGTCATGTCGAGCGCGCGCAGCGGACAGTGGCGCAGCAGGTGGACCCCCTCGAGGGTGCTCGCCAGCTCGGCGAGCAGCGCGTCGACGTGGACGCGCGTCCGGTTCTGTCCCGTGCCGACGAGCTGCGAGACCGCCGCGCGGTGCCGCCGCGCGATGTCGTTGAGCGCGCGCCGGTATTTCACGTCGGCGCGCTCGGCGATCCGCGCCGCTTCGATCAGCTGATTGGTGACGCCCTGAAACGCCGAGACGACGGCGACGACCGGCTCGCGCCGATGCGCGTCGAGAACGATGTTGCCGACCTGTCGTATCGTCGCAGGAGTCGAGAGAGAAGAACCGCCGAACTTCTGAATTTTCATATTCGCTGGGCGAGACATTATGACTTACCGCAGCCCGCAGGTTTCTTACCACAGAGACACAGAGAAGACGCGGAGATTTAACCGCAGAGGGCACAGAGCCCGCAGAGTGGATGCCGATCGGTTCGGCGGCCGGCCCGCTTTGCGGGCCGGCATGCGCGGTCGGATCGGATGCAAACACGAGCCACGCCCGATCCCCACGTGGCTCGCGTTTGCATCCGACTCCGACCGCGCGCGTCACGTAGCGACGCCGCCGAACCGAGGCGCTCTGTGGCCTCTGTGTCTCTGAGGTAAGAAGCCTGCGGGCTCTGCCACGGTGACGGCGGTAACGCGTCTATAATCCGCGCACGCGCGAACGCGGAGGTGCAACGTGGTCTGGATGCGTCGCTTGGTGTCACTCGCCGCCCTTATCGTGGTCGTAGTCGCCGGAGCCGCCGCACAACCCGGTTCGTACGACATCGTGATTCGCGGCGGCCACATCGTGGACGGCTCCGGCAACCCGTGGTTCGCCGGCGACGTCGCGATCCGGAACGGGCGCATCGCGGCCGTCGGACGCGTGCCGAACGGCGCCGCCGTGCGAACGATCGAGGCGCGCGGCCTCGTCGTCTCGCCTGGTTTCATCGACCTGCACACGCACTCCGACATCGCCGTGCTCGCCGATGGCACTGCTCAGAGCAAGGTGCGCCAGGGCGTCACGCTCGACGTCATGGGCGAGAGCACGTCGGTGGCGCCGCGCGACGGGTTGAAGGACGAGGGCGCCAACGACGGCGGCGTCACGGCAGCCGGCGCGGTCACGCCGGACTGGACGACGTTCACCGGCTACTTCCAGCGCGTGGAGCGGGAAGGCGTCTCGATCAATCTGATCTCACACGTCTCGAGCGAGCAGGTGCGCCGCGTCGTCATGGGATACGACGCGCGTCCCGCCACGCCCGCCGAGCTCGATCGCATGAAGAAGCTCGTGGCGCGATCGATGGAAGAAGGCGCGTGGGGGCTCGTCACGCGGTTCGAGAGCGGTGGACCGGATCATCCCGCGGAGATCGTCGAGCTCGCCAGGGTGGTCGCGTCCTACGGCGGCAACTACACGTCGCACGTCGGCAGCGAAGGCTTCGAGCAGGAGAAGGAAATCCAGTTCGCGATCCGCGTGGCCGAAGAAGCGAAGATCCCCGTCCACATCTTTCATCTGAAGATTCGCGCGCGCGACAACTGGGGCACCGTCGGCAAGTACGTCAGGATGATCGAGGACGCGCGGTCGCGCGGGCTGGACGTCACCGCGAATCAATATCCGTACACCGCGATGAACCACGGATGGAGCGCGTTCTTCCCCGTCTGGGCGCGCGAGGGCGGTCCGGCGAAGTTCGCCGAGCGGCTCCGCGATCCGGCGGTCCGCGAGCGGATCAAGACCGACAAGGATTTCATCGCCTGGGCGAAAGAGCACGGCTGGTGGGAAGGCATCGTGATGGGCCGCGCCGGCAGCGAGAAGAACCGCAGGTACGAGGGAATGCGCGTCTCCGAGATCGCGAAGCAGCGCGGCGACGCGGATCCGGCCGACACGTGCCTCACGCTGATGGCCGAGGACGGCGGCCGCATCAGCGGCATGTTCCACACGATGTCGGAAGACGATGTGCGGCTCGTGATGCGGCAGCCGTGGGTGGCCATCGCGAGCGACGGGTCGGCCATCAATCTCGACGCGCCCGGCGTGCCGCACCCGCGCAACTACAGCACCAACGTCCGCGTGCTCGGCTACTACGTCCGCGATCAGCGCGTGCTGACGCTCGAGGACGCCGTTCGCAGGATGACGTCGCTGCCGGCGCAGATTCTCGGTCTGCGCGATCGCGGCCAGCTGCGCGAGGGACTTGCCGCCGACGTCGCGGTGTTCGACCCCGCCGTGGTCGGCGAGACGAACTCGTTCGAGAAGCCGAAGTCGTACGCGAAGGGTGTTCAGTACGTGATCGTGAACGGCACGATCGTCATCGACAGAGGCGAGCACACCGGCGCGAAGCCGGGGAGAGTCGTTCGCTCGTACGCGTCGTCAGCAGCCAAGACTCATTAGTGGCGACCAGCCCGCTACTTCGCGCTGCACTTCTGGGCGACGGTTTCGATCGCCGCAACCCGCAGCCGCTTCGCGTTCGACTTCAGATCGTGGCTTCCGCCGGTCGTACCAGCGACTTCCGGAACGCCGGTGTCCGCGCCGCGGCCGTCGAGCGTCATCGTACCCTGCACGCGCACGCGCTCGCCGAGGTGCGCGTCGAGCTTGGCGGCGTCGCCCACGAGCACGTAGGTCGTCGGCCTGGCATCCTTCGCGAGGCTCGTGCTCGCGTCGGTCGCCTGCGCCAGCATGTACCCGGGCGCCGGCTCCTGGCTGTTCGCGAGCTTGCCTGCTTCCTCGGGCCGCGCCGCGGCGCCCGACGCCGTCGTGCCGAGCGTGCCCGACTGGCCGATCCTCTGCAGACAGCCGACGACGGTCACCGGATTCGCGGTCGACGCGCTGCGATCGCCCTGCGCCGCGACGGCACAGCCGAGCACCAGCACGATGCTCAGCGTCTCAGCCCATCTGTGATGTGACATGGATATGCCTCCGCGTCACATCGCTGCAACGGCGGCGCCAGTTCTTGCCCTGATTTCTAGAACGTCATCTTGATGGCCACCTGGACCTGACGCGGATCGCCGACGCCCTGTCGCAGGAAGCCGTCGAAATTGAACAGCGCCGGCGTCGTGAGCGGGTTCACGTTGTTGGCGTTGTTGAGGGTGTTGAACATCTCGACGCTCGGGATGATGTCGACGCGCATGCCGACGCGGATCGGCCGCTGGAGGCGCCAGTCGAGCGAGAAGTACTGGTTGTCCTTGCGATCCCAGTTGCGGCCGCGATCGGTGCCGTTCAACACGCGCGGCGACGTGGTGATCGGCTGCGCGGCGCGACCCTGCATGCGCACGTTGATCAGGAAGCGCTGCGGCAGCTCCGCGTAGGTGAAGAAGTTGAACTTGTGGCGGATGTCGCGATCCGACGGCCCGTAGTCGAGGCTCAAATCGTAGAAGTTGAACGAGCGATCGGTGAACGGATCGCGCTCGTTCGAGTCGTCGTCTTCGTCCTTCGACAGGACGTAGTTCGCTTCGAGCTGATACCGCTGCGAGAAACGTTTCCGCACGCCGAATGTGGCGCCGCGGTAGAGGCCGTGCCCGCGGCTGTTCGTCACGAACACGTCGCTCAACTGCGGCTCGAACGGATTGTTGCCGGTGTAGGTCGTGGTGTCGCGCGTCGGCGGCTGCACGGACGCGGCTGCCGTTCCGTGGACGTTGTAATTGAGGAAGCGCGTGAGGTGCACCCCTTTCGCGACGGTGACGTCGACGTAGGCCGCCACGCTCGACGCGAGCTCACGGTCGAAGCCGACGTTGACGCTGTAGACGCGCGGGTTGCGGTAGTCGCGATCGAACACGCGCACGCCGGTGAAGAGTGGAAACGTGCCGGCGGGCACCGCGCTCGGCGCGAGGAGATTCGGCCACACCGGCATGTCGGCGAACGCCGTGAACGCGGTGTTGCGGAAATCGCTCTTCTGCTGAATCCCGTTGGTGGTGACCGATCCGACCTGGCTCAGCATGTTCTGCCGCGCGTAGTAGATGCCGGCGCTTCCGCGGACGACCGACTTGCCGTCCTCGGCCACGTCCCACGCAAATCCGCCTCGCGGCTGAAGCTGGTTCCATTGATTGTGAATCGTGCCGTCGGATGGGAATCGCGGATCGTTCAGGAAGCTGGCGTACGCCGTGGTCTTCGGATCGACCGTTGACGGCATCATCTGGCCGTCCCACCGCAGACCGTAATCGACCGTCAGGCCGTGGCCGGCCTGCCATCGGTCCTGGACGAACAGCGCGAGCTCTTCGTTGTTGATGTCCGAGGCGCCGGCCGCGTCGCGCGCGATGCCATCGGGGCTGGTGCTCTGAAGGTAGAACAGCAGCGGTCCGCCGGTCGGTGTCGAGTTGCCCGGGCACGCAGCCGGCGCGGTGACGTACGCGCCGTTCGAGCAGCCGACGGTGAACGGCCCGAATCCGCCGGGCGCCGCCGGCGAGGCATAGCGCAGGAAGCCGGGCACGCCGTCGAAGATGTAGCGGCCTTCGAAGAAGCCGCGAAAGACCTGGGCGTTGTTCGTGTGGATCCATTCGGCGCCGGTTTTGACCGTGTGTCTGCCGGCGACGATCGAGAAGTTGTCCTTGACTTGAAACCGCTTGACCAGCTCGTCGACGGTCGGTTCCAGGAAAAACGGATTGCCGAAGCGGAACGTCGTGGCGAAGCCCATCGCCGTGTCGGCTGGAACGGACGAAGCCACGGCGGACCGCGGACGATTTTCGCGCGAGTAGGTCGCATGGAACTCATTCAGTTTGTTTGCCGTGACGGTGCTGAACAGGTTCAGGTTCAGAACGTTGATCTTCGAGGGCCCTTCGATGCCGTTGGCCGAGCTGCCGTACGTCGCGACGTCGAAAGTCTGGTTCGTGTTCTTCGAGTAATCGAAGTTGTACGACGCCGACAGGTTGTTCCGCGGCGAGAGGCTCAAGTCCACCTTCGTCAGCGTCGCGTTGTTGTTGATCGAATGCTGAACAGGCTGTCCTTCGTCCTGGCCTCGACCGGTGCGGAAGAACCCGAGCAGCGCGAGCCTCTGGCAGTCAGCGCTGGCGGCGATCAACGCCTCGTTGGCCGCCAGCGTCGGCGCGCTCACCGGACAGGGCGCTCCAATCGCCTCCGACAGGTTCGGACGCAGAAGATTCTCGCGGACGCCTTCGAGCGCGAGGAAGTAGAAGGCCTTGTCCCTGACGATCGGGCCGCCGATCGTGCCGCCGAACTGCTCGCGGTGAAAGTCGTTGAGCGGCTTGCCGTCCGACGTGTTCGAGGTGAGCCCTTTGACCCGCTGGTAGTGGAACAGCGAGCCGGTGATCTGATTCGTGCCCGACTTGGTGATGACGTTGACGACGCCTCCGGCGGTATGGCCGAACTCGGCGCTGGCGCCGGTGGCAATCACCTGAAACTGCTTGACCGCCTCGAGCGTGATGTCGATCGCCGCGCGCTGCCCGCCGACCTGCTCGCCGAAGAACCCGTTGGTGTAGTCGCCGCCGTCGAGGCTGATGTTGTTGAAGACGCCGCGCTGGCCGGCGAACGTGATCTCGTCGCCGTCGGGGCCCTGCACGATGCTCACGCCGGGCGTCAACGTGAGGAGATCCTCGAACTTGCGCCCGAGGATCGGCGTCGACTCGATCGTCGTTTCGTCGAGCGTGCTGGCGGCCGTCGTGCGCGTCGTCTCGACGGCGGGGCTCGTCGTCGTCACCGTGACGGTTTCGGCGATCCCGGACAATTTCATCGTCGGACTGAGCCGCACCGTTTCGCCGACCGTGACAACCACGCCTTCCTGCACGACGGTCGCAAAGCCCGAGAGCTTCAGCGTGATCGTGTAGCGCCCCGGCGGCAGCTGCAGCGCCACGAACCGTCCCTCGCGATCCGTCGTCAGCGTGCGCGTCAGGTTGGTGTCGGCGTTGCGGATCTCCACCTCGACTCCGGGCAGAACCGCGCCGCTGGCGTCGACGACGGTGCCGTCGATGACGGCGGTCGTGATCTGCGATTGCGCCGCGGCGGACGCGGCGGCCGCCAGCGAGATGATCACCACGGTGAGCAGGTGCAAGGACCGCATGAGACCTCCTGTCTTCGAAGCGTGCGCCATCATGGGTCAATCTTGGCGCGGCGGCAAGTGTTCGTACTGCGGCGAAGCGTTTAGAATAGCGGGCGTCGATGTACGCCACCTCCGCGACCACCCGTGCGAGAACGCTCCCCGTGTCGGGCGATCGCGCGTCGCCGCTGCTCGCGGCCTCGCAAATCGTCACGAGCCCGGAGACACAGATTCAGTGTCGCGTCGAACGGCTGCTCGGCGAGGGCGGGTTCGGTCAGGTGTATCTGGCGACGCGGCTCGGGCACTCGGCGTTGGTGCCAGAGATTGTGTGCATCAAAGTCAGCCCGCGCATCGATGGCTGGCTGCGGGAGGCGTATTTCGGTCAGCTGCTCGATGGCCATCCCCGGGCGATTCGCGTGTTCGATCGATTTCCGCTGATGCGCGGCGGCCAGGTGCTGTACTGCCTGACGCTCGAGTACGCGCGCCACGGCGATCTGAGCGCGTTCCTGTCGCGCTCGGGCAAGGGATGGTCGGAGCGGCTCGCGCGGCGGGAAATTTCAGGCCTGCTCGAAGTGCTCGGCAAACTTCATCGCGGCCAGACGCTTCATCGCGACCTCACGCCGCTGAACGTCTTCGTCTGCGACGGCCGGCGGCTCAAGCTCGGAGACTTCGGCATCGTCCGCCAACAGAGCGATCGGCGCGGCATCACCGCTCGAACGATGAACGCGCTCACCGCGCCCAGCGAGATTCTCGAGCGCGCGGCGCCGAAGTGGCAGGCGCGCGACGATGTCTATCAGGTCGGACAGCTGCTGGGCATGTTGATCAGAGGCGACGCGCGGACGCGGATCCGCACGCACGACATTCGCGCGCTGCCCTGCACCGATCATCTGAAGGAGATTGTGTATCGGTGCATCGGCGAGCGCAGGAAGCGCTACGAGAGCGCCGACGAAATGATCAACGCGCTGCGGAATCCGCCGGCGACACTCAGAGCCGGCGTGCGCCGGACGCTCAAAGGCGTGCACCTCGCGTTCACCGGCATCCTCAGCAAACGCCGCAGCGAAGCGATTCGCGCCGCTCGCCGGGCCGGCGCCATCGTCCACGGCGGCCCGTCGGTCGGCACGACGGTCGTCGTCCGGGGCCGCCCCAATCCGCTACAGGCCGCAGGCCGCGACGGCGGACGCAAGCTGATGGAGATCAAGCGGCTGCGCGAGAAGGGTCACCGCATCACGCTGCTCAACGAGCGACAGTTCTGGGCGCTCGTGGCCCGTCCACGCTGATCAAGGATTCTATTTTTTCCTGCGTCTCGCTCCCCCGCAAGCGCGCCGACGTCGCCCTGCCCGCGGTAAGATCGCCGGTCATGCCGGCGCAGTACGAAGTCAGCGCGATCGGTTCCGACGAGATCCCGCGCGCGAGCGATCCCGCGCATCAGCACCTGCTCGACGTGTACGCGAGCGAGATCAACAAGGTCGCCTCCGTCTGGCGCGGATTCGACGACGGCGTGATCGGGTACCGGCCACATCCGAAATCGATGACGGTCGCCGACGTGTTCAGGCACGAGCTGCTGTCGGGCCGGCGCTTCTTCGGCGAGTTCCTCGGCCTGCCCGAACCCGACGCGGCTTCGCTCGTGCCCTCGCCCCTTACAGTGAGCGCGTCCGTCGTGCGGCTGGCCGAGCTCGCGCGCGCACGCCTGCCGCGGCTGGCGCGCGAACCGCAGTCATGGTGGGAAGCGGCGGTGCCGTTCTTCGACGTCGAGCGCACGCGCATCTGGGTCTTCTGGAGACGAGTCCTGCACAGCGCTCATCACCGCACGCAGCTGACGGTCTATCTGCGTTTGCTCGACCGCCCGGTGCCCGCCATTTACGGGCCGACGGCCGACGTCACATGGACCGGCGCCGATCCGACGCGCAACGTCGACGCCGCGCGGCGCCGTTGATCAGGTCGATGTAGACCGCTCGGCTGAAAGCCTCGCGCTACCACGGACGTGCGGCCTCGCGGTACCACGGACGTGCGGACTCGCGCTGCCAGGACCTGTCGATCGCGCGCCTGCCCGTTCGACAAGAGCCATGAAGGGTCAAACAGAGGAGAGAGACATGAGATTCATGGTCATCGTCAAAGCGAGCAAGGAATCGGAAGGGGGCATCATGCCGGACCGGAAGCTTCTGACCGAAATGGGCAGGTACAATGAAGAGCTCTCGAAGGCCGGCGTGTTCCTGGCCGGCGAGGGGCTGCACCCGACCTCGAAAGGAAAGCGGGTGAAGTTCTCCGGAACGCAGAGGACGGTCATCGACGGCCCGTTCGCCGAAACGAAGGAGCTCATCGCGGGGTACTGGCTGTGGCAGGCGAGGTCCATGGACGAGGCTGTCGAGTGGCTGAAGCGGGCGCCGTTCGACGGCGGGACCGAAGTCGAGATCCGGCAGGTGTTCGAGGCGGCGGATTTCGGAGACGAATTCACACCGGAGCTGCGCCGTCAGGAAGAAACGATCCGGGCGCAGGCGGCCGCGAAGAAGTGAAACCGTCTCCGCGCGTCTGCGGGAGGATGATGAGGATGATGCGAAGCGTTGTCGGATTCATGACGGTCCTGCTGCTCGCGACTGCCGTGGCCGCGCAGGCGCCGTCACCCAAACCTGCCCCCGCAGCCGCGACGCGTCCGGCCGGCACGCTCGCGCAGGTGATGCGCGGGATCTATTTTCCGAATTCGAACGTGATCTTCGACGTCCAGCAGACCGATCCTGCGGCGCCGAAGAAAGCGCCGACCGAGATCGGACGTTCCGCGTCAGAGACGTACGCCAACACGTACTCCGGATGGGAAGCGGTCGAAAACGCCGCCGTCGCGCTGACCGACGGCGTCGATCTCATCCTGAAGCCGGGACGCTCGTGTCAGAACGGAAAGCCGGTGCCGCTGCAGCAGGCGGACTTTCAGAAGTTCGCGCGCGAGATGCGCGCCGCGGGCCTCGCCGTGCTCGAAGCGGCGCGAACGAAGAACCAGGAGAAGGTGTCGGACGCCACCAACACGCTCGCCGACGCGTGTTCGAACTGCCACGAGGTGTACCGCGACAAGGGGCCGGCCGACAGCCCGGCCCGATGCACGCCGCCCCGCAAGTAGATCGCGAAACCACTCAGAACAGCTGGCCGACATCGCCCAGCATGGCGCGGCGAATGAGCGGCAGCGGCAGCGGACCGATGCGGATGAACGCGTCGTGGAAACCGCGCAGGCTGTAGCCGCTCCCCTTCTTCGCCTTGTAGTCCTCGCGCAGCTTCAGGATCATCAGCTTGCCCATCGTGTAGTAGCCGTACAACGCATCGGCCGTGCCGCGCTTCGCTTCCGACACTGCGACAGGATGCGGTTGATGGCCGGCGGTCTCGAAGAGCTTCGTCGCCTCCCCCACGTCCATCCCCTGCACGTGCATCTTGATGCCGACGATGAATCGAACGTCGCGGAGGAGCGCGTCCTGGAGTTGGGCGAGCCGGTACTTCGGCTCGCCGGCGTGAAATCCTTCGTCGAGCATCATCTGCTCGGCGTAATGCGCCCACCCCTCTGCGTTCGAAGCAGCGCCATAGACCTTGCGGACGTCCGACGGGAAGTCCTTCGCGTACAGAAACTGAGTGTAGTGGCCGGGATACACCTCGTGAACCGACGTGTTGGCGATCGCCGCGTAATACCACTGCCGCATGAAATCGGCGCGCTCGGCGGCGGACCCGCGCGGGTCGGGCAGCGTCATGTTGTAGTACGCGTCCAGCTTCGCGCGCTCGAACGGTCCGGGCGTGTCCATCGACGCCGACGTCGTCGACCGCATGAACGGCGGCGTCTCCTTCACCTTCGCAGGATCGGACGGCGGAATCGTGATGATGTGATGATCGACGATGAACTGGCGGATCGAATCGAGCATGTCCTGCGTGGCCTGGAGCAGCTTGTCGGCGGGTGGATGGTCGGCCTGCATCGCGGCGAGCACCTGGTCGGCACTCTTGTTCGCATCGATTTGCCTGGCCGTCGCCTGGAACGCCGCCTCGTTCTTCCGGCGATCCGCTTCGGCGGTCGAGAGGAGATCGGCCGGCGACATATCGATCATCTCGTAGTCGGCGAGCGCGAGCCGGTACACCTCGTCTCCGTATGCGAAGCTGCCGGTCGACTTCGCCAGCAGCGTCTTCTGGAGATACGTTTTGTAGTCACCGAGCGCGCCGATCACATCGTCGTTGCTCTTTCGGAAGGCATCGAG
>Ga0066710_100003127_pt1 | contig 13900 bp, 11 predicted proteins | sample GraSoiAngelo_159_FD_79666 | JGI IMG/M metagenome (GOLD analysis project Ga0066710, IMG submission 79666) | Grasslands soil microbial communities from the Angelo Coastal Reserve, California, USA - 14_1009_16_40cm | ecosystem: Environmental > Terrestrial > Soil > Grasslands | place: USA...
CTCGCGTTCCTCTTCGCCCTGGGGGCGTACCTCGGCTCGCTCATCCGCGAAAGAATCGTGGTCACAGGACTCCGGTTCGTCGCCGCCGGTCTCGGGACCGCCGTGCTCCTGTGGGCCCTGGGGACGGCCGGCGTGCGGCTCGCCCCGTGACGCGTCGCGAACCGAGGGTTTTTATGGGGAGCCCACGTAAACCGCAGCGCCAATGATGGGAGTGGACACGGAGATCGAGGGCCTCCGGGCTGCGGTCTCCCGGCATTTCTCCGTGACCCAGATCGTCGTGAATCCGTTCGCCATCGCCTTCCGCGTCGCGGTGGACCCCGGGACGATGGACGCCGCGTTCGACGCCCTGCGTCGGGACCTGATCCCGCGCAACTACATCCCGTCCATTACGCGAGAGCAGGGCGTCTACACTGTGAACGTCCAGAAGCGGCCCGAGCCGAAATTCCGTGGGACCCAAGTGAACCTGCTGCTCCTCATCGCGACGATTGGTACCACGTGGGTCGCGGGAGCCTGGAACTGGCAGGCCTATGCGGGCGTGCCCCTCGTCTCCCTGGACGCGTTCCTGTACGGGTTCGTGAGCTTCACCGTGCCCCTGCTAGCGATCCTCGGTGCCCACGAGATGGGGCACTACCTGGTGGCGAAACGGCACGGCGTGCGCGCCTCCCTGCCGTTTTTCATCCCCTCGATTCCCCCACTGGGGACCTTCGGGGCGTTCATCTCGATGCGGGATCCCATACCGAACCGAAAGGCCCTCCTGGAAATCGGGATCGCGGGGCCGCTCGTGGGTTTCTGCCTCGCGGTGCCGATCGCCCTAATCGGTCTGGCGCTGGGCGCCGCGGATGCCCGCCCCGCCATCGTGAACGGTGGAGGCGAGATCTTTTCGCCCTCGGTCCTGTACGGGTGGATGCAGAGCCTGTTCCCGCAGGCCCTCGCGGACCCGTTCCGCCGGCACCCGACTGCGTTCGCGGGCTGGGTCGGGCTCTTCGTCACGGCGATCAACCTGCTCCCCGCGGGGCAGCTCGACGGCGGGCACGTCGCCCGTGCCCTCTTCGGGGAGCAACACCGATACCTCTCCTGGTCCGCCGTGCTGTTCCCGCTGGTCCTCGGCTTTTTTTCCTAGAGCTGGTTCCTGTTCGCGCTAATCATCCTCCTCCTTGGCGTTCGCCATCCGCCGCCGCTCAACGACCTTACGAAGCTGCGGCCCTCCCGCCAAGTGCTCGGGGCGATCGCGATCGCGATCCTCGTCCTCACATTCGTGCCGACGCCATTCGTCACCGTGCCGGCGAACGCGGGCTTTGCATTCGAGATGACGGCCGCACCGCACGGCCCTATCGGCTCGGTGAACGTGACAATCAGCGCCCCCGGCCAGGACACCTTCGCGGTGAACGTGAACAACACCGGGAATGTGGACATCACGGTGCACCTCGAAATCCGTCCCCAGAACCTGGACCGGATCGGGTGGACCCTGCGGATCGTGAATTTCACGGTCTACGGAGGTAGCTCGCCCCAGAATGTGACTGTCGGGGGCCCCAGCACGTTCGTCTCGCTCAACGTGACGCAATACGCGACGGTCCGGATCCTCGTGATGATCCCGAGCGGCCAGACGCCTGGAGTGTTCACCTTCAGCGTCCGCGGCGGCGTCTCCGGGCCTGGGACCCCGAACCCGATCTTCGAGGACGACCTCGATGTGAACGTCACGGTGGCTTGACGAACGCGCAAAATGTACGGGTGAGGGACTTGTGGACCCGGAGCGTGTGGGCCTCCTCGAGCCCTAGGAACTCTTCTCCGATTGCGACCGCCCGGTCGGACGGCAGCACGACCGCCGCATGCCCGCCTGGCCTGAGGAGACCCCGGAACGCTCCAAACGCACGACGATACAGGGAATTCGGGGGCTCACCCCGCGTGGAAGCCGCCCGGCCGTACGGCGGATCCGTAGCGATCGCGTCCACGGTTTCGACCTGAAGGGGGACATCCCCGACATCCGCGACGAACGTCTGAGCCTTGAGGCCGTAATGGGCGAGCGCGCGGGAGGTACCGTCCACCATCTTCTCTTGGAGATCGGAAGCGAATACTCGCATCCCGAGACGAGCCCCCTCAAGAGCGATTCCGCCCGTCCCGCAGAACGGGTCGAGGAGGGCACCGCCCCTCGGACACCGGGAGAGGTTCACCAGGGCGCGCGCGAACTTCGGGTGAAGCGAGATCGGCATCGAGAACGGCCGTCGGGCGACCTTCCGGGCCTCCATCGCGGACCGCTCAACCTCGTGCTCGACCTCTCCGAGGAGGAAGTCCCCTCCATGCTGGAGGAGACGGAACTCTCGGTCCGGACGATCGAGATCGACGCGTCCCGCCGGCACCGCCGCCCCGACCCGACGCTCCAAATCTCGCTTCTCGGCAGGTGTGAACGGGCCGTGCGCGCGCACACGGAAGGACTCGCCCGCGAGGCGGAGACGCGAGGCCGCTCGAAGCACGGAGGAGAGCGGGCCCAACGCGAGCACGCGATCGACATAGCGGGACAGGGCGACCCGTTCGAGTGCCCGCCGCGGGGGGCGAAGGGCGTCAACGACCAGGACCTCCGGAGTAAACGATACGGCGCGAATCGCCACCCGCTCCGCCTCCAACGCGGACAATGCGTCGGCGCGCGGGAGCGTCGGATGCTCACCCGAGAGTTCAAAGGCGATTCGCATCGCTCGCCTCGATGGGGCGCGTGAATTTCAAGCCACCGGACCGTCACGTTCAAGCCGGTCGTGGCGGTGCCCGCGCCGTGCTCCGGCTACGGCCGTTCGGCCCGAACGATATCCCGGCCGTCGCCGCCGTCGTCAAGGAATCCCTCCGGGAGAACTACCCCGCGACCATCTATCTAGACATTCACAAGTGGTGGAGGGACGGTTTCATGATCGCGGAACTCGACGGGCAGATCGTCGGCTTTATCGCAGGCGTGAACAACGCCCCGCAGAACGCCCGCATCCTCATGCTCGCCGTCCAGCCGTCGCACCGGAAGCGGGGGATCGGGTCCGCCCTGATGGACGCGTTCCTCCAGCAATGCGCGCTTCGCGCGATGAGGACCGTCGAGCTCGAGGTACGGATGAGCAATGCGAACGCGATCAACTTCTACAAACGGTACGGGTTCCAGATCGCGGGAACGCTCCCGAAGTTCTACACGGACGGCGAGGATGGATACAAGATGATGCGGCACCTCTGATCGGGTCGCGTCCGGAGCGGTCTCACCGCGCCTTCGCGGGAAGCCTCACCGCCTTCCGTACCCGCACAGACGCGAGGACCGCGCCCACGACGAGGATCGCGAGGTCCACGGCGGTCCCGATCCCAAGTACGGGCGGAATCGACAGCCACCCAGTGAAGAGGGAAACGAGGCCGGTGAGCGTCTCCGCGACGACGAAGGGGAGCGACACGGCCGAGAACGCCTTGACTTCTGCGTACTTCCGGGACCCCTTCCTCCATGGCGCCCGGCGGGCCGCCCAGGCGCCAAACGCGGCCAGGCCGACGGCGAAGATCGCGGCGACGATGGGTTTCGCGTTCCATGGGGTCGCGGCGGGCGTCCCCACTCGAATCCGTAGGTCCTGTTCGTTCTCAAGGTTCCCGAGGTTGTCGACCGACCGGTACCCGACCTCATGTTCGCCGTCGGCGAGCCTAAACGACGAGGCGAACGGAGTCCAGGGCCCACCGTCGATCCGGTATTCCGTGAGAGCCACGCCGCTGCCATCGTCCTCTCCAGAAAATTGGAAGCGAGTCTCGTGGGAGTAGGGTCCGCTAGCGGGGAACACGTGCGTCACGGGCGGCTGGTCGTCGACCCAGAGGGTCGCGGTCTTCTGAGCCTCTATTCCCCCTTGGTTGTCCTCGCTGAACCACTCAACGGTGTGGGCCCGCTGGCCGGGGATCCCGAAGCCCGCTTGAGCGTAAAGCACCCAGGGGCCGCCGTCGATCCGATACTGGGTCCGCCGGATCCCCGCCCCGCTCCGATCGAGGACGGAGAACGACAGGGGGGTGGAGGACCGGATGTACGTGAAGGCGCCGATGAACTTGGGCGCGCCAACCACCAGGTCGGTCTCCGGGATCGGGCCAACGACGGTTACCGGTGCCTCCGGGAGGGGAAGCTCATGGGGCGCACCGCTCCAGTTGTTGAAACTCGTGCGCGACAGCCCGACCACGTTCGTGGGCACCAGACCCGTCCTCGAGGACGTCACTCGGTACTGCACGGCCCAGACGGAGTGGACCGTGACCACCGAGACGTTCCATTCCAGGATCGTGTTGCCGTCCGCGTCCCCGCCGATGTAGGCGGGTTCCTTCGGCGCCGCGGTTCCTGGATCGAGGAACGTCCCCGGGACATAGGCGATGTACGGCGGCAGGACATCCCGGACCAAGGGATTCGCATCCGCGGGATTCGGGTCCAAGGCCGCAACGTCGATCGTCGGGACGAGGAGCAGGATCCCCGTGATGATCGCGTCGGCCATCCGGTCGGGCGTCCCGAGGTACGTGAAGAAACCCCTCCCCGCCTTCGCCGTCTCATTGAACCAGAGGGCGACGTCGGAGTCGTCGCCGCACTGAATCGCGTTCGTGTGGATGTTGCGCACCTCGTACGCCCACTTCGCGACCTGCACCAGATGGACGTTGTCGTGGGCGGGCGCGTCCCCCACCAAGACCATGACCTTCGCGACCGGGTCCGGCCGCCACGATAGGTTTGCCGCGAGCTGCAACCCCGCATCGGGGTCCTCGGGGCCGTCCGCGCCCCCGCTCGCAAAGAGGCCCCCCAGCGCGAGGCGGAACGCAGACACGTCGCTGGTCAGATCCGCGTCGACATCGATCTCGGGGACGTCCTTGTAGCTGACGAGCCCGAAACGGATGTCGGTGACGTTCTCCCGCAGGCTATCCGTGATCCGTCCAACGTCCAGTTTCGCCTGATCGATCCACGACCCCATGGACCCCGTGTCGTCGATGACGAACACGACGTCCGCCACCCGGGCGGGGCGTCCCGGGATCGCGTTCCCGCGCCCCGAGAGATGGACGGTGATGGCGGTCTCCTCTCCGCCTCCGGTGCCGCGGAGGGTGATCGTCGTCGGGTCCGCCGAGCGGTCGACCTTCAGGAAGGGGTAGAGCGCGGTCTCGAGGTCCACGAAGGTCCGAACGAGCGGCTCGGAGACGGCGGTGACCCGGGCCACCCAGGAGTCGAGGGAAGGCCCGCTGGACGCCACGCTGACGTGTACGAAGATGTCCACGACGTCGGCCCCACTCCCTTGGGCTCCCAATGTGAGGTCGGGCATCCCGTTGCCGTTCGAGTCAGGGAGAGGGGTCACTTCGTCCTGCTCGAACATCTCGACCGTGAGACCCGGCGGCGGGGAGTTCCACGAGAACTCGACGAACGCGGCATCACCCTGATGGTTCGCGACCGCGAGGGGGTAGGACACGGTGTCGCCGGGGTCCGCGTACCGCGTCTGGGACGGCCCGATCCCGATCAGCCGGAGCCCCGGGGGACAGTCGAACCTCCAGCCCGAGGCTGCGGAGCTGGCATCGTCGTACCCGGCGTGCGCGCCGCTCGTTTCCGGGACGCGACACACGCTCGTCCCCGTGCCGTGGTCCGTCGTCCAACCTACCATGTCGAGCAGAGCCCCGCTGGGGTCGTACAGGTACAGGTTGTCGCCGGAGGCCCGGAGGCTGTCGAGAAGGCCGGAAACCCCGGGCACGTTGGGCATCACGGCGAACGAGTTCGACGGGGTGAGGAGGACGCCGCTCACGATGTCGAACGAGACCCCGCCGACGAGGCGGAATCCCGTCGTGTTGAGCGAGGTCGAGCCCGCGTAGTACAGCTCGAGGTACCGCTGAGAAGTATTCGCTGATGGTGCATCGAAGAAGACGTCGTTGAGGATCAACGGTGGGGCGGAGACGACGCCCGGACCGTCGTTCGGCCTCCCGAGGGTCGGCGTCGTGTCCATCGCCCACTCCTGGGTGTACCCAGTTGCGAGCAGGTGACGCGACGTCGAACTGCCGGGCAGTGGGTCCGGGGCCACACCCATCGTCCCGTACGCGACGCGGTCCGTGCGCTCCCGCGGGGAATGGATTTCGAGGACCCCTCCTTCGTTCCCAAGTCCACCGAACGACGGCGGCCGGAGGTCCGCTCCCGCCCGGTTCCCGACGACCCGGTACGCGCCGCCCGGCAAGGACCCGAGCGGCGAGAGGTCGTACGAGGCGCCGTCGATCGCGAGGCGATACCCGGCAAGGTCCACGGGGGAGGTGTCCAGGTTCGCGATCTCCACCGCCTCCCCGTTCCCATCGGGGGCGTCCGCGAATTCCGTGATTCGTATGGGCGACGTGATGTACCGGGACGAGTAGATGTCGAAACCGCCGCCGCGGTCGTCCTGCCAAACGACGACGAGGCGAAGGCCGGCGTCCGCCGCGGCGGGCGCCACCTGATCGGATGCCGAGGCGCCCGTGTCGTCCGCCCGGGCATCGTTGTCCGACGCGCAGGGCGAGGGGCAGTCCCCCCAGGTCGCCCCATCGTCGGACGAGCCGGACGCGAACACGTCCCGGTTCCCGTTCCTCCCGTCGTCCCAGACGACGAATGGACTCCCGGCGACGATTACGACCGACGCGTTGTCCGGGAGCGAGTTAACGACCGCGGAGCCGTCGTCCACGGTCACGGGACGGGACCAGCTCGCCCCGTCCAAGGACACGGACACGGCGATCGACTGGTTGGCGCCGGTGCGGTTCGTCCACACCGCATACGTGCGCCCCCCGTCGGCGGCGATGTCCGGGTTCGTCATCCCGTCGCCCGGCGCTGCGGACCGGACGGTGTTCAGCCCCCAAGTGGCCCCGGAGTCGGGGGACGTTGCGGACGCAATGCGGACCGACGTGCCGTCGTCCTGCTGCCAGACGACGGTCACTCGGCCGGCAATCTCCGCCGCAATCGCCGGAAGGGAGGCGACCTCACCAGCGGCCTCGGTGATCTGGACGTTGGTCGACCAGGAGACGCCGCGGTCGGTCGAGCGGGAGAAGAACAGCTGGTACGGGGCCGTTGAGTTCCGCCAGTCCTCCCATGCGACGTACACGGTGCCGGCGGCGTCCACGTCGACCACGGGATGGCCCGCGACCGTCGGACCCGGAGCGTCATCGACCCGCACGCTCGGGCGCCACGTTTGACCCGCGTCCCAGGAGACCGACGCGTAGACGTTCGCGTCCCCCGTCCGGTAGTCCCGGTACACGACGTACACGTCGCCCCCGGTCGGCGCCGCGGCGATGTCCGGATCCGCGACCACGGAGCTCCCCCCGTCGTCCAGGCGCCGGGAGGAACCCCATGTCAGCCCAGCGTCCGTGGAACGGGAGTAGTACGCGCCCGTCGTCCCCGTCCGCCGGTCGATCCACACCGCGTGGAAGACTCCGTCGCTCGTCGCGGCCACCCTCGCCGACCCCGCCATCGCGGGGGCGTCGTCGACCAGGGTGTTCGGCCACTGGAACACCGGGGAAATCGCAGAGCCCTCCCTCTCCGAAACCGAGGGGAGCCAGCCCAGGAGAAGGGTCGCGAGCAGGGCTACGACGAGAACTCGGTGAAACGATCGACTCGACCCTCGCACGCCCCAGCCCCTCCCCGCGGGCACACCATGGACGCTCCACTACCCGTCCATGTCAACGGTGTCGGGGGCGATAAAGGTTACATCCCCGACCAGGGCCCGTCGCGCTACCCGTAGCCCTGGACGTCGTCGTCGGGGTGCGCGTTCCAGTAGTGGTACGGCGAAGTCTCCCTCTGCGCCTGCGAGATGTCGGAGCCGACGCCCGCCGTGTAGGACCCGTACCGCTCTCGGATCTGGTCCTCGATCGTGCGGGCCCGCTTGAGCGCCCGCTTGATGTGATCCGCCTCGGTCCGGGGGCTCCGCTCGGTGACCGCGAGGTCCCCCGCGGCCCGGATCAGGCCCCCGAGCTCCCGCAGCCGCAGGGTCAGCGCCTTCTCCTTCTTGTCCGTCTCTCGCGCGCGGCGACGCGACTCCTCGATGATCGCCAGCACGGCCTCCCGCGTTACGGGGGGAATCCGCTTGTCCACGGCGACCTCCTGGGCCACGAACTGCGCCATTTTCGCGCGGTTCTCGTCCGTGTCCGGCATCGTCGTCTCGACGAGGACCTCGTAGCCGGACCCGGTGATTCGCGACCGGAGCGGGGAGAGGATGTGCGGCAGGTCCTGGATGTTGCACGCGCCGACGAAGATGAAGTCGCACGGCACGTTGTCCACGCGGACGCTCGCCCCGGCGCTCTGCGGGTTGCGGCCGCTGATCGGGAACCGCTTCTCCTGCATCGCCGTGAGGATGAACCGCTGGAGATGCCCGAGCTGGGGGAGCTCGTCGATGAACAGGACGCCCTGGTGGGCCTCGTGGATCGAGCCGGGCACGACGCGGTCGTACGGCTGGGTCCCGAGCTGCGGGTGGCCGCCGTACGGGTCGTGTCGCACGTCCCCGAGGAGCTCCGTCTCGCTCGCCCCCGTCGCGAGGACGAACGGCTGGCGGTTCACGGGGACGAGGACCTTCCGCGGGCTCGCCTTCTCCATCTCCCGACGCTTCTCCAGGGCCTTCTGGTCGAGCACCCGAATCATCTCGCCCGCGCGCTCGTAGACGACGACCTCCTCGTTCCCGAACTGGCGCCGCGTGGTCGTGACGCGGTCCCGGCCGCCGAGCTGGTTGAACGTGACCTCGAAGATCCCGCCGAGGAGGTCCCCGAACGGGTTCTGCGCGGCGTTCTGCTGGAAGGTCGTCTTCGGGCGGGCGCACTTCGGACACACCCGCTCCCTTGGGGACGAGTACGTCCCGCAGTTCACGCACTTGTAGCCGAGACGCTCGGCCACGTTGACGGGCGCCTCCTTCGCATCGATCACGTCGCCCTCGGCGCCCTCCCGCTGGAACTGCTCCTTCACCACTTCCTCGCGCCTCTTGACCTCGATCAGCGGGCGCTCCGGGTTCTCCGGGTTGTGGACGACGCGGAGCTCCTCGTCCGGGGCGGGCATGTGCAGGGCGAGGGCCTGGGCGATCATCGACTTCCCGGTACCCGGGGGGCCCACGAGGAGGAAGTGGCGCCGCTGGTTCGCCGCGACCCGGGCGAGCTGGACCGCCTCCTCCTGGCCGATCACGCGGGCGAGCGGGTCGGCGGGGATCGCGACGTCGGTGGTGGTCTCCATCTCCTTGAGGGAGAACCCCTCGGCAACCCTGAGCCGCTCCTCTTTCCCGATGGCCGATCCCTCACGGTGAGGCGAGATCCGTCTTCGTGAACACCTCGATGCCGTTCGGCTGCTTCGTAATCGTGCCCATCTTCATGCCGATCACGCTCCGCATGCCGATCTCGGAGGCGATGTCGAGGATCCGCTGGGTGATGATCCCGTCGAACACGACGGTCCGCGCCTGGCGGTTCGTCTTCAATGTCTCGACGAGGTTCCGGACGGGGACCTCCGCGGCGACACTGTCGTTGTCGTTCAGGATCCGGGCCTTCGATGACCCGCTGATCGACTGGAGCATCTCCCGGTACCGGTCGAGCTTCGGGTTCCCCCCGCGGGCGGGCGGGGGCGCGAACGGCTCAGGCGCGGGCTCGAAGCTCGGCTCCGACATCGGGGCGGGTCTCGGCTCGGGCCGGGGCTCCGCCCGGGCCATCGGCGCAGGCGGGCGGGCCTCCGGGCGCGGGGGTCGCTCGTCCCGCTCCAGGGGCGCGGGCGTCTCGTCCTCGGGCTTGTACACCTGGCCGGTGAGGCCGTACATCTCCACGAACTGCTCCGCGGGGATCTTGTTCCGGAGGGACTTCATAATCTGCTTCTGGGTGAGCTCCTCGACCTCGCGTCCTCGGGGCGCGCGGGCGATGAAGTCGACCTCGGCGACCTGGAGGAGCTCGCGGAGGATCAGGTCCCCGCCGCGGTCCCCATCCACGAAGGCCGTGACGACCTTCTCTTTCGACAGCTCCTGGACCGTCTTCGGGACGTTCGTGCCCTCGACCGCGATCGCGTTCTTGATCCCGCTCCGGAGGAGATTGAGAACGTCCTGGCGCCCTTCGACGACGATGATCGCGTCGCTGTCCGCCACGTTCGGGCCGGCCGGGAGCCGCTCGGGACCGTAGCTCACGATCTCGGAGACCTGGACGCTCGCGCGGACTTCGTCGAGGAGGTCCGAGCCGCTCGTCTTCGACCCCTCGAGCATCGAGGTGAGGAGCTGGCGGGCCCGCTCCACGATCTTGTTCCGCTTCGTCACCCGGACGTCCTCGACCTTGTCCACCCGGATCGTGGCCTTGCACGGGCCCACCCGGTCGATCGTCTCGAGGGCCGCGGCCATGATCGAGGTCTCGACCTGGTCCAGACTCGATGGAATCAGGATGAGGCCCTCCGTCCGGCCCTTCTTGCTCTGCACGTCGACCTCGATGCGCCCGATGCGTCCGGACTTCTGGAGGTCCCGGAGGTCGAGCTCTTCGCCGAGCAGGCCTTCCGTCTGCCCAAAGACCGCGCCCACGATGTCGGGCTTCTCGACGATGCCCTCCGCCTCGAGGCGGGCCGAGATTAGGTACTTCGTTGTGCTTGGATCGATGTTCATTCTATTCGCCTGTGAGCCGCCTTCCGGCGTGCGCCTCGGTCTCTCTATCCCGCTCTACCCTCTCAGCGGGTCAGGTCCAACCGGACCTCGTGCCTCACAGGGCGTGAAACAAGGATGCGATGACAGGGATCGCGTGGTGCACACACGGGCTGCGTTGCCCTGGGTGCCCACTGGCCCCCGCGCTATTTAAATTTTCCCTGCCGATTCGGGACAGGGAGACGCTCAGGGCCCGCGGGCCCGTGTCCGGGCGCCCGCAATCCGGCGCGCCCGCCGGTCCTGGACCGCCCGGCCCTTCCGCTCCACGTACCACCGCTTCGATTGCTCGCCCCGCCAACCGGAGGCCGATTGCCGGGCGAGCCGCTCGACGTACCCCGCGAGGGACTCGACGTCCTTGATCTCCTTCCGGCAAAGGAGCGTGAGGCGGGCGCGCAGGTCGACGTCGTGCCGCACACCGTTTGCCTCGAGGGCGTCCCGGAGGAGGCGGCAGAGCTGCCCGCCGCGGTGGTCCCAGTCCGTCAGGATGATCGCCTCAGAGTGTCCGCGGGACAGGGACTCCGCGAGGTTGAAGATGGGGATCCCGGAGTTCAACAGGACGATCTCTCCGTCGAGGCCAAGGGCCCTCAGGGAACGGACATCGCGCTCGCCCTCCACGATCACGGGCGCCTCGCGATTCGCCTCCGTGAGCTCGGCGATCACCTTCAACAAATCCTCGTACACGTCCTCCTGGTTCATCGAAGCTCCTTCTCGATTGCGCGCGCGACCGCGGAAATTGAAACGCCGGCGACGCAGACCGTCTTACGGCGAGAGGTTCCTCCGCGCACGACGCGGGCGGTCGCTCCCCGCCCGCACAGGCGCGCGAGGAAGGCGACGAGCTCCCGGTTCGCCGCCCCTCCCACGGGCGGGGAAGCGACGTCCACCGTCAGGGCGTGCCGCCACTCGTTGTATCCGGTCACCCGGGTCGACTCCGCCGCGGGTCTCAGGTCCACGGAGATGAGAACCCCGTCGGAGCCATCCCGTAGGGCCCCGAGTATCATCCTCAGTGTGCTGGAGCGGGGTGCGGGCCATAAGGATTGCGACGCGCCGAATCGGAGTCGGGTCGGCTTGATTCCCATGGGACGGACCCCGGCGCGAATCGCGTCTCCTGCCGCGTTCGCCAACATCAAATACAGTGCGCCCGATGGCGCCGCGATGGCGGACGAGGTCGTGGACTTCGAACGCGTCACGAAAATCTACCGAGAGGAGAGCTCGAAGAAAACCCTCTCTCGTCTCGAACCGGACTTCTATCCCCGACTCGCCACGTACATCCGGGGCCTGGAGGCGAAGGCCGCGGAGGAGATCGGGAGGGGACCGAACTCGAAGAAGGCGATGATGCTCCAAGACGAGCTCCGGAAGGTCGTGAAGAAGCGCGAGCAGATCGTGCAGTACCGCCAGCGGAAGATCGCGCTCCTGGCCTCCTCGAAGGCGAACGGCGGGGAGGCGGTCGTGTCCGGCTTGGCGGCGCCGGAGGTGGAGCTGTTCGACCGCCTCGTGGCGCAGCTTTCCTCGGCGCGCGACCTGGCTTTCGGCGGCACAACGGCGACGGAGCCCGCGCCCGCGATCCTCGCGACTCCGACCGCGGCACCCGCCGCGACGCCGCCTCCGGCCCCGGTCTTCCAGCGGCTGGCCGAGCCGCCGCGGAAGATCGCTCCGCCCGCCCCGAAGGACCTCGTGATCGTCCACGTCCTCGAGGACATTCCCGCGTTCGCGGGAATCGACGCGAAGTACACGTTGAAAAAGGAAGACGTGGTCACTCTGCCCCGCGCGATCGCGAAGGTGCTAATCGACCGCGGGAAGGTCCGCCTCGTGCAGACCGCGTGAGCTCCGGCGGGAGCCGGACTCCCTGCTCGACGGCCCCATTCACAAGGCCCGTCCAGATCCGCGCCGCGAGTCGCCCGGTCTCGCGGACGGAGAGAGAGCGGTACCGCAATCGGATGAGGTCGCGGCCCACCGCCCCGCTCCTCCGAATCTCCCGCACCATGTCGTGATCGCTCAAGATCGCGCGCCGCTCGACATCCAGGAGCGCGCTCCCGGCAACGCCTGTGAACCAAAGGCTCATCTCCCGCGCGTCCTCCGCGTCCCCTGCCGCGACGGCGTTCAGAACCTTCCCGTAGTCCTCGTACATTGCAATGAGGTCCTTCCTCGCGGACGATCGGAACTGCGCGGCGGTCGGTCGGTGGGCGCGAGCCACCAGGCGGGCTAGGAACCGTACAGGATCATGGAGCGGCCGCATCGACCGCCAGCCGCCAAGCTTCTCGCACAGCCAGGGCCCGGAACCGGTGACCTCGTCCCGCGCCTCCCGGCGCGACATCTGCGACGGCGTCACGAGGACCCCGTCCCGGAACATGGGCTGAATCCACGCGCGCTTTCGGCGGACCACGACGCAGAGGTCGATATCCGAAAAGTCGCGGTCCGTCCCGCGGGCGACAGACCCGTAGACGCCGACGGCGACGAGGTTGCGACCCTCCCGCCTGCGGAGTTCTCCCGCAGTCCTGCGCGCGAGCGAGAGGCGCGGAGATATCGCCACGAGCGGCCATCCTCGGGTCGGAGATGAGCGTTTCCTTTATCGCCGCGGGTGGCTTCGCCCACGCATGCTTTCGTTCGGCGATGTCGCGGTCGTCGTCTCCGACGCGAAGAAGGCGGCCGCGTGGTGGCGAGAGAAGATCGGCTTCGAGGTGCGGGACGACGACGGGAACTGGGTCACTGTGGCGGCGAAAGGATCCGATACGCTGATCCACCTGTGCGAGTCAAAGCCCCTCGAGAAGGGGAACACGGGGATCGGATTCCTCGCGAAGGACGTTCTCAAAGCGGCAAAAGAACTCGAAGCGAAGGGTGTCAAGTTCACGAAGCCCGCGGAGAAGGCGCCATGGGGCGCGTTCGCGATGTTCGCGGACCCGGACGGGAACGAGTTCTGGATCAACGAGGCGTGACCCGCAGGAAGATGCCGCCGCACGGCATGAGGCAATAATTATATAGCGTACCGGTCTATGCGTTCAGGCTCTCTGCGACATCGGGGCTCTGCATCAACGTCGATGGCACTCCCCATTCTTCGTCGCAGAGACGTGCGGTGCACCCCCCACGCGCGCGGGCGTTGGGAGGGGAAGGGTTGAGGACGCTGGAGGCCTCCGACGGCCGTGGACAGCGCTCGTTGAGACCGATCACATGCAGACCTGGACGTGTGCTAAGCCGATAGGTCAGCGGCTAATCCGCTGTCTGGGGAATGGCTCGGCTCGGGCGCCGATGAAGGACGTGCCAAGCCGCGATAGTGCGTCGGGTAGGCGCAAGGAACCTGTGATCCGACGATGTCCGAA
>Ga0066710_100003129_pt1 | contig 13899 bp, 11 predicted proteins | sample GraSoiAngelo_159_FD_79666 | JGI IMG/M metagenome (GOLD analysis project Ga0066710, IMG submission 79666) | Grasslands soil microbial communities from the Angelo Coastal Reserve, California, USA - 14_1009_16_40cm | ecosystem: Environmental > Terrestrial > Soil > Grasslands | place: USA...
GAGCCCCTCGGCCCCGCCGTTCGGCGGCCAGGCAGCCTTCGCGCCCTCGAACGCCTTCGACGAGGATCCCCGGACCTGGTGGCTCGTCGGCGCCTTCGGCGATCCCGTGGGGTCATGGGTCCAGGTCACGTTCGATCGCCCGCGTTCCCTGTCGTCGGTGCACCTCGGGGTCCCGCCATTGGAGCTCGGACGGAGGGTGAGCGCCGCGCGCCTGTCCTTCTCCGACGGAAGTTCCGTCCTCGTCCCCGTGGGACCGTCCGGAGCAACGGCGACGTTCTCCCCACGCGTCTCGACGTCGCTGCGGGTGGAGATCGCCGGCGTGCAGGGGCCGGATCCGACGGGCGTCGGCTTCACCGACATCAGCATCCCGGGAGTGGTGGCCCGCCGCATGGTCAGGGTCCCGGACGACCTGACCAGGATGGCCCGAGATCCCGCCGTGCTGGCCATGATGGCCTCCTCCGACCTGGCATTCGTTTTCGAGCGGGCCCGAAGCGGCTCACAGTTCCTTCCCGACGAGGAGCAGGGGATCCTTCGAAGGTTCGACGTGCCCGTGAGCCGGACCTTCTCCCTTTCGGGCGTGGCCCGGCTCGACCGGGGCGCGCCCGACGAGGAGATCGACCGGCTCGTGCGCGGACCCGGGCCGGTCTCCGCATCATCTTCGAGCCGCTTCCTGGACGATCCGGCGCTCCGGGCGAGCGCAGCGCTCGACGGGAATCCGGACACCGCCTGGGTGCCTGCCGGTACGGTCGGACAATGGATCCGGGTCACCTTCCCTCGACGGCGGCTCGATCGATTCGGCATGGAGGCCCAGTCGATGCCGGGACGGACCCCCATCAGCCAGATCCGGGTCGCTTTTCCGGACGGCTCCTCCTTCACCAGGCCGGTCCCTCCGAACGGCCGGCTCGAGGTTCGATTCGCCGCTCGCGCAACGTCGTCGGTCACCATCGCCGTCACGGGGGTGGCCTACGCCGGCCAGGGACCGCCCCCGCCCGTAGGGATCGCGGAGGTCCGGATCCCCGGCGTTTCGATCCCCGCCGCGCCGCGGCGGGCGGCCGCGCCCTGCATGGCCGGTCCCGCGTTCACCATCGACGGGAGGCCGGTGCCGATCCGGCTCCAGGGATCGATCGGGGCGCTCCTGGACGGCCGGCAGCTGAAGCTCTCCGCGTGCCGCGACGCGCTCGCCCTCGGACCGGGCCGCCATGACCTCGTGGCGGCGGGGGCGCTCCAGCCGGACACGCTGGTCCTGGCCTCTCGAGGAACCGCCCCCAGGCCGGCGATATCGGGGCCTCCCGCGACCTCGGTCCACGCTCGGCCCGACGGTGGCTACGACATCGACGTGGCCGGGGCCGCCGCCCCCTTCTACCTGGTCACCGGGCAGGACTGGGATCCCGGATGGACCGCCACCATCCAGGGAACGTCCCTGGGCCGGCCCATCATCCTGGACGGGTACGCGGCCGGCTGGCGGGTCGACCGGGCGGGCTCATACCTGACCCGCATCCGGTACAAGCCCCAGCGCAGGTACGAGGCCGCATTGGCGCTGTCGGCGGCGGCGTTCCTGATCGCCATCGCCATCGTGGGATGGTCCCGCCGCCCCCGGAGGAAAGCGTGAGGACCCGGCGGGCGATGGTCGGGGTCGTCTACCTGGCACTGCTCTGGTTCTTCGGAGGCAAGTACGGTGCCGCCGTGGGGATCGCCGTGCTCGCCGCGGACCTCGCCGGAGTGCCCCGCCGGGCCATCTGGATCGCGTCGATGGCGTTCCTGGCCGCCGCCCCATTCGCCCTCCTCGCCCAGGGCGTGCCCCGGTCGCCGGTGGTCGGCTCGAACTTCGGGACCGATCACCTGGTCGCGCACGTCCTGGTGGGGATCGGTCTGGCCGCCGCGGCCTACGCCGGGCTCCGCGAGCTCCTGGAGCCGCCGGCCGGTGGAAGGCCGCGGCGAGCTCACCCCGAACGCTGAGGAGGCTCCCACCCGGCGGGACGCTGCACGACGACCGCGCAATTCCACATCGCGATCTCCCGGAGCCCGGGGACCCGGGCCACGAACCCGAGGGAGGGCCAATACCTCGGCGCGACCTGCCGGACCTTCAGTCCGCTCGCCCGCAATCGCCGCAACGTCTCTCCGACGTGGACCACGAAGAGGGTCCGCCCGGGGAGGTTCGCCGGTTCCCGTCCGTGCAGCGCCCGGTACACGCGAGTCCCCGCGCGAGGACCCAGGTAGTGGAACGGGCTCATCTCGTGGCCTCCCCACGGCGACAGCCAGTTCGTCCACGAGACATAGATGGCGCCACCCGGCCGGCAGGTCCGGGCCAGCTCGAGGACGATCGTCATCGGATCGGGGACGTGCTCGAGGACGTTCGAGCACAAGACGGCGTCGAAGGCGCCGTCACGGAACGGGAGGCGCTCGCCCCGGCCCATGACGAACGGCGTGCGGGTCACGCCGGGCCCCCACCCATCCTCGACGTCGAGAGCCACGACGGTGGCACCCGCCCCGGCCAGCGCCTCCGCCATCGCCCCGATCCCCGCGCCCACGTCGAGCCACCGGCATCCCTCGATGGGGAGGCGGCATCGGCGGGCGTGCTCCAGCGTGGCCTCGGCCACAGCCCGGTAGAAGGGCACCGGATCACTTCCCAGCGAGAAGGCCAGCCGGAAGATCCGCGTCGTGCGGGGGATCCATCCACGTTCCTTGCGCGAGTTCCCGGCGATGACTTAGCGTATCGAGTCGCTCTGCCCGAGCGAGCACCAACCCAGGGGGGGAAGTGCGGAGGACACTCGGCTACATCGCATTCACGCTCGGCTGCCTGCTCATCTTCACGGCCCCCCTGATGCGCTGGTACGCGCTCCCGCGGGTGGAGAAGGCGCCCTACGACGTCGACGAGAAGACCGTCTCGCTCGGGTCTGGCCAGTATTTCAGCCCGGCGACCTTCTCACTGGTCGGTCCGGTTCCCGTGCAGAACACCCAGACGGCGAAGGGGATCCCCGCGAAGAGCAACCATCGGGTGGCCGTGATCAACTTGTTCTCTCGGACGGTCGATCTTGTGAACGACGTCGGCATGGATTACACGAACGACGTCTTCGCGTTCGACCGCAACACGGGGTTCGCCGTCCACTGCTGCGACGAGCAGCCCCGGCACGCCGGATACACGCTCAAGCTTCCATTCAACATCGACAAGTCACGCGCGTATCCGTTCTGGGACACCACCGCCAAGGCGGCCATCCCCGTGCGGTACGTCCGAACCGAGGAGGTGGCCGGGCTCCAGGCGTACGTGTTCCAGAGCTACGTCGACGACATGGCGATCGGCACACTCGAGATCCCGGCCTCCTTCGACAACGGGCCCGACGACGAGAACATCACCGCCACGCGGCATTACCGGGCCACGACGACGTTGTGGGTGGAGCCGTTCACCGGGGCCATCCTCAAGGGCGGGCAGGTGGCCGCGCAGTGGGTCACCAACCCGCAGGGGAAGTTCATCATGCCGCTCGCCTTCACCGACCTCTTGAACGACCGGGCGAGCGTTGAGCGCACGGCCAAGAAGATCCGCGACAAGCTGTTCCAGCTTCGATTCGTCGACTTCTGGTTCCCGGTCATCGGGCCGCTGGTGGGGCTGGTGCTCCTGGCCCTGTCGGCGGTCCTGCTGCGCCGTCCTCGAGCCCGGCGGGCCGGAGCCTGACGACCGCACTCCGCCGCCACGCGGTCGAGCTGGCCGCGGTGGCGCTGGCGTTGCTCGTCACCATCCCGCTCCTCGCTCCCGGCTTCGTCCTTTCCTACGACATGGTGTTCGTCCCCCGTCTCCCCTTCTCCTCGGCCCTCCTCGGGATCTCCCGGCTGCCCGCCCGCACCGTTCCCTCGGACCTCGGCGTCGCGGTGCTGTCCCGGGCGCTGTCGGGCCAGGTCGTGGAGAAGCTCGCCCTGGTGGGGATCTTCCTCCTCGGCATGCTGGGAGCCGCCCGCCTCATCCCCTCGGCGCGGCCGGCCGCTCGGGTGGGGGCCGGAGTCCTCTACGTGTGGAACCCGTTCCTGTACGAGCGGCTCCTGCTGGGGCACTGGGCGTTGCTGTTGGGCTATGCCCTGCTCCCGTGGGTGGCGCGGGCGGCGGTCGAGGTCCGGGAGGGCCGGGACCGGGCCGGGTGGCGGCTGTTCCTGGCCGTCACCGCCGCCGGGGTGGCGAGCCCGTATACGGGGGTGGCGGCCGTCCTCCTGGCGGCCCCCATCCTCGTCTTTCCCCCCTGGCCCGAGGGGGGCCGCCGGGTCCGGTCCAACATCTTCCTGGTGGGGGGCATCGCCGTTGCGTCCAACCTCCCCTGGTTGATCCCTTCGCTCCTCCGCCCACCGCAACCGGGGCCGGCCTCGCTCGGCCTGGCGGCGTTCCGGGCCCGGGCCGACTCCCCGCTCGGCCTGATCGGCAGCTTGCTCTCACTCGGGGGGCTGTGGCGCACCGACCTGGCACCACCGGGACGAGCAGGCTGGTGGTGGATCCCCGCGTTCGCCCTGATCCTTGCGTTCGTCGTCCTGGGATGGATGGCACTGAGGCGACGGTGGCCGGCGGGTGTGTCGTGGGGCCTGCTCGCGGCGGGGCTCCTTGGATTCTTCCTGGCGGCCGCCCCCTCCCTTCCCGGAGCGCGCCCGGCCGTCCTGTGGATGATCCGCACGCTCCCAGGGGGAGCGATGTTCCGCGACTCCCAGAAGTTCGTGATGCTGCTGGCCCCCGGGCTCGCCGTCGGGTTCGGCCTGGGGATCGAGGTTGCCCTGGGAGCGCTGGCCTCGAGGGCGACCTCGAGCCGGCGGTGGAGCGGACTGGCCGCGGTGGCCCTGCCGATCCTGCCGGTCGCCCTCGCTCCTTCCCTGGCGTGGGGGGCCGCAGGCCGGCTGTCGACGGCCGGCTATCCGCCGTCGTGGACCGCGGCTCAGCGGACGATGTCCGCCGACCCCGTCCCCGGCGCCGTCCTGGCCCTTCCTTGGCATGCGTACCTCCCGTTCATCTGGAACCACGGTCGCGTCGTCCACCAGCCGGCGCTCGAATACTTCACCCGCCCGGTCGTGGCCAGCTCGGCCCTGGAGCTGGGCCAGGCGACGATCCCCGACGAGGACCCCTGGTCGGCACTGGCCGGGGCGGTCGTCCTCGACGGCGGACCCTTGGAGGCACACCTGCCGTCCCTCGGCGTTCGCTACGTCCTGCTGTTCAAGGAGGCGGATTGGCCAGCGCTCAGGCCCAGGACCGCGGGCCTCGTCCCCGTCCTGGACACGGGCGATCTGGTTCTGTACCGAGGGCCCCCTCCAACCCGCGTCCCCTCGTTCCCCAGGCCGCCCGCGATCCCCGTGCTGGCTGCGGACGCCGTCTTCGCCGTGCTCGTGGCCGTCGCGGCGCTGCAAGTACGCAGGAGACGGCTTGGCTCGCCCGCCTTGACCGCCAAGTTACCGCAGAGTAAGAATCCCCCCTCGACCCGAGCCCACAAGGGGGGGAGCGTATGAAGCGAGCGATCTTCGTCCTGGCAACGGCCACGCTGGTGTTCATGGGCGTGGGGGTGGCGGGGGCAAGGGTCATCGGGACGCCGGAGATCGACCAGTCCCTGGCCACGTTCACGGTCAACCCGATGGGCACGCCCACGATGGTTCCGTGCTTGGGGGAGGATGGAGTCAACTACGTCACCGAAAGCGGGAAGTGGAAGGGCACGTCGGTCGACTCCAGCCCGGGAAGCCCCGACTACAGCTTGAACGGAAGCCTGACGATCAGCGCCAAGTTCACCGTCAACACCAGCACGGGCACGGGTGTGGGGACGGGGAGCTTCACCCTGAAGGCGGACGACGGATCGGTGGCCAAGGGCAAGTTCACCGTGGTCAACCAGATCATCAACGCCAACCAGGACTCGAACGGCCGGGGCCTGGTCGACGCGCCGATCAAGGTCAACGGGAACTCCACCGGCACCAGCCTCATCGCGAACTTCGAGTTCTTCGGGGACGGCACGACCGGCCAGATCAGCGGGCAGATCGGCGGACCGTCGAGCTTCGGTGCCCTCGACTACTCGGTCGAGTTCAACAACCAGACCTGCGCCTGAGCGGGCCGAGCGCGCGCAAGAACGGGTTGGGATGGAGAGCGCGCCCGCCGAGAAGCGGGCGCGCTCCGTCCCTGGCCCCACCGGGATGGCTCTGTTATCGTCACCGCCGATCCGGACCGGGAGTCGAGGGATGACGGGCGACGGGGAGCGTGGGTCGATCAAGCTGCTGGTCATCGCGGTGCTGGTGTCGCTCGGGCTGGCCTTCGGCGCCGCCTACGCCGCGGTGGTCAGTCAGAACCCCGGAACCCGGGTCCCGGCGCCCTCCCCCATCTACGGCAATGAGATGAGGCCGTCCCCCTAGCCGCCCGATGCGGGGGTGGCCAGGACGGGTTCGCCCGCTCGGATCTGCTCCTCGACAAGCTCACGCTCGAGATCGGCGAGGAGCGCATCCAGCCGCGCGGCCGATTCCTCCCATCGGAACCCGGCGCCGTAGGCCCGCGCCGCGCACCCCATCCGATCGCGAAGGTCCTCGTCGACCAGGATCGACCGAAGGGCCTCGACGAACCCTTCGAATGAATCGACGAGGATCCCCGTCTCTCCGTCCCTGACCGACTCGACCAATCCACCCAGGCGGAAGGCCACCGCCGGGGTCGCCACCGCCGCGGCCTCCGACACGACCAGGCCCCACCCCTCCTTGACCGACGGCAGAGCCAGGACCCAGGCTTCGGCCAGGGCCCGGGTCTTGGCGGTTTCGCCGACGAACCCGTCGAACCGCACCACGTCACCGATCCCCAGGCGATCCGACAGAACCCGCAACGAGTCGAGTGATGGGCCTCGCCCGATGACGCGGACCCGAAGCTCCGGGACCTCCTTCGTGAGGTCCGCCGCCGACCGGATCAGGAGATCGACCCGCTTGTGCGGGACCAACCGGCCGACGTAGCAGATCGTGGGGTGACTCGCCCGTGCAGCCCGGGCGATGTCGACGCCCTCCGGGGCACCGTTGTGGATCACGGTGATGCGCTCGGGATCGACCCCCAGGCGCTCCAGGTCCCGGCCCGTCGCCGAGGAGACGGCCACGTAGTCGCTCTTCCGGTACACCCTGGGGGAGAGCCACGACTCGATCCACCATCCGAGCCGAGCCACCCGGGGCCCGAACCACATCGCCCATTGCTCCTGGTGGACGTGGTGGACGAGCACGACGACCGGCCGTCCGCAGTAGAGCGGAGAGAAGAACGGGACGCCGTTGTGGACGTCGATGACCACGTCGTGCGGGCCGAACCGTCCCAGGACGTGGTAGAGCGCAGCCCAACCGTAGACCGTCCACCGGCCCCCCCGGCGGACGAACCGCACGCCGTGGCGGACCTCTTCGCGGGGTGCACCGTGATGGGCGGCACAGAACACGCCCACCGGGCGCCCCCCGGCCACCAGCCGGCGAGCCATCTCCTCCACGTAGACCTCGGAGCCCCCGCCCTGCGGGTGGGCCCGGTCCCGCCAGTTCAGGATCAGGACGGCCCCTCGCGCCGGGCGACCCGCGGCCAGCACGCGCCGGACGTGCGCCGCCGCGACCCCCAGCAGGCTCGCGTGAACCGCCACCATGACCGAGGGAACCACGTTCGGGCGCGCGGCTGTCTGGACGATGGCGACCATGCCGGCCACGGCGACGGCCCCGCAGGTCCAGGCCCAGGCGACCCGGCCCGCCCCCATCATCGACTCAAGCAGAACCACGGTCAGGCCGGCCGGGATCATGGCCACGGCGAGGACGCGCAGGGTTCCCACGGCCTCGAGGTATCGGTCGCCGTAGCTGATCGACAGGAACAACCTCGGCATGGAACAGAGGATCAACGCGGCCACACCCGCGGGGAGCAGCGCGAAGGGCAGGGCTCGGCGCAACGCAGGTCCCACCCCCGTCGTGGCCGCCCGGCGGATCGCGTACGCCGCCGCCGGGGCCTGGCTGAACAGCACGACCCGGGCCAGCGCCGCGGCCGCCGCGTAGGAGGCCGCCCGGCCGGGGCTGAGCAGGCGGACTGCGGCCACGTCGAGGAATTGCACGGTGCTGACCAGGACGAGGCCACCCGTCGCCAGCCAAACCTCGGCGGCAACTGGGGAGGAACGCGGCCGGCTGGCCCGTGGGGACAGCATGGCCTCGGTGGAGACCGCGCCGGCCGCCACTCCGAGACCCAGTCCCCAGGCCGCCCCCATCAGCCCGCCGCCCCCGGCGACCAGCGCGAGCATGAACCCCAGCCGGGCCAATCCCTCCACGACCAGGCTGGTCCCCGCCGCCCCTGATCGCCCCAGTCCGATGAGGACACCCCGGTTCCACCCCGACAGCAGGGAGATCCCCGCAGCCATGCCGAAGCAGCTCGCCGCCCTCAGAGTTGGACCGAGGGGAAGCCACGCCGCCAGTGCGAACAGCCCCGACGCTGCCAGGACGGGGCGTCGCCAGGTGGGCCTGGGCGGGGAGCCGGTCCGGGCCGCGGCCATGGCCCCCCCGCCAAGGAGGGCGGCAACCGCCCCCGACAGCGTGAGCAGCACGCTGAGAAGGGCTCCGAAGGTTGCGAAGTCGGCCGGCCCCAGGAGCCGTCCGAGCGCGGCGTTGAAGGCGAACACGAGCACGGCGGACACGCCCATCGCCGCCCCGAGCCACGCCGCTTGGACGAAGTCCCCGTCCGGAGCGCCCCTCCGAGCCAATGGTCCCCCCTCCTGAGGCTGGTGGATTATGAGGGGCGGCCCGTCGGTCCGGCCAGTCCCGGCGCGAGGTCGCTCCGATCGATCTCGCCATCCCATCTCAACACCGGCCGCAGTTTGTCCCTCCAAGACCCGGGTAGCATTACGAGCAACCGGCCGCCCTCAGCCTGGTCCTCGTCACGCGTGGTGAACCTCGAAAGCTTGGAATCGCCTGGATCCACCGGGCAGCATCCGCGGATGCTGCCCTGGCTCGGCATCCTGTTCGCTGGCTCGGTCGCCCTCGGGGGGTGGTTCCTGATCGGGCCGTCCCTGGGTTCCGCCCCCTACTACAAGGTGGGGTGGCACCGGACGGCGTACGAGTACTCCGACCAGGTGATCCTGCTGTGCATCCCCTGGGCGCTGGCGCTCTTCGCCTGGCGCCGGGGGGCGCGCGCTCCCGTCTGGCTCCTGTTCGGGGGTGCTGTCCTGTTGCACCTTTTGGTGTTGTTCGCGCCACTCCCCCAGTCCCAGGACTTCTATCAGTACTTGTTCTACGGCCGCATGCAGGCGGTCCACGGGGCGAACCCCTTCGTCGTCAACCCGAGCACGTTCTGGGCGGACCGGTGGTTCCCATGGATCCGATGGAACAGCCAACGCAGCGTGTACGGGCCTGCATGGATCTTGCTCTCCTATTCGGTGGTCAAGGTCGCCGGCAATCACCTCGCCGTGGCCTTCGCCACCTTGAAGGTGGCCATCCTGGCCATGGACCTCGGGATCATGTCGGCGATCGTCAGCCTCTCGAGGGACCGCGACGACCCGGAGGGCGCGGCCGGATGGGGGCTCCTGGCCTACGCGTGGAGCCCGCTGGTCCTGATCGCGGTTCCCCTCGCGGGATCCGCCGACGTCGCCGTGGCGGCGGGTTTCGTCGGCGCGCTGCTTGCCCGGCGGAGAGGAAGGGATGGGGTGGCCACCCTGCTGCTGGCCCTCGCCGCCCTGGTGAAGGTGTACGCCGTGATCGGCATCGTCCTCCACCTGATCGTGGTGATGCGGCAGCGTGGGGTCCGCCGGGCTATTGCCCATGCCGCATTCGCGGCGGCCCTCGGGGCAGCCTTCTACGCCCCCTACTGGGCGGGTGTCTCGACGTTCCGCGGGCTGATCGAGGCTTCCGGGATCACGAACCAGTCGCTGGCGGGGACCGTGCAGCGGACCGTGGTCACGTCGGTGCTGCACGCCCTCGGTGTCCACTACTGGTACACGGGGGCGGCGGTAGCCGTGCGGATCGCCGGGCTGGTCGCCCTGGCCGCCGTGGCGATTTGGATCATTAGGCGCTGTCGGGACGAGCGCTCGCTGTGGTGGGGAGTGCTCGTGCTCCTCACGGCCTATCTCATGCTGACGCCCTGGTTCCTCTACTGGTACATGCTGGCTCCGCTGGCTCTGGTGGCGGCGCTGCCCCAGAATCGACTCACCTATCCGCTCCTCACGTTCGCCGCGACCGCCCTGATCACCGTGTACCTTCCATGGCCTCCCACGCTGTGGATCGTGCAGACGATCCTTCGATACGTCCCCCCGATCGCCGTGTTCGCCCTCCAGCGGAGCGACGATGTGGTCGACCTCCCTTCACGAACCGTGCAGACGGTCCTCGAGCTCCCCACGCCGCTGGGTGCGGTGCTGCCCAGAGCCACCCCCGCCGCCAAGTAGACTCCGGCGCCAGAAGAGCCTCGACCTGGGGAGACCTGGATGACGAACGTCTTCATCTCGATCGACATGGAAGGCATCGCCGGGATTGCCCATCTCCAGCAGGTTTGGAGGGGCAGCGACGACTTCCCGGCGTCCCGGGAGCTGATGACCGGGGAAGCCAACGCCGCCGTTGCCGGCGCCTTCGACGGCGGGGCCACCGGCGTCGTGGTCAACGACTCGCACGGCGACATGTACAACCTGCTCGCGGAGAAGCTGGATCCTCGCGCCGAGCTCGTGCTGGGGTCGCCGAAGACGCTGTCCATGATGCAGGGCTTCGGACCCGACTTCGGCGTGGCCCTGTTCATCGGGTACCACGCAGCCGCCGGTACACAGGCCGCGGTGCTCGACCACACGTACTCCGGGAGGCTGCTGTACGAGGTCCGCCTGAACGGCGAACCGGCGTCCGAAGCGGAGCTGAACGCCGCGTTCGCCGGGACGTTTGGAGTCCCAGTCGGACTGATCACCGGGGACGACAAGGCATGCGACCAGGCAGCCAAACGCCTCCCGGGGATCGCCACCGTCGTGGTGAAGGAAGGGTACGGGCGGAACGTCGCCCGGAGTATCCACCCCTCCACCGCCCGGGATCTGATCCGCAAGGGCGCCCGCGGGGCGGTGATGTCGAGCGGCGAGCTCACCCCGTACCGCCCCGACCCTCCGTTCGTGATCGAAGCGGATGTGGCAACCACCAGCGCGGCCGACGTGTGCGGCCTGGCCCCTGGGACCGACCGGATCGGACCGCGCACGGTCCGGTTCCAGAGCGACGATTTCCGGGAGGCGTTCCGGTGTCTGCTCGCCTGGACGCACCTCGGCTCGGCGGAGGCGCCCCGCTACGCGGGGACGTGACCGGGGCGCGTTGAGCGAACCGCCCGGTTCTTCCGTCTCCCAGCACGCCCGCCACAACCGGGCGCTGTGGACCACGTACGCGGCCGAGTACGCCGAGAAGGCGCCACGTCAGTGGGCCGCCGAGGAGATCACCTGGGGGATCTGGAACATCCCGGAATCGAGGGTGGGCGTCCTGGGGGAGGTCGCCGGCCTCGACGCGATCGAGCTCGGATGCGGCACGGCCTACTTCTCCTCCTGGCTGGCCCGCCGGGGCGCCCGGCCCGTGGGTGTGGACGTCACCCCCGCCCAGCTGTCCACAGCGCGGGCCATGCAGCGCCGGTTTGGGATCGAGTTCCCGCTCGTGGAAGCCAGCGCCGAGGACGTGCCGCTTCGCGACGGTCTCTTCGACCTCGCGCTCTCGGAGTACGGCGCGAGCATCTGGTGTGATCCCTACCGGTGGATCCCCGAGGCCTCGCGCCTCCTCCGGACCGAGGGCAGGCTCATCTTCCTGTGCAACTCCTCGATCATGATGCTGACCGGAGACGAGCTGGGTCGCGTGGGAGACCGTCTCCGGCGCGATTACTTCGGGATGCACCGGTTCGAGTGGCCGGACGACCACTCGGTGGAGTTTCATCTCGGGTACGGAGACTGGCTCCGCGTCCTGCGGGCGAACGGGTTCGTGCTGGAGGAGCTGATCGAGCTTCAGGCACCCCCGGGCGCGGTCCCGCCGCTCGAGTACATCCCTCCGGGCTGGGCCGAGCGGTGGCCCTCGGAAGAGATCTGGGGAGCCCGGAAGACCGCCCCGTAGAGGGGAACGGGCGGGCCGGGGTCAGCGTTCGATCAGAAGCTCGGCGATCTGCACCGCGTTCAGGGCGGCGCCCTTGCGCAGGTTGTCTCCCACCGCGAAGAGCAACAGCGCGCGGTCGTCCCCGTCGGGCTGGCGGACCCGCCCGACCAGGACGTCGTCGAGCCCGGCGGCATCGAGGGGCGTTGGGTACTGATCCCTGGCCGGATCGTCGACCACACGGAGCCCGGCCGCCCTACTCAACACTTCACGTGCCTCTTTGGGGGAGACGGGTGACTCGAACCGCCCGTAGATGGAGACCGCATGGCCGGCCACCACCGGGACGCGGACCGCGGTTGCCGAGCACACGAGGTCGGGGATACCGAGGACCTTGCGGACCTCGTTCCCCATCTTCAGCTCCTCGGTCGTGAAGCCCGATCCCTCCGGATCGAACCGCTCCGCGTGCGGCACGACGTTGAAGGCAATGGTCCGCCCGAACACCTCCCCGGCGGGGAGGGCCTGGGGATCGGGGCGAGTGAGCGTCTCGATCTGCTCGTGGAGCTTGTCGACCTGCTCGGCCAGCTCCCGCACGCCCTTCATCCCGCTCCCCGACACCGATTGATAGGAGGACGTGACCAGGAGCCGAAGTCCGAACCGCTTGTGCAGGGGCCCCAGCGCCATCAGCGCGGTGATCGCGGTGCAGTTGCCGTTGGCAACGATCCCCTTGTGACCATCGAGCGCCTCCGGGTTGATCTCGGGGATCACCACCGGTACATCGCGATCCATCCGGAACGCCGACGAGTTGTCGACGCAGACCGTCCCCGCCGCCGCGGCGGCGGGGAGGATCTGGCGGGCCACCGCGCCGCCCGCCGAGGTGAGGGCGAGGTCGACCCCCTCGAACCATCGGTCGTGGAGGGCCCGCACCACCACCTCGTCGTCCCGAAAGCCCAGACGCACGCCCTCCGATCGAGCGGAGGCGAACGCGACCAGGTCGTCCAGAGGGAATGCTCGTTCGTCCAGGATCTGGAGGATCGTCCGTCCCACCGCCCCGGTCGCCCCGACCACCGCTACACGCATGGAGCCATCCTACGAGGCCGGGGTCGGCTCCCCGGGAACCATCCGAAACTCGAGGACTCCGCTTCGGTTCAGGCGTGCTCGCGGGCTCCGCCGCCGTCTCCGCCGAGGTCGAATCTTCCGTGGACGGCCCGGACGGCCCGGTCGGCGTCCGCGGCGCGGACCACGCAGGAGATGCGGATCGAGGAGGTGGAGATCATCTCGATGTTGATCTCCTCCCGGGCCAGGGCCTCGAACATGTCGGCGACCACCGCCGGATGGCTCCTGATCCCCGCGCCCACAAGAGAGACCCGGGCGATGCCGTCATCGACGGTATGTCCCGATCCGCCGACTTCCTTCACCACCCGTTCCACGACCGCGGCGATCCTGCTCAGGTCCCCCTTCGGCACCAGGAAGGACACGTCGGCCCTGCCGCCTCGAGCCGCGTTCTGCACGATCATGTCCACGCCGGCTCCTTCGTCGGCGACCGCACGGAAGATTGCCGCGACGATCCCCGGCTGGTCGGGGACGTCCTCGATGGTTATCTTCGCCTCGGAGTCGTCCGCGGCCACGCCCGAGATGATGGCCTGCTCCATCCGAACGTCCTCCTCCGTGATCCACGTGCCGGCCTCGTCGGTGAACGACGACCGGACGTGGACCTTCACTGCGTGCGTCCGAGCGTACTCCACCGAACGGAGCTGGAGGACCTTGGCGCCCGACGCCGCCAGTTCGAGCATCTCCTCATAGGAGACAGCATGGAGCTTCCGCGCTTCGGGGACGATCCGGGGATCAGCCGTGAACACGCCCGGCACGTCGGTGTAGATCTCGCAGTAATCGGCGCCCAGCGCC
>Ga0066710_100003130_pt1 | contig 13896 bp, 13 predicted proteins | sample GraSoiAngelo_159_FD_79666 | JGI IMG/M metagenome (GOLD analysis project Ga0066710, IMG submission 79666) | Grasslands soil microbial communities from the Angelo Coastal Reserve, California, USA - 14_1009_16_40cm | ecosystem: Environmental > Terrestrial > Soil > Grasslands | place: USA...
CCGGGATGGTTCGCCACGTACGGTACGGCCATTCACTCCGGCCGCGACATCGACGAGAAGGACACACAGAATGCGCCGCCCGTCGTGCTGGTCAACGAGACCTTCGCGCGGAGATTCTTCCCGAATCGAGACGCGCTCGGCGAGAGGTTCGGCGGGCTCACGCCGCCGGGAGAGCGTCCGGTGCAAAAAACAATCGTCGGCGTCGTCGGCGATTCGGTCTATGCGTCGCTCCGCGACGCGGTCCCGCCGACGATGTACGTGCCGCTCGCCCAGGCCAGGTCCTGGGCGCCGTCCGACGTCAGCATCGGCGTCCGGTCGTCCGCCGGGTCGCCCGTCCGACTCGCGCCTGCTGTCGCGGCCGCGTTGAAGACCGTCGATCGCGACGTCACCTTCAGCTTCCGCGCGCTCGCGGATCAGGTGGACGCTTCGATCGTGCGCGAGCGTCTCGTCGCCATCCTGTCGGCCTTCTTTGGGGTGTTGGCGCTGCTGCTCGCGGGAGTAGGGCTTTACGGCGTCACCGCGTACACCGTTGGCCGGCGACGACTCGAGATGGGCATCCGCACCGCTCTCGGCGCCCGGCCTGCCGACATCCTCCGGCTCGTCGCAGTGCGCATCTGCGTCCTCGTGGCGCTCGGCATTCTCATGGGCGGGGTCGTCAGCCTTTGGGCGTCGCGCTTCGTCGCCGCGCTTCTGTACGGCCTCGAACCGCGCGATCTGACGACGCTTGGGGCGGCCGCGGCTGTTCTCGCGGCAGTTGGGATCGCGGCGGCCTGGCTGCCCGCGTGGCGCGCTTCCCGAGTGGACGCCGCCGAGGTCCTGCGCAACGTCTAGTCGCGCGTCGTGACAAACTGCAGCTCCAACTCCACGGCCACGTCAGGATTGCCGCGTGCGCGATTGTGACGGCCGAGGACGCCGTGTTCGACGGGCGGTCGTATGAGTTCGATCTGAGCGGGCCCGCCCACATGAAGCTGACGCATGGCGTCGATCGGCTGTCCGTCATGAAATGACGGAGATGCCCAGGCGCTTCATCATCTTCGCGAGTCCCTGACGCGTGACGCCGAGCTGCGCGGCCGCCGCGGCCCGCTGACCGCCGGCACGCGCGAGTGCCGCCCGCACGAACCGGCGCTCGAACTCGGCGCGCGCGTCTTCGAACCGCTCTGCCGTCCGCGCCACGAGCCCCGCGAGATGCGCGGGCAGCGCCGACGCGGCGACGCGTCCGCGCCGGGGTCCATGGACCGCGAGCGCGGCGATCACGTTCTGCAGTTCGCGGACGTTGCCGGGCCAGTCGTACCGCGCGAGCGCGGCGATCAGTTCGGGGGACAGCGTCGCGCGCGTCCCCACACGCTCCGCCGCGTCCGCCCAGAACCGCTGCGCCAGCCACGGCACGTCGTCGGGCCGATCGCGCAGTGGCGGAAGGACGACGCGGACGACGTCGAGACGGAACCGGAGATCCGGACGAAACCGTCCGGCGGCCACTTCGGCCGCGAGCGGACGGTTCGTCGCGCCGATGACGCGGACGTCGGTCCGGCGGGCGAGGTTCTCGCCGACCCGGCGTACTTCTCCTTCCTGCAGGACGCGCAGCAGCTTCGCCTGCGCGCGCGGCGACAGCTCCGATACTTCGTCGAGAAACAGCGTGCCGCCGTCGGCTTCCTCGAACAATCCCGGACGTTCCGCGACGGCGCCCGTGAACGCGCCTTTCGCATGCCCGAACAGCTCCGCTTCGACGAGATCGTCGGTCAGCGCCGCGCAGTTGACGGCGCAGAAGCGGCGCACGCGTCGCGCGCTGCGGACGTGAATGGCGCGCGCGGCGAGTTCCTTGCCGCTGCCGCTCTCTCCTTCGATCAGGACGGGATACGGCGCCAGCGCGGCGCGGCGGATCGCTTCGCGGACGGCGCACGCCAGCGGTCCCGGACCGAGGAGGTCGTCGGGATGTTGCGCGGCAGTCACCGGGATGGCGGGACGGTCGAGCCACGCGCGCAGCAGCGGCGCGCACGCCGCGGCGGCGAGCCGGAGCTGCTGGCGCGCGCGCGCCGCCGGCACAATCGTCCCGGGCCCCCACCGCACGACGATGGCCCCCACCGTGGACCCGCCGTAACGAACCGGCTCCCCCGCTTCGCGCGTCGCGCGTTCGCACAAGACGGTCTGGCCGCCGTCGATGACGCGCGACGCCAGCTCGAGGTCGCCGCGACACGATGGTCCCGACGCGGCGACGGCGCCCGGCGGCGAGCCGCCGTAGACGATGGCCGTCGCGGCACGGAGCGCGCCGCGCGCGTGGATCGTGACCGCTTCCAGCGCCGCCCCTTCGTCGGGCGCGCCGTAGACGCGGTCCAGCAGCTCCTCGAGCGCATCGGTCGCGGTGATCGGCGCCGTGCACGGCAGCAGCGCCACTGCGCCGGTTTCGCGCACGAAACGGGTGAGATTCTCGTCAACGAGCCCGAGCGCGGCGCGCAGCTCCATCTCCCGCAGCGGCGGCAGCCGCGAGGCCGCGCGCTCCAGCCGGCGGCGCCAGGCGGCGGACGAACCGCCGTTCATGTTGACCACCGCGCAGGTGCGAGCGGCGCGCGCCCGAAGGACGAGCATCGGCAACCGCGCCCGGCGCGCGTGCGTCAGCGCCGCGCGCGACAGCTCGTCGCTCGCCTCGACGTCGCCGCCCTCCTGATGCACCGTCCACACCGCGAGGCAGGCCTCTGCCGCGATGCGAGCGTCGGCGAGACGGTCGGTCGCGGCGAGGACTCCGGCGGCGCCACGCTGGGCCGCGACGAGGTCCCCCATCGCGCGGCGGCATCGCAGGGCGAGGACGTCGGCCTCCACGATCCAGGCCGGCGCCTCGATCCGATCGCGCCATGTGTTCAGCCACTCGATCGCTTCGTCGCACCGGCCCAGCCAGAGGAACGATTCCGCAAGCCCCAGGACGGCGGCTCCGGTCCACGGCGACAGTGCCCCGCCGGCGCATGCGGTCCGGAACGCAGCTTCCGCGTCGCTGAATCGGGCGCGATCGAGCGCCGCGCGCCCCGAGCCGATGAGCGCCCGCGACATCACCGTCTCGTCTTCCGACCACTGCCGCGCGTCGCCAAACGCGTCCGCCGCCCGGTCGACGCGGCCGGCTTCGAGGCGCGTCTCGCCGAGGACACAGGCCGCCCGCGCGGCGAGCTCGTGCATGCCACGGGCCGCGAGGGCTGCCGCACAGCGAGACAGCACGCGTTCCGCGGGACCCCGGCGGTGCAGCGACGCGAGCCGTTCGCCTCGCGCCAGCGCGCGTTCGAGCCGTGCCGATCCGACGAAATGTGCGCGACGTGACGGCGCGACGGCGACCGCCGTCGCGGGAATCGGCGAATACACGGGGCTGGTTTCGTGGACCCATCCAGCGCCGCGAGGCCCCGGCCGCATGCCGCTCAGCGCCTCCACGAACCGTCCGGGCAGTCCCTGAGCCGCATCGACCGCTTTCGCCACCTCCGCCGCCGATGGTCCGTAGTGGTCGTCGATGAACAACATGGCATGCATGGCATTTCTCCCAAGGCGATCGAGCGCGATGACGTCAGGCGCCGAGGACCCGCGACGCTGGAAGCGCACCCAGAGGTGACGCCGCGCGCTCGCCGCCGCGGCGCGGACCAGCGCCTGCGGCACACGGTCATCGTCCTGTTCGCGGCTGTCGAAAATGCAGACGTGCTGTCCCGCTGTAAATGCCGCGACCGCGGCCCAACCGCGCGCGACACCCCGATCGAGGACGACGTACCCGGCGAGTCGCGCGACGCGCGCGAGCTGCAGGCGCAACGTCGTCAGCCCGCTGCCGCGCGCGCCGGTCACGACCAGGCGGACGACGCCGGGCGGCCGCGGCGCGTCAATCGCCGCCCGTGCCTCTTCGATCGCCGCGCGCGCCTGCAGACGGATGCCGAGCGGGCGCCAGCACGCCGCGGGACCGTCGATCGCCGGACGAATCACGCGCTCGGCGGCCGGCGTGGTCAACGCGACGCTCTCCGCCGTCAGAAATCGGATCGCATGCAGTGCGATGTCCGGAAGTTGACGCGCGGGAGCCCGAAGCGCGGGCCGCGACGGATAGGCTTCGAACCAGCGTCCCTCCTCGCAGCCGTAATCGAGGGGCGATAGCAGCAGCGGGTGCCTGAGCCCCGCCAGCCGATCGCAGAATGCCGCGCGCGCGTGCTGCTCCGCCAAAGACGGCGGCGCCTCTATCCACAACCTGACGATTTCACCGGTCGCGAGGTCGATCGCATCATCGCGATCGATCAGGAACCGGCGCGCAATCACTTGCATCGATGCGCGTCGCAAGTGCAAAACGAACGCCGTCGTCGAAAGAAGCGACTGTGCGCGCGGTATCGCGCGCCGGCGGCCTGAGCAGTGCAGAAACTTCGTATAGAATCGACGATCGATGCTGCGGTTTCTCACCGCTGGTGAATCACACGGCCGCGCGCTGGTCGTGATCCTCGAGGGCATGCCGGCGGGACTTCCCATCGATCTCGACGCCATCACGCGCGAACTGCGACGGCGGCAGGGCGGCTACGGCCGCGGACGCCGGATGGCGATCGAATCGGATCGCGCGGAGCCGATCTCCGGCATCCGCGCCGGCGAAACGCTCGGCGGTCCGATCGCGCTGATGATTGAGAACCGCGACTGGGTCAACTGGCAGCACACGATGCGCGTGACGGCAGAGGCGCCGGCCGACGCGGGCGGTGCGCATCGCCCGCCCGTCACGCGGCCGAGACCCGGCCACGCGGACCTGGCCGGCGGCGCGAAGTACCGGCGCACGGATCTCCGGGACGTTCTCGAGCGCGCGAGCGCGAGGGAAACGGCGGCGCGCGTCGCGGCAGGCGCCCTCGCCCGTCAGCTGCTCGCGCACGTGGGCGTTCGCATCGCGAGCCACGTCTTTACGATCGGGAGCGTCTCGATCGCAGATCCTGCCAGCGTCACGTACGAGCAGGCCGCCGCCTTGCCGGACGATTCGCCGCTGCGCTGCGTGGACGACGGCGTCAGCCAACGCATGATCGAGGTCATCGATCGTGCGCGTGACGCCGGGGATACCGTCGGCGGCGCGTTCGAGATCATCGCGACCGGCGTTCCGATTGCGCTCGGCAGCTACGTGCAGTGGGATCGCAAGCTGGACGGACGGCTCGCGCAGGCGATGATGTCAATTCCTGCGATCAAGGCGGTGGGCATCGGCGCCGGGCCGCGCGTCGCGGAACTGCCGGGATCGCGCGTCCACGACGAGATCCTGCCCCACGCCGGCGACGCCCGCGCGACGGCGATCGCGCGCCCCACGAACAACGCGGGCGGACTCGAGGGGGGCGTCACCAACGGCGAGGACGTCCGCGTCTCGGGCTATATGAAACCGATTTCGACGTTGATGAAGCCGCTCCGCTCCGTCGATCTCGCGACGATGACGGAATCGCCGGCCACGATCGAGCGCAGCGACGTCTGTGCCGTCCCGGCCGCCGCCGTCGTCGGCGAAGCGATGGTCGCGCTCGTGCTCGCCGATGCGGTGCTGGAACGGTTCGGCGGCGACTCGATAGCCGCTCTCGACCAGGCCATGCAGGCGTCGGACGCGGAGCTGCGCCGCCGGTTCCGAACCGGAGGTGAGTTGTGACGTGCTGAAGGTGCCAAGGGTGCTGGGGGTGCCAAAGGTGCTGGTACTGAGAGTGCTGGAGGTGCAAAAGGTGCGGGCCTCGAAATACGAACAGCGGTGCACCATTAGCACCCCGGCACCATTAGCACCAGCACCCTTAGCACCGTTAGCACCTTTAGCACCCTCAGCACCTCACGATTCGCTCCGATGATTCGTCCGATCCTGCGCTACGGCGAGCGCGGCCTGCACGGACGCGCCGCCGACGTCACCACGTTCGACGACGCCCTTCAGCGGGCCATCGACGACATGATCGAGACGATGTACGCCGCTCCCGGGATCGGCCTCGCCGCGCCGCAGATCGGCGTGCCGCTGCGCATCCTGTCCATCGACCTGTCGGTCGGCCGGACGACCGGCGACCTCATCATCATGATCAACCCCGTATTCCTCGAACGTGACGGAAGCCAGCTCGAGGAAGAGGGATGCCTGAGCGCGCCGGGGTTCAACGCGACCGTCCTCCGCCCCGCGCGGGTGGTCGTCAAAGGGCTCGACCGAGAAGGACGCGAGCAGACGCGCGAAGGGACCGGGCTCCTCGCCCGTGCGTTCCAGCACGAGATCGATCATCTCGACGGCACCGTCTTCATCGACCGGCTCCGCGGGATCAAGCGCGATCTGATGGTGCGGAAGATTCACAAGCTGAAAAAGACCGGGCAGTGGTAGTCGTCTATTTCGGCACTCCCGCGTTCGCGGTCCCGCCGCTCGAAGCCTTGCTCGCGTCGGCGCACCCGGTGGCCGCCGTGGTGTCGCAGCCGGATCGGCCGCGCGGCCGGGGGCATCGACTGCAGCCCACGCCGACGAAACTCATCGCGCAGGGGCACGGCGTCCCCGTCCTGCAACCCGATCGCGTCCGCGACGACGCGTTTCTGCAGACGCTGCGGGACCTTCACCCGGACCTCGGCGTCGTCGCGGCATTCGGCCGGATGCTGCCCGACGCGCTCCTTGCGATTCCACGGCTGGGCCTGATCAACGTGCACGCGTCGCTCCTGCCGCGTTATCGCGGCGCGGCGCCGATCCAGCGAGCCGTCATGGCCGGTGAGAAGGAGACCGGCGTGACGATCATGCGCATCGTGAAGGAGCTGGACTCCGGCCCGACTTTCGCCAGCCGGACGATCCCCATTCCCGCCGGCGCGACGAGCGGGGACGTCGAGGCGGCGCTCGCGCCCGTCGGCGCGCGTCTGTTGATGGACGTCGTGGAACAGATCGCCGCCGGCCGCGCTGTCGAAACGCCGCAGGATCACGCGCGGGCGACCTACGCACCGAAAGTGACGAAGGAAGAAGGCGCGATCGACTGGACGCAGCCCGCGCAGCGCATCCACGACCTCGTCCGCGGGCTTCAGCCGTGGCCTCTGGCATCGACGACGCTGATCAGGGCCGACGCGGCCGCGGCGGCGGGCCGTTACGTCATCCGGCGTACGACGTTCGGCGAAGGCATGACGGACATGCCGCCCGGCACGATCACGCGCGCCGAGGCGGACGACCTGCTCGTCGCCGCCGGCGGCGGCAGCGTGCTGCGCATTCTGGAAATCCAGCCCGAGGGACGCCGGACCATGAACGTCCGCGAGTTTCTCGCGGGACACCGGCTTGGCGCCGGCGATCGATTCGGTCCATGATCGCGCCGGCCCGGCTCGCGGCCTACGACGCCCTTCAGGCCGTGGATGCCGGCCGCCTGGATCTGCCCGCCGCGCTCGCGCACGTGCGCGCACGGCTCCCCGACGAGCGGGACCGCGCGCTGGCCGGCGAGATCGCGACGGGCACGCTTCGGTGGCGCGGCGCGATCGATCACGTCATCGCGCAGTTTGCGCGCCGCGAGCCCTCGCGGCTCGACGCCGAGGTCCTCACGATCCTCCGCCTCGGCATCTTTCAACTGCTCCACCTCGATCGCGTCCCCGCCGCGGCGGTTGTGGACGACGCAGTGGAGATGACGAGGAAGGCGGGCAAGCGGAGCGCGGCAGGTTTCGTGAATGCACTGCTGCGCCGCGCGTCGCGCGAACGCGAGAGCCTGCCGCTGCCGCCGCGGCCTGGGCCGGGCGCCGATCGCGACGAACGGCTGACGTTCCTCTCCGTTACGGGGTCCCATCCACGCTGGCTCGTGGATCGATGGCTGGAACGACACGGGTTCGAAGAGGCCGACGCCTGGACGGCCTTCGATAACGCGCCCGCGCCGCTGACGCTCCGCGCGAATACGCTGCGCGTGACGCGCGATCAGCTCGCTGAGGAACTGGCACGTCACGGCATCGAGACGGCGCCCGCGGCCTTCGCTCCGGATGGGCTCAAGGTCATCGCCGGCAATCCCCTCCTGACGCCTCTCGCGCACACGGGACGGTTCGTCGTGCAGGACGAAGCGTCGCAGCTCGTGGGCGAGTTCGCCGCCGCGCAGCCCGGCACGGCAGCGCTGGACACGTGCGCGTCGCCCGGGGGCAAGACGCTGCAGATCGCGGCGGGGCCCGGCCGTCGCGTCGTCGCCTGCGACGTCCGCGGACGCCGCGTCGGGCTGCTCGCGCGCACGATCGCGGAAGCGGGGGCGGACGTCCGCATCGTGCAGGCCGACGCTCGCGGCGCGCTCCCCTTCCCGGCCGTCTTCGATCTGGTCCTCGTCGATGCGCCCTGCTCGGGGCTCGGCACGATCCGGCGGGACCCCGACATCAAATGGCGACGTCAGGCGGCCGACCTGCCGGGCCTGGCGTCGCAGCAGCGGGCCCTGCTCGCCGGCGCGGCCGCGATGGTGCGGCCCGGCGGCCGGCTGGTGTACGCGACGTGCTCCAGCGAGCCGGAGGAGAACGAGGCGGTCGTGGACGCCTTTCTGGATCGCCATGCCGGATGGGGACCCCCGGCCGACCCCGCGCCTTCATCCGCCGCCGCCGGGCTCAGCCGATTCATCGACGCGCGCGGTCATTTGCGGACGCTGCCGTTCCGCGACGGCCTCGAGGCGTTCTTCGCGGCCGCTTTGGTCAAGCGCGCCGATTTGCGGTAAACTCTTGAATTCATGGCCTTATCGACGCGCGTCTGGGGCGCGGGCAAGCTGCTCCTCCTCGGCGGCGCCCTGGTCCTGACGTACGTGCTGTTCGCGGCGGCGGCCATGCGGCTGGCGCTCCGGACCCGCGACGTCATCGTGCCGTCGCTGGACGGCCGGACCGTCAACGAGGCCAGCGCCTCGCTCGCGCAGGCCGGGCTGAACCTGAAGGTCGAGGAGGCGCGGCGGATTGACCCGAAGGTCCCCGCCGGCCACATCCTCGCGCAGGATCCGCAGGCCGGCGCGCACACGAGGCGCGAGCGCGGGGTGAAAGTCTGGGTCAGCGCCGGTCCGCGCGCCACGATGGTGCCGGCGCTCGTCGGCGAATCGCCGCGGACGGCGGAACTCGAGCTGCGACAGGACGGACTTCTGCTCGCCGGCGTCGTGGAATTTCGTTCCGCCGAATACGCGGCCGACGTCGTCGTCTCGCAGGAGCCGCCGGCCAAAACGAACAGCGCGCAGGTGGCGCTGCTGGTCAATCGCGGCGAGCGGGGCACGTCGTACGTGATGCCGGACCTGATTGGGGTCAACGGCGACCGTGCGGCCGATCTGCTGCGGTCGCGCGGCTTCCGGGTGTCGGTCGTCGGCGATCATCCGTATCCGGGAGTGCCCGCCGGCATCGTCCTCCGGCAGCGGCCCGCCGGAGGATTTCAGGTCGCGCCGGGGGATCCCATTTCGCTCGAGGTGAGCCGGTGACGCCGCGTCGCGATCGGGTGCAGATTGCCGCCTCGATCCTCGCGGCGGATTTCGCAGCGCTGGGGGCGGCGATCGCGACGGCGGAGCGCGGCGGCGCCGATCTGATCCACGTCGACGTCATGGACGGTCATTTCGTGCCGAACATCACGATTGGACCGCCCGTCGTCGCGGCGCTGAAACGGGTCGCGCGGCTTCCGCTCGACGTGCATCTGATGATCGAGGATCCGGATCGGTACATCCCGGCGTTCGCGGAGGCGGGCGCGGCGCGGCTGAACGTCCACGTCGAAGTGCTGCCGCACCTGCACCGGACGATTCAGTTCATCAAGACGTTCGGTGTGGAAGCGGGGGTGGCGATCAATCCGGGTACGCCGGTGGGCGCGCTCGAGGACATCGCCGCCGACGTCGATCAAGTGCTGGTGATGTCGGTCAACCCGGGGTTCGGGGGCCAGACTTTCATCGCGCGGTCCGAGTCTAAAGTGCGCGCGATCCGCGAGCTGCTCCGTCGCGAACAGAGCCGCGCGGTGATCTCCGTGGACGGCGGCGTCGAGCCGCACAACGCCGCGCAAATCGTGGCGGCGGGCGCCGACATCCTCGTCGCGGGGACGGCGATTTTCGGCCGCCCCGACCCGGCGCAGGCGATTCACGATCTCCGCGCGGCGGCGTCCGCGGCGGTCGCGTCCTGATGCCGTCGTCGGTCTCCATGCTGCGTGTGCGGTACGCCGAGACCGACAAGATGGGCGTCGTGTACTACGCGAACTACTTCGTCTGGTTCGAGGTTGGCCGCGCGGACCTGCTGCGGTCGCTCGGGTGGACGTACCGCGAGATGGAGCTCGCGGGCGTGTCGCTCCCGGTCATCGAGGCGCACTGCGAGTACCACCGGCCGGCACGGTACGACGACGAGCTGGAAGTGAGGACGGAAGGACGGATGCGGTCGCCCGTGCGGATAGAATTCAACTATGACGTCGTGCGGCGCGACGATCGGTCGCTGGCCGCCTCGGGCCGCACCGTGCACGCCGCGCTCGATCCGGGCGGGCGTCCCTGCCGATTGCCGGAGCGCATCCGCGAGGTGTTCGCGTGAAGGCGCTGGTCACCGGCGCGGCCGGGTTCATCGGCTCGCACCTCACGGCGGCGCTGCTCGACGGCGGCGCGCAGGTCGTGGGGATCGACTGCTTCACCGATTACTACGCGCGCGGCCTGAAGGAAGCGAACCTCGCGGAGAACAAGCTGCGGGATCGATTCCGCTTCGCGGAGACACGCATTCAGGACGCGGACCTGGCGGCGCTGCTCGACGGCGTCACGCACATCTTCCACCTGGCGGCGCAGGCGGGCGTCCGGAAGAGCTGGGGCAAGGATTTTCGCGTCTACACGGACAACAACATCGACGCGACGCAGGTGCTGCTCGAAGCGTGCGTCGGCCGTCCTTTGACGCGGTTCGTGTACGCGTCGAGTTCATCGGTGTACGGCGACGGCGTCGCGATCCCGATGCGGGAGGATGCGCTGCCGCGGCCGATCTCGCCGTACGGGGTGACGAAGCTCTCCGCGGAGCAGCTCTGTTACCTCTATCACGTCAACCATCGCGTGCCGGCCACGTCCGTGCGCTACTTCACCGTGTACGGGCCGCGTCAGCGCCCCGACATGGCGTTCCACCGGTTCATCACCGCGGCGCTCAAGAACTCGGAGATCGTGCTGTACGGGGATGGCGAGCAGACGCGCGACTTCACGTTTGTCAGCGACGCGGTCGCGGCCACGATCGCGGCAGGCGATCGCGGGGTGCCGGGACAGGTTTACAACGTCGGCGGCGGCTCGCGCGTCTCGATGAATGAGGTGCTGCGTCTCATCGAACGGGTCGCCGGGCATCCGCTGAGGGTGAAACGCGAGGCGGCGCAAAAGGGGGACATGCGCGACACGTACGCGGATACGTCGCGCGCCCGCGCCGATCTGGGGTTCGCGCCAACAGTGTCGCTCGAAGAAGGGATTCAGGCGGAATATCGATGGCTGTCTTCATCGCCGGTGGCCGCATGACGGGCCGGCTGGTTCGTCTCGCGCGCGTCGCGGCGGTCGTTGCCGCCGTCGTCTGGATTGGCGGGTGTGCCACGGGTGGTTCCAGGCGGCCGCCGACCGGCACGCCGGAGCCGGACAAGTTCCTGTTCGACCGCGGGAGCGAAGCGCTCGATCGCAAGCGATGGCTCGTGGGGCGCGAGTACTTTCGGCAGCTCGTGGACAGTTATCCGCAGAGCCCGTACCGCGCCGACGCGAAGCTCGGGGTCGGCGACACGTACCTGGGCGAAGGGACGGCGGAGTCCTTCGTCCTCGGCATCAACGAATTCCGCGAGTTCCTCAACTACTACCCGACGCATCCCCGTGCCGACTACGCGCAGTACAAGCTCGGCATGGCCCACTACTACCAGATGCGCGCGCCCGAGCGCGATCAGACGGAGACCCGCGACGCGATCCGCGAACTGGATACGTTCGTTCAGCGATATCCTGCGAGCGCGCTGCTGTCGGAGGGACAGACGCATCTGCGCGAAGCGCGCGATCGGCTCGACGACTCCGAGTACCGCGTCGGCTTGTTCTACTACCGCGTCAAGTGGTACCCGGGGTCCATCGATCGCTTCAGGGCGTTGTTGCAGCGCGACCCGGGGTACACCAACCGCGACGCCGTTTACTACCATCTCGCCGAATCGCTGGCCCGAGCTGGCCGTCCGGCCGAAGCGCTCCCCTACTTCGATCGGCTCGTGAAGGAATTCGAACAGAGCGAATACCTGGAGCTTGCGAAGAAGCGTGTCGAGGAGCTGAAGTCCTCGCTCGCGGTCAAAACTGGAGGAGATCGGCCATGAGACATTTCACAGTCGCCGTGCTCGCCTCTCTTGCGTTGCCCGCGTTCGGATCCGCGCAAACGCTCGTCGCGACCAGGCCGGCGCCGATGCCGGTCGTTGGCCCGCGGCTCACGTGCGCGCCGTCTACCTTGATGCTCCCGCCCGAGACGACGGTTCGCGTCGTCGCCGGCCAGGAACCGGGCCGGTGGCTGTTCGGCGAGCGTGAAGGCGTCATCGTCAACGCCGGCACGTCGCACGGCGTGCGCGTCGGCCAGCAGTTTTACGTCCGGCACATCGTCAGCGACCGCTACACGCCGTGGACGTCCCTGATGGGCCAGTACAGCATTCACACGTCAGGTGTGCTCACGATCGTGGAGACGCGCGACGACATGGCGATCGCCACCATCACCGAGATGTGCGACGGCGTGCTCGAGGGCGATTACCTCGAGCCGTTCACGCCTCCCGCCGCTCCGGCGGCGTCGGAGGAAGGCAAGCCGGACTTCAGCGCGCCGGCCCGCATCGTCATGGGGGACGAACGGCAGCAGACCGGCGCGTCAGGATCGCTGATGATCGTCAACCAGGGCAACGATCAGGGACTGCAGCCGGGGCAGGCGCTGACGATCTACCGTCAGACGCTGAGCGGCTCGGGGCCGATCCTGCGCATCGGCGACGCACGAGTCGTCGCGGTCCAGCAGTTCACCGCGCTCGTTCGCATCGGCAACACGCGCGACGCGATCTACGTGGGCGATCTCGTCGCGATTCATAGGTGACGCGAGGCGGCGGTGCTCGCACCCTTAGCACCTCTCAAAGGCCTTCAGCACATGGTTGAACCGCCGGTAGTAATCGACGCCGGAGGCGATCGCCGCGAACACGGCGATCCATAGCGCGACCTGGCCGACGACGAAGAACTCGCGGAGCTGTTCGCGGCCGAGGATCAGCGCGAGGATCGCGACGACCTCGGACAGCATCTTGAACTTGCCGAGCGGCGACGCCGGGATCGCGACGCCGCGGGCATGGGCGATGCTGCGCAGCACGGTGACCGCGAACTCGCGCCCGACGATGATCGCCACCATCCATGCGGGGGCGAGATCCATCTGCACGAGCGAGACGAGCGCGGCGGTGATCAGCAGCTTGTCGGCGAGCGGATCCATCAGTTGCCCGAGGGCGGTAATCTGCTTGCGGCGCCGCGCCAGGTAGCCGTCCAGCCAGTCCGTCAGCGACGCGAGCCCGAAGATCCCCGCGCCCACGAGCTCCTTCCGCACGCCCAGGATCAGATGTCCTTCGAACTTGGTCAGGAGCACGACGACGAGGAGCGGCACGAGAAAAATCCGGCCGACGGTCAACGCGTTCGGAAGATTCATGGAGGGCGTTCTGCCGGAATGTTAGCAGAACGGCGCAATGCTGCTTGTTGAATGCCGAATGCTGATGAAGATCGTCGAGAACCCAATTCAGCATTCAGCACTCGGAATTCAGCGATTCAGCGATACAATCATCGTTTGTCATGAAAGCGATTCTGCTGGCCGGTGGGAAAGGGACGCGGCTCCGGCCCCTGACCGTGCACACGCCGAAGCCGATCGTGCCGATTTTCAACCGGCCGTTTCTCTACTATCAGATCGATCTGCTCAAGCAGGTGCCGGAGATCGACGAAGCGATCCTGAGCCTCAATTACCAGCCGCGGCGGATCGAGGAAGTGTTCGGCGAAGGCGAGGGGCTCGGCCTCCGGTTGCGGTACGTCGTCGAGC
>Ga0066710_100003131_pt1 | contig 13890 bp, 9 predicted proteins | sample GraSoiAngelo_159_FD_79666 | JGI IMG/M metagenome (GOLD analysis project Ga0066710, IMG submission 79666) | Grasslands soil microbial communities from the Angelo Coastal Reserve, California, USA - 14_1009_16_40cm | ecosystem: Environmental > Terrestrial > Soil > Grasslands | place: USA...
GCCTGGGCGACCGGTTCTCGTTGGCCGAATTCCACCGCGCCCTGCTGGCGAGCGGCACGCTGCAGCCCGCGTTGGTGCGTGAGGAGCTCAAGGCGCGGCTCGCCTAGCAGCCTGCTGGGCTCCACGTGGAGCCTAGCTGGGCGGGACCGCCACGCGCGGGAACATCCGCCGGTAGAGCTCGGGTGCGTTCTCGATCACCGGATAGAGCTTTCGCCCCGCTCCTTCAACGCGAAGCCCCGAGGACGTGGCGGTCGCCGCTTGGGTCAGATCGATGTGGGGAATCCGAGTCCCGAACTTCGCGTTCACGGCGTCGATCATCAGGTTGCAGATGAACCCGTGCGCGAGATCGGTGGGGTGGACGCCATCGAGGCTGAACAGCCCGCCGGTGATGAAGTCCGGACCGTAGGCGGTGCCTTGGTATGGGAGCCCAATCAGCGCGGCGGTCTCGAGCAGCCCGCGCAGGTCCACCAGCGCGGCGCCGCGCGCGGCTGCCTCGTTGCGGATCGCGGTGTCGTAGCCGTCGACCGCGGCCTTGATGCTGGCGGCCTCCGCGCTCGACAGCACCTGGCTGTCGTCGAGCGGCGTTCCGTTCCCCGGCGCGGCGGGGTTCACGTAGTTGTACGAGCCAACCGGGAACCCGTTGCCGGCCGCGAGCGCGGGTCCAGCGGTGAGCAGCACCAGATCATCGGGAGCGAGCGGGCCGCTCGGACCGATGAGCGCCACCCGCTGCCCGGTCGAGAGGCTTTGCGTGAAGGGCGGGAAGGTGGTGAAGAAAGGAATCGAGGTGACGTCGGGCACCGTCATCAGCGCGAGCTTGGCGAGCGGAAGCTGCGCCTGGAGCGCATCGAGTGTGCCGTGGAGCAGCGCTCCGAACTGAGCCACAGTCGGTGTCACGTCCCCGACGCCGGAGGTGGCTGGGCCCAAGACCTCGTTCGACCCGTACTCCAAGCTGACGAAGGTGGGGCCGAGGCTCACCACCTGCGCCAGGATGGTGCCCCGGTGTCTCGCCACGATCTCGAACGGATCCGTGGGACGCGGCAGTCCACCGTAGTAATAGGTCTCGTTCGCGGCATCGAACAGGATCGCGTACGGCACCGCCATGTTGTTGAAGGCCGCGGCTTGGGCATCGTTGGTGGCGATTCCGGTGGTACGCCCAGCATTGCTGATCTGAAGCGGTGGGCCGAACGAGACGATGCGCAGCAGCGGTGGGCGGCCATCGGCGCTGACGCTCGGGATCGTGAACGGGGCCCCGACCTGACTGGCGAACAGCGCGGCGTAGCTGTGCCGCTGGTGGTGCTCCACCAGACCGCCGGACTCCCAGCCGGCGGTGATGCTCGTCCCCATCGCGGCGTAGGCGCGAAAGTCCGCGCTACTGCTGCCGGCAGCCGGGGGCTTCAGCGGATCGAGCTTGCTACAGCCGCTCGCCAGTACCACGGCGAGGCCGAGCGAGAGCCAGTGGCGAGCGTTCATGTGTGGCTCCTTTCCTCGCAGATTGCTACCAATGATAGTCGAGGCTCAAGCCCAAGGCATTGAGGAAGGTCTTGTACGTGCCGTTGTAGTCGTCGCGATTGACGCTGTTTGTGCTCCGCTTCTCGACGAACAGGCCGAGGTCGTAGAGGTCGATCGTCCAGCGGCGATCGGGCCCGAACGTCTTGCCCAGCCCCAGCGTCGCGCCATGGCGAGCGGCGTCGGGCAGGATCGGGCTCACGGACTCGGAGGGCGCCGCCTCCTGCTCGAAGTAGTAGCCGAAGCGGTAGGTGTAAGCCGCGAGTCGGTGCTCCGCGCCGACTCGGATCGCCAGCGTGTTGTCATAGTCTTCCACGATCGTCTGGTCGAGCTGCGAATCGCGTTCGAAGTGGAGCGGGAGATCCTCGAAGAGTGACCACTCCGTGTAGACCAGATCGGCTTCGATCGTCCACGCCGAGGGGGTCCACGCGCCGCCGAGTGCCCAGATGGCGGGGAAGCGCAGCGTCGTGCTCACGCCCTGATTGCGCGGCAGCGACGCGGCCACCAGGGCGTCGAGCACCGGGTCGCCCGTGGGAATCTGCCGGAACGTGGCGTCGCCTTCGGCGTCCACGATCACCTTGCTGCGGTACGTGGCGCCCAATCGAACGCGGTCATTGGGCACCACCGACACGCCGGCGTTCCAACCGAGCCCACTCTTGTAGTCCGACTCGAGCCGGGTTTCGGCGACGTCCACTTGCGCGCCGCCGCCGCCGGGGCGCGGCACCAGAGTGCGCCTCCTCAGCTCCACCTTCGCGAACATCGCATCGCCGCCGAGGGCGACGCTGACCATCCGATTCACTGCGTAGGCCGCCGCAAGGCCCGTGTTCACGCTCTTCAGCTCGGCCTTGGTCGCGATGTAGCGGCCCGTGAACTGGTCGGGATCCTTCCACTCGGTCCCGAGCCCGAACGGCGAGTCCACGCCGAGCCCCAGGCTCAAGCGGTCTTGCCAGCGGCGAGCGAGGTAGACGTTCGGGATCGGGAAGAAGCGATGCTTCATCTCTTCGGTGACGCCGAATCCGGGATAGGGGTTGGCGCCGGCGAAGCTCGTGAAGGGTGTCAGGCCGGCGCCCCCCAAGAACAGGTGCGTGCCTTCGAGCCGCGACAGAGCGGCCGGGTTGTAGAATACCGCCGAGGCGTCGCTCACCGACGCCGTTCCGGCCCCGGCCATGCCCAGCACGGCCGCCCCTTGCTCGTAGATGCCGTAGCCTGCGGCCCAGGCGATCTCGGGCGCCGCCGCGAGACAAAGGGCGAGTGCTAACCGCCGTCGAGCGTTCACGTGGCACTCTCCTGGTCGAAGTTCACACCGTGATATAGGCCTCGCGGACTCTACACCTCGGAGGGGGCCGCGTGGCCGGCGTACAGGCTCTCGATCGCCGATTGAAACTTCTGCGTGACGACCCGGCGCTTCACCTTGAGCGTCGGGGTCAGCTCGCCTCCTTCCTGAGTCAGCTCCCGCTCCAGGAATGCGAAGCTCTTGATCTGCTCGAAGCGCGCGAGATCGGCGTTCACGCGATCGATCTCGGCTTGGTACAGAGCCCGCACCTCGGGGCGGAGGAGCAGGTCATGGGGACGCGTGAAGGGCCAGCCCAAGCGACGCGCCTCGCTCTCCAAATTGACGAAGTTGGGGGCCAGGAGGCAAACCACGTACGGGCGACCGTCGCCGAGCAGCACCGCCTCGGACACCCACTTGCTGGTCTTGAGCCGCGCTTCGATCGGCTGCGGCGCTACCTTCTTGCCGCCGGCGGTGACGAGCAGGTCCTTGAGCCGATCGGTGATGAAGAGATACCCCTCCTCGTCGAGCCGACCGACGTCCCCGGTGTGGAACCAGCCGCCGGAGAGCGCCGCCGCGGTCGCGGTCGGGTTCTTGAAATACCCCTGCATGACGTGCGGACCACGCGTCAGGATCTCCCCGTCGGCGCCGATCCTCACTTCCACCCCTGGAATCGCCGGCCCGACCGAGCCCGGCTTCTCGCGCCCCGGTGGATTCAGGCAGATCACCGGCGAGGTCTCGGTGAGACCGTAGCCTTCGTGCACCGGGATCGATATCGCGAAGAAGAACTCCATCACCTTGGGCGGCAACGCGGCCCCGCCGGAGATGCAGAACCTGAGCTTGCCGCCGACCCGCGCGCGGATCGTGGAGGCGACCAGGCGATCGGCGATTCGTGCTCCGATGCGGGCGGTGGCGGGAGCCGGCCGGCGCTCGAATCGGGTGCGCGCCACGGTCGAGCACTGTGCGAGTCCCCAATGGAAGATGCGGCGCCGCAGCGGCGGCTGGGCGCGGGCGTTCTCCATGACTCGCGCATGGACCTTCTCGTAGAAACGCGGGACGCCGATCAGGATCGTGGGCCGGACCTCCACCGCGTTCGCCGCCACGGCGTCGATGCTCTCGGCGTACGCGATGTCCGCCCCGGCCGCCAGCATCGCGTAGAGGCCCGCCATGCGCTCGAAGATGTGGCACAGCGGCAGGAACGACAGACATCGATCGGTGGGCCCGATCCCCACCACCTTGAGACAGGCCGACACGTTGGAGGCGATGTTGCCGTGGGTCAGCATCGCTCCCTTGGGATCGCCGGTGGTGCCCGAGGTGTAGATGATCGTCGCCAGATCGTTCGGGCCCACGGCGCTCGCCCTGGCGCGGAACGCATCGGGTGCTTCGGAGCGCAGCGCCTCGCCGCGCTGGATCATCCACTGGAATCCGCGCTCGGAAGGGCCTCCCGGGGGAGCCGGATCCATCCGCAGCGTGAACGCGAGATGGGGCAGGTTGGGAGCGATGCTGCGGACCTTGTCGAGCTGCCCGGCACTCGACACCACCACGCCCTTGGCCTCGGAGTTCTCGAGGATGAACCGGCACTGGGGAGCGGTCAGGGTGGGATAGATGGGCACCGTCACGGCGCCGAGCCCCAAGATCGCCAGGTCGGCGATCGGCCACTCGTAGCGATTCTCGGAGAGCAGGGCCACGCGATCGCCGCGCTCGACCCCCAGCTCGCGCAGCGCCAACGCCAGGCATTCCACGTCCGCCCGCGCTCGCTCGGAGGTGAGGGACTCCCATCCGCTGGTGGTCTTGCGAAGGAAATGATGGGGCTTGGCGTAGGTCGAGACGGACTCGAGGAAGATCCCGATCAACGTATCCGCAGCCATGGCCCCCCTGCGCGGGCTTCCGCGTGTCCACCTGGGCGCACGCGAACCCGGGGGAACCGTTAGCACCGTGATCTCGGGCCGACAAGCGCAAAGTGGCCTGGAATCGCAACGCGCCGCGCCCCGCGCGCCATTCGTGGCGTTGACTTTCGTTGCGACGGTCGGCACAGTCGCGCGCGGCTCGCCACGGAAGGGACCGTCTTGAGGAACCGGAAGCGTTGAGCAGTCGAAGCTGGATCTTGAGCGGCGTTCGTACGCCGTTCGCCAAGGCGGGCGGGCCGTTCCGCGCCACCCCTGCCTACGAGCTGGGCCGCGTGGCGCTCGCCGAGCTGCTGAGCCGCTCCGATGTCGACCCCGCGCGGCTCGATGAGGTGATCCTCGGCAACTGCGCCCAGCCCGCCGAGGCCGCCAACGTGAGTCGCGTGACGGCACTTCGCGCCGGCGTGCCCGAGCCGGTGCCCGCGGTGACAGTGCATCGCAACTGTGCCTCGGGCATGGAGGCAGTGGCCGCCGCCTCGCACCGGATCTCCGCCGGCAGAGCACGGCTGGTGCTCGCCGGAGGAGCCGAGTCGATGAGCCAGATCCCGCTTCAGTACCCGCTGGAGTACGGGACGTGGCTCGAGAGCCTGATGCGCGCCAAGGGCGCGCTCGCGCGGCTCACCGTCTTCTCGCGCTTCCGGCCGGCGCTGCTCAAGCCGCGCATCGCGCTCGCCGAGGGGCTCACCGACCTGGTGTGCGGGCTCAACATGGGCGAGACCGCCGAGGTGCTGGCGCGCGAGTTCCGCATCACGCGGGAGCGGCAGGACGAGTTCGCCCTCGCGAGCCACCAGCGAGCGCTGGCGGGGCGCGCGCGCCTGCGTGAGGAAATCGTGCCGATGTTCCCGGCCCCGGGCCACGAAATGGTGCAGGACGACGTGGGGCCGCGCGAGGGGCAGACCCTGGAGGCGCTGGCCCGGCTGAAACCCTATTTCGACCGCAAGAACGGCTCCGTCACGGTCGGTAACTCATGCCAGGTCACCGACGGCGCCGTGGCGCTCCTGGTGGGAGACGACGAGACGGCCGCGCGTTGGCCGACGCCGCCGCTCGGGCGCATCGTGAGCTTCGCATTTGCCGGGCTCGCCCCCGCCCGCATGGGACTCGGCCCGGTGCTCGCCGCCGCCAAGGCTCTGGCGCCGGCGCGGCTCGAGCTCTCCCAATGCGAGCTGTTCGAGATCAACGAGGCGTTTGCCGCGCAGGTGCTGGCCTGCCTCGAAGCCGCGCGCTCCGAAGCGTTCGGTCGCGCCGAGCTCGGGCGCACGGCGGCCCTGGGCGAGTTTCCACTCGAGCGGCTCAACGTGAACGGCGGCGCCATTGCGCTCGGCCATCCGGTAGGAGCGAGCGGGGCTCGGCTGCTGCTCACGCTGCTCATGGAGATGCGCCGCCGCGGGCTCAAGCGCGGGCTCGCGGCCCTCTGCGTGGGCGGTGGGCAGGGCGCGGCCTTCGTATTGGAGCGGGACTGATGCCGGTGTTTCGAGTCGAGCCCGCCGCGGACCGGGTGGTCCACCTCATCATGGATCATCCGTCGCGCAAGGTGAACGTGCTCGACGTGGAGGCGCTCGCCGATCTCGAGCGAGCGCTCGATGAGGTCGAGCGCCTCGAGAGGCCCGCAGGGCTGGTTCTCGCGAGCGGCAAGCCGGGGTCCTTCATCGCCGGCGCCGACGTGGCGGCGATCGGGGCGATCAGCGATCGAGACGAGGTGCTGGGACTGGTGCGCAGGGCGCACGCCTCGTTTCAGCGGCTGGCCACGCTCCCGTACCCCACCGTGGCGGCGATCGACGGCGTATGCCTCGGAGGCGGCGTCGAGCTGACTCTGGCGTGCGACTCACGCATCGCGAGCGAGGAGCCGCGTACCCAGATCGGGCTGCCCGAGGTCCTGCTCGGCATCTACCCCGGATTCGGCGGCACGCAGCGCTTGCCCCGTCTGATCGGGCTCCCGGCCGCCCTCGATCTGATCCTCACCGGACGCGCGCTCGACGCCAAGCGCGCCGAGCGCATCGGGCTGATCGCGCGCGCGGTGCCGGCGGCCTGGCTGATGGAGCGCGCGCACGAGCGGCTCGAGCTGCTCACGACCCGGCCCGAGCAACGGCGGCGCGACCGCTACCGGCCGCCCGGGATGGCGGCCTGGTTCATGGACGGCACACCGTTCGGTCGCTCCCTGGTGTTCGCGCGCGCGCGTGCCGCGACCCGCGCGCGCACCGGCGGGCACTATCCCGCTCCGCTCGCGGCCCTCGAGGTCATCGAGCGCACGCGCGGCCTGCCGATCGAGGCCGGGCTCGAGATCGAGGCAGCCTGGGTGAGCGATCTGGCCATCGGCCCGGTGTGCAAGAACCTGGTCCGCCTGTTCGAGCAAACCGAGCGAGCCAAGAAGGAGCCGGTCGCCACCGACCCCTCGGTGCAGGCGCTTCCGGTGCGCACCATGCTGCTCGCCGGGGCCGGCACGATGGGAGGGGGCATCGCCGAGGCGGCGAGCCGCGCCGGGATCCGCGTGCGCTTGCGGGACCTCAATCCCGAGGCGCTCACCAGGGCGCTTCGGACCGCCCGGGAGCTGATCGAAGAGCGCGGCCGCCGGCGCCGCCTGCCGTCGCGCGAGCGCGACGCCCAGCTGGCCCGCATCCTTCCCACCGTCGAGCTGAGCGGCGTGGCGCGGGCCGACCTGGCGCTGGAGGCGGTGGTCGAGGACTTGAACGTCAAGCGCCGCGTGTTCGCGGAAATCGAGGTGCGCATCGGTCCCGACGCGGTACTGGCCACCAACACCTCGTCGCTCTCGGTCGATGCGTTGGCTCAGGGGCTGGCGCGCCCGGAGCGGCTGTGCGGACTCCACTTCTTCAACCCGGTGCACCGGATGCCGCTGGTCGAGGTGGTGAAGGGATCGCGCACCTCCGAACGCACGCTGTTGACCGCGGTGGCCCTGGTGCGCCGGCTCGGCAAGACGCCGGTCGTGGTGGGGGACGCTCCGGGCTTCGTGGTGAACCGTATCCTGATGCCCTACCTGCGCGAGGCGATGCACTTGCTCGATGACGGATTCTCGGTGGGTGCGATCGACCGCGCGATGCGCGGGTTCGGGATGCCGATGGGACCGTTCGAGGTCCTGGACGAGGTCGGGCTCGACGTGGCGCAGAAGGTCGCGGGGGTGCTGGGACGGGCGTTCCCCGAACGCGTGGCTCCCGCCGTGCTTCTGGACAAGGTGGTGGCCGCCGGCCGGCTCGGCAAGAAGAACGGGGTCGGCTTCTACCGCCACCGCGGTCGCGAGCGCCAGCCCGATCCCGCATTGCGCGCACTGCTGAGGTTGCGCCGCCCGCGCAAGAGCCCCAACCTCGACGCCCTCGCCGAACGCATGGTTCTCGTGATGATCAACGAGGCGGCGCGCTGCCTCGAGGAGGGGGTGGTGGCCGACGCCGGGTGGCTCGATCTGGCGATGATCTTGGGCTCCGGGTTCCCGCCATTTCGCGGGGGCCCGCTGCGCCACGCGGATTCCTTGGGGCTCTCGCGTGTGGAATCGCGCCTGATCGCGCTGCAGGCGGAGAAGGGCGACCGCTTCCGTCCAGCGCCGCTGCTGGCGCGGCTGGCCGCCCAGGGGGGCACCTTCACCACGGTTCCCCGCGCCGAGGCCGCACCGGCGGCCGCTACCGCGTAGCCGGACGAGCGCCCGGCTCGGAGCCGATCTCCTCCCAAAACACAGGACCGCCCGGCGGTGCACACCGAGCGATCCCTGGGTGCAGTCGTAGAGCCCCGTCTTGGAAGACCCATACGACCGATGGAGGTACTTGCCACGCGGTCGCACTCGCGTGACGATACTATAGACGTTCCAAGCTCCGGGAAGGTTCCACGCTCGCGCCCGGTGTTTGTAATATTGGCGTCAAGTGCGGAGAAACGGGGCACCGGCGCGGAGCGACCTGGCCGGATCGGAATTCCTCGAAGCTCGACCTACGCCCCGGCGGGTCTTGGCTCCGCCGATCCGAGAGGGTCGGGCTTGCGCCGCTCGCCCTCCTTGGCGACCTGGGCCTCATCGGTCGGTGCCGCAGCCTCCGGTTCCGAGGTGCGCGCCGGCTCGAGCTTCTCGCCGCGCAGCACGCGATTCATCTCGTCGCCGTCCAGCACCTCGCGCTCGAGCAACGTGCTCGCCAGCAGATCGAGCTTGTCGAGGTTGCCGCGCAGGAGCTGCAGGGCTCGGTCGTAGGCCCGCTCCACGATCGCGCGCACCTCCTTGTCGATCAGCACCGCGGTCTCCTCGCTGTAGTCCTTGTGGGTCGCGATCTCTCGCCCGAGGAACACCATCTCTTCCTTCTTGCCGAACGTGAGCGGCCCGAGGTTGTCGCTCATGCCGTAGCGGCACACCATGTTCCTCGCCACCTGGGTCGCGCCGTCGATGTCGCCGATCGCGCCGGTGGTGAGGTGGTTGAAGACCAGGAGCTCCGCCGCGCGCCCGCCCATCGCCACGCACAGCCGGCGCTCCAGCTCTTCCTTGGACTGGTTGTGCCGCTCTTCCAGCGGCAGCCACGAGGTCACTCCCAGCATGCGACCGCGCGGGATGATCGTCACCTTGTTGAGCGGGTCCGCGCCCGGCAGCAGCCACAACACCAGCGCGTGGCCGGCCTCATGGTAGGCGGTGCTCTTGCGCTCCTCGTCGGTCATGACCAGGCTCTTGCGCTCCATGCCGAGCATCACCTTGTCCTTGGCGTCCTCGAAATCCTGCATCGAGACCTTCTTGCGGTTCCGTCGCGCGGCGAGCAGGGCGGCCTCGTTCACCATGTTCGCGATGTCGGCGCCCGCTATGCCCGGCGTGGCGCGCGCCAAGCGCTTCAGGTTCACGTCCTCCGCGACCGGGATGTTGCGGGTATGGACCCGGAAGATGCCCTCGCGGCCGCGCACGTCGGGCCAATCGACGACGATCTGGCGATCGAACCGCCCCGGGCGCAGTAATGCCGGGTCGAGCACGTCGGGCCGGTTGGTCGCCGCGATCATGATGACGCCTTCGTTCGAGTCGAAGCCGTCCATCTCGACCAGCAGCTGATTCAAGGTCTGCTCGCGCTCGTCGTGGCCGCCGCCGAGGCCCGCGCCGCGATGCCGGCCCACGGCGTCGATCTCGTCGATGAAAATGATGCATGGCGCGTTGCGCTTGCCCTGCTCGAACAGATCCCTGACGCGGCTCGCCCCGACGCCGACGAACATTTCCACGAAATCCGAGCCCGACATCGAGAAGAACGGCACGTGCGCTTCGCCCGCCACCGCCTTGGCGAGCAGCGTCTTGCCTGATCCCGGAGGTCCGAGCAACAGGGCGCCCTTCGGAATCCGCCCGCCGAGCCGCTGGAACTTCTGCGGCTCCTTCAGGAACTCGATGATTTCCTGCAGCTCCTGCTTGGCCTCGTCGCAGCCCGCCACGTCCTTGAACGTCACCTTGGGGGTGGTTTCGATCAGCACCTTGGCCTTGGTCTTGCCGAACTTGAGGGCCGCACTGCCACCCGACTGCATCTGGCGGATCATCACCATCCACAGCGGCAGCAGCAGCAGGATCGGCAGCGACGTCACCAGGAACGAAACCCAGTTGAAGCCCGCCTGGCGCACGTCGATCTCGATCCCGGGGTTCGTCTTCCAGACCCGGTCGGGAAGATCCGCGCCGTCACCGAGGATGTTGGTCTTGAATGCCTTGAACCGGACCTCGTGGGCGTCCATCCGCATCGCCGATTCGACGCGCAGCTCGCCGCTCACCTCTTTGTCGACGATCTGTAGGTTCGCCAGGTTGCCTCGCTCCACCTCCTGGATGAAGCGCGTGTAGGAGATCTCGAGGCGCGGGGTGGCCATGAAGTTGCCCTGATACATGCGATAGGCGACCAGGGCGAGAAGTGCGACGAACACCCAGAAGGCCAACGTGCGCAACGGCCGCCCCGGAGGCAGCGGCGTCGGCGGTCGGCGCGGCGTCGGAGGACGTTGCGCGCGCCGCGACTCGCGCCCCTTGCCCTTGCCCGATTCGTCGTCCTGGGTACCGCGTGACTGATTCACGGGATCACATCTCCTCGGGGATGCCGATGAAAGGCAGATTTCGGTAGCGCTCGGCGCGGTCGAGGCCATAGCCGACCACGAAGTCCGCCCCGATGGAGAAGCCCACATAGCGCAGCGGCACCTCGATCTTGCGGCACGGGAGCTTGTTGAGCAAGGTGGCAACGACCAGGCTCGCCGGCCGCCGCGACCCCAGAGCATCGAGGATGTAAGAAACGGTACGGCCGGAATCCACTACGCCCTCGCACAGCAGTACGTGCCGGCCCGCGACGTCGCCACGCACGTCGGAGATCAGGCGCGGCGGGCCCTGGGCCGTGGTGTCCGAGCCGTAGGAGGAGACCGAAAGAAAGTCCAGCTCGAGGTCCAACGCGCTCGCCCGGGCCAGGTCGGCCTGGAACATGCACGCGCCCTTCAGGACTGCTACCAACAGCGGTCGCTCGCCGTCGTAGTCGCGCGCGATCTCGAGTCCCAACGCGCGCACCCGCGACGCGATCTGGTCCGCTGTCAAGAGCACGCGCAGCTCGCCCGCTCCCGCTAGGGGCGCCTTCGCGCCCTGGCTTTCGGTGGTCACGCCGTGCATGGGCCCAAGCGATCTCCTTAGGTTACGGAAAGGTACGGCGGATGTTCGCCCACCCATAAGATGCCCTGCCCCTCGGCCAGAACTGTCGGAGTTGGGCTCTTCGGGAGGAAATCATGGTTTGCAACCCATTTGCTTGGGGCGCGGCCCACCCCGCGCCCAACACCATAAGCCTATCATCGGGTCGACGGACTGATGACTCCAGCCCGCCGTGAACCCTTTGGGCGGCAAGGCATTCGGGGCCCCCGAGTTTTTTCCGCAGGGATGTTTTCTCGCCGCAGGGCGAGAACGCCTCGCTCACTCTGAGCGGTCCAGCCGGCCGGCAGATCGAGCCGCGCCCCTTCGCGATCCGATCGGACGAGCTTCAAAAGTGCCGCGAGATGTCGCTGCGTGAGGCCGGGTTGATCGTGCCCCAAGCGGCGCCAAAGAAGGCGGAACAAGGTGGGCTGAACCGCACGAGGGTATGAACCGAGCCGCCCCGAATCAAGCCGGATTTCCGAGGCGCCGCCCGCGGGCAGCGGGGCTGACGGAACGGACGGCTGGGCGTGAGCGGGTTGGATTCGCATCGGCCGCGCCGGCCGGTGAGTCTTGGTGCCTTCTGCCGGTCGCTCGGCCGCCGCGAGCAGGTTGGTGGCCAATCGCTCGATCAAGCGTCGAGCCTGTCGCAGCTCGGTCATCGCCTCCGCCGCGCGGCGCGCCAGCCCCTGGCGGGCCCGTGGGCCGCCGTGCTCGGTCATTCCCAGCGCGCGCACCAGAGCCGGGACCACGTCGTGCCGCACACGCGTGCGGGCGTACGCGCGGTCGCGATTCGACGTGTCCTCGCGCCATCCCTGGTCCGTGCCGGTGAGGTCCGCTTCGATGTCGGCCCTCGTGGCAGAGAGCAGCGGCTTGATCCAGCTTCCAGAACGGTGGCTCATGCCGCCCAAGCCCTTGAGACCCGCTCCGCGCAGCAGCCTGAGCAATAGGGTCTCCAGCTGGTCATCCGCGGTATGCGCCGTGGCGATCGCGTGGGCCCCCACGCGGCGAGCGACCCGCGTGAGGTAGTCCCGGCGCAACGTGCGCAGTCCCGCTTGGCCCGAGAGGCCGCGGCGCTTCATGCGATCACGCGTGTCCCAACGCGTGCTCGAGAATGGGACGCTCAACTGCTCGCAGAGCCGTTGGACGAAGGCTTGGTCTCGGTCGGCGGCGCCCGCGCGCAGCCCGTGGTTGAGGTGAGCGACGTGAAGCGCGATGTCGAACTCATGCGCCACGCGATGGAGAGCGACCAGCAGGGCGGTCGAGTCGGCCCCACCACTTACGGCGATGAGCAAGCGACTGCCGGGAGGGAGCGCGCATGGCCCGTTGAGGGCGCGGCGGACGATCGGCTCGATCCGGCGCAGGCGAGGGCGGGGCGAGCGCATGGATGGTGGCGGCGCAGGGACTCGAACCCCGGACACAGAGATTATGATTCTCCTGCTCTACCAGCTGAGCTACGCCGCCTTACGAGGAGGCCATCGTCTCCGATGGCGGGCCGGAAACGGTAGGGTGGGCCGCAGGTGAAGTCAAGCCGGGGCGGCATCCAATCCGCGCCGAGTCCTCGCCCGCCGACCAGACGTGCTGCGGGCGCACGAGTCCATTGCGTCGGCGATTTCCGTCACCTAACCGGCTGCCTTTTCCGCACTCTCGTCATGCGCCTGGGGGCGCACCGGCTCGGCAGCCTCCTCCTCGGGGCGGATCCGGAAGATGCGCGACAGCTCGCTTCGCAGCTCGCCTTCGTTCAGGTAGCGCTTCAACTGCCCGCGGAACGCCACCGAGATGCCGGCGCCCTCTTCGCTCACCACGATCACGGCGGCATCGGTCTCTTCGCTCAAGCCGAGGGCGGCGCGATGGCGCGTGCCGAGCTCCACGGCGATGCGCGGGTTCGCCGACAGGGGCAGGATGCACGAGGCGGCGATCACGGTCTCTTCACGCAGGATCACCGCCCCGTCATGGAGCGGCGAGCCGGGGCTGAACAGAGTCACCAGCAGCTCTGCCGAGACCTTGGCATCGAGGCGCGTTCCGGTCTCGACGAAGTTGCGCAGGCCCACGTTGCGCTCGAGCACGATGAGCGCCCCATGGCTGCGCTGCGCCAGGGTTTCGGCCGCGCGCACCACTTCGCCGAGCACGCCGTAGCTCTCGCCGCGCAGGAACGAACGAAAGTAGCGGGTGCGCCCGAACTGGGCCAGCGCGTGGCGTAGCTCGGGCTGGAACAGAATCACGAACGCGATCAGCCACACGGTCTTGAGGCTGTCGACGATCCACTTGATGGCGATCAGGTCGAACGTGCGCGCCGCGAATCCGATCAGAACGATCAGCAGCAGTCCCACGTACATCTGCGCCGAGCGCGTGCCCTTGACCAGGATCAGGAGCCGATAGAACAGCACCGACACCAAGAGGATGTCGAGCAGGTCGAGCGCCCACAGGCCGTGTACGGGAGTCATGATCCAAAATTACCAGAAGGTCGGAGTCACTCCTACGCTGAAGCGCCTCGCCGGGCTGCGGAACGACCCGACCGTGCCGCGCGCAAGGCATCGGCAACACGCACCGCACGCGCGGTGGCGGTCACGTCGTGGGTGCGAACGATCGCGGCGCCCTGGAACACGGCGATCGCGGTGGCCGCC
>Ga0066710_100003135_pt1 | contig 13887 bp, 13 predicted proteins | sample GraSoiAngelo_159_FD_79666 | JGI IMG/M metagenome (GOLD analysis project Ga0066710, IMG submission 79666) | Grasslands soil microbial communities from the Angelo Coastal Reserve, California, USA - 14_1009_16_40cm | ecosystem: Environmental > Terrestrial > Soil > Grasslands | place: USA...
CACGCGCGTCGGGCGACTCCTGCGAAAGACCAGCCTCGACGAGTTTCCGCAGCTTCTGAATGTTCTGATGGGAGAGATGTCGCTGGTCGGGCCGCGACCGCCGATCCCCTATGAAGTCGAGTCTTATGACATCTGGCACCGGCGGCGGTTGCTGGAGGTCAGGCCAGGGCTCACCGGCCTCTGGCAGGTCAACGGGCGAAGCCGACTGCGGTTCGACGACATGGTCCGGCTCGATCTTAGGTATGCGACCGCGTGGTCGCTCTGGCTGGATATGAAGATCCTCCTGCAGACGCCCCGCGCCATCCTGTTCGGCGACGGCGCGTATTAGGCCATCCGCAATGCCAATGGCAGCAAGCACCACTAATTCCATGATTCGTCTGGGCGTCCTCGGGTACGGTTACTGGGGACCGAACATCGTTCGGAACCTGCATGGCCTCGACGGCTGCCAAGTCGCGCTGGTTTGCGACAAGAGTGCGGCCGCCCTCAAGCGGCTGAAACAAGCCTATCCGGACCAGGCGGTGACCAAGGACCCATCCGAACTGCTGAAGTCCACAGAGATCGATGCCGTCGCGGTCGTGACCCCGGTGTGTTCGCATTTCGAGCTTGCGAAGGCTGCGCTCCTGAACGGGAAGCACGTGTTCGTCGAGAAACCGTTCACCTCCACCGTCCGTCAGGCGGAGGAGCTGATCGAGCTGGCGGAACGCAAGAACTTGAAAATCATGGTGGACCACACCTTCCTGTTCACCGGCGCGGTGAGGAAGATGCGCCAGCTGATCGACGAAGGCGTCCTCGGGGACCTCTATTACTACGACTCCACCAGAGTCAACCTGGGTCTCTTCCAGCACGACGTCAGCGTCATCTGGGACCTGGCGCCCCACGATCTCTCGATCATGGATTTCCTGATCCAGGACAAACCGGAGGCGGTGGTGGCCACCGGTGAAGCGCACCTGAACGGCCACGTGGACGTCGCGTATATCACGGTCTACTTCCCGGGCAACACGATTGCGCACGTTAACGTGAACTGGCTGTCGCCCGTCAAGATCCGGACGACGCTGATCGGGGGCGAGAAGAAGATGCTGGTCTGGAACGACCTCGAGGCCGACGAGAAGATCAAGGTGTACGACAAGGGCGCCCAGATGAATAGCGCGCAGGGCCTCTACGAGCTGCTGGTCAGCTACCGCTCCGGCGATATGTGGGCCCCACGGGTCGAGCAGACCGAAGCGCTCAAGGTCGAGCTCGGTTACTTCCTCGATTGTGTCGCGAGACACGAGACGCCTCTGAACGACGGTGTGGCCGGCGCCCGGGTTGTGAGGATACTAGAAGCTGCCGATCAATCGCTCAAAGAGCGGGGAAAGGCCGTCCTGCTATGAACGAGTTCGTCTGTATCGCGCCGGACGTGAAGCTTGGCGAAGGCGTCAAGCTCTCGAGGTTCATCAATCTTTACGGCTGCGAGGTGGGCGACCACACCAAGATTGGCGCGTTTGTCGAGATCCAGAAGAACGCTAAGATCGGCAAGAACTGCAAGATCTCGAGCCACACGTTCATCTGCGAAGGTGTCACGATCGAAGACAATGTATTCATCGGCCACGGAGTCACGTTCATCAACGATTCGTATCCGCGTGCCACGAACCCTGACGGCACGCTGCAGACCGAGAAGGACTGGAGCGTGGAGCCGACGATCGTGAAAAAGGGCGCCTCCATCGGCTCCGGCGCGACTGTCCTCGCCAACATCACGATCGGCGACAACGCGTTGATCGGCGCCGGGAGCATCGTGACCCGCGACGTGCCGGCCAACACGATTGTGGCCGGATATCCGGCGCGGCCGCTTCGGTCTCTCGACGACGCCATAAGGATGGCACGATGATCGCCAACGGGCAGATTCCCCTTGTCGACCTGGTGACTTCCCATCAAGAGTTGGAAGAAGAATTGGTCTCGGTCTTCAAGACTGCGCTGAAGACTGCGGGCTTCATCGGTGGACCGATGGTGGAGGCCTTCGAGCGGGAGTTCGCTGAGTTTTGCGAGGTGCACTGTTGCGTCGGCGTAGGAAGTGGTACAGACGCGTTGCGCTTTGCGGTGATCGCTGCCGGCGTGCAACCGGGCGATACCGTCGTGACCGTCCCGAACACCTTCATCGCGACCACCGAAGCCATCTCGCAGGCCGGCGCTCGGTGGGACTTCGTCGACGTTGACGAGGCCACCTACACCATGGACCCCGAGAGACTGCGCTCCTATCTGGAGACCGAATGTACTCGCGACGTGGAGACGGGCCGCGCGGTTAGCAGGCGCACAGGCAGCCCGGTGACGGCAGTCATTCCCGTACATTTGTATGGGCAGATGGCCGACATGGACCCCATCCTCGATCTTGCGACCCAGTACAACTTCGTCGTCATCGAGGACGCCTGCCAGGCGCACGGCGCGGAATACTTCTCGACAAAAGAGAACCGGTGGCGCAAGGCCGGGTCGATGGGCCGCGCTGCAGTGTTCAGCTTCTATCCCGGCAAGAATCTGGGTGCCTGTGGTGAGGCGGGGGCCATCACGACCAATGACAAGGGCCTTGCGAATCATTGCCGCATGCTTCGCGACCATGGGCAATCCAAGAAGTATTTTCACGATATCGAGGGCTACAATGGGCGGCTAGACGCTATCCAGGCGGGCCTTCTCCGAGTCAAGCTCACTCACCTGGCGAAGCGGAACGAGCAACGGCGGGAGCGCGCATACGTCTACGCTGAGCTCCTCGCCGAGACTACTGCGTCCGTCATCCTCCCACATGTGGCCTCGTGGTCGCGACCGGTCTGGCACCTCTACGTGGTGCGGGTCGCCGAACGGGGCTCTCTTCAAAGGGATCTGTCCGCGGCGGCCATCGGTACGGGTATCCACTACCCTGTCCCACTCCATCTCACGAAGGCCTACGAACACCTCGGCTTCCGCCCCGGCGATTTCCCCGTCGCGGAACGGGCCGCGGCGGAGGTGCTCTCGCTCCCGATGTACCCCGAGCTCACGTCGGAACAGCAGCGCCGCGTCGTCGATGAGGTCCGCCACTCTCTGGCCCGCGCCTCGAATGGCGCGCGGGTTCCAAGGGACTAAGAAACGAGCTCGCCGAGGAAGCTGGTAAAGCACACAGCCAGAAAGCTCGGTGTCGAAGTACGGCGACTCGATACGGCTTCGCTATCGGCCGACAGAGAATACGATCTGGTCATGCCGCGCGCCACATACAGCACGCGGAACAAGGATAGAATCTTCATGGAGATATATGCACTTGTTCAAGCGTCTACTCTGGTGGACGAGTATCGCTGGTTCGAGCTATGGAGGTTGGTCGAGCAAAACGCAAAATCGCAGACTGGCGATCTTATCGAGATCGGAGTCTAGCGTAGCGGTACCGGAGCGTTAATCGCCAAGCGAGCAAAGTGCGGCATAAGCGCAACACTCGCCGCGACGACAGACCAAACTAGAATCCCCAAACAGCATGCTGACGCTTCCTTCGTATGTTCTCATCACCCCTGCGCGCAACGAGGCAGAGTTCATTGGACTGACCATAGAGTCAGTCCTGGCCCAGACCGTCCGACCGATCAAATGGGTCATCGTCAGCGACGGTTCAACCGATGCCACGAGTGACATCGTTCGGCGCTATGCCGTCCAGCACGGTTGGATCGAACTGCTGGAACTGCCCGAACGAGCGGAGCGACACTTCGCCGGCAAGGCGGCTGCCGTCAACGCGGGTTGGGCCAGAGTCGCCGGGTTGGACTATGCGGTCATCGGCAATCTGGATGCCGACGTGTCTTTTCAGAAGGACTATCTCGCATTCCTACTTAGCAAATTCGCGGAGAACCCCAGGCTGGGAGTAGCCGGCACGCCGTACCTTGAACAGAACGGGCTACACGACGCGCGCTATAAGAATCCTGAACATGTGTCCGGTGCGTGTCAGATGTTCCGGCGCGAATGCTTTGAAGCCATCGGAGGCTATTCGTCGGTGCGATCGGGGGGGATCGACTTCATCGCTCTGCTTAGTGCCCGCGCAATGAGATGGGAGACGAAGACATTTCGTGAACGGGCGTGTATTCACCATCGACATGTCGGGAGTGGACAGCACGCGAATGTGTATCGGCGGCTCCTTCACCTCGGAACGAAGGATTACCTTCTCGGCAGCCATCCGGTCTTCGAGATCTTTCGAAGTGTGTATCGGATGAAGAATCGACCGTACTTCATTGGTGGTGCTCTGATGCTCATTGGCTATGCTTCGGCCATGCTCCGGCGGGATGAACGAACCATGCCCGAGGAACTCATCGAGCATCGGCGCAGGGATCAAATTCAGCGCTTAAAGGCCGTTCTCCGACGCCCATTGAGCCACCGTTCTCTTCAGGGATAGTTAATGGCTGAACCCGCCTGCGAGGGTGGCCCTCAGAGCCGTACCAAGGGCGTTCTCGTGATCAATGCCGATGACTGGGGACGGGACCGACCAACGACCGACCGAACCCTCGAGTGTATTCGCTGCGGTAGCGTGTCATCGGTGAGTGCTATGGCCTTTATGGAGGACTCGGAGCGTGCCGCCGCCACGGCGCGGCAGCACGGGATCGATGCCGGACTTCATCTCAACTTCACGACTCGGTTTTCCGCCGTTGGCGCGGCGTCGCATCTCGGCGAGCACCAAGAACGGCTTGCCCGACATCTACGCCGGCACCGCTTCGCGCAGGCGGTCTTTCACCCCGGACTCAGGGGTTCGTTCGAATATGTTGTCTGGGCCCAACTGGAGGAGTTCAGTCGGCTCTATGGCGGTCCCCCGGCGCGCATTGACGGCCACCATCACATGCACCTGTGTGCGAACGTGATTCTCCAGAACTTGATGCCGTTCGGAACCCTCGTGCGCCGTAACTTCTCGTTCGTGGCTGGCGAGAAAGGATTGGCCAATCGTCTCTACCGCCGAGTCATCGATGAGCGTTTGCGCACGCGTCACCAGCTCATAGACTATTTCTTTGCGTTACCGCCTTTCGAGCCGCCAGAGCGTCACGAGCGTATCTTTTCCCTGGCTCACGAGGCGACCGTAGAAGTCGAGGCGCATCCGATTGACCAGGCGGAGTATCGGTTCCTCACCGGGGGCGAGATCTTTCGCCGGATTGGCGACTGCCCCATTGCGCGAACATTCAGCGTCGCACGGCGGAGACAACATCTCGGGTCGCCTTCCTGAGTTGGTTCGATGCCATGGCTACCGAAAGAAAGCACATCAGCGTGTGCATTTGTAGTTACCGGCGCCCGCACCTTCTCAAGCGTCTATTGGAGACACTGGGCCCTCAGGACACGGGCGGCTCCTTCACGTATTCGATCGTGGTTGTCGACAACGATCATCGGCGAACCGCCGAGGCCGTGGTGCGAGACTTCGCTGCGGCCTCGCCCATCCCTGTGACATATTGCGTCGAACCTCGCCAGAATATCGCGCGGGCCCGAAACAGAGCCGTCGAGAACGCCGACGGTGACTTTGTCGCCTTCATCGACGACGACGAATTCCCGACGACACAGTGGCTTCTGAATCTGTACGAGGCGTGTCACAAGTATGACGTTGACGGTGTGCTCGGTCCCGTCAAGCCCCATTTCGACGAGCAGCCGCCGGAATGGGTCGTCAAGGGTAAGTTTTATGACCGTCCGACTTACCCAACTGGCTTCGTGATCGACTGGGTGAAGGGCCGGACGGGAAACGTACTGCTGAGACGCCAGATTCTGGCGGCCAGCGGGCAGCCCTTCAATCCCGAGTTCTTGACGGGCGAGGACCAGGACTTCTTCCGTCGAATGATAGAAAAGGGGCACGTATTCACTTGGTGCAACGAGGCAGTGGCGTATGAAAGTGTCCCTCCAGGACGGTGGAAGCGCACGTTCATGCTGAGACGAGCCTTGCTCTCGGGAGCGATTTCAGCCGTCCAGCCGACCTTTGGACCACTCAAGATTGGGAAGTCTCTCCTCGCGGTTCTCGTCTACGGGGCGTGGCTACCGCTCGCGTTCGCGCTCGGCCATGACAAGTTCATGCGGTGTCTTGTCAGCCTCTTTGATCACCTAGGCGGACTGCTCGCCCTGCTGGGCATCCGGCCGATCAAAGAAGCCTACGTCACGGACCAGTCATGAGTACGGCCGCGGTGGAACGAGACTCCCTCATTGCTCACGAGGACGATCTTCTCCTGGTGACCGGGGCATCCGGCTTCATTGGGTCCAGGCTGGTCGCGTGTCTGCTGGACCGTGGGTTCCGTAACGTGCGTTGCTTTGCCAGGCCCAACAGCGAAATGACTGCACTCGGCCGCCTTCGGGGCTCGGAGAGCGTCCACGTCGTGACAGGGAACCTTCTATCGAGGAACGATTGTGACGTTGCCATGAAGGGTGTTAAAGTTATTTTTCATCTCGCCACCGCAAGGGATGGAAAGTCGTATTCCGACGCATTCATGAACTCAGTGGTCACGACGCGGAATCTGCTCGACGCATCTCTCGAGCATCAGTGCCTGCGCCGATTTGTCAACGTCAGCTCACTCGCGGTCTATACCAACAAAGCGAACCCCCGCGGGAGGCTGTTGGACGAGCACTGCCCAGTCGAAAGGCGTCCCCAGAGCCGCGGCGATGCCTATTGCTTCGCGAAAGTCAAACAGGACGAACTCGTCATCGAGTATGGCGGCAAGTTTGGGATTCCGTACGTCATCGTGAGGCCCGGATATGTTCTAGGTCCGGACAAGGCGGGAATCAGTAGCCGCGTGGGGATCGACACGTTCGGCGTCTTCCTGCATTTGGGAGGTTCGAACACGATACCGTTCACCTACGTCGACAACTGTGCCGACGCCATCGCGCTCGCCGGATTGACCAAGGGCACAGACGGCGAGGTTTTCAATGTTGTCGACGATGATCTTCCCTCCAGCCGCTCGTTCCTCTGTATGTACAAAAGAAATGCCCGGAAGTTCAAGTCGGTCTATCTCCCCCACGCGCTGAGTTATGGCCTCTGCTATCTGTGGGAGAAGTATTCAGAGTGGTCGGACGGACAGTTACCGCCGACTTTCAACCGCCCGCATTGGCACGCCTACTGGAAAAAAACGCGTTACAGCAACGAAAAACTGAAGACGCGAGTAGGTTGGCAGCCGAAGGTGTCCATGAGGGAGGCACTGGCGCGCTGCTTCAGGAGCTACTGCGAGAACGAAGCCCATGCTTAAGATCGCCATCGTCGGTTGCGGAAAGATCGCCGACTCCCATGCGTCCCTGATCCAGTCGCTCAAGGGATGCGAGATCGTTGGAGTGTGCGATCGCGAACCCTTGATGGCGCGTCAACTGTACGAAAGGTTTCCGGTCAAGCATTATTTCAGCGATGTGAGCGAGCTCCTGAGCGAGGCTCGACCAGACGTTGTCCACATCACGACGCCGCCGGCAAGTCACTTCGAGCTCGCCAAGATGTGCCTGCAACGCGGGTGCCATGTTTACGTGGAGAAGCCCTTCACGCTCGATGCCGAGCAGGCTCATACCCTCGTGGCACTCGCCACCGAGAGACAACTGAAGCTGACGGCCGGACACGACGATCAATTCAGTCACGTGGCGCGCCGCATGCGCGAGGTCGTTCGCAGCGGCTACCTGGGTGGACCTCCAGTACACATGGAGAGCTATTTCTGTTACGAACTCGACCAGGCGTATGCGCGAGCGCTCTTCGGCGACCGGCAACATTGGGTGCGCGGCCTCCCCGGCAAATTGCTGCATAACGTCATCAGTCACGGCATCGCCCGCATCGCGGAGTTTCTGACCAGCGATTCGCCAGAAGTGATCGCGTACGGCTTTGTGAGCCCGCTCCTGCGAGGAGTCGGCGAAACCGAAATCATCGATGAGCTACGGGTGATCCTCTGTGAGGAAGGGCGTACCACGGCCTATTTCACCTTCTCGTCGCAGATGCGCCCCTCGATGCACCAGTTCAGGATCTATGGCTCGAAGAATGGCCTTCTCCTCGATCAGGATCACGAAATCCTCCTCAGACTTCGAGGCGCAAGCTTCAAGAGCTATCTCGACAAGTTTGTTCCTCCCGTCCTCTTCGCCCGGCAGCACCTGGCGAACCTCGCCGCGAACGTCAAGGCTTTCCTGGCGATGGACTTTCACGCGAAAGCCGGCATGCGCTACCTGATCGAGTCATTCTACCGATCTATCACTGACGGCGGCCCCGTTCCAATCCCCTACCGGGAAATACTTCTGACGGCCACGATCATGGACCGTATCTTTGCCCAGATCGGTTCCAAGCGCTCCGAATCTCCAGAGACGTCCCTTGCGAATCGACTCACCGTCCGGTGGTGAAGTGCCTCGCTGGCTGAAACGTCGAGGGATGCGAGAGCTGGACCCTGGTTTCACGTCCGAGATCGATTCGGCGGACGAACAGGCCTGGTATCGCATGCTCGAAGACTTCGCCGACGCGAATATCTTTCAGACGTGGTCGTACGGCGTCGTGACATCCGGGCGACGGAACATCAGCCATTTACTGGTAAAGGAAGACGGCAAGATCGTCGCGGTCGCCCAGGCGAGGCTTGCGAGGCTACCATTGAGCAGCATCGGGATCGCCTACATTCGCTGGGGTCCACTGTGGCGGCAGCGCGTGATGGAGGAGAGGCCGCAAGTATTCCGGCAGATCGTCCGGGCGCTACGGAACGAATACGCTTGCCGGCGCGGTCTGGTGCTGAGGCTGCTGCCGGTTCTGTTCGACAGTGATCCTCGATGTTTCGCTTCGATCCTTGAGGAGGAAGGGTTTGCCCCAGCGGGGTTCGAAGCGCGCAGTAAGACGATCCTCATGAACATCAGCCCCTCGCTCGAGGACCTTCGTGACGGCATGGAGCCACACTGGAGGCGGACTTTAAAGAGTGCTGAGCGAAAGCCATTGGAGATTCTCGAAGGTCCGGATAGCGAAGTGTTTGAAGGTATGGTTGAGATCCACAAAGAGATGGTCTCCCGAAAGAAGTTCGTCGAGGGGAACGACATCAATCAATTTCGAGCCATGCAAGCCCTCCTGCCAGACCGATTCAAGATGAAGGTCATGCTTGGCAAGTCTGGAGCGGGTGTGTGCGCCGGTTTGGTGTGCAGCGCGATCGGGGAAACTGCAATCTATCTCTTCGGCGCAACGAGCAATATCGGCCTCAAGACCAGTGCCTCGTATCTCCTGCACTGGAGGCTGATCGAGCAGCTCAAGAAAGAGGGCTGCACCGTCTACGACTTGCATGGAATCAATCCGGTGCGAAATCCCGGCACGTACAGCTTTAAGAGTGAGCTCGCCGGCAAACACGGTAAGGAGGTGTGTTCGCTGGGCCATTTCGAGGCGCATGCCAAGGTGCTCAGTTACGCCTGTGTGGAACTCGGTGAGAGAGTGCGATCCGCTTACCGGAAGCTCAAGGGACGCGTCAGGCAAGTTCGCGGCAGCCGAGGAAGAGAAAGCAGATAACGATGAAAGTGTGCGGAAGAGACATTAAGCTTCAGGGGCGACTCATCCGGATTGCCGCGCCGGAGCTGGATTCGTACGAGAGCCTCGACAATCCTGAGGCAGTGCTCGACGGCCTTCGCAAGACGCGTGTTCGCATCGACCTCTTCACGTTCATGCAGTCGGTCTCCGAAACCTCACCGAAATATCCGTATCCAATGGAATGGGATAATCTGGCGGTGTTGCCGGTGTCAACGTTCGACAACTGGTGGAACAACCAGATCCGCAGCTTTCCTCGGAATCGAGCTCGTCAGGCCGCGAAGAGGGGCGTAACGCTCCACGAAGTCCCCTTCGACGACGCGCTCGTTCGCGGAATAGCGGGGATCTACAACGAGAGTGACGTACGCCAGGGCAAGGCGAACGTCCACTTTGGGAAGGACATCCGGACGGTGCATCGCGAAGAGGCCACCTTCCTCGACCGGAGCATCTTCATCGGGGCATTCCTCGGGGGGGAGCTGATCGGGTTTGTGAAGCTGGTGACCGACGAGAATCAAACCCAGGCGAATCTGATGAACATCATGGCGATGATCAAGCACAGGGACAAGGCTCCCACGAATGCACTGATTGCCGAATCGGTTCGGTCCTGTGCGACGCGAGGTATTCGACATCTCGTGTATCAGAACTTCACCTACGGTAATAAGCGGCCAGACAGCCTGACCAACTTCAAAGAAGTAAATGGATTCCAACGTGTCGACCTGCCTCGCTACTACGTGCCGCTGACTCTGATCGGTCGAGCCGCCCTCCGACTCCGCCTCCACCACAAGCTGGTCGACCTACTTCCCGAATCGGTAGCCACCAGACTCCGGGAACTTCGGAGCGCATGGTACAACCGGAACTCCGCATCGCCGTCGGTCGCTTCCTAGCGTAGAGGAATCATGCCGGGGATCGTCGGGCTCATCACGAAGATGCCACGCCTGGAAGCGGAGGTGCAGCTCCGCCGAATGGTCGGGACTCTACGCCATGAGTCTTTCTACGAGACGGGAACCTGGATCGACGAGTCATTGGGCGTCTACGTCGGCTGGGCGGTGCCGCAGGACTCCTTTTCCGGCGGCATGCCGCTGCACAATGATCGAGGGGATGTGTCGCTTGTCTTTTCCGGCGAGGACTATCCGGAACCGGGAACGCGCAGTCGCCTCAAGGAGCGCGGGTATGGTGTCGATGCGCATCCAGCGGCGTATCTCATCCACCTCTATCAAGACGATCCCACGTTTCCGGCATGTCTCAATGGACGATTTCACGGGCTATTGATCGACCGAGTTCTGGAAACGACCACGCTCTTTAACGATCGCTTCGGGATGCATCGAATCTATTACCACGAAGCCAAGACAGCGTTCTACTTCGCGGCAGAGGCCAAGAGTATTCTCGAGGTTCAGCCTGAGCTTCGTAAGGCGAACCTTCAGGGCTTGGGCGAGTTGATCACCTGTGGCAGCGTTTTGGAAAACCGGACCCTGTTCGAGGGCATCCATGTGCTGCCGCCTGCGACGGCCTGGCTCTTTCGGAACGCGACGTCTGAGCGGAAACGGACGTACTTCCGGCCGGACGACTGGGAGAATCAGGAAACGCTCGAGCCTGAACCCTACTACCGAGAGCTGCGCGAAGTCTTCTCGGGCTGTCTCCCTCGGTACTTCGAGGGTCATGCACGCATCGGGATGTCCCTGACCGGCGGCCTGGATAGCCGGATGATCATGGCGTGGCTGAGACCTCCGCAGAGATCTCTCGCTTGCTACTCCTTCGGTTCGAGCGTCCGCGACTCTCGGGACGTGCGACTGGCGCGGAGGGTGGCTCGGACCTGCGGCCAGTCTCATCACGTGATCCGAGTCGGGGACGAGTTCCTGCGGCGGTTTCCCCAGTACGCGGAGAGGTCGGTGTACCTCACCGACGGGTGCACTGGAGTGGAGCACGCGGCCGATCTCTACGTTAACGAGCAGGCTCGGAAGATCGCGCCGGTGAGGATGACGGGAAACTACGGCGGCGAGGTCTTTCGCCGGGTTCGAGCGTTCAAGCCAGTTCAGCCCTTGGCCGGCCTGTTTCGTCAGGAGTTAGCGCCCTACATTCGTCAGGCTGGAGAAACCTACGCGACGCTCCTGCGAGGCCATCCGCTCTCTTTCGCTGTGTTCCGGCAAGCCCCCTGGCATCACTACGGTCTGCTGGCGCTCGAGCAAACCCAGCTCTCGATACGATCTCCATTTCTCGACAACAATCTGGTCCGTACGGTCTTTCGGGCGCCCGAGTCGGCGTGCGTCAGCAGCGACGTTTCTCGGCGGCTCATCAGTGAGGGTAACCCGGCGCTCATGCGCATCGGGACGGATCGCGCCCTCGCGGGCAACCAGGGACGTCTTCCGTCGAAGGTCTCCCGAGCTCTTCTTGGGCTCACCGTCAAGGCCGAGTGGGCGTACGACGCCGGTATGCCCCAGTGGCTCGCCCGGGTCGATCATCTTTTCGCGTCGTTTCAGCTAGAGCGTCTCTTCCTCGGGAGGCACAAGTTCTGCCATTTCCGAGTCTGGTATCGCGATACCCTCTCCACGTACGTTCGGGAAGTGTTGCTCGACCCGAGGGCCCTCTCGCGACCATACCTCGCGCGGAAGCGACTCGAAGCCGTGGTGCGGGGCCATCTTGCCGGGGCCCACAATTACACGACCGAGATCCACAAGTTGCTGACCCTGGAGCTCCTGCACCGGCTCCTTCTGGATTCGCGATGACCAGACAGCGTCCGCCGGAACACCTCGAGGGGTAGCGTGTTTTCGCAGACTGCCACCGTCGCCTTCGCTCTCGGGATTCTGGTCCTCTTCGTGCTCGATCGGGACCGGAAGGTGAGGACATCCCTGGCCCTCTGGATTCCCGTTGTATGGCTGTGGATCGGCGGGTCGCGGACCGTGTCGCAGTGGCTTCAAATGGCGCCGACAACCCTCTCGGCCGATCAGATCCTGGAAGGAAGCCCTCTCGATCGGAATATCGTGATGGGGCTCACAGCAGTTGGCGTGTGCGTCCTCCTCCGGAGAGGACAGCGAGTGGCAACGCTGCTGCGGGCGCACGGAGCGATCCTGCTGTTCTTTCTCTATTGCGGCGCCAGTGTGATCTGGTCCGACTATCCGTTGGTGGCATTCAAGCGATGGATCAAGGCCTGCGGCGACCTCGTGATGGTCCTGATCGTTCTGACCGATCCGGACCCCTCCGCCGCAGTCAAGCGCCTCCTGGCGCGGCTCGGCTTTCTCCTCATACCGCCGTCTATCTTGATCATCAAGTACTACCCTGAGCTTGGGCGCGGGTATGAAAATTTCACGTGGGCGCCGGTCTTCACTGGGGTCACCCTGGGCAAGAACCTTCTTGGGATGATCTGTATGATCTGCGGCCTCGGTGCCGTGTGGCGCCTGCTTCACGGGGTCCGGGAGGGAGCCGACACCCGTGGTCGCGGGCCGCTCATTGCTCAGAGCTGCCTCCTCGGTATGGCGTTGTGGCTCTTCTGGTATGCCCGCTCGATGACTGCGCTGCTGTGTTTCCTGTTGGCTACTGTCCTGATCGCGGCGACACGTCTTCACGCGGTCGTCAGGACACCATCGCTCGTGCATCTCGTCGTGGCTGCGGTGTTATCGCTCAGCGTGTCCATCGTGTTTCTTGATTTCGGCTCGAGCGCCCTCGGTACGTTCGGACGAGACGAGACCCTGACAGGTCGAACTGAGCTCTGGCGTGCCGTCCTGGCGGTCCCGAATGATGTGCTGTTCGGGAGCGGCTTTGAAAGTTTCTGGCTCGGGGAGCGGCTGGAATACTTCTGGAGCAGGTACTGGTGGCGCCCGAACGAGGCTCATAATGGCTACCTCGAGATCTTCCTGAACCTGGGGTGGACGGGTGTGGCCCTGTTTGGTCTCGTCCTGGTGTCAGGCTATCGAAAGGTCGTCAACGCCCTGCAACGGGATCCGGCGCACGGAAGCTTCCGCCTGGCGTTCTTCGTCGCCATGGTGGTCTACAACCTCACGGAGGCCGCCGTCAGGGGATTTCAACCTCTGTGGATCCTCTTCCTCCTTACCATGATGGACGCCCCGCGGAGTCGGAAGGTCGCCAGCTCAGCCGCGTGGCGCTACCGACACGCAGATCGTTCCGTCGGACAGCTCGCCCCTAGCGAGAGACTGCTGACACGGCGATCGCTGACCCGTCCGCCCGAAGGCATCGCCACGCCCTAACCCGGGAGAAAGTGCCAATGTACGAATCAGAAGTCAACAACGCCGTCGAGTCGATCGACACGCTGCCCCCGGACATAAGAAAGCGGTTTGCAGAATTTCGCGAGTACGTCGAGGCACGCACCACGCTGCCCTGGGGTGAGCACTGCACCGAGTGCGTGTGGCCAACCTGTTACACCACATGCGAACTGTATTCTCCGAGGCCCGACGGTAATTGCCGCCAATTCATCGACGGCATGGTACGGATCGACCACAAGGGCG
>Ga0066710_100003136_pt1 | contig 13882 bp, 8 predicted proteins | sample GraSoiAngelo_159_FD_79666 | JGI IMG/M metagenome (GOLD analysis project Ga0066710, IMG submission 79666) | Grasslands soil microbial communities from the Angelo Coastal Reserve, California, USA - 14_1009_16_40cm | ecosystem: Environmental > Terrestrial > Soil > Grasslands | place: USA...
ATTCTTTCGCACGCACCTGCTCCGGCGACATATAAGCGACCGTGCCGAGCGCACTGCCGGGACTGGTGAGATGTTCCTCGGAGTCGATGGTCAGAACGCTCATGGCAACGCTTTCCGGCTTCAGTGACACTTTGGCGAGCCCAAAATCGAGAATCTTCGCTTGATGTCGACTCGTGACGAAGAGGTTCGCCGGCTTGATGTGGATGATTCCCTTCGAATGTGCGGCGTCGAGCGCATCAGCAATCTGCACGCCCAGATCGAGCACCACCTCGATCTCCATCGGCTTGCCGGCGATCACATGCCGAAGCGTCTGTCCCTCCAGCAGTTCCATGGCAATGAAGGTTCGTCCACCAGCCTCATCGATTTCGTGAATCGTGCAGATGTTCGGGTGGTTCAGAGAGGATGTAGCCTTGGGCTTCCCGCTGGAAACGGTTTAGAGGTTGCGGATCCTTCGCCAGTTCGTCGAGAAGAAACTTAAGGGCGACGTGGCGACCCAGCTTGAGATCTTCCCCCTGTACACAATACCCATCCCGCCGCCACCCAACTTCTCCACAATGCGGTAGTGCGAAATGGTTTGGCCGATCATTGGGCTGAAATCTTAGGGCTGGAGGTGGGGCAAGTCAATGAAGTGGGGCGAGTTGGCTACGTCTCGCGAGGATAAATGGCGAAATATCCCCTTTGCAGTCACGATCCGGTTCTGAGCAATTGAACCGCCTAAGCAATTGAACCGCCTATATGAGATAGTAGGCGGGTTCCAGTCCTCTCGTCCGTGGAAGAGATTCGCGTTGAAACACAAATGGCCGCGACTTGGGATCCTCGACCGGTCGGAACTGGTCTATAATACGTCAGCCTCTGTTTCCCCCAGAACGGAGCCGCGATGTCGTACTCCACGGTAATCCACAAATGTTGCGTCGTTTTAGGAATTTCCCTCGCGTTGGTTGTGGCAACGTACTCTCAGACCCAGGGCATGAAGGATTTTGGTAACCGTCTCGAAGGGACGAATGTGCACCTTGATGCCTTGGAGGATTTCACAGATTGCCGTACACCGAAACTTCACCACTTTTTCACGCAATGCGAATTTGAATGTCAGATTCTTTCTTCCCAGGTTAGCGGGTAATCCCAAAAAGAACGTGTTTGTGGAGGCTGTTGAACTTCAAGATTCGTTCCATTACTTCATGCAATCTAAGGGTTCAACGTGGAACGATGACAGTTGGAACATCTTCGCCAACTGGCCAACGAAGGACGTGATTGATCTCTTGGACCTTCATGCAGACAATGTGGGGGTACTTGCTGGATATCAGGTCGAAAACGGTCGTCAGGTCTATCTGCCAGTGGACGTTTATCAGAATGGTGGACAGATACCGAGGCATCCTTATGCATTTTATTTCGTTACCGGCCAGGACCTCCAGTCGTTGGACGTATCTGTGACTAACACTGCCGACGCGGGGATAAGCAGTCTGCAAAGAACGCTTCAGTGCAGAAGGAACTTCAATCGCAATTGCAGATTGTATGCAGCTGGAAGCACGCAAGAGTTAGATCTCGATATGTCTTCATTGCCGGCAGGTGAGTACCGCGTGAAACTCGTTGGGCACATTCCAGGCACTTCGACGCCGAGTTCTTTGGACATCGTGATCTATCACCATCCTTAGCGGAGCGATACGACTTGACCCCGAAAAAGCCTTTACGCCGCTGGCTTGCCTGGACGGTTGCTGGCGTCTTGATCGCGAGCGCGCTGGCGCTTCTGGTTGTTATTAGCATGCATCCATCAACCGTTGCGAGTGCTTCGCTGAGCGTCAGGCAGTTTACCTTCCGAACCAATGCCCGCCGCGTTCTCGGGCCGAGTAACGTTGAACAACTGCTCATCTCGGGTTTGAGCTCATTGCAGATTCAGCTGAACAGTGCACAGGTCATCAGAATCAGTGGCGCCCCAGTACAAGCAACCTCTATCGATATTCAGGGCGAACCTTCGGCTTTCTGTTCTTTCTATCACGTCCGGAGTGGCGGCCTCGAGATGAGCGGACCATCAATCATCACGCTGGGATCGCCTAGAACTCGCGGGAGAGCCTCCTTCAGCCTGAAGGTTCACGGTCCGCTTAGAGCCAATCTCACTAGCCAGCCCAATCAGTCCGGCTTGAGGCCCGGTTTTGAATGCAAACGAGTACATGTAAATGGGGGATCGGCAGGGGATGTGGAAGCCAGCATGTCTCCGCAAGGCGGCGATTCGATATTCTTCTCTACATCTTCTGATGCGCGGCTTGATTTTGACCTGACTTCTCAGTCAGAAATCGGCGATACACAAATTCCGATACTCGGAGAGATCCGTTTCTCCGAAATCGATCCGCACACTTCAGAAGAGAAGACAGTCTTGCTAACGCCGCCATCCGGGTATAAGAATGAGGTTTCTTTTGAAAAACTGGACAAACGCGTCACGCTTGATGATGCTGACCTGCTGGTGGTGATTCCGAAAAGTGATTTCTATTTAAGACGCTTCATTGTAAAAGATGGAATCCAACTCAGCCTGCATGGTGTGGTTCACGATGTGAGAAAGGGTGCGGGCAGCAGCGGCCTGGAGACTCGGATGCCGTCAGCGTTCGATCATCTGGATAATATGAAACGGATCTTCGGCGTGATCCCTGCGCTGGTCGCGTTGATACTCGGGATCCTGGAAAGAATGGGCCTGCTATCGGAGAAATGAAAACCTTGCAGAAACTAGGCTGGATTGTCTCGACCGCAATTTCTTTATCCGGAATAGCATCCTCGCAGACCACAACTCTGGAAGCGCAGAGGGCAGTAGTGGTGAAGCTGCACACCCATTTTTCAACGCAGAAGAAAGATGAGACTGCCGCGGGTCTGTTCGTCGGCAAGGACCAGCAGTATGCCTATTTCATCACCGCCCGCCATGCCGTAGCCGACGAGGTAGATGATGAGGAAGTGCACGCGCAATCCGCCGATCTTTGGTTTTACGGCAGCAGCCCTCAGAGCTTAAGGGCGTCCGTTTTTGTACGCACCGATGCGATTCTGGACTTGGGTGTAGTCTATCTGCCCATCACCGACCTTCCGCCCAACCTGCCCCGGATCGTGAGAAGAGATGCAGCCGTGAATGTCGCTGTGCGTATTATTGGGCATCCTGCCGCTGGGGACTGGAGTGCGTGGGAGGGCAATGTTCAAAACGACATCGCTCCGAATGGCGATGTTCGTCACTTTACAACCACGAGCAACTCATCGTTAGCTCATGGCTATTCTGGTGGACCCCTCTTCGATCCGGACGGTAATTTTCTGGGCATGCATAGGGACACGACCGTGAGTTATGGCAGGGCGGTGAAAAGCGGTGAGATTATTGTTCAGCTTAAAGCCTGGCACGTTCCGACAGACAATGTTCTCGATGAGTCAGATGCTGACGCAATCAAGAGTCTGCTCGATCATTACGCGGGATGCTTACAATCGCCTGGATGCAAATGCGCTTTGGAGAATCTGGCCGAGTGCATCGGCTAACGTTAAGAGGGCGATTGAAAATTCTTTCGACAATGCTATCTCCATCGAAATGCACCTCCAAATGCAAGATCCCAAGCCTGGTAGAGACGGCGCCAGTGCCAGCGTAAGAGGTCGGTTTTCACAGATTTACGTCACCAGGCAGGGAAACGAGCCGCCGCGAAAGGATGGCGATATTACGTTTGTGTTGAAAAAAAATAGTGGCGTGTGGACGATAAATGAGGTACGCTACTGACCTTCCCTCCGCTGTGAAGATACTGTTCCGGCAAAACCCTTAGGGTGCAGACGACAACGCACCAGATAGCTTCTGACCTAGAAAGTTTGAGGGGGCTCTGCAGTACCGAGGCCGGTAGAAGATCCAGAATATAGAGTGGCTTCGGTCAGCCCGCAAGGGCAAGGGAGCTGCGTCATGTCAAAGAATGTTGTCCTGCTCGCTTTCTGCCTGGTTATTCTGACCTCCTTAGTCTCAAATGCCCAGAATCTCTGTCCACCCGGAGTCGCCAGTGACAAATTGATTTGTGTGATACCGCAGGTGTATGGGGTGAACGGAGTTGCTGTGGCCAATCCCAACCCCAACATGCCGGCTCCGTTCCAGGTCAACTTCCTCAGCGCAAGCATGAGCCCGTTGAGTTCAGCTATAGGCAGGCAGGCAGCCCTCTTGCCTCTCGCCTCACCTTCGTCCGGCATCATACTCACTTGGGATCCAGAGGCCACAGCATTTGTCTCCTCTGCGGACAGCTTAGGACCGATTTTTGGCGAACGGGCGGACACCATTGGCAAACATCGGGTCTTTTTGGGTTTTGCTTATCAATACTTCAACTTTAACAGTCTGGATGGCTTAAGTCTGAAGGCATTGCAGGTTGTCCTGACGCAGCCCGACTTCGTACTCGACGGCACGACGTGTTCGATTAGTGCGCCAGACACAAATCCAGCTCCTCCAAGTAATCTCCCGAGCCGGACGGGCGACTGCAGCTTTATTCGCGACGTAATCACGACCAGTAACAGGATCGACTTGAAGATTCACCAATTCACCACTTTCATTACCTTTGGTCTTACTAGTCGAATTGATATATCGATCGCGATACCCGTCGAAAATGTGCGCATGGGAATATTCTCCTTAGCCACGATTGTGCACAATGAGGACCCTACGACTCTCACTCACGCATTTCCCCCAACGTTGGACTGTCCGGCTACATGTCTTACTCAACTCTTCTCGAACGTCGGTGCTGCTTCCGGGATTGGCGACATGACTTTGCGGATCAAAGGGACGGCTTGGAAGGGCGAGCGGGCCGCTTTGGCGCTGGGCGCGGACATTCGTATGCCGACTGGCGACCAGTTTGAATTTCCTCGGTGCCGGGACCGCCGGCGTCAAACCTTTTGTGGTGTGGTCCTATCGATCACGTATCTCGCCTCACATTTTCGCTGGCTATGAGACCAACGGCAGTTCTTTGATTGCCGGTGACATCTCGACAGGTAAAAAGGAGAGGCTACCTGGGCAGCTGACATATTCGGGCGGTGCTGACGTCTGGTTCTCTGAACGCCTCACCGCGGCTTTCGACGTAGTAGGGCAACAAGTTTTTCAAGCGCGCCGCAGCTCATTGTCAACTTCTTTCCCCGAGCCCGGTAAATGTGACCCTGGCTGTCTGAACCCCGCTCCTCCCACTACTACGGATTCACTTTCTCAGTTCACTGGAACGTACAACATTACGAACGCATCAGTCGGAATTAAGATCAGGCCGTGGGGTCGGAAGCTTAGAAAGGATAGAAAGGTTAGTCCGTTAGCCGGCCTTCTCATTACGGGCAATGTATTGATCAAATTGAACGTGGGAGGGCTTCGCAGCAATTTTGTCCCGCTTGGCGCGATTTCATACACGTTCTAAGCAAAGGATCTGTTGCCGGTCAAAATGCACAACGAGGAATCTACTAATATGAGCAGCATTCGTTCAAAAATCGTCCGTTGGGCCCTCACCACAGGCTTGGCGTTCTCGTTCTGCACGCTGCACATGCTAGGCCAGAACCCACAGAGTACGTCGTCCTACAAGCTCTGTTTTCCCCGCACTACGACTCCACCAAATATTTCCTTAGGTCCAACTGATCCCGGGTGGGCAGCGGAGTGGACCGGGGCTTTTACGTACACTATGGGTACTCCGAGCGGAACTTCGCCCGCAGTTACCTTACGGGGAATTAGGGCCACGGATAGTACTGTCACGCCCCAAGACTATCTGTACCTCTCAATCGATGCAGGTAACCTGGACAGTACATTGATAACACCTGGTCCACCTGGCACATTCAATGACTACCCACTCACCCTGGTCGTCCTGGCATTCGATCCAGGGGATCTCTCTGCTCCGGGTGATGATGCACACCTGCAGCGGATTCATATTCTTCCAGTAAGAACCAACGCCGCTTACGGCCAACCCGTGGGCCCTCCCGCCAAGGTCCAATATTGGGGATATGGCAGGAACACAACCACCGGTGTATACAACACTCCAAGAGCAGAAGCAGATCTGGGTACCCCTACTTCAGGATCACCGCTTTGGCTGGGAAATAACTTTAAGGTTAGCTATTATCAGGATTCTGTGAATCTCTATCATTGGTATCTTGCAATGAAGATACCTGTTAGAAATGACCCGAACCCAGCAAACTCACCCTCCAATCCTCCCGATCCCGCTGAAAAGGTGCAAGTTCCGACTACCGGGTCGTTTGGTCTGTACGTTGACGTGTTTCCGGTGAAAAAGGACTCCGTGGGGAACCATGACTTCTGGCCTGTAAACTGGCCGCCGAACACACCTAGACCAAGTTGCTCCACGACCTCAGTTTGCACCGCGATGACCCCAGTGAGCAATTGCACCGCGGACTGCATGACACCCAATCCTACCGCGTGGGGCACTTCCCCGGTGGCCGGGACTGCCTGCGGCGGCGTCAGCATCGGTTCTCAACTTAACGACATTTTTACAAACAACGTTCCAAACAGCAAGATATGCATACGGCCAAATGTCAGCGTTACGAGCGGTCCTGATCAATTTAGCTGCCCAGCGACCCCAAATATCTTTAGTGCTACCGTACATAACACGATGGTAGACGGCAGCGGAGCGGGCCAGACCGCAACTGGTGTCAGGGCCACTTTTTTTATCACTGACTGGGGTGTTACAAATTCGTGGACACAAATCGGGGTTGTAGGCAATCCCACTGCATTTCTACCCGTGTCTCCTGGGGATTCAACACCGTTCCAAACCAGCCCGTGGGTGGTACCAAACCCGGATAACTTCGATCCCACCAAGCCGAATTCCCATCCTCACCAGTGCGTCAGGGTGCAATTGGACTCCGCCCCTGGCAGTAATGCTGTTTTCCTGAATAGTGTTGCCCAACGAAACATGGATTTTGTTAATGCGTCGAGATTTCAGCGGAATGCAGATATCAGTGCCAAAGGATATCCGCCTCGCTTGAAGCCCGATGGAACTGCCGAAACGGATCAATTCTTTGATCTTCGCGTCACAATGCACCAGGAAGTGCTGAATCCTGGAACACTCAGAACCGGACCTAACCCGGCGGGAACCACTTCGAGCTTGGAGAAAAAGGGCCAGTTCGTTTCACAGTTGACTTGGCAATTAGAGGCCTGTCGTCACACTGGCCGCTACATGGCGGTCGAGAACCACAAACTCGAATTCTGCGAACCGGTTGGCGCGTTTGGATATGTAGTGCGGCACGTGGGCAATGCCCCGGTCGAAAGGTGGAGAGTTAAGCTCACGGGCATCGGGTTGGGATCATCAACGGAAAATGTATATCCGCTTCATATTTCGCAAGACGGCGTTGCCACTGTTAATACTCGAATCGAACCAGAAGAATCAGGCACCGGCAAATTCGCCGTCTTTCTTGATGTCGGCGCCGGCATCCCGCACGGGACATTCGGGAACTTCTTCAACACTGGATTCAGCTTGAATACAGGGTTGGAATACATCGCCACCAGCCACTTCTCGGTGGAAGGGATCTTCGGTTATCACCGCTTTCCTGCGAAGATTACCGGCGATCTGAACCTCTACCAATTCTCCGTCAACGGAAAGGCATATCTAACGAGCGGCACGCTCCGGCCATTCGTCGATGGTGGAGTCGGCGCATACAAGTTCAGTCCTGGACCGACGAAGTTCGGCGGCAATGTCGGTGGCGGCGTGTTGTACAGCCTCACATCCCGAGTCGGACTGGAAGGCGTATACAACTTCCACGTAATCAATACTCCGGGAGCCGCGACCAAGTTTTCCACTCTCCAGGGCGGAATCCGGTTTGTGTTTTGAGTGGTGACGGATGCCTTCGGAATAAACAGACCGCCGTGCTCGCGAGTTTTCCGGCGAGGAGTCGCACCTTGCGGTTCGAAAGACCCTGATGACAGCCCACGGGGCGATTACGATTGGCTTACGACGGCGACGGGAACCGGCGGCACGAAGGATCTGCTTGACACACTCAATCCGACAGCCTTGTTGGCTTCACGGCTTGCAAGACTTCCCACCTCTAAATCACCGGTTTCCAAGGTGCGAAGGCATTTTTCGTCCGCAGCAAGACTGGCGTCAGTTCAGGAAAGTGCCGTAACAAGACGGTGGTCATGTTGTTGTTATCGATCCAGTCCATTCCGGGCTGCGTATAGACCGTGGGCGTGTAGTCAGTTGTGAAATAGCGGTCGCTCTTGAGACGGCGCGAGGCCATGAGGATGAACACGCGGAACGCTGTGTCACTGAATCCGAATCCCTCCGGCGGCTTCTCGGCGTACATCCCGACCATCAGGTCGACTTTATCCGGGTGACCATAGATCTCGCGCAGCTCGCGGGCAAGCTCCGGATCTTCCGTCATCTCGTCGAACGAGCTGACACGTGGCATGTGAAACAGCTCGCGGAATCGGTTGTAGCGCGGCACGCCGCGTTCGCGGTCGCGCAGGATGTCGATAGTTGCAAGATCGATCAGCTCTTCCACGTTCCGGCCGTTGCGTCGGCGCAGCCGCCGCATCCAGTTCGGAAAATTGCGCAGTGTGACCTGACCGGGGCTTTGCATCCCAAAGGTATAGACCAGATCAAGGAGTGTCGTTCCACCGTGGAGCGCGTTGTCCATGGCGTGTGGGCCAACGATGACGCTGGGATCATGTGGATCGTTTGATTCAAATTTCAGCACCCGGCCCTTGCTCCCGTCCGCCGCAGAAAGAATCTGGATGTCGTTGGGCAGGAGGGGGTGCAGCCGGTACACCGCGGTGAACTCTTCCGTCAAACAGAAATCCGCGCCGTGGTGGTTGGTTTCCGAGCCGGGGATGCCGCTGATCTCCTCGCTCCCGCTGATGCGTCCAAAATACTTCTTGACCGACGCTCCTGCCAGCCCGGACCAGTTGGCGTTCATTCCTATCTGGAGAGCAGGGTGGGTGAGGATGGCCGTCGTCCAGTCTACAGTATGGATCTTGGCCATCAAGGCACTGTTGACCAGGCGGGCCACGCGGAAAATTTCATCATCGTGGTTAGGGTGATGTCTCCACTCCGGGAAGGCCTGCAAGAGGTGGTCACAGATGGCGTTGTGTTCAAGCGTGAAGATGTTGTGCAACAGACTCAGCCCAACCCACCAGTTCGAGGTTAAGCCGGTAGCTTCTACCCCGGTTGGGTCCAGCGGAATCAGCTTGGTCTTGGGATCAATTCGCAGCTTGCCTTCTTCGCCGCAGCGATATTTCATCCCCGACTTAGGACTGTCGCCGTAGATTTGCGAACTGTCCCACCAGTGGGTCTCGGCGTTGGCGTAGGTGACGGGCCCTGAGCCGTCGTTGAATCTGCGCGTCGGGTCGGGACGAGTCCGGCGCACAAGCATCTTTCCGCTGGGCCACTTGTCGCCAGGAGGTAGCGGAACGTCGAACGGGTCGTCGTCGATGGGACGCGGCGAGCCGTGGTTGAACCAGTCATGCGTTTGAAATTGAATCCAGGCCGCTGCAAACAGATTGAGAATATCGGCTCGCTTATAGTCGTCTGTGCCATCCCCAGGCCGTGCCAGCAGCCGGTTGCTGACCAGCCGCGGACTCGGATCGAGTAGCCCAGCATCGCGGGTTGGGTCCACTTCGCTTAACGGAATGTTGCGTCCGAAGCGCGCGCCTTGATTGCTCAGCGTAAACTCCGAATTGTTAAAGGGATCTGCCGGGTTCATGCTGGCGTTGCCCATCGTCGGCTTCGACAGGTCATTGTATTGCCCGTCTTCCTCACGCTCGGACAAGAACGCGGACTGAAACGGCACGGTCGGGCGGAGTCCGTCGGGATTCGTGATCGGGATGTCGGAGGTGTTGTGCAGGTTTTTCTCGCGCAGTACCTGGCGCAACGCGCTAAGGTTGACCACGGCCAAAAATGTCGGCAGCTTGTGCCAGACGACGAACCAGTTGAGGATCTGAAACGCCTTAACATTCAGCACTGACATCAGCGATTTTGGATCGCTCTCGCGCGTGAGAACGGTCAATAGGAAGCAGGCGGTCACTGCCAGCAACATGCCAATGCCGAGAACATGCGCCGCGACACTGGCTTTGGATGCCAGGGTAAACGCGCCGAAGAACATAGTGAAGGCGAGCAGGTGCACGGCACCTCGCTGCACTCGTACCCATTTATGGTCCGACACCAGCCACGCCAGAAGCACATCCAACCCCCACCAGGCCGCTAGGAAGAGGTCTGGTCCGGGGTGCTGAACGACTCTTTCAGGATCGATGCCCGGCCCTTCCAGGCTATGAAAGATCTCAAACCAATTCAGGTGGTACGTGGCGAAGATCGTCCAATAGAGGTGGGTCAGGAACGCCAGATAGGCGAAGGTCCAGAATGCGCGCCAGTAGGTATTGGGAGCGTCCGCGCGCGAGAAGACATGGAAGCAAAGCGCGGGGGTCAGCAGGAGGATAGCCGCCCAGATGGTGAAGATCACGCGATAGTAGAGCACCGTATGGTCGGGGACTGCCGGTGCGGAGCGGGCGTCCAGCCACCCTCGCAACTCAGCGCCGCCGTGAGCCAGGGCCATCAGGACGACAAAGAGCGCGAAGACAAACCAGAATTTTGCTCGAGACTGACCGGGGGATTCCTTCGGAGTATCCATAGTTGCCGCTCCTCATTCGTTCTTGGCCTACCGCAGCACGCACTAGGCGTGCCACCGCTGCTGGTGCTCACGCTGGGTCTCGGTGTAACCGCCCTTGAACAGAGTGTCGTAGTACTGCAAATCCAGGTGGTGCGCCTGCAACCACACACCCGGCGCATAAATCGCATCGCAGTGAGCGGGGAAGCGCTGGTGCCGCTCGTAGATATACGTACAAAGATCTTTGACGCAGGCGATCACCTCATCTTTATAGTGGGGCACTTCTTTGAGGTAGCGCGCCCCACGGTCATCGCGGAAGATTCGGCGGAAATAGGCCTCATCGCCATACGCTCCGCCCGAGCTGTACTTGGCATCGACTACCGTCTGAACGGCATCCGCCATCGATTTGTAGTACGGCGGGCACATACCCTTGATATGCGGCGGAAGTCCAATGGGATGCGACCGCGGCGCGGTGACAAACGTTCCCCAGCGAAAAAAATCGAGCCCCCGGTAGTGCGGTGTCACGTACTCAAATCCCAGGGCGGGCAACAATTTGGTCGGAGAAACCGAGGCATGAATCCAGCCGCCGAGTCCCATGGCCTGCAGCATCAAGATGAGGTTCTGCAAAAGCAATTCGGCCTCGATCTGCGTGCGCATAGTCCCCAGGAAGCCAAGGGGCAGCTTGATCTCCTTGTTCAGAAAACCATTGCGGATCCACTTCCCTACGCCGGCAGGCAAATAGAAGTTGCGATCATCGAGAAAGGCTGGCCGGTGGCCAGCCGGCTCGGTCAGCAAGTACATCAGGGCATTAATGTATTGCCGCGTCATGTCCACGACCGGAAACAGGATAGTGGAACCGGGAAGGTTGGAAAGAAACCGGTTGGAATCGAGGTAGTAAGGAAACTCGCGCGGGAATTCGGGACGCTTGTCCAGAATCTTGACCTTAGAGGCCTCGGCCCGGCGGAGCAGCAAATCCGGTGTGACGGGGTCCGAAGGATCCACCGATTCGAGACGCTTGAGGAAATACGCGCCGGTATCGTTGAACAGGAAGAAGTGTGTTGCCTGCGCGTTATCGGTGCTCCCGGCGGCACGACCGGGGAAGTTGATATTGGGTGTGCCTAGGATCTTTTCTCCCGTCGTAGTCTCAAATGGCCGATCCGGCAATGTGAGCCCCGTCATTCCGACGGCGGAGATCAAGACCGCTTCTTCGAGCGCGTTGAGTGGTTGGGGCACGGCGTTAGACGTGTAGCTATTGCTGCCCGCGGGCACAGATCGGACTCCCAGGCTGATGCGCCGCGATCTTCTTTTGAAAAGGGCCTCGAAGAACGGATATTTCCTCATCTCTTCGAAGCCGATATGAACCTCAGGCATATTTGCTACCTCGTATCTCTGCGCGAACGACCTTAACCCTGTGACCCCTTCAGGGCCTTTGCCAAAGCCTCCTCGATTGCCGCCAACAACCCGGCAGGGTTGGGGCAATAATGAGGAAAGGCAAGCCGCGTGATATCGGCGTCGATCAGCGTGGGCTTGCCTGACGCCAGCGCCTCACGAAATGCCGACTCGAACTGCTCAACGCTTTCCACACGGAAGGCTTGGGCGCCACACGCCTTCGCGTAGCCCACGTAGTCCGGATTCGTAAACTCGACCAGCGCCGACTCCGCAAATGTAGTGACCTGAAACATCTTGATGAGCTTGAACTCGCTGTCGTCGAAGATGATCCAGATCACCGGAATGTCGTACTGAACAGCAGTGAGCAGTTCGAAGCCGGAGAGCAGGTATCCGCCGTCGCCGCATCCCACGACCACGGTCCGGTCGGGATGAGCGCATTTCGTTCCCAGCGCACCATTCACGGCCCACGCCATGGGGCCAAAGCTCCCCGGCTTGCGGTAGTGTTGTCCCTCCGAAAGCTGGAGGTAGTAGCTCAACCAAGCCAAGTGCGCGCCTGCGTCGGCCAGAACAATACCGTTTGCAGGCAGCAGCTTCGACAGCGATCGCGCCATCTGGCCGGGATGAATGTGGCTCGGCTGGAGATTGAGGATCGGAGCAGTCAGGTGGCGGTCCTTCTCGACCTGCACCGGAGCCACCATGCCCACGGAACTGGCGAGTTCGTTGGTCAAACTCACGATCGCCGGCTTGGCGTCGGAAACCACACCGCAATCGGTTTTGTAGACCTTGCCGATCTCCTGCGCGGAGATGTTGATGTGGATGAGGGTCTTATCTTTGAACAGGTCGTCCCGAAAGTTGAAGGTCGCATGCTGGGCGAAGGAGTTGCCCACAGCCAGCACCAGATCGGCGTGGATGAACGCCTTTGCTGCGCTACTGTGTCCACTGTCGGCGAACACTCCTAGTGCCAGCGGGTGATCTTCGGCGATGATGCCCTTACCGTCGAGCGTGGTAACAAAAGGAATCTGGAAGCGTTCGACGAATGCGCGCATCTCGGGCCCGGCATTGCTGCGGACCGCACCAAAACCAAAAAGTCCTAGTATTCGCTTCTTTTGCCGGATTGCGTCGGCGATGAGCTCGGCTGCGCTGACAATCTTGCGAGCGTCAGGAAGCACCGGCTGGATGTTGAGCTGGATGTCGCGGTAGTTGTCGACCGACACCCCGTGATGGGTCAAATTTTCGGGAACATGAAGGTGAACTGGGCCCGGGCGCCCCTCAAATGCAAGGTTGACAAGCTCCTCCACTACATCACAGGTCTTTGCAGGGTCCTTGAGCAAAATCGAACGCTTAGTGGTCGCAGCGAACATCTTCTGAGAGTCCGGCGTACGACTGACCCCTGAGCTTTCGTTCAATGCGCCTTTGCCTTTCCATTCGAGAGACGCAAATCCGGAAACGGCCAGAACGGGGTAGGAGTCGGACATGGCGACGGCAAGGCCGGAGAACAGATTGAACGCGCCTGGACCCGCGGTCGCAAAACAGAAGCCCAGCCGGCCCGAGTAGATGGCATAGCCGCAGGCCATGAATGAGGCTGCTTGCTCGTGGCGTACGATAATCGGCTTGATCTTGGTGGAGTGCTTGAGTGCCAGCATCAGCGATGCGGCATTCTCCCCTGCCCCGCCAAAGGCAGCATCCACGCCTATCCCCTCCAACGCTTTGACGATCGCCTCGTAGACTCGCATCATCCGACACCTTTCGTGTCATTGCACTTTGTGCGAATTGCCACCCGAAACTCACGGGTAGAAAGGGGTTCGCTCAAATAAGTTGGGTGGCTCGAGCATGAATCCCGTCCACATGAATGCCAGAAATAAGTGGGACCCGGAATAATGTCAAGGCGCGCACCTCTCCGAATGATCAAGAACAGCTGCAAGTCGAGATTACAACTCTCTCCGAGAGG
>Ga0066710_100003137_pt1 | contig 13881 bp, 15 predicted proteins | sample GraSoiAngelo_159_FD_79666 | JGI IMG/M metagenome (GOLD analysis project Ga0066710, IMG submission 79666) | Grasslands soil microbial communities from the Angelo Coastal Reserve, California, USA - 14_1009_16_40cm | ecosystem: Environmental > Terrestrial > Soil > Grasslands | place: USA...
CAGGTCGTGCGGCAGCTCCAGAAAGCGATCGCCTGCACCGAGGAAAAGGGCTGGGAGATCGCGTGGCAGGTGCACAACACCGGCAAGGCGGTCGTGAAGGCCGGGCCCGAAGCGGAGTGCGTCCGGGTCGGCAACATCCTGGCGTCGATCGGTCTCGTCGTGACGGTCGTGCAGTCCTAAATCACATCACCGGACCGATGATCCACGGCGCGAACTCTTCCTCGCCGACGCCGGAGAGCTCGCTCTTCGACCTCTTGCCCGACGCCACCTGGATGATCTCCTCGAAGATCTGACGTCCGACCACGGGCAGCGGCGTGCCTTCGAGGATGACGCCGCAGTTCACGTCCATGTCCTCTTCCATGTGCCGATAGACGAGCGAGTTGGTGGCGAGCTTGATCGACGGCACCGGCTTGCCGCCGAAGACCGACCCCCGGCCCGTGGTGAAGCAGATGATGTTCGAGCCGCCCGCGACGAGCCCCGTGATCGAGACCGGGTCGTGCCCGGGAGTGTCCATGAAGACGAAGCCGCGCGTGGTGATCGGCTCGCCGTAGTTGAAGACGTCCATCATCGGCGTGGTCCCGCCCTTGGCCACGCCGCCGAGCGATTTCTCGAACACCGTCGTGAGCCCGCCGGCCTTGTTGCCGGGCGCGGGGTTGTTGTCCATCGCCTCGATGCCGCGGCAGTACCACTCCCACCACTTGTAGCGATCGATCAGCTTCTTCGCGACGCCCTCGTTGATGGCGCGCCGGATGAGCAGATGCTCGGCGCCGTAGATTTCCGGCGTCTCGGCGAGCACACCGGTGCCGCCGTAGCGCACCAGCTCGTCGACGGCCCACCCGAGCGCCGGGTTCGCCGTGATTCCTGAATTGCCATCCGATCCGCCGCAGTTCGTCGCGAGCACCAGCTCCGAGATCGGCTGCCGGGTGCGTCTCGCGTCGTTCGCCATGGGCAGGACCTTCGCGACCTCCGCGACCGCGCGCTCGACCGTCTTGCGCACGCCGCCCGACTCCTGGATCGTGATGATCGTGGGTCGCCGCTCGGGATGGCCCGGCGCCGCCATGCGCTGCCGCTCGACCATCACCGCCGCCTGATTCACCTCGCAGCCGAGACCGATCAGGATGTAGGCCGCGACGTTCGGATGCTTGGCGTAGCCGGCGAGCACTCGCTGGAGCGCCAGGTGGTCCTCGCCGAAGAGCTTCGTCCCGCAGCCGGACTTGTGCGTGATCGCGAGCACGCCGTCGACGTGCGGAAACTCTCGCTGGACGTCCTTGAACCGGTCCTTCACGAACTGGCTCACGCTCGCCGAGCAGTTCACGGTGGAGACGATCGCGACGTAGTTCCTCGTGCCGACGCGCCCGTCCTCGCGCCGGTAGCCGTCGAAGTAGCGCATCTGCCCGGCGGGGTAGTGGTCGACCGGATGGACGTCGGTGCAGAACTCGTACTCGCGCTGCAGGTCGCCGATCCCGAGATTCTGCGTGTGCACGTGATCGCCGACCTCGATGTCACGCGTCGCGAAGCCGATCACCTGCCCGTACCGACGAACCGCCGCTCCAGTCCTGACGGCGTGGCGCGCGATCTTGTGTCCGGGTTTCACGTCCTGGCGCGCCTCGATACGCGCGGCCCCGTCCTCGAGCACGGTCCCGGCCGCGATCTCCTTCTTCGCGATGGCCACGTCGTCCTCCGGCCTCAGCACGACGGCCAGATCGGTGAGCGCGTATCTCGTCATAAGACCTCCCTCGCTCGGATCGGCGCCAGTCCTGGCATGCAATGGACCGTACCACGCTGGCCCGGGTCGCCATGGTTGAGGATTTCTCCGAAGAACCGTCAGCCGCGGCCGGGAGCCTTGATCTGCAGCAGCGACGGTGGCTCGGTTTCGAGCTGAACCGTCGTGTGGTCGATCCCGAAGCCGGCGTGCAGCACGTGATGCAGCTCCTCGAGCAGGCGGTCGGCCTCGCGCACGTCGTCCACGACCACGTGCGCGCTCATGGCCTCGCGTCCGGAGGTGAGCGTCCAGACGTGCAGGTCGTGCACACGCCGGACCCCCGACACGCGAAGCATCGCGCTCTCGATCTCCGCGAGCTCGAGATGCGCCGGCGTTCCCTCGAGCAGGATGTTCACCGCCTGTTTCAGGAGGCTCCAGGTCCGCCAGGCGATCACGATCGCGATCGCGCCGCTCGCGAGTGGATCCGACGCTGTCCAGCCGGTCGCAAGAATGACCGCCGCGGCCGCCAGCGCCGCCGCCGAGCTCAACGCGTCGCCCAGGACTTCGAGATAGGCGGCGCGGATGTTCAGGCTCGCCGAAGCCCCATGATGGAGGAGCCAGGCGCAGATCAGGTTGACCACGAGGCCTGCGGCGGCGACGCCGAGCATCGGCCCGGCGAGGACGTCGCGCGGCGCGCGGAGTCGCTGCCACGCTTCGGGCGCGATCCAGCCGGCGACGATCAACAAGACGAGCGCGTTGACGAGCGCCGCCAGAATCTCGGCGCGGTAGTAGCCGTACGTCTTGGCCGGCGTGGGTGGCCGGCTGGCGATCCAGATCGCGAACAGCGCGAGTGCGAGACCGCCGACGTCGGTGAGCATGTGGGCCGCGTCGGCCAGGAGCGCGAGGCTGCCGGTCAGGAGCGCCCCGGCGGTCTCGATCACGAGGAACAGCGCCGTGAGGCAGAGCGTCGTGACGAGCGCCGCGCGCGAACCAGCCGCCGCCGTACCGTGCGCGTGCGTCATTTCCGCTCCCGTGATGGCTAGCGTTGACGGAGCTTCCGCGCCGCCTCGGCCCGCATCTGCTGCATGGCGCGCGTCTCCTGGTCCGCGTAGCGCTCCTCGGTCCACGGATCGGCGTGCATGTGATACCCGTTCTGCTCCCAGAAACCGGGCGGATTGACGTCGAGGAACTCGAAGGCGCGGAGCCACTTGGCGCTCTTCCAGAAGTAGAGCTTCGGGACGACGAGCCGCATCGGTCCGCCGTGCTCCGGCGCGAGCTCCGTGCCGTCGTGCTTGAGGGCCAGCAGCACGTCGTCGTCGAGCAGGTCCGCGAGCGCCAGGTTCGTCGTGTAGTCCGGATCCGCGTGGATCCGGACGTGAGTGGCTTCGGGGCGAAGCGTCACGTGCCGCATGACCTCGCGGACGTGCACGCCTTCCCATGCATTCTCGAGCCGCGACCAGCGCGTCACACAGTGCACGTCGGACGTGATCCTGACGCGCGGCAAGCCAAGAAACTCCTCCCAGTTCCACACAATCTCTTTCTCGACCAACCCGAAGCACCGAAACGTCCATTTCCGAGGGTCGAACACGGGCACACGACCGTAGGTCAGCACGGGCCACTTGGTAGTAAGCACCTGCCCGGGAGGCACCCGCCCGACGAGCGAAGGATCAGTCCCCTTCACCTCGACCTCCAACCAACCAGATTGGCGTCAATATACGGTTGTCTTAGGGCGACGAGAAGGGTGCAGATGCGAGGCGTCGCCGCAGCGACGACTGAGGCGTATGCCTCATACGCCGCAGGTAGGAGCGAGGACGGCAACGAAGCAGATGCGCCCTTCTCGTCGCCCGCCACCACCCTAGTGGATAAGGGCGCTGACGATCCAGGAGACCGCGGAGACGAGGAGCGCGCCGAGAAGAGCCGCGAGGAAGCCGTGGATTTCGAAGCCGGGGACGAGGCGGGCAGTGAGCCAGAGACAAAACGCGTTGAGCACGAAGATGAAGAGCCCGAGAGTCAAGAGGGTGATCGGAAACGTCAGCACGACGAGAATCGGCCGCACGACGGCGTTGACGAGGCCGAAGACGATCGCGGCGATCACGACCGCGCCGATGCTGCGCACCTGGATCCCGTCGATCAACTTCGCGGCGAGCGCGATGGCGGCGGCGTTGACGATCAACCGGACGAGGAGTCCCACGAGATACCTTCCCTGCCTTGCGGCGAGCCACGAGAGGCAGTAGTCTCGGCGTTCGTGAGCTGCGAGATCGATCGCGTGCGAATCCGGCAGCGAGTGTACACCGTCCTCGTGATGCTGGCGCTCGTCACGGTCGCGACGGTGAGCCGTTCACGCGCGGACGTCGAGCTGACGGTGTCCCCCGCCATGACCCGGGGCGCCGCTACGGCGCCGGTCACGATCGTCGAGTTCGCCGATTATCAGTGACCGCACTGTCGCGGCGTCCAGCGGTCGCTGGAGCAGATCGTCAAGGAGTACGGCCCGCGCGTCCGCCTGATCTTCAAGGACCTGCCCTTGCCGTCGCACGGCCTGGCGCGTCCCGCCCACGAAGCCGCCCGGTGCGCCGGGCACCTCGGCAAATACTGGCCGTACCACGACCGCCTCTTCGCGAAGCAGCCGGCGTTCGAGCGCGAACAATTGATCGGCTACGCGGTGGAACTCGACCTTCCGCGCGACGCGTTCGCCAACTGCCTCGACAGCCACCTTTTCGCGGATGCCGTCGACGCCGACGTCGCGGAGGCGCGCGCGCTCGGCGTCAAGGCAACGCCCACCTTCTTCGTCAACGGCCGTCCCCTCGTCGGCGCGCACCCCGTCCAGACATTCCGCGCGGCGATCGACGAGGCGCTGGCCGCGCGACGCTGAGGACGCCTCGCTCTTGGCCTTCGTGAAGGTCGCGGAAACCACCGACGTTACCGCTGGATATGGGCTCCTCGTCGAGCGAGACGGCCGAACGCTCGCCGTGTTCAACGCGGGCGGAAAGTTCTATGCATGCAGCGCCGTGTGCCCGCACGAAGACGGCCCGCTCGCCGACGGGTGGATCGAAGGCAACGCGGTGGTGTGCCCGTGGCACGGCTTCGACTTCGAGCTGACGAGCGGCCGCTGCCTGGTCGATGCCGAACTATCGATCGCGACGTACCCGGTACGCGTGAACGGCACCGCGATCGAAGTTGATCTGCCGTGACGGCGCGATCATGGTAGCCTCGAAGACATAGTCGCAGTTCGCGGGGCAACTGCCCGGACCTCAACCGGCCCGAATCCGCCAACCAACGAGTGTCGGGAGTCCACGTGTGACAGAGCGAGCGGTCAAGCACGTCCGGAAGTTCCTGGGCCAGCGGCTTCGGGCCCTCCGAAAGCAGCGCGCCCTCAGTCAGGAGCGCCTCGGCGAGCGCGCGAACCTCAGCGGCAAGTTCATCGGTGAAGTAGAGCGGGGCGAAAAATCGATCTCCATCGACAGCCTCTACCGGGTGTCCGTCGCCCTCGAGATTCCGTTGCGCGAGCTCACCGACGTCCGGGACAAGAGCTCGGTGCCGAACGAAGACGCCGAGCGGATCTTCGCCCTCGTGACGGGGCGCCGGCGCGGTGAGGACCTCCGGCGCGCGTACGAGGTCCTGCGCGCCATGTTCGGCCATGTTCGCTAAGCGCTGATCTCTTCGCGCTATCCTCTGGCCGAGGTGCCACGATGATCACCGATCACGTCTGGCTCGGGATTGGTCTCCTCGGGCAAGCGCTGTTCTCTGCTCGATTTCTGGTGCAGTGGATCGCGTCCGAGAGGCGCCAGCAAAGCGTCGTGCCGTCCCAGTTCTGGTATTTCTCGATCGGCGGCGGCCTGTCGCTGCTGATCTACGCGATCCATCGCCTGGACCCGGTCTTCATCCTCGGTCAGGCGGCGGGCCTCTGCGTGTACGCGCGCAACCTCTACTTCATCCACCGGCGGGCGGCCCGCGCGGCCACCGCCGTGACCGAATCGTAAGAGCGCCCGATGCTAGAATCGAAATGCCCGGCCCGAGCCGTTCCCGGCACCAGGAGAATCCCGTGAGCACGACGATCAACTGGGCGCAGTGTCACACCCGGCCGGTCCTCATGATCCCCGGTCCGACCGAGCTTCCGCCGCCCGTCATCCAGGCCATGAACCAGCCGCCGTCGATTCAGTACGACCGAACGTTCGACGAAGTCGTGCTCGAGCCGACGGTGCTCGCGCTGCGGAACGTGTTCCAGACGGCAGGCGAGGTCATCCTCATGCCCGGGTCCGGGCGCACCGCGCTCGAAGCCGGCGCGGTCTCCGTCATCGAGCCCGGCGATCGCGTGCTGGTCGTCGTCGCCGGGCAGTTCGGCCTCCTGATGCGCGAGATCATGACGCGCGTCGGCGCCGAGGTCACCGAATTCACCGTCGAGCTCGGCGCGCGACTCGATCTGACTCGCCTCGCCGCCGAGGCGAACCGCGTCCGGCCGAAGGCCATCACGCTCGTGCACAACGAGACGTCGACCGGGACGACGTACGCGGCGGCGGACGTCGGACGCATCGCTCAGAGCGTCGGCGCCCTGTTCCTGCTCGACACCGTGTCGTCCGTCGCCGGCATCGACGTGCGCACGGACGAGTGGGGTGTCGACCTGAACATGACCGGCTCGCAGAAGTGCCTCGCGGCGCCGCTCGGCATGTCGCTCGTCGCCGTGAGCGATCGCGCGTGGGCCGCCATGGAACACCGCGCGCGAAAGTCCTCGAGCCTCGTCTACGACCTGCTCCGCTGGAAGGAGCACTGGATCCCGGCGTCGCGCGGCGGCAAGGTGCCGGATGGTGCGCCGCGACGCCAGCCCATCTCGATCCCGACGCATCTCACCGCCGCGATGCATGCCGCCGTCACGGTGATCCTGGACGAAGGGCTCCCGCATCGCTTCGCGCGTCACGCGGCGGCGGCCGCCGCGCTGCGCGCCGGGCTCGGCGCGATGGGTCTCCAGATGTTCCCGGACGCGACGATCCTCTCGAACACCGTCTCGTGCGTGAAGACGCCGAAGGACGTGGTTCCCGCCGCGGTGGTGGAGCGCATGCGCGACCAGTACGGCATCCTGATCGGGACCGGACTCGACACCATGCGAACGACGACCTTGCGCATCGGCACGATGGGGATGACGGCGAGCCCGCACTACGTCTTGCCGACGCTCTCGGCGCTCGAGCTGGCGCTCCGTGATCTCGGCGTGAAGGCCGAGCCCGGCGCCGGCGTGGCGGCGGCGCAGGCAGCATTCGCGAACGCGGGACCCGCGCCGGCCGCGGCGCGACCCGTCCCGGCCGCGGGACGACCCGTCCCGGCCGCGGCGCGACCCGTCCCGGCCGCGGGACGCTGAGCTGTGGCCGACCCGCTGATCGCCGTTCCCGACGACTATCCGTCCGTGTTCGAGGGCACGCCGGCGCACGAGCGCGCCCGCGCGATCGGCGAAACGAAGGTCGTGACCGCCCGCGGCGCCGACGACGAGGCGGAGCTCATTCGACGGATCGACCGGGCCAAGATCGCGATCAACATCCGCGCGCACGCTCGTTTCACCGACGGCGTGTTTACCGCCTGCAGGAATCTGAAGATGGTCTCGATCTGGGGCACCGGCACGGACAACATCGATCTCGAGGCGGCGGGACGCCACGGCGTGACCGTGACGAACACGCCGGGCGTGAACGCGTTCGCGGTCGCCGAGCACACGATCGCGCTCATGCTCGCGGTCGCCAGGCGGATCCCGAAGATCGACCGCGAGATGCGCGAGGGCAAATGGCCGCGTGAGCTCTTGACGCAGCTCCTCGGCAAGACGCTCGGCGTCTTCGGCACCGGCACGATCGGCGCGCGCGTGGCCGCGCTCGGTCGGGCACTCGGGATGGACGTGCTCGGGTGGAGCGCGCGCGGCGACGCCGCGCACGTCGCGTCGGTCGGGGCGCGAGCAGCGACGAAGGAGGAGATCCTCCGTCAGGCCGACGTGATCACGCTGCACCTGCGACTCGCGCCCGACACGCGAGGCTTTCTCTCTCGACGTGAGCTCGGCGGTCTGAAGCGCACCGCGATCCTGATCAACACCGGCCGTGGCGCGCTGGTCGATCGCGACGCGCTGCTGGAGGCCCTCAAGTCCGGAAGGATCGCCGGGGCCGGCCTCGACGTGTTCCACGACGAGCCGCTGAAGGCGGACGATCCGCTGCTCGCCCTCGACAACGTCGTGCTCTCTCCCCACAACGCCGGCCAGACTGCCGAGGTCATTCGCGACGGGCTGCTCCGGGCGGTCGAGAACGTCGCGAACTATCTCAAGGGGCAGCCGACCGACGTCGTGGTCGCTCCGCTGAAGTAATTTCCGCTACGCCAGGTACTTCTTGAACCACGCGACGCAGCGCTTCCAGCCGTCCTGCGCCGCCGCCGCGTTGTACGACGGGCGATAGTCCGCGTGGAAGCCGTGACCGGCGCCGGGATAGATCATCATGTCGACGTTCTGGTTGTGATGCTTCAGCATCTCGATGAACTTCTTCGCGTCCTCCGGTGACGGGTTCTTGTCGGTTTCGCCGTACAGCCCGAGGAACGGAATCTTGATGTCCTTGGCAACGTCGAAGCCCGTCACGGGACCCGACGCGGTCTGATAGCCGCGCGCCGGCGGACCGTACCACGCCACCGCGGCCTTCACCGCTGGTTGCGTTGCGGCGATCTGGATCACCGTGGACCCGCCCCAGCACCAGCCCGTCGTGCCGACGCGGTCGGCCGCGACGCCCGGGCGCGTCTTGGCCCAGTCGATCGCCGCCGCCACGTCGCCGAGCGTCTGCTCGCGCTTCTGCGCGGAGACGATCTTGAGGATGTCCGGGATCTCCTTGATGTGCCCGACTCCGCCTTCGCGCTCGAACAGCTCGGGCGCGACCGCGTGAAACCCTTCCTTCGCGAAGCGGCGCGCGCAGTCGCGGATGTACTCGTGCACGCCCCAGATCTCCGAGACGACGAGCAGGATCGGATGCCCCGTGCCGGACTCCGGCCGCGCCTCGTAGACCGGAAGCTTGAAGCTGCCGATCGGAACTTGCTGGTCGCCGGCGACGATCCCCTGCGTGTCCGTCTTGATCGCCTGCGCCAGGACCTTGTCGACCGACACCGCGTATCCCGCCAGCGCACTCCCCGCTTGCAGCAGCCGGCGGCGGCTGATTCCGATTCCCTGCTCCTCGATCATGAGGGCCTCCTCGCGTCGTTGGGGATTTCCGCTCTCGATCGGAGCGGCCGTTGACGTAGGTAACCTTGCGTTCGGGACCGAGTCAAGCCGGGCCGGGCGCCACTCACACGCTCCGGATGACGAGCCACACGCCGAGTGCCGCGAGCAAGACGAGATTCGCCCGGTTGAACGTCTGCTGGTCCAGTCGATCCTGGATCCCGAGCCCGAGCAGGAACCCTGCGAGTCCGACGATCGTGAGACCGGCAGCGGCCGGCACCAGTGCCATCGGAAAGCCGCCGTACCAGACCAGCGCCAGGAGCTGCACCAGCTTGTACACGACGAAGCTGAACGCGACCGACCGGACGAACTCCTGCTTCTCCATCCCGAGCGCATAGAAGTAGATGACGAGCGGCGTGCCGTAGACGTTCGTGATGCCGCCGACGACTCCCGCGACGAGGCCGGCCGGCGCCGAGAGCCATCGTTCCCGGTGCGGCGGCACGCGCGGCGTGAATCGCGTCGCGTTCAGCACCACGAAGAGCAGCACGAAGCTTCCCAGCACGAGCGTGAGCACCCGGGACGGCAGCACGATGAGAAGCCTCGTGCCGATGACCGTGCCGATGCCGCCCGCGACCAGCAGCCACGCGAGGCGGCGCGCCGTCGACCAGACATTCCCGCGCCGCCGCGACTGGAGCACGTCCATCGCGATGTTCGGCGGGACCAGGATCGGCACCGCGGTCTTCACGTCCATGAACAGCGTGAAGACCGGCGTCGCGATCGTCGGGAAGCCGAAGCCGATGGCGCCTTTCAAGACAGACACGGAAAAGACGACGACGGTAGCGACGAGCGGGATCAGACCGCGAGGGCCTGACGGAGCGCTTCTGCCGGGTGCTTCGGGCGCCGGCCGGCGAGATGCTCGATCTGCTGGCGGCAGGACATCCCCGGCGCGACGACGACCGTGTCGGCCGGCGCGGCCTTCACCGCGGGCGCGAGCCGACGGTTGCCGAGCTGCACGGAGATCTCGTAGTGCTCGCGCTCGAAGCCGAAGGATCCCGCCATGCCGCAGCAGCTCGACTCGATCTCGGTGACGTCGTAGCCCGCCCACCGGAGCGCCGAGACGGTCGGCGCCGTGCCGACGAGCGCTTTCTGGTGACAGTGCCCGTGCAGCAGGGCTTTCTTGCCGTTCCCGGCGAACTTCAACTCGAGACCGCGCTGCTTTTCGCGCAGCAGGAACTGCTAGAGCAAGAGGCTCTGGCCGGCCACCGTGCGCGCCTCGTCGCTGCGGAGCAGATCGACCGATTCGTCGCGGAGCGTGAGCAGGCACGACGGCTCGAGCCCGACGATCGCCACGCCGCGTCGCGCATACGGCAGCAGCCGGTCGACGTTCCAGCGCGCGTGCTCGCGAGCTTCCGCCAGCATGCCCTTCGAGATCATCGGACGGCCGCAGCACTGCTTGTCGACCAGCTGCACGCGATAGCCGGCGGCCTCGAGCAGCTCGACCGCCGCGCGGCCGATCTCCGGACAGTTGTAGTTGACGAACGTGTCGTCGAAGAGCACCACGTCACCGCGCTCGCCCGTGCCCCGCGGCGTCCGGCGCGCGAGCCACGCGCGCAGCGTCTGGGACGCCAGCGTCGGCAGCGGCCGGCGCCGATCGATGCCGGCGAATCTCTCGAGCAGCCAGCGACTCACGCCGAGGTTCGACATGAAGTTCGCCAGCGCGGGCGTCCGCGCGCCGAGACGGTTCAGCGTCTCGATCGCTCCGAAGAGCCGATTCCTGAGCGGGAGCCCGTTCGCCTGATAGTAGTGGTGCAGGAACTCGTACTTCAGCTTCGCCATGTCGACGTTCGACGGGCACTCGGCCTTGCAGCCCTTGCATTCGAGGCAGAGGTCCATCACCTCGTAGAGCCTCTTGCCGGTGAACTCCGCCGACGCCGTGCGGCCCGAGAGCACGGCACGCAGCGCGTTGGCACGCCCGCGCGTCGTCGCTTCCTCGTCGCGCGTCGCCAGGTACGAGGGGCACATCGTGCCTTCGAGCGTCTTGCGGCACACGCCGACGCCGTTGCACATCTCGATCGCCGCGGCGAAGCCGCCCTGGTCCGAGAAGTCGAGCAGCGTCTTCGGCTCCCAGGTCTTGTAGCTCGTGCCGTAGCGCAGGTCGGCCAGGACGTCGTCCCGTCCGACGATGTTGCCCGGGTTCATCCGGTTCTCGGGGTCGAACGCCTTTTTCAGCTCGCGAAACGCCTGGAAGATGGTCGGCCCGTACATGCGCTGGAGGAACGGGCTCCGCGCCCGGCCGTCGCCGTGCTCGCTCGAGATCGTGCCACCGTACTCCAGCACCAGATCGGTGATCTCGTCGGCGATCGCCCGCACCTGCTCGAGCCCCCGCTCGGTCTTGAGATCGATCACCGGACGGATGTGCAGGCAGCCGACCGAACAGTGCCCGTAGCACGCGCCCTCGACGTCGTGCTTGCGCATGATGTCGCGGAAGCGCGGCACGAACTCGGGAATGTGCTTCGGATCCACGGCGGTGTCCTCGACGAACGCGATCGGCTTCTTGTCGCCCTTCATCCCGAGCAAGAGGCCGAGTCCCGCCTTCCGGAGCTTCCAGATCGACTGCTGCTCCCCGGATTCGAGCGCGACGTGCGCCGCGTAGCCGAAGCGTTCCCGCGCTCGTCGAGCTTCCAGCTGCTCCACCTTCGCGCGCACTTCGTCCGCGGTGTCACCCGCGTATTCCACCATCAGGATCGCGCCCGGATCGCCCTTCACGAACGCGGCGCGCTGCGCGTGCTCGATGTTGGCGCGCGCCAGATCCAGGATCATCTTGTCGGTCAGCTCGACCGCGTACGGCCCGGTCTCGAGGATCGACTGCGACGACTCGAGCGCTTCCTGGATCTCGTGGTAGTGGATCACGTCGAGCGCGGTCGCCTTCGGTCGCCGCACGAGGCGCATCTTCGCCTCGACGATCGTCACGAACGTGCCTTCCGAGCCGACCACGAGCCGCGCCATGTTGAACGGCCGCCCGGACGCGATGCTCGCGTCGCGGCGGGGGGAGCGCGGCAGCTTTCCGTTCACCAGCTCCGCGAGGTTGTAGCCCGCGACGCGACGCCAGTGCCTGGGATAGCGCGCGATGATCTCGTCGCGATAGTGCTCGCGAATGCGTGCGACCTCGCGATAGATCTGGCCCTCGAGGTCCGGCTGCTTGCACTTCGCCGCGAACGTCGCCTCGTCCACTTCGCCGAACGTGACGCGCGTGCCGTCGACCAGAATGGCGGTCATCTCGATGACGTGATCGACGGTGAGCCCGTACGCGATCGAGTGCGAGCCACCCGAGTTGTTGCCGAGCATCCCGCCGACCGTCGCGCGGTTCGACGTCGAGGTGTCGGGACCGAAGAGCAGCCCCATCGGCCGGACGTGGTGGTTCAGCTCGTCCTGGACGAGCCCGGGCTGAACGCGCGCCCAGAGCTCCTCGCTGTTCACCTCGAGCACGTGGTTCATGGAGCGCGTCACGTCCATGACCAGCGCGCGATTGACCGTCTGACCGGTGAGCGACGTCCCGCCGCCGCGCGGGAGCAGCGCGACCTGGTTCTTCTTCGCCACGTCGATGACCGCGTGGACGTCATCGGCGTCGCGGGGCATGACGACGCCGATCGGCTCCACCTGGTACATGGACGCGTCGGTGGAGTAGAGCAGCCGCGACATCGGATCGAACCGGACGTCGCCGCGGACGGTGCGCTTGAGGTCGTGCTCGAGGTCGTTCACGCGGCCATTATAGCCGCCGCCTCAACGTGAGACGCCGTCGAAGCGCCGTCAGTTCCCGGTGAAGACGAAGCCGGCCCACGCAAACGGATGCGGAAAGGCGCGCATCGTTTCGGCCTGCGCCTGCCGGAGCGCCTCGACCGGGCCCGCGTTCAGACGGTCGTAGAAAACGCGCATCAGCTCGTAGCTCGCTCGATCGTCGACCTTCCACAGCGTCGTGACGACGGCCGGCGTCCCCGCGTAGAGGAACGCCCGCTGGAGCCCGACGAGCTCGTCGCCCCGCGAGAGCTTGCCGAGCCCGGTCTCACACGCCGACAAGACCACGAGGCGCGCGTGCAGGTCGAGGCCGAACAGCTCGCGCACCTCGAGCCGGCCGTCCTGCCCTGCGCCAGGGACGAGGAGCAGCGCCGAGGAGAGCGGGTCCGACTCGTTGACCTCGGCGTGCGTCGCGAAATGGATGAGTCGAGCGGCTTCCAGCCGGTTCTTGATCTCGGCCTCTGTCGCGTCTTCCTTCACCAGCACCGTCGCGTTCGGCGTGTGCTGGCCGACCATGCGCGCCTCGCGTTCCGCCCACCGGAGCGCGAGCCCAGGACCGAGGTCGGGATTCCCGACGGCCAGCGCACGATCGGTGGCACCGGTTCCCTTGTCGCCGAGATACCGAAGCACGCTTGCGCTCGGGAGCGTGGCGAGCGCGAAGTCCTCCACGAGCCAGCGTCCGTCCGGCGAGCGAAGAGCTCCGAACGGCAGGTAGTGCAGCACGCCGTGGGGCACGATCACGAGGCGGGTGCCCCGGATCTCCCCGCGAGCCGGCTCGAACAGCCGCCGATAAAGCGCCGTGGCGCGGGTCTGGACGTCGCGGAGCGGCGCCTGGTTGGCGATGGCGCCCCGGAACTGCCGGACCTGGCCAAGCAGAGTCTGGTAGTCCACGGGCAGGCGCACGACCTCCGCACGGTGGCGGTCGATCACCCATACGACCGTGTCGTCTCTTCCGGTCAGGTACTCGAGGAGCGTCGTGCCTTCGGGCAGCAACGCCTGGATCTCCGTCAGCGTCACCGGCTCGACGCGCATAAGCGAGGCCTGCTCGACGCTCTCCTTGCGGACGCGTTCCAGGAACGCGCGGTAATCGCGACTGGCCGTTTCGACCAGCACGCGCGCCGTATCCGAGGGACTTTCTTCGCCGACGTCCTGACTTTGCGCCTGGGCCTCGGCCAGTCGAGCCCGGAGCTGCACCTCCTCGTCGACCAGCGCCCGCGTCTTTCCCTTGGAGAGC
>Ga0066710_100003138_pt1 | contig 13881 bp, 12 predicted proteins | sample GraSoiAngelo_159_FD_79666 | JGI IMG/M metagenome (GOLD analysis project Ga0066710, IMG submission 79666) | Grasslands soil microbial communities from the Angelo Coastal Reserve, California, USA - 14_1009_16_40cm | ecosystem: Environmental > Terrestrial > Soil > Grasslands | place: USA...
CAATGAATCCGATCACGCTCGCCGGCTTCCGCGACGCGCTCGGCATCTCACGACGGGTGGCCCAGCTGCTGCTCGAGCGCTACGACGCCGACGGCCTCACGCGACGCGTCGGCGACGAGCGCGTACTGCGTCGCAAGGCGGTAGATTCGCGCCGATGAGCATCGAGGAGATGATCAACCGTTACGACCTGGCGTGGAACGACCACGACGTGGACACGATCGTCTCGTTGCACACGCGCGAGATGGTCTTCCACAATCACACGGCGGGCGAATGCGTGGAGGGCCAGGCGGTCGGCCCTCACATCGCACAGATCTTCGAGAACTGGCCCGACCTTGCGTTCCGTGGCCGGCGGTTGCGGATCAGCGGCGACCTCGCCGCGAGCGAGTGGACGGCGAGTGCGACCCATCCGGACGGCCGCCGGCTCGAGTGGGACGGCGTCGATCTGTTCGCGATCGAGGACGGAAAGATCGCGCGGAAAGACGTCTATTCGGGTTCGGCGAATCCCCGGGTGATCGGCTGAACCTGGAGGCGCAGGACGTCGGGCCGCGCGTAGTGCCCGGCGGGATCGAAGCGCTGCCGCTCCTCGTACAGCACCTGCGGGTCGAGATCGGCGTAGAGAATGCCCTCCTCGTCCCACAGCGGCCCGGCGAGATACTCGCCGTTCGGCGCGACGATCGCCGAGCCGCCGCGGCCGAGCAGATCCGCGCCGTCGGCGATGGGAACGTCAGCCGGGTAGCTCGAGGCGCGCTGGAACACACAGGATGAGATGACGAATGCGCGCGCCTCGCGGGCGATGTGCCGGACCGACTCGAGCCACGACTCGGAGTCGTCGGCCGTCGGCGCGAGGTAGACCTCGACTCCCGACTCGTAGAGCGCCGCACGCGCGAGCGGCATCAGGTTCTCCCAGCAGATGAGCCCGCCGACGCGCGCGAAACCGGTGTCGATCGTCTCGAGGCCTTTGCCGTCGCCGAGGCCCCACACCATCCGCTCATGATTTGTCGGCATCAGCTTGCGATGGCTGAGCGCGAGCTCGCCGTCCTCGTTGAAGACGAGGAGAGTGTTGTAGAGCGTCCCGCCGTCGAGCTCGTTGACGCCGACGGCGAGAACGAGGGCGTGCTCTTTGGCGACGGCGCCGATCTTCTCCGTCTCTGCGCTCGGAACGGTCACCGCCTCGCGCGCCAGGCGGGCCCACAGCTCTTTCCCGCCCTCGCCCCAGACCGCGAGCGCACGCGCCCACCGTGACGACGGGTACACGGGGACAAACGTCTCGGGGAAGAGCACGAGCCGGGCGCCGCCGACGGCGACCTCCCCCGCGACCGACGCTAGCTTGTCGATCGTCGCTGCGCGATCGAAGATCACGGGCTCAACTTGCGCGCACGCGACGCGAACCCGATCGTTCACGGGCTGAGCGGGACGACCTCGTCGCCGACGCCGATGTCGCCGTCCGAGAGGATGTCGACGTTCAACCCTCCGCGGTGTGTCAGCCCCTTGATCACGCCCGGCCGCGTCGCGCTTTCGAGGGACTTGCAGGGCTCGCAGAGCTCGACGCCGAGGCACTCGACGTTGCCGACGCGAAAGCGTTTTCCGACGAGCGCGTTGAGATCGATACCGCGCGTGAGCACGTTGCGTCGCGACTCTGCGGCAGTGATCTCGACGCCGTGCTCGTCCGCCATTGCCTCGAGCGCCTCGGCTGCGATCAGCGTGAGCGCACGGCCGGGCTCTGCGCCGTCCTCGAAGTAGTAACGGTTCCCGACGAGTCCCTTGCCGGCGTCGGCGCGCACGCGCTCGACGGGTGCCGGCAGCTCGTACATCGGACCGATGTTGATTGCTTCCACGCGGCCGTCGTCCACCAGCTAAGCCTATCTCCCGCGCGCGCCGTGGCCGCCGCCGCCGGGTGTCTCGATCGTGACGACGTCTCCGGCGTGCAGGTCGAGGCTGACCTTCGCAGGAAGCTCCTCCTCATTCAGGAGGTTCCGTCCGGGAGCGCCGTCCTCGGCCCCGCTTTCTCCCCGCGGCGCGTGGCGCCGCCGCTCGGAGATGACCGACAGCCGGCAATCCTCGAGCACGCGCAGCTCGCGCACGACGCCGTCGCCGCCGCGGTGCAACCCGAGCCCGCCCGAGCCGAGTCGCAGGCCGTAGCGCTCGACACGCATCGGATACGCGAGCTCGAGCGCCTCGACGGGCGTCGAGAGCGTGTTCGACATCGTGACGTGGACGGCGCTCGGCCCGTCCGCATCCGGACAGGCGCCTTGGCCGCCCCCGATCGTCTCGTAGTACGTGAAGCGGTCGTTGCCGAGCGTGACGTTGTTCATCGTCCCCTGTCCCTGGGCGGGAACCGGAACCGCTCGTGCGAACGCGGCGAAGACGGCGTCGACGATGCGGCTCGACGTCTCGACGTTGCCGCCGGCCACCGCGGCAGGAGCGCGCGCGTTGACGAGACAGCCTTCGGGAGCGCGCACGTGCACCGGCGCGAAGGCGCCTCCTGATGCCGGAACGTCCGGCGCGGCGAGACAGCGAACGACGAAGTAGCAGGCGGAGCGCGTCACGGCGAGCGGGCAGTTCAAGTTGCCGTCGTGCTGGGGATCGGTGCCTGCGAAGTCGAGCTCGACGTCCTCGCCGGCGATCTCGAGCCCGACGCCGATGCGGGTGCCGTCGTCGAGGACGTCTTCTGCTTCGTAGTGGCCATCGGGCATCGCGGCAATGCCGGCGCGAACGAGCCGCTCAGAGTACGCATACAAGGCATCCATCGCGGCGTTCACGCGCGCGCGGCCGCGCCGCGCGCACAGCTCGTCGACGCGCCGGGTCGCAAGCCGGTGTGCGGCGAGCTGTGCGCGGAAGTCGCCGCGACGCTCGTCGGGGTTGCGCATCCGTGCGACGAGCGCTTCGAGCGTCGCGTCGTCGAGGCGCGTGGGCGGGATCACCACCCCCTCCTCGTCGAGGGTGCGCGAGGCCGCCGGCATGCTGCCCGGCTCGGCGCCGCCGACGTCCGCGTGGTGCGCCCGGGACGCCGCGAAGCCGAGCGCGGTGCGCGAGACGAGCGTCACGTCGGGCAGGTGCGTTCCGCCCGTGAACGGGTCGTTGAGCACGAAGACGTCGTCGGGCCCCGGGTCGTGTTCCATCACCGCGGCGACTGCGTCGGGCATCGCGCCCAGGTGCACGGGGATGTGCTCGGCCTGCACGATCATCCGGCCGCGCTCGTCGAAGAGCGCGGTCGAACAGTCCCGCCTCTCCTTGATGTTCGTCGAGAACGCCGAGCGGACGAGCACCGCGCCCATCTCCTCGGCGATCGCCCGCAGGCCGCTGCCGATGATCTGGAGCTCGATCTTCACGACTTCGTGACGATCAGCGTGGGACCATCCCTAACCCCCACCCACCCAGGGGGAAGCCAGCACGTGGCGCCGCTCAGCCCGACGACCGTTGGGCCGCTGATCCGGAGTGGCTCTCCCGCTGGGAGCTCCAGCGTTGGCGCGGGGCGCACGTCGGCCGTTCGGACGGCAACCAGTTCGATCGCACGCGCTCGCTCGGCATAGCCGTAACGTTCCCGGTGGGTGCGGTGGAATGCTTCGGCGAGGTCGGGCTGCAACGGCACGGTGAGCTCGAACGACTGACCCGCGTAGCGCAGGTCTGCTTCGCCTTCGTCCGGGAGCTCGCCGGCCTCCGCGAGGGGCACGAGGTAGGAGCGGACACGGTCGCGGCGCTCGTCACTCGCGACGAGGCCGAGCGCCGAGAGGACACCCGCCGAGTCCGGCACGAGTACGGTCTCGATCTCGAGTTCCTCCGCGAGCGCGCACGCGTGGAGCGGGCCCGCGCCGCCGAACGCCACGAGCGCGGAGTCCCGCGGATCGTGGCCGCGCTCCACGGACACGACGCGCAGCGCACGAAGCATCTCCGCGTTGACGACGTCAATCGCATCCGCGGGATCGATGCCGGCGAGAGCGCGCTCGGCCGCATTGGCGTCGAGTTCGATTCCGCCGGCCAACCGAGACGGCAGTCGCCCGAGCAGCAGGTTCGCGTCGGTGACGGTCGGCCGCGTGCCGCCGCGCCCGTAACACGCGGGACCGGGATCCGCTCCGGCGCTTGCGGGCCCGACGCGGAGCGCGCCGCCCGCGTCGCGCCAGACGATCGAGCCGCCGCCGGCGCCGACCGTGTGCAGGTCGACGGACGGCAACCGGACCGGGAAATCCGCGACCTCGCGCTCGGGGGCGCGCGCCGCACGTCCGCCGACGATCAGGCAGACGTCCGTCGACGTGCCGCCCATGTCGAAGGAGATCGCGTTCTGGTAACCGGCGCGCTCCGCGACGAGCGCCGCTCCCACGACTCCCGCGGCGGGTCCGGAAACGAGCGCCACGGCCGGATGACGCGCGGCATCTTCGAGCTCCGCGACGCCCCCGGAAGAGCGCATGACGAGCGGCAGCGGCAGCCCTGCAGCGGCGCACTGCTCGGCGAGAGCACGCAGATAGCGGGAGACGACCGGCCCGAGATACGCGTCGATTGCCGTCGTCGACGCCCGTTCGAACTCGCGGAACTCGGGGGCGATCTCGTGCGACGCGACGACGTGAGCGTCCGGCAAGCGGCGCCGCAGTTCGGCTGCAACCGCGCGCTCGTGCGCCGGATCGCGATACGCGTGCAGCAGGCAGACGGCGACCGCATCACAGTCGAGGTCCGGCAGAGAGTAGTGATCGAGCGGCGAGAGCTCGCCGACCGGACCCATTCGTCCGCGCACGCCGAAGCAGCGCTCGAGCGGGACGAGCGGCTCGGGCCAGTCCTCACAGAGCCGATACAGGGAGGCACGCGTCTGCCGCCGCAGCTGAAGGAGATGCTCGAACCCCGCCGTCGCCACGAACGCCGTCCGTGCGCCCTTGCGCTCGAGCAGTGCGTTCGTCGCCACGGTCGTCCCGTGGGTGAACCGGGCGACCTCGGCGGCGCCGACGGCGCGCGCCGCTTCGACGACGGATTCCTCCTGGTACGCCGACGTCATCACCTTTGCGGTGACGAGCTCGCCGTCGCGGAACAAAACCGCATCGGTGAACGTTCCTCCAACGTCGATGCCCAACACGGCCACAGCGCGAGACTACGGCGAACTCGAGCTTCGGGGCGCGGGCGGCGAGCCGGTCCTGCTCGCGCGCACGTTGGCGTCCCACGGAGTCGCCTCGCTGCCGCCCTCCCGGATCGACGAGGAGGCTTGGACACTCGAGGTGACGCTGCCGCTGCCCCGAACCGGCGCGCGGACGGTGCGGGTCGCGCCCGCACGCAACACACACGCGCGCGTCGAGCTGCTCGGGCCGGCCGTGAGCGAGCGAAACAAGGCGCACCTCGTTGCCCACCTGCGCCACATGTTCCGGCTCGACGAGGACCTCTCTCCTTTTTATTCCGTCGCGCGCGACGACGAACAGCTCTCGTGGGCGGCCGCGGGCGCCGGGCGGATGCTGCGCAGCCCGACGGTCTTCGAAGACGTCGTCAAGACGATCTGTACGACGAACTGCGCCTGGAGCGGAACGGTGCGCATGGTCAGCGCGCTCGTCGACCATCTCGGCGCGCGGGCGCCGACGGGCGCGCACGCATTTCCCAAGCCCGAGAAGATTGCGGAAGCGCCCGATGCCTTCCTGCGAGACGTCGCACGCGCCGGATACCGCGGGCCGTACATCCGCACGCTTGCGCGGTCAGTCGCGTCCGCGGAGCTCGACCTGGAAGTGCTGAACGATCCGGAGCTGCCCGACGCGGAGGTCGAAGAGCGGCTCCTCGCGTTGCCAGGCGTGGGCCCGTACGCCGCCGCCCACGTGATGCTCACCTCGCTCGGGCGCTACTCCCGGCTCGTGCTCGATTCGTGGACGCGACCGACCTACGCGAAGCTCGCCGGGCGCAAGGCGAGCGACAAGATGATCGAGCGCCGCTTCCGCCGCTACGGCGACTTCGCAGGGCTTGCGTTCTGGCTGCTCTTGACGCGCGGCTGGGTCCCCGAAGACTAGACATGGGTTTGTGCCTCTGAACCACAAGCTGGATTTTGGTGCTGATCGGTCACAGAATCGGCGCAGCTTTCGGTCCACGCTTTCCGCATGTTCCCGATCGCACCTCGGTACGACGAACAGATCCTCGAGCTTGCCGCGGCTCTCGACGTTCCCGGCGGAGCCGATCGCGGAGCGATCGAACAGACACGCGAGGCTGCTGAGTCCGGGAAGACCCACAGCCTCGAAGGAGGGCCGGATAGAACCCTCAGCCGTTCACAACGTCTGTAGGCACGTCATCTAGGGTAAGCGGCAATGGGAGGGGGCAAGTCGTACCGGACGTCGAGCGGCCGGTGACCGTCGTCGTCGGGATCGACGACCGCCGTTGGTGCGAATTCGTCGAGGGCCACACCGATGCCACTCTGTTCCATCATCCCGCTTGGTGCCGCGTGCTCGAGCGCGCCTACGGGTACCGGCCCTTCGCCGTCGCTCTCGAGCGGCCGGACGGACGGCTCACGGCCGGACTCCCGCTGATGGAGGTGCGCGGGCTCCGTGGCCGACGCTGGCTCTCGCTGCCGTTCACCGACGCATGCCGCCCGTTGAGCAACGGGCAGGACCCAGCCCTGGCCGAAGCTCTCGACGCAGAGCGACAGCGCGCCGGCGTGCGGCTGGTCGAGATCCGCGGGCCGATCACGAGCCCGCCGGGCCACCCCGCCGCCCGAGGTCTCAACCACACTCTGACCCTGCGGAGCGATCCGGACGACCTGCTACGGACGTTCAGCCGGTCGCAGGTGCAGCGAAACATCAGCCGCGCGGTTCGGGAAGGCGTCCGCGTCCGCCGGAGCCAGGAACGCGCCGATCTGCTCGAAGTCTTCTACCGACTGCACCTGCAGACGCGACGCCGACACGGCGTCCCGATCCAGCCGCGCACGTTCTTCGAACAGCTTTGGGAGCGGCTTCTCGCTCAGGACCTTGGTTTCGTGCTCGTCGCGGAGGTCGACGGCCGGCCTGCCGCCGCCGCGGTTTTCCTCGCCTGGAACGGAACGCTCACGTACAAGTTCGGCGCGTCCGATCCGGCCTCATGGACGCGGCGGCCAAACCACCTCCTCTTCTGGGAGGCGATCCGCTGGGGGTGCGAGCACCGCTACGCCACACTGGACTTCGGCCGTACCGACTTCGGTAATGAGGGTCTTCGCGCCTTCAAGCAAGGCTGGGGCACGATCGAGACGGAACTCGTTTACGCGACGCTGGGAGCACGCGCTCCCGCGCTCGGCGACCGACGGCTGACGGCTGCTCTCGGGGCAGTGATCCGGCGTACGCCGTCCTGGGTCTGCCGCCTGGCGGGTGAGGCGCTCTACCGTTACGCGGCCTGATGAGCGGGTTGTTCGCGTCTCGGACGATGACGCTGCTCGAGCACTTCCGAGTGCCGTACACGGTCGAGTCTGCCAACGACGGGCTCGAGCGGGTTGGTCTCGAGAAGGGGGCCGCGCTCGTCTGGCCGGCGGAGCGGGGTCGCTGCGGCGCGTACCGGGTCGGGTCGCTTCCGATCTTCGGCCGACTCGGCGACGACTCGCTCGTTCCCTCCGATCGCAATTGGAAGCCGCAGGCCCCGATCGTCGATGAGTCGGGCGCGGAGGTGGCTTGGATCAGGAGGGCCGACGATGGCAGCATCTTCCTCCCGTTCGACCCCGACGAGCTCGTGAGGTCGTTCTGGAGCGAGGCCTATCTCAAGGTCGCATCCGGCGGATTCGGTCGGGCGGCGAAGACCGCGGCTCGACGAAGCTACTACGCCGTTCGCCCGCTGATCCCACGGGGCGTCCAGCTCGCCCTGCGCAGGCGCTTCCGGCGCGTCCAGGAGCAGGCGGTGTTTCCGCGCTGGCCGGTCGAGACGGCGCTGCATGACCTCTGCCGACTCCTGCTCGGGTTTGTGGACGAGATCGCCGGCGAGCGGGTGCCCCGGCTTGCCGCGTGGCCGGAAGGCCGCCAGTGGGCGCTCGTCCTCACGCACGACGTCGAGATGACCCCCGGCTACGAGTATCTGGACTCGGTTCTCGAGGTCGAACGGGAGGCGGGGCTGCGATCGGCGTGTTTCTTTGTGCCGGAGCGCGACTACCGCGTCGACGAGGTCCGGCTTCGAGAGCTTACGGCCAACGGCTTCGAGGTCGGCGTCCACGGTCTGCGCCACGACGGACGCGATCTCACGGCCGGCGTATTCGAACGGCGGCTGCCCGCGATGCGGCACTACGCCGCGCGCTGGCAGGCCGTCGGTTTCCGCTCGCCGGCGACGCAGCGCCACTGGGAGCTGATGCAGCGCCTCGCCTTCGACTACGACACCTCGTACTCCGACGTCGCCCGCTACGAGCCGCAGCCAGGCGGCTGCTGCTCCTGGTTCCCGTTCTTCATCGGCGACGTCGTCGAGCTGCCGATCACGTTGCCGATGGACCACACGTTGTTCGAGTTGCTCAGGCATCGCGACGGGACGCTCTGGGCCGAGAAGACGGCGTTCCTGAAGGAACGAGGCGGAATGGCGCTGATGCTTACCCACCCCGACTACCTGCTCGACCGGGAGCGGCTCGACGTGTACCGGCGCTTCCTCGGGTCGCTCGCAGCCGACCGCACCGTTTGGCACGCACTCCCGCGCGAGGTGAGTGCCTGGTGGCGCCGCCGGGCGGCGTCGAGGATCGAGCGCTACGGCGACGGCTGGCGAGTCGTCGGGCCCGCGTCGAGCGAGGCCCGAATCGAGCTCGGCCCACTGGCGGGGTAGGACGCAACCACCCAGTCAGATTACGAGCGGGCTGCCAGTGGCCTCGCCGGCGAACCCGCAACCGTCTCGCCGGGCGCGACGTCCCGGGTCACCACGGCGCCCGCGCCGACGATCGCGCCCGCACCGATCCGCAAGCCTCCGAGGACGATGGCGCCCGAGCCGAGCGACGCGCCGCGCTCGACGACCGTCGGCAGCAGCTCCCAGTCGTCGGGTCCCTGAAGCGAGCCGTCCGGGCGCGTCGCACGCGGCCGCTTGTCGTTCACGAACATGACGCCGTGGCCGACGAAGACCTCGTCCTCGATCGTCACGCCGTCGCAGACGAAGGTGTGGCTCTGCAGCTTGCAGCGCGCCCCGATGCGCGCGCCGCGCTGGATCTCGACGAACGGCCCGATCCACGTGCCGTCGCCGATCGCGCAGCCGTAGAGGTTCGTGAAGGGCGCGACCCTGACGTCCTCGCCGAAGTCGACGTCGTCGATCAGCCGGCAGATCGCCTCGTTCGCCGGGCTAACCGACATCGGCGAAGTACGCGGCGACCGTGTCGACCACCGCGGCAAGCTGCTCGTCGGTGATCCCCGGGAAGATCGGCAGTGAGAGCGTCTCGCGCGCGAGCGTCTCGGTCACTTGGAAGTCGCCGGGACCGTAGCCGAGGTGGGCGTAGGCGGCCGAGAGGTGCACGGGCTCAGGGTAGTGCCGTCCGCTGCCGACGCCGCGCTCGGCGAGGAACGCCGCGAGCTTCTCGGGGTTCGCCGTCCGCACAACGTAGAGGCGCCAGACGGGATCACTCCCGGCCGGCACGGGTGGGACGACGACGTCGCCGACGCCTGCGAGCGCCTCGCCGTAGAAGCGCGCGGCCGCGCGGCGTTGCTCGTTCCAGCGGTTGAGATGCGGCAGCTTGCGCAGGAGGACGAGCGCCTGGATCGTGTCAAGCCGGGCCGTGTAACCCTGCCAGTCGTGGCGGTACTTGGCACGCTGGCCGTGTTCGCGGAGCGCGCGGACATGGGCCGCGAGCTCGGGTTCGTCGGTCACGAGCGCCCCTGCATCGCCCATCGCGCCGAGGTTCTTCGGCGGGTAGAAGCTGAATGCCGCCGCAAGCCCGGCGGTGCCGGCGCGAACACCATCTCGCTTGGCGCCGTGCGCCTGGCACGCGTCCTCGAACAGCGTCAACCCCGTCCGGTCGGCGAGCACACGGAGCGCCCCGACGTCCGCGAGCTGTCCGTAGAGGTGGACCGGCAGGAAGCACCGGGTGTGCGCCGTGACGGCAGCCTCGGCGGCGGCAACGTTGATGTTGTAGTCGGCCGCCGTCACATCGACCGGAACCGGCGTTGCTCCGGCCTGGGTGACCGCCTCGAGCGTGGCGATGAACGTGTTTGCGGGGACGATCACCTCGTCGCCGGGCTCGACGCCGGCCGCGAGCAAGACGAGGCGAAGCGCGTCGAGTCCGCTCGCGAGGCCCACGCAGTCGGCCGTGCCGCAGTATGCGGCGAATGCGCGCTCGAACTCGGCCACCTGCGGCCCGTTCGTGAAAGAGCCGGCATCGATCAGGTCGGAGATCTCGGCGAGGAGCCTTGCCCTGAGACCGTCGTGCATCGGCCGCAAATCCATGAACGGGACCGCGACCCGAGCTTGTGCCGTGAATCGGCTCATCGCTCACAGGATAGGGACGCGCGCCTCGCGTCGAGTCGAGCTAGCCGCAATCCAGCCGGAACCTAAACCTTTCGTCCCTACCGGAACCTAGCCTTTCGTCGTATAGGAGGAAGCCCCCGCTGCGTGCGAGCATGTTCTCCGCTGCGGGCTGCAGCTCCGGCCTGCGAGGACAAGGGCTCGTTTGCAGCGGGGCGGGTCCGCTCCGCATGCACAGCGAGCGGAACAGGGAAGGGGACACACAGAAAATGAGAGACAGAACAGGAAGCTGGCGGGCGTTGCTGCTGCTCGCCCTTCTGGGCGCGTTGGCGCTCTTCGTCGGCCGCGGCGGCCCGGCGTCGGCGACGGTGCTGCATCCGCTGCAGGTGACGGCGACGACTAGCATCGATCGCGTCTGCTCGTGGTCGATCGACAAGACCGGTCCGACGCATCTCACGCTTGCCGTCAACGTGGTCTTCAACGTGCCGTACGACGTGACCGTGACCAAGAGCTGCAAGGACACGAACCGCGTTCGTGGCACGATCAGCGGCAGCGGCAATCCCACCTCGGTTGCGGTGAGCATAGGTGGCACGACCGGGACTGCCAACTGCACCTACGACTCCGGCTCTGACACGTTCAGCTGTACGTACGAGGTCGATCCGCCGACGACTGCGGACGGCAGCGTCAACGCCGTCGCGACCTACTCGGGCGGCGCCACGGCCGACAACGCTCCCGGCACGCCGTACAGCTTCGTGGGCGCCCCGGTCAACGTCACCGGCGACGATTCGGTCGACGTGTTCGACAGCTACGCGGGCACGCTCGCAGTGCATCTCAACCATTCGGCGACGTTCCACTACACGCGGAGCATCTCGTTCGACCACTGCGGCGATCACTTCGTGATCGAGAACACGGCGAGGGTCGTCGATGGCACCGAGCTCGGTAGCGTCACGCACACGCTCGTCGTGGACGTGCCGTGCGCCCACGGCTGCACGCTCACGCAGGGCTACTGGAAGACGCACTCGAAGTACGGCCCGGCGGCGAAGCCGGATCCGACGTGGAACCTCCTGCCCGGCGGTCTCGGGCCGGACACGACGTTCTTCCTGAGCGGCAAGACCTGGTACCAAGTGTTCTGGACGGCTCCTCGGGGAAATCCGTACTACATCCTCGCCGACCAGTACATGGCGGCGCGGCTGAACATCCTGAACGGCGCGTCGTCGACGCCTGCGGTCGATACCGCGATCGCGTGGGCGACGACGTTCTTCACCACGTACACGCCGTCGTCTTCGCTCAGCAGCTCGGTGAAGTCCACCGCGCTCGCCGCGGCGACCACGCTCGGCAGCTACAACGAAGGAGCGATCGGCCCCGGCCACTGCAGCGAGTAGCCGCCACGGCTGATCGACGACTCGATGCGAGGCCTCCGCTGTCGCGGGGGCCTCGCCGGTTCTACTGCTACGAAACGGGGAGAGCCGGGTCGGCTCGATGTGCGCGCTTCTGGGCGATCAGGATCACGAACGGACTGACCGCCGCGAGCCGACGGAGGCCCAGGCTGCGCTCGAGGCGCGTGCAGAACGGGACGAGCCTTGCGTTGCTCTGGCGTGAGAAGGGAAACCAGCACAGGCCTTCCTCGTAGACGAGCCGCAACTCTCTTCGCTCGAGCTCGTTCCGGAAGGCGGAGTACGAGCGGCCGTCGTAGAAATGAGCGTGAAACCGTGCGCCGGACGGGCGGCGGCGAGCTTCGATTCGCCGGAGCAGACGGTAAGCGACGCCACGCGGTGACGCCGGGTTGTAGAACGTACAGACGAGGATGCCGTCGGGCTCCAGGACGCGTGCAGCCTCGTTCGGAAACCATTCGCTCTGCGATACCGGGGCCACCTCGGAGACGAGGAGCAGTCGTGCCGCACCGTCATGCACTGGGATCCGCGTATCGGACGGGTCCACGAGCAGGCACGTCGCCTTGGGCAGTCGCCGCGCGCATAGCGCCAGCGTGTCGGGGTTGGTGTCCGTGCAGACGAGCTCCCACCCCGCGTCGTGGAGGACGCTGCTCCAGCGACCCCCTTCGCACCCCACGTCGACGGCCAGCGCGGGCGCGGCGGGCAGCGACGACGCCAGCACCAACGCCTCGCGCTGGCGCTCAGTCAGGTACGCGCCCCACCGCGTCTCGGCCGCCCGTTCCCAGAACGTCTTCTCCTCGAACAGCGTCCAAACGACCTCGGTGTGCGCGCTCACCGGCCGCCTGACCCCCGGCGTGCGGCAGCGGTCTTCGTCCGGCAGGACCGAACTGCGTGCCCCACCCGAGGGAGCATATAGGCGTTTTCGGCCCGCCGGATCTCGCCCCCTCGACGGGTTCCGGGCCGGCGCTCGCGACCGGCCTGGGGCGCGCTGAGCCGCTCTTTTAAGCGCTTCTCGCCCCTAAATCGGCAGGAACCTTTCGGGTAACCCAATCCCCCGTCAGGGGGGTTGGCCTTCGCCGATTGCCGACCTAGGACGTGGGAATCGCCCGCCGCTTGGTTCTGCCAAGCACCGCAACTAGGGGTTCTGCGGCCACCCCGCTTGGAGGCCGCCGCAATGACGAAACGCCCGTCAACGAATCCCAAGTCTCCTCCAGCCGGATACCGCGACCGTGCAGTTCTCGCGGTTGCACTCGTCCTCGTCGGGGTGGTCGCGGTCGCAACGCTCTCGCCCGAAGCCGGCGCACGCAACGCGCCGACCACGCCGACGAACCTTCACATGACCGCTGTGACCGCCACCAGCATCTCGTTGACGTGGGACGCGTCGAGCGACAACCGCTTCGTTGCCGGTTACGACGTCTACCAGGACGGCGTCAAAGTCGGCACCGAGACGCTGCTTGGCCACACCTTCATCGGCCTCAGGTGCGGCGCGAGCTACAACCTCGGCGTCGCAGCGCGCGACGACAAGGACACCACGTCGCTCATCGCGACCCTCCTTGCTGCGACAAGCCCGTGCTTCGACGCCCAGGCCCCGACGGCGCCTTCGGGAATCGTCCAGGTCGCGAAGACGGCGACCAGCGCCACGCTCAGCTGGAGCCCGTCCACCGACAACGTGGGAGTCGTCGGCTACGGCGCGTATCAGGGTGGGATTCGCATCGCTCAGACCTCGCTCACGAGCTACACCTTCTCGAGCTTGTCCTGCGGTGCGACAACCGCTGTCGGCCTAGACGCCTACGACGCGACCGGGAATCGTTCGGTGCAAACCTCCTTCGTCTTCAGTACGTCGTCGTGTACCGACACACAGCCGCCGGCGACCCCAACCGGGCTCACCCAGACCGGGAGCACGAACACGAGCATCGCGCTCAAGTGGAACCCGTCGACCGACAACGTTGGCGTCGTGGACTATGGCGTCCGCGTGAACGACAACGAGGTCGCGACGCCGACGCAGACGAGCTACACATTCACCGGACTCGCGTGCGGCTCGAGCTACTCGCTCAGTATCGCGGCCTATGACGCCGCAGGCAACCACTCGGTTTCCGCAGCCGTGACGATGGCGACGAGCGCCTGTGCGCCGCCCCCGACTGGCTACGACACGACTCCTCCGACC
>Ga0066710_100003139_pt1 | contig 13880 bp, 12 predicted proteins | sample GraSoiAngelo_159_FD_79666 | JGI IMG/M metagenome (GOLD analysis project Ga0066710, IMG submission 79666) | Grasslands soil microbial communities from the Angelo Coastal Reserve, California, USA - 14_1009_16_40cm | ecosystem: Environmental > Terrestrial > Soil > Grasslands | place: USA...
GACCGCGCGGATGTCATAGCAATTCGTGATATTCCCCAACTTGAGCAGAGAGTGGACGGTCGGGTTGAGAAGATTGGCTCCTTCGTCGGCGATGTCCCGAACCTTGAGGCCCAGCAGCCGCCCATCCGCGCCTACGGCGACTTCCAGATCCATAACGCCGTTGCAAGCATGGACGAGCGCCATGAGATTCTCTCGGCGGTCTTCTATAAACTGAACCGGCTGCCCGCTCGCTCTGGACAACAGAGCCGCCAAAACCAGATAGGGCGGCTTTCGCTTGTTGCCGAATCCCCCTCCGATGTCGGCCGTAATCAAGCGAATCTGTGCGTTCGCGAGCCCCAGAGAATGGGAAAGAATCGGCATCGCCTGTCCTGGCCGCTGATCGTTGGTCCAGAGCGTCAAGTACTGGCGCGCCTCATCGTAGGCGGCGACGCAGCCGAAGGTTTCCAGGGGAGTCGAAGCATAGCGATGAATGACCACTCTATCGCTAAAAACCCGAGAGGCCTGGCGGAAGACGCCGTCGACATCGCCATAAGTAAAACAGTCGTGCCAGAGAACGTTGGTTCCCAGCGAATCGAAGAGCAGAGGCGCATCGGAATTCATGGCGGCCTCGGGATCGATGACGGCGGGCAATGGCTCATATTCCACCCGGATTTTTTCCAGCGCATCCTCGGCGATGTAGCGGCTCTCAGCCGCTACGGCGACGACCGGTTCCCCGACGTAACGAACCTTCTCCCACGCCAAGCAATAGTAAGGCGCTTCCACCGGAAGGGGCACCAAAGAGCGAAGCGGCTTGGATCTCGCCCGGACCTGCTCTCCCGTAAGCACAGCAACGACTCCGGGAACCTTGAGCGCCTCCGTGGTGTCGATGGAGACGATGCGCGCATGAGGATGGATGCTGCGCAAGATCGCCGCATGGAGCATCTTGGGAAAGCTGATATCGGCCAAATAAAGGCCGCCGCCCGTGACGAACCTCTGGTCCTCGCGCGGCCGAATCGCCTTCCCGATGTACTTATTCTGAGTCATCTAAAGCTTCAACCATCGCGCCAAGACGCTGCCGAATCAAAATCCGAAACTCGAAATCCGAAACAAACCGAAACACTCAAATCCGAAATCCAAAACAAACTGTTTAGAATTTTGTGCTTTTTGATCATTTGGATTTGTTTCGAACTTCGGAATTCGAACTTCGAGTTTATGTCCTTCAAACTCACAACTGCTTAAGTTGTTTTGCTGCTTCTTTCACCGCCCGAACGATATTGACGTATCCGGTGCACATACAGAGATTCCCCGACAGCGCTTCTCGGATCTGAGTCTCCGTGGGCCGAGGACATCGCTGAAGAAAATCCACTGTCGCCAGGATCATTCCTGGAGTACAAAAGCCGCACTGGAGGGCGTGGTGATCGAGGAAGGCTTGCTGAACCGGGTGGAGCTTTTCTCCCTCTGCCAGACCTTCGATCGTGGTAATCTTCGACCCGTCCGCCTGGACCGCCAGCAAGATACAGGAGCGAACCACGGCGCCGTCCAGAAGAACCGAGCAGGCGCCGCACACGCCATGCTCACAACCTAAATGGACGCCGGTGCACCCGGCATCTTCTCTCAGAAAGTCCGCCAAAGTCTTACGCGGCTCCACTTCGCCTTGGAAAGAAGCTCCGTTGACTTCTGTGGAAAGCTTCACCGGCTCGGGTGCTTTCATCGCTGCCTCCATCGAAGGATGGCGGATTCGAGCGCCCGCCGCACCAGGACCCCGGTAAGGTGACAGAGGTATTCCGAGTCCTCGCTGGTAGCGACGCTGGATCGCATCTCCGTCTCGGTGTAACTCTCCGCTTGCTTCAAGAGCTGAACCAGAGGTTTCCCCTCCAAGCCGAGAGAAACTTCGTCTTGAATCAATTTTTCCACGCTCGCGACCCTGAGAGGTCTTTCCACGCTGCCGCCGACAATAACGCGGACCGAGCTACACCGGTCAGCGCCCTCGTCGGCATACAGGAGAGCACTGACCTCCGACAATGCGAAGTCACCGTGGCGGCGAGCAAATTCGACAAAACTCCAGCCGACGGGACGCCGCGCCAATGAAATCCGCACCTCTTTCAAAATCTCTTGATGTGACAACGCTGTCGTATAAAGACCGACGAAAAAATCTTCGGCGCGAATCACTCTTTCACCATCGGGACCCGCGACGACCAACCTGCCATCCAATGCTGTGAGCACGCAGGGCAGCTCCGCCGCAGGATCGGCATGCGCGAGGCTCCCTCCGACGGTCCCTCGATTGCGAATAGCCGGGTGGCCGATTTGAGGCATCGCCTCTGCTATTAGCGGAAGTTCCTTGGCGAGCAAGGCCGAATACTCCATTTCTCTTTGGCGGGTGAGAGCGCCGACGGCAATTTCTGCGCCTTCCTTCCGTATATAAGAGAGGTCGGAGATCGGGTTTAAGTCGATAAGCGCATCGGTCCGGGCCAGCCTCAGATTCAGCAAGGGAATGAGACTCTGCCCTCCCGCCAAAAGCTTACCGTCCGCGGCGGGGCCGCTCAGAAAATCGATCGCTTCCAGCAGAGAACGGGCACGATAGTAGCGGAACGGAGCCGGCTTCATGTCGCCGTTTTGCCGTCTTCGGATTTTAGCTGAAACAGGCGGAGGGCATTTCGGCTGAGAATCTGGTCTCGATCGTCGGGAGAGAGGCGCGCCGCCGAGACGATGCGAGTCGGATCGGGATCCCCGATTCCGAAAGGGCAGTCACTGCCCAGCAACACGTGACCGACGCCGACTTCAGAAATCAGAAAATCCAGAATTTTCGAGTCGAAAAGAATGGTGTCGTAGTAGAACCAGGCGAGCGCGTCCCGCGCCAAGCGCTTGGTCGCTTTCTTGATGTCATCGCGAGTTTCGCGGGCGCGATCCAGCCGGCCGACTTGATAAGGGAAAAAGCCGCCGCCGTGACAGAGAATGATCCTCAAGTCGGGAAATTGATCGATTACGCCGCCGCAATAGAGCGACATGGCCGCCAGCGTTGTCTCGGCCGTCAAGCCTACGATATGGGTCATGAAATAGGAACCCAACCGCTGAATGCCTAATGGGAAAAAGGGATGAATGATGATCGGCGCCTTCAGTTTCTCGGCCGCCCGCCAAAAAGGAAGTAGAGAGGGATCATCGAGATTTTTTCCGTTCACGTGCGTCCCGATCGTCACGCCTACCATGCCGCATTCCTTGACCGCGTATTCTAGCTCTTCAGCGGCTTTGTCTCCCGACTGCAAGGGAACCGTGGCGATTCCCGTGAAGCGCTCTTCGGGATCCCTCTGCTTCAGTTCCTGAGCCAGGGAGCGGTTGAGCAACCGGCTCCAGCCGCACCCTTGCTCCAGCGGCAGGTTGTAACCGACGGTATCGAGCCAAGTCGATAGAACCTGGCGATGAAGGTTCTGTTCCCTGAGACGGTTCTTTTTGTATTCCAGGTCGATCAACTCCTTGATGATCGGCCGGCTCGGAGCGCCTCCCGGACCAAACCTGAGCTGCGGGCCTTCGGGACCCCATTGTGCGATCTCGACGCCGCAGTCCGATCCTTCTTTGATCTGCTGCACGACACTGGACGGGATGTGATGAGCATGGACATAAATGGCCATTCCGGCGGCCTCCTCTTTCACCATAGGTCAGATTTCTAAGCACAGCACGGACGGGGACTTTGGTTGTCAGCTCTCGATGGTCCAGACGTCGTAAAGCAGCTCCAAGCGACGCATCGTTACCTCTCGCGTCTGAGCTTGCAGTGGCGGTGAGGTGATATACCGCAAGGCGATGTCTTCGGCGAGCCTGCCGTGCTCCTCATCCGCCTCCTCGTGTACGGTGAAGAAGCGCACCGACTCGGGCTTCATGCCGTACTGTTTAGTGAAGCCTCTCCCCAGCGCAGCAACCGCGGGCGGGAAGGTCCCCTCCGCTCCGATCTGAGCCGCCATCATGACAAACCAGGGCAGCGTATGGACAATCAACTCCGCATAGTAGAGGTGCGCGGCAGTCGCGGGCCGAAGCTCTGCGGTCTCAAGCTGCTTGCGCGCGATGCCGATGGATTCGGCGAACTCGATGAACATGTCGGGATGCCCGATACTGCCCGCGCGCAGCCCTCGCGTCTCGTCCTCGACGACCTCGTATAGCCGCGGTTGGAACTCCGGATCGGTGCAGGCGAGATAGCGCAGCATGGCGATGCGCGGCACGGCGCGCCGGAACTGATAGTCTTGCAGTGCCCAATTGCGAATCTGCTCCATCGACGCGGTGCCCGCGCATACCGCACGCACAAAGGGATGGTCGACTCGCTGCTTGGACGAGTTTGCGACCTCTTCCTTAAGTTGGCGTACGAAATCTGCCGACGACAGCAGAGCGGACTGCATAGCCATTATGACCCTCCTAAAAAAGTGTCCCCAAACCTCGTGATCGTGATTCGGGATCGTTAAGAATCATGAAAGGCATAACTCATCCTTGTTGTTCCGCGTTGTTCCGCGAACACGAGCACGATTCACGATTCACGCTTTCCCAGGCGGCTGATATAGTACTCCCAGCCGCGCGCGGGAAAGCGCTCGTCCGCGTTGAAGGTCTCCAACTCTTCGGCGGTCAAGTAGCGTGGCTCGCCGTGGAGCAGCGCGAGGTGGGTAAGCTCGCCGAGCTTTGCGAGACGAACGGTCCGTTGTACGACCTGTTCGATACTGGCGCCAACCACCGTGTCCCCGTGGGCGCGCATCAAGACGACCGGCTCATCGCCCAAAGCCTTAGCCAGCGCATCGCCGCGCTCGACTGTGCGCACGAGTCCCGCGCCCTGATAGATCGGCGGTCCGTTCACGGAGAGAAATTTGCCGTAGTGGTGCAGCGGCCTCAGCTTGATGGGCAGAACGCTGAAGAGCGAACTCCAGATCGAGTGAGTATGGGCGATGCTCATCACGTCGGGACGGACCTTGAAAACGCAGGCATGAATCGGCCACTCATTCGGCGGGGTCTCTGCCCCACCTAGATATTTCCCATCAAGGTCCATCATGATCAGTCGTTCCACGGTTGCAAGACCGGGACTCACATTAGCGATGGTCAGAAACGCGTCCGCTCCCGGCACGCGCGCGCTGACATGTCCATAGCCGTCGGTAATGCCCTCTCGGTCAAGGACGCGGCAGGCGGTAACCAGCGTGCGCTTAAGTTCTTTGAGGTCCGATGCGTCAAAGGCGGGCACTTCCGGTCGACTAGAGAGAGCCATAGTTCCTCCGAGTATGGATCATCGATCGCCCAAAACTCTTGCGGCCATCGATGGTGCGAATCTAGTAGGCCCCCTCGGTGCTGTCAAGTCTCTGTCAAATTTGACCTTGAGCTTCTTACGTTTTCAGTCGTAGGAGTCGTTTGACGTTCCCCCCGAGAATCTTTTCCTTCTCCTCCTTCGAAATATCCATCTCTTCGATGCTCGGGACGGCGCCGGGCAGGTCGCCGATGAGCAGGGGGAAATCACTCCCTAGAACCATTCTCTCGGCGCTGTAAAATTGGTAAGCCATCATCAGCGCGGGCTGGTAGAAGGAGACGGTGTCGCAATAAAGCTCTTTCAAATACTCGGAAGTTGGCTTCTTCGTTTTGATGCCGCACGTGGGATCGTGGTATCCCCGATCGATTCTCCCCGCTAAGAAAGGTATTCCGGCCCCCAGATGGGAGATAACGAAGTTGAGTTCTGGAAACCTCTCAAGGACTCCGGAGTAGGCGAGTCGGGTCGCAGAAAGCATGACATCGAATTCGAACCCAAGGATAACTGCGAGCCGCCACTCTTGCATGACCTGCGCGCCCAAAGGGGTGGTCGGGTGGATGAATATTGGGATTCCCAGCGCTTGCGCTCTCTCATAGACCGGAAGGAGAAAATCCGAGTCCGAGGTCTTGCCGGCCACGTTGGTGAGCATGCACATCCCTTTGAGCCCCAGATCCAAAATAGCGCGATCGAGCTCCTTCAAAGCCAGTTTGGTGTCGATGAGAGGAAGCATCGCCAGGGCCTGAAAATTTTTGGGGTATTTCTTCACGACTTTAGCCAGCCCGTCATTGATGACACGGCTCATCTCGGCGCTTTCATCGGGTGAAAAACGGTCTACTCCGGGATGAGGCGTCGACAGGATCTGCATGTCCACACGGTTCTCTTTAATTCTATCCAGCCTTGCCTCGATATCAAAAAACTCCTCTGTAACGGGGCCGACTTTGGTCCCCATGCTCAAAATAATTCTCTCTCCTTTCTGGTTCTTCTCAATCCTCACATCCCCGCTGGAGCCTTCGAGCTTCTTTAGGTATTCATCAGGATAGAGATGGCAATGAAAATCGATGTTCATGGTTTCTCCCTTCTTGCGTATCGAATCTTTGAAACCGCCTATAGACCGAGTATTCGTTCGGCATTGCCATGAAAGATCTTCTCCATCAGCTCATCTGAGTAACCCAATTCTTGCCATTCTCGAAAGAGGCGATCATAGGCGATGCTTGGATAGTCGCTGCCGAACATGATCTTGTCCTTTAGCCGGCCTTTGATGTCCCGCTTCAATGCATCGGGAAAGTATTTGGGCGACCAACCCGACAGCTCCCACGAGACATTGCCCTTGTGCAGAGCCACGGCGATCATCTCCTCGGTCCAGGGCCATCCCGGGTGCGCGGCGACGATGCTGAGGTCTGGGAAATCAGCAGCGAGTCGGTCGATCGCGGCGGGGTGCGCGTGCCTTAGGATCGCCCCCAAGCCGCCGGGCATACCGGCGCCCATGCCTGTAGTGCCGACGTCGACCATGACCGGAACCTGTAGTTCGTTGATCGTTTCCCACAAGGGATAAAGCCGCCGGTCGTCGACGGAGAAATGACCCATGATGGGGTGAAAGTGAAAGCCGAGCATCCTGAGCTGCTTGATTGCCCTTTTGGCTTCTTCTATGGCGGCTTTGTCTTTGAACGGATCGACCGCGGCCCATGCTTGTAGGATGACGTCCGGATTGTCATCCCGCATCTTGGCCACATAATCATTGGAGCAGGGCGGTGTTCCTGTGACGGTTTCGATGTCGAAAGCCACGAGCACGGCCTTGACGCCGACTTTCTTGAACTCTGCTACTACCTCCGCCTCGGTCTTGGCCGTCCAGGAGCGATTCCAGTATTTGGCGAGCGCTTCCACATACGGCCCCTGAGACTTGATCCAAGGCTCCGTGTTGGGATAGCAATGAAGGTCGACGATTCTCATGGACCTCAAATTCTTATCTGATGACGGAATGCCCTGTCAATTCCATGGTCGCAAGATTAGGTTTCGACCTCACCATCGTCGCTTTGAACGCCGCGCTCGATCGCTCACCTTGATTTCTTTACTTGTCGCTGGTTTATTCGCTGACTCGATTACGAGCACACGAACAACCATCAGGGAATCTGTTCTGGGATGCGACGCAAGCCGGTAGTGGCTAAGGTTATTAAGGATTCATCGCATTTAGGGGCTAAGTATCTACTCTCCCGCGCTGACGCCAATAGTAGGGTCTTCGTCGACCATGAGCTATGGCAAGGATCACGATCTCGTCATCAATGATTTCGTAAACAATTGAGTACGGGAACTTGCGTACGATTAGTCGACGCCTCTCCTTATCGAACCTTGGCCACCGCAGAGGATTCTGAGCGATCAAGCGGATGCCACGTTCGATTTCGCGCTCAAAGTCAGAGGCGACTGTGATTCCACGAGAATCCAGGCAAATGCAGCGTTATAGTCTTCCGATGCACCAGGGTGGAAAACAAGCTTAGTTTCCGCCACGAGCCCGCTCTCTGGCCCGGGACTTCACCTCCTCCCAGAGGATGGGACGGACGATACCTTCCTTGATCTCTCGAGAGCGCCTTTCAATTTCGGCTGCCCATGCCGCGTCTACATCCTGGTCAGTAACTGGCTCCAGGCTGGCCAGAAGTTGTTCAACGACTTGAACCCGCTCACTTTCAGGCAGTTGGATAGCGGCTTTGACGATATCCTTAGCGGCCTTTGTCATGGTCAACCACCTCCATAAACCTGACTATACCCCATCTTTTGGCGCTTTTCATCATTCGCCGGCTTTCCCTTCCCCCATGTCCCAGCCTTCATAATTCATCCCTCTTTACTTGCACTGGTCGCACGTGAGAGACGCAGTATTTAGCGAACGCTTCCACATACGGCCCCTGAGATGTGATCCGAGGCTCGGTGTCGGGATAACAATGAAGGTCGATGATCCTCAAAGCTTCCCCTCTTCCCTGAGCTTTAGCGCGATTCTTTCCGTCAGATCTTTCTTCGATACCTTGCCGAACGGGGAGAGAGGAAAGTCCTCCATAATCTCCAACCGCTCGGGCAACTTATGCTTAGCAAACTCCTGTTCGGCGAGAAAGCCGATTAGCTCCTCCAATGTCAAACTACGCCCTTGCCGCAAAATCACGCAAGCGCACATGCGCTCGCCCAGAATCGGGTCGGGCATCGGCACGCAGGCCACGTTCTGGACAACCGGATGAGTCAGAATGAGATTTTCGATCTCTTCGGCGCTGATCTTCTCGCCGCCCCGGTTGATCAGATCCTTCTTACGCCCTTCGACGAGATAATTCCCGGACGGGTGACACCGCATCAAGTCGCCCGAACGGTAGAAGCCGTCGGTTGTAAATGCCCTGGCATTATACTCCGGCACGCCGTAATAGCCCCGCAGCGTATACGGACCACGAGCCAAAAACTCGCCGACCTCGCCGGGGGCAACTTCATTGTCGTCCTCGTCTACGAGCCGGACTTCGTCGTCGAGGCTGATCGGTCTCCCCACCGTTTCCATTCTCACCTCCTCGGGATCATCCAGCCGCACGAACATAAGCATCCCCTCGGCCATACCGAAGTTCTCCTGAACCGTGACGCTCGGGATCAGCTCTCTAGTGCGACGCCGAACCTCAGGCTGAAGTCGCTGGCCTCCGCTCTGGATGACCTGCAAGGAGGACAAATCGAATTTCTTGATCAGCGGATCATTGATCCAGCGGATCAGGAGCGCAGGAACGACGTAAATGTGCGTGACCCGGTGGCGCTCGATCAGTGGAAAAATATCCTGGCCGCGCGTCGTGTTGGCGAGGACGACCTTGCCGCCGTGCAGCAGGAAGCCCTGCAAGCCTGGGCAGGCGAGTGGCAGGTTGTGCGCCAGGGGCAGCACGTCCAGCAGGATCTTGTCAGGCCCGACCCCGGTCACCGATGCGGCCATTTTAGAATTATAGACGTAGTCATTATGCGTGCGGGGTATGAGCTTGGGCACGCCGGTGGTGCCACCTGAGAGCTGGAACAGCGCCGGGTCTTCGGGATCGATGGTTATTTTCTTTAGTTCTTCCGGCGACTGTTTGCTTTGCCGTTGAATGAGGCCGGTCAAAGACAAAAAGCCCTCTGGCGCGTCACCTAAAATAATCCCGAGGCGCAGCGTCTTGCTGCTCTGGCGAATTCGCCGGATAAGCTCTCTGTAGTCAAAGTCTCTGACTTGGTCTGGCGCTGCGCAGGCGACTGCGCCGGATAGCTCGACGAACTGGCTTACCTCACGGTAGCGATGAGTGGGAAGCGCCATAATCGGGATGCAGCCGATCTTTTGGAGGGCGAAGTATAGGTAGACGAACTCGACGACGTTAGGAAGCTGCATGACCACGCGGTCGATCGGTCTGAGGCCCTGATCTAGAAGATTGAGCGCCAGCCGTTCCGATCGTTCGTTTAGCTCGGTGTAGGTGACAGCATGGTTACGGTCGATAACCGCCACCCGATCGCCATGCTTGGCGAATACCTCGACAAAAGTGTCCGCAAGAGATCGGTCCTCCCAATATCCTTTCTCGCGGTAGCGAGCGGCGAACTCAGGAGGAAATCTTACAACGCCTTCAAGCATCCGATGCCTCAAAATAATGAGTAACGAGCTGCGAGTACTGAGGACAGACAAGCCATTGAAGCCTCAAACCTGAACCCTCAAAACTCATTACTCAAAACTCTGTGCTGAGTTACGTGGTACTCGAGAATCCGCCGTCGATGACAATGATCTCGCCGGTGACGAAATGGTTGCTCAAGATGAGACTCAGCATCGTCTCGGCGACATCGTCCGCAGTGCAGCACCGTTTGAGCGGCGTGTAGTGAGCGCGCCGAGCCATCAACCCCTCGTAGTTTTCAGCGAGGGTTCTTCTCATCCAGTCCCCTTCCATCCAACCTGGAGCGACTGCATTGACGCGGATCTCGGGCCCGAGTGCATTTGCAAGAGTCTTAGTCAGGTTAGCAACCGCGGCCTTGCTGGCCGCATAGGGTAACGGCTGCGCGCTGGGCCTTAGGTCTGCGATGCTGCAGGTGTTGACGATGCAGCCGTTCGGTGATTTCCTGAGCAGCGGCACGGCGGCCCGGGTGACAAGAAATAACCCAAGCACGTTGACTGCAAAGACGCGGTTCCACTCTTGGACCTTTACTCCATCCAGGTTTTTGGGCTCGACATCGATTGTAGTTCCCGCGTTGTTGATCAGCACGTCGAGCCGACCGAACTTTTTTTCCGTCGCCTCGAGCATGGCCTGCACGCATGCGTCGTCGCTGACGTCGCATCGATACAACAACGTCTGCGCGCCGGCCGCTTCGGCATCCCGCGCGGTGGTCTTGGCCGCTTCCTCACTTCGGCTGAAATTGATGACGACGTTGTAGCCATGCTTGGCCAACGCCATAGCTGCACTACGACCAATTCCCGTGGCCGCGCCGGTCACCAGTGCTACGGGCTTGTCGCTATTCATCGTTGCGCCTACTGAGAATGCTGTAGCAAAAAAGATAAAGTCTCGTCAATGTCGCGCAGCAAGACTCTTGGTGCTAGCCAGCCGGCAAAGGCGGGGATAGACTTTTCATCAGGCTTGAAGTATGCGGGGTTACGTAGGGAGGTCGCAAACTCATGTTCACACGCACGTGGTCCACGTCGGAACGAAAGTACGAAGTTACGGTGGAGCGGGACGTGAAGGTTCGCATGCCGGACGGTACGGCGCTCGACGGAGACATTTACCGGCCCGCATCGTCTGGCCGCTTCCCCGTGATCCTTGGTGCTCATGCCTATAACAAGGATCTGCAGTCGCCGCCGATGCGCCCTGTCGGCTTCACTCCGATGCGCGGCTACATGGAAAGCGGCGACTCGACCTTCTTCGCCCGCCGCGGGTACGTCCACGCCGTCTTCAACGTGCGCGGCACCGGGAAGTCGGAGGGCTTCTATCAACTCATGGGTCCGGTCGAGGTCCAGGATATCTGCGACCTCACCGACTGGCTGGCGGCGCAGCCGTGGAGCACCGGCAACACCGGGATGTTCGGCGTCTCCTATTTCGCCCGGCTGGCCAAGGCCGTTGCCGCGGCAAGCCCGAAATCGCTGAAGGCGATCTTTGCCCCATTCGCCGGCACCGACGACTACCGCCATCGCTGCTACCACGGCGGCATCCTGGCGCACGGCTTCCTCACCCATTGGCGTAACAGCCTCCACCGGCCCAGGTACCGAAGCATCTACAAGGAAATGAACGGCGAAGAGGCCTTCAGGCAGGCGATCGATCGGGCCATGCGCGACGAGGAGATTATGACCGTGCCGCCGCTGCGTGAAGCGCTGCAAAATCCGGAGGTTGGGACTAACGCCCTTGTCGTTGACGTGCTGCTGCATCCCTTCGATGGACCGTTCTGGCACGCGCGCAACGCTCATGATGCAAAGGCCATGGTCCCTGCTTACCTGGGCGCCTGCTGGGGCAACTACGGTCTGCACCTGCCCGGAGCGTTCACGGCATGGAAGGACTGGAAGGGGCCGAAGAAGATGGTCATTGGTCCACCCATCTATCTCGACCGCCCGCTGTATCAGTATCAGCACGAATCGCTGCGCTGGTTCGACTACTGGCTCAAGGGAATAAACAACAGCGTCATGGAGGAGCCGCCGATCCGCTGCTTCATCCCGCCCACCGGCGAGTGGAAATCGCTGGCGGACTGGCCGCCGCCCGAGACGCGCTGGATGACGTTCTATCTGCACAAGGATGGGGTGCTCAGCGAGCACGAGCTATGGCCGGGCGAAAGCGTCGATTCATTCGACGAATCGAATTTCGAGCACGGCGCGGTGACCTATGCGACGCCTGCGCTCGTCGAGAACACCGAGATTCTTGGCCCAAGCGTCCTGACCCTGTACCTGTCCACCACCGACACGGAGGCGCTGCTGTTCGTGACCCTGCTACTCGTTGATCGGAGCGGCAATGAGCATGAGCTGACACGTGGCTGGCTGAGGGCTTCGCAACGCCGCCCGCGTGATGACAGCGAGCCCTGGGAACCGATGCTAGCGCATGAAGAGCGGGAGCCGCTGGAGCCGGGCAAGATCTACGAGCTGCGCATTCCAATCGTGCCGACGGCGCGGTTGTTCCAGGCCGGTGAGCGCATCGCCATCCGCATTAAAGGCGCCGACGACGAGCCGCCGCTAAATTCCCTGCAGGCGCTCGCGCGCAACCACTTGCGGCGGCCGCGCCCGGCTCGGATCACGATCTACCACGACGAGTCGCACCCGTCGCACGTCGATCTTCCAATCACGCGCGGCAACCTCATCGGTACCTTCTTCTCCGGAGGGGATATCAGCTCGTTCGGACTTTCGCGTTGAGGGCAGCGCCGGCCTTCAACAGCTGTGGCTGGCGAAGGCAATGACGCTATGTCTTCGCCGATATAACGGCTAAGCCGGTCATTTCTGAATTCCTAATACCTGTTGCCCGTACACTTGGACCAGCTGCTCGCGGGTTTCAGATGGCGACATAGTTTTTAGACGCTCTTCGATCTGTTCACGCTCACCGAGGTCCAGCTCACTCCAGCGCTCCAACGTTTTCAGGAGCGCATCTTGCTCTTCGGGCGTTACCTGCGGTGCCACGTTAGGACGGGGAGGTAGGCTTGCAGACTCGTTTGATCCCGCCCCGAGCACAACGGCGCGGTCGGGACGTCCCTGTTCATCATACATCAAAGCGAAGCTCCTAAAACCGATATCATAAAGTAGCGAACGGACGGCGAGCTCGAGCGGGAGTCGGCTCAGCCGCAGGCTAACGAGCTCACTGACCGCCGCAGAAGGCAGGACAATGTGAAGTCCGGTCTTTACGCGGATTGTCTCGAGCGCGACGTCCACTGGGATCTGATCGAACTCCATTGAGATCTCACCGTTCCGGTATTCTACCCACCGCTCGTACATCATATCCTCCACTGCTTGTGAGAAGACCGGCGGAACGCCAATGGCTGCGAACAGAGTGAGGGAAAGGGTAGTCTTCGAAAGCCGTTTCACTTATTTTCTGCCGAATGGGGATCTATTTTTACACGCAGCAAGTTCTATGCCTTGGCTCTACGAGGTCCATTTGAGCGGAAAAAGCGGGAGAATCCTCTACCTTCCCCGGCTGTCTAAGCACCCAGCCTGGCCAAAGAAAGGCCGAGGTGGACAATTTTGTGCCCATCACGACGGTGGCCGCGCCCCCTGAGCAAAGACTTTGGGGCGGGGAAGTGCGGCTATCGGAGCAAGAACTTTTTTATGGATTGGCCCAACATCTTACCGCGGGAAGATCTTAAGTTTCTCGGCGGGAAAGCGCACATAGACCCGGCTGCCTGTTTCCAACTGCCGATCAACCTGGGTCGTCTTGCCGCGCATTTTTTTCTCGTTGGCGGACAGGTAATAAACCGTGATGTCTCCGAGGAAGAGTTGAGAGATGAGCCGAGCGGGGAACTCATTGTTCGAACCGCTGGGGTCACATGAGAGGCAGAGATCCTCGGGCCTGATAGCGACGATGACCTCTGTCGGCGCGCCGTTCGGGACGGCGCAATGGACCATTCCCAGATCGGTTTTGACGCAACTCTCGTTTTGTACCGTGCCCGCGAACTCGTTCATAGAGCCCAAGAATTCCCCGACGCTCTGGTTCAGCGGAAAATGGTACAGCAC
>Ga0066710_100003140_pt1 | contig 13880 bp, 10 predicted proteins | sample GraSoiAngelo_159_FD_79666 | JGI IMG/M metagenome (GOLD analysis project Ga0066710, IMG submission 79666) | Grasslands soil microbial communities from the Angelo Coastal Reserve, California, USA - 14_1009_16_40cm | ecosystem: Environmental > Terrestrial > Soil > Grasslands | place: USA...
CGGCGGCTTGGCACTATTTGAAAACCGCAGAAGTGCGCCGGAGCGTTCGCCGCGCCGTGTCGGGTACGTTCGACCAGATCGGCCCGATTGCCCGGAGGACATCCGCCGTGTCGATTGTGTCCACGGTCTTCAATCCAAAGGCGGGGAATGCGTACTGTTCGAGGGAACGCAGCCAATTATGCGCGTGCTGTTTGCTATCAAATGTCTCACTGACTTGGCCATGATAGGTTAAGGCCGCCTCTTTGAATGTCGGAACAATCCGTCTCTCCATACGACGACTTTCTACGATGTCCTCTCCCTTCTTCGCACGTGAGCGGAATTCGGCCGCCTCCTGCCGCGCATCGGCAAGTGATTTCGTCGCCAGCCCGCCCAATCCGATTTCCTTTCGCTTGCCGCGTACTGTCGTCCGCAGAATCCACGAGCGAGAACCCGACTCCTGCACGTCGAGATAGAGGCCCGGCCATCGGCGTGCATACCGGGTCGTAGTTTCTTCAGCGTTATCGCGTTCAGCCTACCGTCAGATTTGCTCATGTTCATAGCCCTCTTTTCTGTTCGATTCCTGTGGCGCTTCGCGCTTATGTCTTTCCCACCGTTTTTCCCACCAAAATTATGCGGATGTCCCCGGACGAGTCTGGACCTTCTCGCCTCTGAAAATGTCGATTTTGCAGGGGATTGTGAGATTTGTTGGATAGATGGGGACCTTGCGGGACCAAACGGGAATAGCCCCAACGGGAATCGAACCCGTGTTTTGGCCTTGAGAGGGCCACGTCCTAGCCTCTAGACGATGGGGCCGCGAACTTCAATAACGTAGCATAGACTATGGCGCGGTTGCCAGGTCTGCCCGGTCTGCCGGTCTGCCCAATGTACGCGGCGCGCTAAGGACGCCAGGTGAAGGGACGCCAGTCTCGCTGCAGCATCGAGTAAACAACCAGATCGACGTAGTGGTCATAAAGCCATTCCGCTTCGCGCAGGATTCCTTCCTGCACGAATCCGAGCCGCTCGGCCACGGCCCGGCTCTTCAAGTTACCCAAGGCACAATGCAGGAGCACTCGATTGCAGCGCTGATGACTGAAGGTGTAATCCGTCAGGCGGGCCGTCGCGCGTGTCATGATCCCTCGACCTTGATGAGAGGCATCGAGCCAGTAGCCCAGTTCCGTTTTTTGATTCAGCGAATCCAGGTAGTGCTGTCCGATGATGCCGGCGAGACGTCCGTCGCAGACGATTCCAAATGTGAGTCCATTCGCATCTTCGGCCTGCTCGACAGACCTTCCGATGAAGCGCAGCGTGTCCTCGATGCTGGTGCTGTTGTCCAGCCAGGGAAGCCATTCCCGCAAGTATGGCCGGTTTCGATCAATTAACTCGGTCAACTCCTCCGCATCATCCGGGCCGATTTGTCGCAGATGGGTTGAGGTATTGATGTTGAGGATGAGGCGTTCCATGGATGGGGGAAGACTTCGGATTGCGGATATTGCGGATTTCGGGAACCGCGCTGATTCAAGCGGGTCCCCAAATCCGCAATCCGCAATCCGAAATCTTCGTCAGTTGCTCACCGGCGGGCGCCACGGTTTGATGTGGCCGTCGAAAAGGTCTCTGTTGTTTTCCAAACAGGAATATTCCATCAGTTGCCAGTCTGGTCTAAACGTGAAGGTTCGCTCGTTTTTCCAGGGCCTGGTGTAGGTTTTCGGGTCATCGACGGTCACGGTGTACTGGATGTGGCCGTAATCCAGGCGCTTGAAAGTCTGCGTGAGTTTCAGTTGATTGCTGTGCGGATGCCCGATGGTATCCAGCCTGGTGTAGCCATTGAAATTCGCTGTTTCCACGACCAGAGTATCTCCATCCCAGTGGCCGGCCGAATAGCCAAACCATGCTGGAGGCATTTCTGGGTCGAGCGGTTTTCCATTGGTCTGGACGACATGGAACCAGCTGCTTTGCTCAAACAGGAAAGCCAGGTTGTCATTGTTCTGGATGATCTGCAGCGGATGGACCGCCATGGATCGGGTCATGCCAAAAGGCATACAACTGCCGGCATAATCACCCTGCGCTACATCGTAGCTTTCCCATTGCTGTTTACCCCAGGCTGTAAATGGGAGTTCTCCGGCTCCCTTCTGCCCGTTGCCGTCTTTCGACATGTCCGGAACATAGGGCCGTTCCCAAACCCCGCTCAGATCGGGTTTTCCATTGGGAAGGCGAGGCGCGGGTCCTGTCAATTTGGGATCGGCCGCAACGCCTCGATCTTGGGATACGGCAGACGGGGTCATCAAAGAGACGGCCAGCGACACGAAGGCGAGCACCGCCGCCACACCGATTATGGAATTGAAACGAATCTTCACCGTGGATTCTCCTTTCTCGATCCAGGATTGCGATTTTGGTTTATGGCAAAGATAGGCTAGTCGAAATTGCCAACATAAACAAGAAGCGCTGCACGACCGCTGTTCTTACAGTGCCACTTCGACGGCGGTGTTACGCGCTTCCAGCAGGTCCACGAGCTGGCCCGCTAGGGGGCTGATGCGTGGACCCGGCGTGATGATGCCGGCGAGATTGAGTGGATCTGCTGCGGTGATGCGCAACGGAAGATCCGAGGGCTTTCGCCGGATCGCCCGCAAAAGATCAACCGCTTCGGGTTTGGCGAACTGTTCGCCGAGAAAACCGGAGACAAAACGGCCGCCGCGGATTTCGCCGCGGGCTTCCATTCGGCGCAACACGATCAGCAGATCGCGCCAGGCGGGTGCGAGGGCTTCGCGCGCGAGCAAATCACGGAAAACGATTCCCCACCGGTCCAGATACAACCGCGCGATAGCTTCAGTGCGTTCCTCTTGGGCAGGACCAGCGGAGGGTATTTCCAGTAAGGCCCATCGCCCGGCAGCATGTCGCGGCATTTTGAATCGAAAGCGGCCTTCGCCCCGGCGCCGCTTCGGGTCGACTAAAGCCCGCAAATTTTCAAAGCCATCCGCCGTGACTAGCCCGCCCGCGGCGAGTTCCCAAAGTGCGTCTTCGACTTCGCTTGTCAACAGCCCGGTCGCTTTCACCAGCTCCGGAAGGAATGAAGCTCCGCGGCGGCCGAGCGCCTCGGCAACGGCCTGCGCCGGGTGTGAGATTCCGTCACCGCGGGGCACGGGTTGAAGCAGCCAGCCAGCATCCTCTCGAAGGAAGATGGCGATCGGTGCAACGCGCGTCGGCCGCACTCGGCGTCCATTCAGATTCTCATCCATTGATAAAGACGGATGCGGCGACAGGCGTCCCCACATCACCTCGCCCGACAGGCAGAGTCGATCGAGCAATTCCGGCGCATAACGAGCGACCCGCTTCGGCAACACGTCGGACTCCCAGGCCGCCGCGGAGATCTCGTAACCCTGAAGCTGTTTGATGATCTGTAACGTTCCGTCCACACCGTGCAACTGCGTTCCCGGTGCGAGATGCTGCCACGAGAATAGGAACCTCACGAAATCCGCCGCCGTCACCGGCTCAATTTCTCTTCGCAACCGTCCCAAGGTCAGCCGATGAATCCTGGCCAACAGCCTTCTGTTACACCATTCCATTTCCGCATCCGCCGTTTTCGCCGCGGGCGTAAATCTTCCTCTAAGAACTTGACCTTCGGATTCAAGCTGCGCCATCGCCGCGTCGATCCGGTCTTGCGAGAGTCCAAGCCGTGCGGCTAGCGCCGTTGCGGTCATTGGTCCAGTGGATTCCATCCACCCGCGCACGATTGGAACAAAATCCCCTCCTGGAACAGGAGGGGTGGCTGCGCCGTCAACAAAATGCTGCGAAGCCACCGCAGCCGGCCCAAACGGGGTGGTCATACCCGCGGCTGCGTTCGGATAAGCTTGCTTCACTGTCTCCAATCTCTCGCTCGCCACCCAAAACTCCCGGTCGTCGTGCCGCAGCACCACCGCCCGTCTTGCCCGCAGCAGTTCTTCAAAAAACATCGCCCACTCGCCAGTCACCGGCAAGACCATCAGCGTCAGGAGCGCATCATGCAGTTCATCCGCGTCCCTCACGACCGGCCACGACTCGCGGATCACTTCCTCGATTGCTGCGGGATCCAGCGCCCCCATTTCTCCAGCCTCGATACCGAGGCTCCTCCGCATTTGCACGGCGCGAGCGCGGCGTTCCTCAAGCGGTGCGTCATCCAGGTACGCATAGGGATTCGCATTCAGGATCTCGTGAGAAAACGGTGACGGCTCGGCCGTATCAATCGCGACGGTTTCGATTTCGCCGGCGCCCATTTGGTCGAGAATCTTCTTCAGGCCCTCCAGGTCCATGGCCTCATGCAGGCCATCCCGGATCGTTTCGTTGACGAGCGGGTGATCCGGAATCCGAATCTCACCCGTGAGATTGTCTCCGCAAGCCGCCTGGTCCGGAAAGACCGCAGCCAGCAGATCATCCGAACGCATCCGCTGGATGGGCGGCGGCACCTTGCGTCCTCGTGCGAAGCGCAGGACGGCCAGCGCGCGCGACGCATTCCACCGCCAACGGGCTGTGAACATCGGCGAATCCAGCAGCGCCCGCGTCAGTATGCCTTCAACCGTTGAAAGGTTGAGAAATTGAAAGACCGCCTCGAGCGGAAAACTATGTTGCTCCCCAAGTGAGATCACGATGCCGTTGTCGGTCGCCGCCGCCTGCAGCTCGAAATTAAATGTCGTGCAGAACCGTTTTCGCAGCGAAAGCCCCCAGGCGCGGTTGATACGCGCGCCGAAAGGAGCGTGAAGGACAAGCTGCATACCGCCACCTTCATCAAAGAACCGTTCCGCAATCACTTTTCGCTGCCCCGGAAGCGCCCCAAGCGCGGCAAAACCGGCCCGCACATAGAGCGCTGCTTGCTCGGCCCCGCGGCGATCCAGTGCGCACTCTCGCATCAGCCATTCGACAGGATCGTTCTGCTTCGTGATCGCATTTCTAACATTCGCCACCTCGTCGGACAGCTCGACGGTGCGGCCGGGCGCTTCTCCTCGCCAGAACGGAATGGACGGCGCGGCGCCATGCGCGTCTTCCACGCGCACGCGTCCATTCTCGACCCGGCGTATCCGCCACGATGTCGTTCCCAGCAGGAAAACATCTCCGGCCAGGCTCTCCACGGCGAAGTCTTCATCAAGCGTGCCGACAATCGTTTCTTCCGGCTCGGCGACAACGTAGTAATTCGCGTTTTCCGGAATAGCTCCACCCGACGTGATGGCCGCCAGCCTTGCTCCACGCCTGCCCCGGACAATACCATTCACCTGATCCCGATGCAGGAAGGCTCCGCTGCGCCCGCGTTGCGTGGCAATTCCTTCGGAGAGCATCGTCATGACCGCATCGAAATCCTTTCTCGGAAGATGCCGGTACGGATATGCCCGCCTCGTGAGGTCGTAGAGAGCATCTTCCCGCCACGGCTCGCATGCCGCCGCGGAGACGATCTGTTGGGCCAGGACATCGAGCGGCCACGGCGGGATCTCGAGTGCATCCAGAGAACCGGCGCGGATCGCACGGACCAGGGCTGCGCATTCGAGCAACTCGTCTCGCGTTGTCGCAAACAGCCGCCCTTTCGGAATGCTGGCCGGATCCACGCGGTGGCCCGAACGTCCGATCCGTTGCAGCGCGACGGAAATGGAGCGGGGAGAACCGATCTGGCATACCAGGTCCACCGATCCGATGTCGATGCCTAGCTCGAGGGAAGCCGTCGCTACGACCGCACGCAGTTTGCCATCCTTCAACTTCTCCTCCGCCTCCAGCCGAAGCCTGCGCGACAAGCTTCCGTGGTGCGCCAGTACCGCGCTTTCGCCTAACCTCTCCGCAAGGTGGTGCGCCACCCGCTCCGCCAACCGGCGCGTGTTCACGAAGACCAGCGTCGTGTGATGCGCCAGAATCAATTCCGAGAGCCGGTCGTAAATCTCCGCCCACATTTCGTTGCTTGCCACCGGCCCGAGTTCGTCCTTAGGAACTTCAACGGCGAGGTCCAGTTCTCTCCGGTGCCCGCTATCCACGATTGAAAGGTGTTTGTGTGGAGCGACGAAGCGTGCCACTTCTTCAATCGGCCTTACCGTCGCCGATAACCCAATGCGCTGTGGGGGCTCTCCGCCGGCTTTCATGACGAGATCATCCAGCCGCGCTATCGAAAGCGCCAGGTGGGCGCCCCGCTTATCGTCGACCACGGCATGAATTTCATCGACAATCAGCGTCTTCGCGGTCTTCAACAACTCGCGGCTTTTTCCGGCTGTCAGCAGAATGAATAGCGACTCCGGTGTCGTGACCAGGATGTGAGGGGGACGCTTCAACATATGTTGCCGCTCTAAGACCGGTGTATCCCCGGTCCGCACCGCTGCCCGTATTGGGGGCATCAGCAGGCCCTTCTCGCCGGCGAGCGCCGCAATCTCGGCGAGCGGCTTCTCGAGATTCTTGTGAATGTCATTGCTCAACGCCTTGAGCGGCGACACATACACGGCTTGCGTTGTATCTTCGAGCGAACCGTCAAGAGCCGCGCGAACCAGCCGGTCCAGACACAGGAGGAACGCTGCCAGAGTTTTGCCCGAACCTGTGGGTGCTGAGATCAGCACGTCATGACCGGCGATGATCTCCTTCCAGGCAAGCTCCTGCGGCTGTGTCGGCCGAGCAAACGAGCGTTTGAACCATTCTTCAACGAGCGGATGAAAAAGCATGATGGATACAGGGTCAACTGTAGCCGCGGTCTATGACCGCGCGCCTTTCGCAAATTCGACGTTTTGCTCCACTTGTCGGGAAAAGCGCGCGGTCATAGACCGCGGCTACAGTTGAGACCATTTGTCGCGTTTCGGGATCAGCTCAATGATGCCTTATTTATACAGCTGCGGAAACTGCTGCCGCAATTGGGCGACCTTGGGCAGATCATTGATCACGATATAGGGCTGGTTCGGGTGGTGCGCCAGGTAGTCCTGATGATAATCCTCCGCCTTGTAAAAAGCCTTTAACGGGACGACCTGCGTGACGATGCGCTGCTTGAACACCTTCGCCCGGTTTAGCTGGTCAATGTAGGCCTCCGCGACGCGCTTTTGCTCTTCGTCGGCATAAAAGATGGCGGTGCGATACTGCGGCCCATCGTCTGGACCTTGGCGGTTGAGTTCCGTCGGATCGTGGACCGAGAAGAAGATCTGGAGAAGCTGACCGTAGGAGGTCAGCGAAGGATCGTAGACGACTTGGACCGATTCGGCATGTCCGGTCCTGCCCGTGCTCACGATTTCATACTGGGCCGTGGCCTGAGTGCCCCCAGAATATCCGGAGACGGAGCTCTTCACTCCTTTTACGTGATCAAAGACGCCCTCAATGCCCCAGAAGCAGCCGCCTGCAAACACGGCGGTTCGCTCGCCTCTTCCGGTGGTGCGAGCTTCGTCCACCGCAGGAGTGGGGATTGTTGCAGCAGCGGTCGCACCGCTGCATGCCGCCCCAGCGCTAAGACAGAGCAGACTGAAAAACGCAAGACGGTTACGCATGCGGGTTGACTCCTTTCTACTGGAAGATTCGAGTATACACGGAATGGAACACAAAGGCACAAAGACACAAAGAAGGCCGCGAATAAAAGTCATTTGATGCGGCCTTCTTTGTGTCTTTGTGCCTTTGTGTCTTTGTGTTCTCCCTAACGTTGGGCCGCGGCGCGAAACATGTCGTCGGCGGCTTGCAGTATGACGCGCCGGAGGCGGATCGGGTAGTCCTCGTGCTCAGCGAGAAACCGATGAACCACATCGGCGGCGGCGCGCGTGTTGTGTCCACCCAACGTCGCGTTCATCCAGTTCGCCGGAAAGAAAATGTCGCCGGTCCGCTGGATCTCGCTTAGCAAGTTCAGGGCCGGACGGATATATTTTTCGGACTGTGAGGCGCGCAATGGATGGTGTAGATAACGTAAACCCTCGAGCACCCATGGTTCGCGGCGCCGGTTCTTTACATCCGCGAGGCTCGCAAACCAGGCGTCGCGTGTGTCCTGACGTTCAGACAGCGCCGGCATGACGAATTCGAACCGCGCTTTTCGGTCCGGATTCATGAAGCGTGCACGTTGTTCTTCGAGAATCCCCGGCGCTGCCGGAACGGAGCGCACGGCCAGCTCGAGAGCCATCGTCGCTTCGTCGGGTTCGGCAAGCGTAAGACCGGGGATCTTCTCCGAGCGCCGCCAAACGCGTTCCAGCAAAGCAATTCCATCGAAAGTGGTGACGACGGAACGGAACGCGGAGAAATACGTCGATTTGAGGCTTGATGAACTCGCATGGCCGAGCCCCGAGCGGAGCGTCTGTTCCAACCGCGGGCCCAGCGATTGCCGCGCCGCGCCCGGAATAAATCTCCAGAAGGCATCATCGACGTATCCGAGTACGAGCTGCACATTCTGTTCGGTATCCTCGTGCGGCAAGGCACGGAGCGCGAGATCCAGGAAATCCGAAGGTTGAACTCGCCTGTCCAGCAATTCTTCCCAGAGCGTTACCCACGCCGCGCCGCGCGTGACGGGATCTTTCAATTCGGGAAGATGCTGCAGAAGATACTTTCGCGTGGCGTCGTCGAGCGTGAAATCTCCATACGCTAAACCGCCTCCGGTTGGAAGGACGAACTCCGGCGGACCGGCCTCGAACTCTGTGCGTTGATTCTGTAGCTCGACCGCCACAGAACGCAGGCCGGCGGAAGTCCGAACAAGCACTTCGATATGCTGCGTCCAGCGGGCATCGGCCTGGACGAATCGGACGCGCGGTCCTTCAATCTCGGTGCGTATGGACGGGCGGCCCGCTTCCTCAACCCAGGCGCGGCTCCACGCTGTGAGGTCCAGAGGAGTGAGGTCATCCAGCACGCGTATCAGATCCAGCCATGTGGCATTGCCAAATTCGAATTGCTTCAAATAGACGCGAAGTCCGTCGCGCAACGGGTCAGGCCCGAGGATACGCTCGAGCTGCCGCATCACGATGGGCGCCTTCTCGTAAATGATCGGGCCGTAAAGGCTGCCGGCTTCATCGAGATTCGCCAGCTCCTGTCGAATAGGGTGTGTGCCCGCAGTGCGATCCACGGCATAAGCTGCCGGGTAGTGCGCAACGAGAAACCGGAGGTCGTGATTCACCTTGGGGAAAGCCGGGTTCACGATCTTAGCGGCCATGAAGTTGGCGAAGACCTCCTTCATCCAGACGTCGTTGAACCATCGCATCGTAACGAGGTCGCCGAACCACATGTGCGACGTCTCATGCGCGATCGTGCTGGCGCGATTCAACATCTGATTCTCGGTCGCCGACTCATCGAGCAAAATGGAGGAGGCGTTGTAGAAGATCGCGCCAGGATGTTCCATGCCACCGAACTGAAAGGAAGGAATGGCCACGAAGTCGAACTTGCCAAACGGATAGGGAATCGCAGTGTACTTTTCGAGCCAGTCCAGCGACGAGGCGTGAAGATCAAAGACAGCATCGCGGTTGCGCGCGACCTTCTTGGCGTCCGTCTCCCGATGGAACATGTGATACATGCGCCCGTTGCGGGCGGCGGTCTCGACCTGAAACTTTCCAGCCGCGAAAGCGAACAGGTACGTCGGCATCGGCTGGGTTTCCGCATAGTGGATGCGAACCCGGCCAGCCGCAGGTTCACGCGAAATTTCCGCGCCGTTTGCAACGGATTGCCAATCGGCGGGAATCGTCAGCTCCAGCGTGTAACGCGCCTTCAGGTCCGGCTGATCAATGCAGGGAAATGCGAGATGCGCTCGCGCCGGAACAAACAGCGTGTACATGAACTCCGGATTACGATTGAACGGCGCCTCTCCGGCCCGGAATGCGATGTCGATCGTGTTTTCACCGGAAGACAAGTTCTCCTTTGGAATGATGATGTGATCTTTGACAACGCGGAACTTCGACGGCCTTCCGGCTACCGACAGCGAACTCAGCGAATCGGCGCCGGGAGTGAAGTCCAAGACAACGTCCCGCGACGTATCCTTTAATACGAAACGAAGCACCGCCCGGCCGTAGAGCGCTTCGGATGGCGACGCAGGAATCGAAAACGACAACTCGTAGCGCATGTTTTCGATGGTCTGCAGGCGGTCTTGAGCCAACGTGAGCGCGATTCCAGGTTCCGGGTCAGGCATGTCGACGGATTTCACATTCCTCTGGCAACCTGCAAGAGTCAACAACACAATGAGCCAGCGCATCACAATCGGGTAATTCGGGGACAGACGTATAAATCACCTAATTACGATTTTGAGAATTGTTCGTAATTAGGTGATTTATACGTCTGTCCCCGAATTAAACCACGCGATAGTAGTATAAAAACGAGGAACTTCCGATGACAGCACGATTTGATTCTCCAGGTGTCATTCTCACCGGCGGTGGTTGCCGCCGCCAGGCCGCAGAGCTGCTTTCGAGCCTGCGCGCCCGCCGCACGCTTCTGGTGGCGGACCCCTTCTTCGCCTCGAGTGACGTCGTTCGAGAGCTTCAGACCGGCCTGGAGCGAACTGGGATCGCCAGCCATCTGTTCTGCGATTTCCAACCCGATCCCACCGATCAAAATGTGATTTCCGGCGCGGAGCGCTTCCGTGCGATCGGCGGGGATTCGATTCTGGCAATTGGCGGCGGCAGTGCCATTGACGTCGCGAAAATCATCGGGATCGCTTCGACGAATCGTGAGCCGATCGGCGAATTCCAGGGCTATCAGCGCATTCCAAATCCCGGTCCGCCTTTGGTGGCGATGCCGACAACGGCCGGCACTGGCAGCGAAGCGACAAAGGTCGCCGTCATCACCGACACGGCGCGAAACGTCAAGATGATGATTCTGGATTCGAAGCTGATGCCGGCGGCGGCGATCGTCGATTACGAACTGACGCTGTCTATGCCCAAGCCTCTCACGGCTCACGTCGGAGTCGATACGCTGACCCATGGAATCGAAGCCTACGTCTCGCGCAAAGCGAATGCCCTTACGGATTCGCTGGCGCTGTCCTGCGTTACAAAAGTACAAACTTATCTTCGAACCGCTTGGGCTGAAGGCGGCCGGAGGGAAGCTCGTGAAGCCATGTCTTTCGCTGCGCTTCAAGGCGGGCTGTCCTTTACGAATTCGAGCGTGTGCTTGGTACACGGCATGAGCCGCCCGCTGGGTCTGATCTTTCGTCTACCCCATGGTCTTTCCAACGCCGTGTTGCTCCCGGCCGTCACGCGCTTCTCTTGGCGTGGTGCGGTTGAGCGATATGCCGAGGTCGCTCGAGCGATGGAAGTCGCGCCAGCAAGCGGATCGGATGAGGCCTGTTGCGAGGCCCTTCTGGATACGCTGGATCGACTAAATCGTGAGCTTCAAGTACCCCGTTTGCGTGATTGTTGCGGCGGGGATTTTGAAGCGTTCCGGGCCGTGCTCCCGAAGATGGCTTCCGACGCGTTGGAGTCCGGAAGCCCGCAGAACAATCCAATCATTCCCTCTAACGGTCAAATCATCGAGCTCTATGAAGCCGCCTGGTGAACTCGGAAGAACTCTGCGGCTCAGATTTTCGTTGCGGCCACGCCGCTGTGTTTCCAATAGTGTGATTGACTCGAACTCTGACGCACCTTAGTATGGGCCTCCATGCAGGACCGCTGCACGCAACGCCGGAAAATAGCTCTCAAGACCGCCGCCGCTGGCTTGATCGTCTGTCTGCTGGCAGGAACGGCCAGCAGCCGGGCGGCGAAGCGAAGCCGCGATATAGGCGCGGACGGGCCCGAGGCCGAGTTCCATATGGCGCGCATGATTTACAAAACGTTTGGCGGTGGCGGTTCGAGAGGCTTCTTCCAACCCTGGTGGGCGATCGATTACCCATTGGCCGAAGAGCATTTCTTACCGGCGCTGCGCCGGACTACCAACCTGTCGGTAGCTGAGGATAGCCGTCATCTGGAACTGACCGATGATCGCATTTTCGAATATCCGTTTTTGTTGATGCAGCAGCCCGGGCGCGGAAACTGGCGTCCCACCGGCCAGGAAGCCGCACGCTTGAGAGAGTATCTGCTGCGCGGCGGGTTCTTACTGGTGGATGATCTGCATGGCGAGTATGACTGGTCCATATTTCAGTCCGCCATTCAGCGCGTGTTTCCGGACCGGCCGATTGTCGAGATCCCGGAGGACGACGCACTGATGCACGTTTTCTTTGATCTGGATGAGCGTACGCCGATTCCCGGTCAACGGCACTTGCGCTGGGGGCGGGGAGGACAGATCGTCGCGCAGATGGAGGGGCCGCCGCATTGGCGGGGCATCTACGACGATCACCATAACTTGATGGTCGCCATCAATTTCAACAGCGACATGGGCGATGCATGGGAGCATGCAGACGACCCGTATTATCCCCTTCCGATGACTGCCCTGGCATACAAACTTGGAGTGAACTACGTCCTCTATGCGATGACTCATTGAAAACGAGAATCAGCTACCCGTTACGAACGTACTGTAGCGGCGGTCTATGACTGTCTATGACCGCCGGCAATGTCTCGCTTTGAGATCGTCGACTGGACACCGGGGCTAAGGAAGGAACTAACGGAGAGGCGAACTCCCTCCTTTGCCAAGGAGGGGAATTCGCCTTTCTGTTAGTTCGTTCCTCACCTACCGTGTCCAGCAGTAATTTGTGAGAATGCTCAGCTTGCCAGTTTCGCGACTGAAACTAGTCAGGGTGCCGGCTCGATGCGGAGCACGGCTCCGTCCTCGGCGTCGGCCAACAGATACAAGAGTTCGTCCGGCCCCTGCCGAACGTCGCGGATCCGCTGCCGCAGCTCGACGAGCAGCGATTCGCGGCGCAGTTCTTCCATCTTCTCGTTGAACAGGATGCGCTCGAGGTGGCCGGTGCCCGGAATTTCGCCGGTACGCATGCTGCCGACGAAGACGTCGCCCTTCCACTTGGGGAGTCGGTTGCCCGTGTAGAACGCCATGCCGGAAACGGCAATCGACGGCATCCAGAACACCACCGGCGGCTCGAATCCGTCCTGCCAGAACTTCTCCGACTGCCATGGACCCTGGTATGTGCGTCCGTAGCTCACAATGGGCCAGCCGTAGTTGCGTCCAGGCCGGATGATATTGATCTCGTCGCCGCCGTTCGGGCCGTTCTCGTTCTGCCACACCTCGCCGGTTCCCGGATGGATTGCCAGACCGAGCGACGTGCGATGGCCGAGCGAGTAGACCTCCGGCTTGAATCCGGCGCGCCCGACGAACGGATTATCGCTAGGAACCGTGCCATCGTCACGGAGCCGCAGCACTTTGCCCGCGTGGCTGTTTGCGTCCTGAGAGCCGTTGCCGCCGACGGTCATGAACAGCGTGCCATCAGGAGCGAACGCGATACGCGACGCACCGGAGCCGGGCGAGGCGACGAAGATGTCGCCCGCATCGGTGAGCCCCTTGCCGTTCCAGCGTCCTCTGGCAAGCGCGATGGTCGATCGGTCGCCCTCGAGCGGCTTGGTGTAGGTGAGATACACGAAGCGATTTTCTGCAAAGCGGGGATGGAGCGCGATGTCCATGAGGCCGTGGACTGCACCGGGTTCACCGGACCTGCCGCTGTAGCGTGAGGCCGGCACACCCGCTACCGGCTGCGGGTCCAGGACCCCGTCGCGAATGATCCGCAGCTTGCCGGTCCGCTCGGTGACCAGCATGCCGCCGTCCGGGAGAAACGCCAGACTCCAGGGATAGGTCAATCCCCTGGCAAGCACAACCACCCGAATCCTCTGTCCCTCAGCCGTATCGAACTCCACCGGCCTATCCGGGAGCGGACGAGGCCGTATCCCCGTCGGCGCCACCGGGATGTTGTTCCGAAACGGCACTTGCTGCTGGGCAGCGCCGCCGAAGCTGAACAGAAACAACGCGAGCGGCGCGATAAACCACACAAGCCGGGCGCGCTTCAGCGAAAGCGGGATCGTCATCATACTATGGCCTGGTGACCAAACCTTTCTTGTCGAGCTCCTCAAAGCGTGCGGGATCCTGGTTGTTTTCACATA
>Ga0066710_100003141_pt1 | contig 13880 bp, 15 predicted proteins | sample GraSoiAngelo_159_FD_79666 | JGI IMG/M metagenome (GOLD analysis project Ga0066710, IMG submission 79666) | Grasslands soil microbial communities from the Angelo Coastal Reserve, California, USA - 14_1009_16_40cm | ecosystem: Environmental > Terrestrial > Soil > Grasslands | place: USA...
AGAGCTCGAAGAGCGCACGTTTCAGCTCGTCGATGCCTGCCCCGGTCGCGCAAGAGACGTGGAAGACCCGCACGATGCGCTCGTCGTCGACGTCGAACGCCGGTGGATCGGACCGCAGATCGATCTTGTTGAGCACGAGGACCTGCGGCCGTTGGTCGAGTCCGGCGCCGTACGCTCCCAGCTCCTGGTCGATCGTCGCGAAGCGCGTGGCGGCGTCATCCTCGGCCGCGTCGATGACGTGCAACAGGATGTTGGCGCGCTCGAGATGCGCGAGGAACTCGTGGCCGAGGCCGACGCCCTGACTCGCGCCCTCGATCAACCCGGGAACGTCGGCGACGGTCAGTTGCCGCGAACGGTCGGGAGCGTCGACGGTGCCGAGAACGGGTGCGAGCGTGGTGAAGGCATACTCGGCGACCTTCGGCCTCGCATTCGAGATCCGGGTGAGGAGCGACGACTTTCCGGCATTGGGCAATCCGACCAGGGCCGCGTCGGCCACCAGCTTCAGCCGCAGATCGAGCGTCGCCTCGTCTCCCGGAAGCCCGGTCTCCGCGAAGCGCGGTGCGCGGCGGGTCGGAGTGGCGAAGCGCTTGTTCCCGCGCCCGGCATTGCCTCCGCGCGCGGCAATCACCTGCGCGCCCGGGGTCGCGAGATCGGCGATCAGCTGTCCCTCCTCGTCGAACACCTGCGTCCCGACGGGTACGGGCAGCGCCACCGTCTCACCGGTCGCGCCGTGCTTGAGCGCGCCGCGGCCCGGCTCGCCGCTTCCCGCCTTGAAGCGCCGTTTGGCGCGAAAGGTGGAGAGATCGCGGAGATCGGGGTCGGCAGTCAGAACGACATCGCCGCCCGGGCCGCCGTCACCACCGTCGGGTCCACCCTTCGGGACATGCTTCTCGCGGCGGAAATGCAGGCTGCCGTCACCGCCGCGACCCGCCTGCACATGGATGCGGGCGCGGTCGTGAAACACGTTCGCCTAGTCCGCTGAGTCGCTGACTTCGACAAAGCGGCGCTCGCCGCTCTGTCGGAACGCGACCGTGCCGGGTCGCGTCGCGAAGATCGTGTCGTCACGGCCGATGCCGGTGCCGTCCCCTGCGCGGAACTTCGTTCCGCGCTGGCGTACGAGGATCATGCCGGCCTTGACCGTCTGGCCCGAAAAGATCTTGACGCCGAGCATCTTCGGGTTCGAGTCGCGGCCGTTGCGCGACGAGCCGAGTCCCTTCTTGTGAGCCATCTACTACTTCTCCTGTTTCGCGGCGAGCGCAGACTCGAGTGCTGCGGTCGCGCCCTTTCGGTTTGCATGCTCCCGTTCGAAGACCAGGGCCGCCTGGAGCTGTTCGATCTTCCAGCGCTTCGACTTCTCGGTGATCTCGGCGACCGTGAGATCCGCGTAACCGCTCGGCGGCTCGGCGGCAGCCGGCGTCGCCGTCGGCTGTGCTTTCGCCCTCGGCGCCGGAGCCTCCTTCTCGGCAGCCGTCGTCCGCTTCGCCGCAGCGCCGATGGACTGGATCTCGATCTGCGAGAGGCGCGCTCGGAATCCGGTCTGGCGGCGGTACCCCGACTTCGGCCGGCGCTTGCCGATGCGCACCTTGTCACCGAGCACGTGCCCGACGACCTTGGCGGTCACCTGCGTCATCGGCGCCAGCGTGCCCTCCCCGTCGCCGCCGAGGAAGAGGACGTCGGGATTGAACGTCTTCCCTTCGTCGGTCTTGAGCCGGTCGACGAGCAGCCGCTCGCCCTGGCGGACGCGGTATTGCTTTCCGCCCAGCGAGATGATCGCGTATGAGTCCTTGGTCGCAGCCATGGCGTGAAAATGCGGGCGTTTGGCCCGCGAGCGCGTGCAGTGTAGCGGAGGCTAGGTCTCGGGAAGGTCGTCCTCCCACTCGGACATGGGCACGTATTCCCAGCCTCAGCTCTGCTGTTCGGGGGCGCTGCTCCCGTCGGCATCGGCACTCTCCGAAGAGACGACCGCAGCCGTGCTCTTCGTCTTCCGGCCTCGTCCTCCGCGCGAGCCGCGCCTCGTCTTCTTCTTCGGTTTGGGCGCCTCCGCGCCGTCCTCGGCCGCGTCCGGCGACGGCGGCTCGCCGAGCTCGGGGTCTGGCACGTGGATCCTCGCCCCAGCAGCGGGCGGCGCGACGTCCTGCGGCTCGCCCGCGCCGTTCCCCGCAGAGCTCGCCGCCGCTGCCGTCTTCTTCTTGCGGCCACGGCCGCCCCGTGTGCCACGCCGGGTCTTCTTCTTCGGCGCGGCCGGCGGCTCGTCATCCACCGCACCCTCCACCACTTCCGGTTCCGGCGCTTCCTGTTCCGGTGCTTCCGGCTCGAGCGCATCCGATAGCGCCGCTGCTGTCCCCGGCTCGTCGACGGCCGTCTTCGCCTCCGCCTCGACCGCCTTCGCCGTGGACTTGCGCGTCGGCTTCTCGGCCTCGCCCTCGGCGGTGATCGGCGCCTCCGGCGCCGCGGCGCGGCTGACGAGGGTCGCGTACGCGACTCCGTCCAGGACGCGCTCCACCTGGATCTTCACCTTCTTGCCGACCTGGCGCGCCGCGTCCGCCACGCACACGTCGAATCCCTCGACCTTGCCGACGCCGGCAGCCGGATCGTGCAGGCCCACCTCGACGAGCTTCACGTCCAGCTTCGCGCCCTCCGCAACCGGCGCCGCGGGCGCGAGCTCCTCACGCTTGCCCTCAGCCAGGACGACGAAGTGGTCGAGGTGCGTGTCCTCCTTCGACTGGAGGTAGAAACGCCGCCTCGTCTGCTTCTCTAGCTCCGCGAGCCTGGCCGCGCCCGGGCCGATGAGGATCGACGCCGCCTTCGCGGCGACCTCGACCCGGTAGGCCTGGTGGCGCGATCCTGCCGCCAGCGTGCGCAGCCGCCGTTCGACGTCCACTGCGGCCGACGTCTCCGAGAGAACGATGCCGTCACCCCCGCACGTCGGACACTTCCTGGTCATGATCTCACGCGGGCCGTCGGTGACGTTTTGCCGCGTCATCTCGACCAGTCCGAGCGGCGAGATCTCGACGACGTAGGTCTTCGTCCGGTCGCGCTCGAGCTCGGTGCGCAGCGCCTCTTCGACGGTGGCCCGGTTCTTCGGGTTGGCCATGTCGATGAAGTCGATGACGATGATTCCGCCGATGTCGCGCAGCCGCAGCTGACGGACCACTTCCTTCACAGCCTCGAGGTTGTTCTTGGTGATCGTGTCCTCGAGGCGGGCGCCCGACGACTTCGATCGGGAGCCGACGAACCGGCCGGTGTTGACGTCGATGACGGTGAACGCCTCGGCGTAGTCGAAGATGAGGTAGCCACCGGAGGGCAGGTCGACGCGGCGGCTCAGCGTCGACTTGATCTCGGCGTCGACGCCGTACGCCTCCATCAGCGGTTGCTTCTCCTTGTACCGGACGACGCGCTCGACCATGTGCGGCGACGTCTTCTTCAGGTAGCCGACGATGCGCTTGAACGCACGCTCTTCGTCGACGAGCGCTCGCTCGAAGTTCTCGGTGAAGAGATCGCGAGTCACCCGCAGAGGAAGTTCGGCTTCCTGGTAGAGGAGAGTCGGTGGCGTCGCTTTTTTCGCGCGCGTGTCGATCGACTTCCACAGCTTCTGGAGGAACAGGAGGTCCCGCTCGATGTCCTCCGCCAGCGCGCCCTCGGCGGCGGTCCGCACGATCACGCCTCCGCCCTTGAGGTCGAGCCCTTTGAGCACGTCCTTGAGGCGTACGCGCTCGTCGTCGTCGAGCCGGCGCGAGACGCCGTAACCGTCGCCGTTCGGCTGGTACACGACGAAGCGGCCGGGCAGCGAGATCTCGGTCGTGAGCCGCGCACCCTTCGTCTTCATCGGGTCCTTCACCGCCTGCACCATGATGGTCTGCCCGCGGCTGATCAGATCCTGAATCTTCTTGCCGTGCCTCGCCTTGCCCTCGAGCTCGGGCGTGACGATCTCGTCGACGTAGAGGAAACCGTTCTTCTCCAGGCCGATCTCGATGAAGGCGGCCTCCATTCCCGGCAGCACGTTGTCGACCGCCCCGAGGTAGATGTTCCCGGCGATCGACCGGCGCTCGGGCCGCTCGAGATACACCTCTGCGACGCGATCGTCCTCGAGGACCGCCACCCGTTGCTCGCCGACGTCTACGGAAACGAGCAACTCCCGCTTGGCCTCGGGTAGGGGTGCGCGACGAGGCGGCTCTCGGCGTCGCCGCTGCGGCCGTTCCCGCTCGCGCCTCTGCGTCGCAGTCTTTCGGTCCGTTCTCGGCGCCTTCGTCGCCGTCTTCGTCTTCGACGCGGGCGCCTCGGTTTTCGTCTCAGCCGTCGCCGTCTTGCGGGGGCGGCCTCGCCCGCCGCGACTGCCGCGGCGGCGCCTCGGCTTGGTGACGGTCGATTGTCCCGCCGGGCCGGCGGGCTCGGTGCTTACAGGTTCAGGTGTTGCTGCCGGAGCGGCAGCCGTGACGGGCGCCTGCTCCTCGGACTTCTTTCTGGATCGAAACCAGCGCAAGAAAAATCTCCTTCGTGCGCGCGCGCTGCAGCAACGCCGTCGGAGACGGCGGCGCGGAGCGTGCGCGGCAGGTTGTGATTGTGGGTGATGAACATCTCGCTACAGGGTACCAACCGGCGCCCACGGAGCTCCCGGCGGGCTTGCCTACCCTGAAAACAACAGATTCAGCGTCGTTCCTTCGCCAGACGCTGTCCGGCAAGGGTCCTAGGGTTTCTCGCAAATCCAGCGTAGGGAGGTGAGCTCGGGTGGCCGGACAACGGGAGGCCTACGAACTGTTGTTGATCGAGGAGGCGGACGCCTGGTTCGAGTATCTGGAAACGACTCGAGCCCAAACGGCTCTCCGGTACAAGGAGGTCGAACCCTGGGCCTGGGCGCGGCTCTCGCAGCGGCTGCGTGCGATCAAGACCCGCCGCGCGAAACTGAAGCCGGCCACGGAGGCCGCCTGAGCTAGCGCCGCCGGGATCGAACCTGGATCGACAGGAGAAGCCCCACTGCGAACAGGTTCGCGATCATCGACGACCCGCCCACGCTGACGAACGGGAGAGGGATGCCCGTGATCGGAGCGATCCCCATCGTCATCCCGACGTTGACGAAGACCTGAAAGAGCAGGGCGAAAACCAGCCCACCCGCGACGATGGCAGAGAAGGAATCTCGCGCGAGCGCGACGATGCGGAGTCCCCTCCACACGACGAGCAGGTAGAGCATCAGCAGAAACGCAGTGCCGACGAACCCGCGCTCCTCGGCCAGTGAGGCGAAGACGAAGTCGGTGTGGTGCTCCGGCAGGAAGTTGAGCGTGGTCTGGGTCGCATTGTCGACCCCGCGGCCGTGGAACTGACCTGAGCCAATTGCGTTTTTCGACTGCGTGATGTTGTACGTCGTGCCGCCGGGGTCGCTGTCGGGATGGAGAAAGCCGGTGAGCCGGTCCTCCTGGTACTTCTTGAGCAGAGGCATGCCGATGCCTGGCAGGACGCCGAGGACGAGCACCGCGATTCCCAGCGCCCCAGCGGTGAGCACGCCGATGTGCGACCAGGGCGTCCCGGCGACGAACAGCACAGCCGCGATTGCGGCGCAGTAGACAAGGGCGCTGCCGAAGTCGGGCTGGAGGAAGACGAGGAAGATCGGGATCGAGGCCAGGCCGACCGCAGTGAGGGTGGTCCGCACCTCGCTCAGCCGCCTCGAACGCTCCGCAAGGAACCCGGCGAGCGCGAGAACGAACAGCACCTTCCCGAACTCGGACGGCTGGAAGCGGAAGAAGCCCAGGTCGAGCCACCGCTTCGACCCGCGAATCGGACCCGTGAGGAGCACGAGCGCGATCACGGAGGCGGTGCCGCCGAAGATGAGCCGCCACCTCGTTCGGTAGAACTCCGGATCGACGAGCATCGCCGCGAGGAGACCGACGCTCCCGACCAGGACAAAAACGATCTGTCGGGTCAGGTAGTAACTCTGGTCGCCGGCGATGTCGTGGCGGGTGATCCCCTCGATTGCCCAGAGGCCGTATCCGACGACCCCGCCGACCGCGCCGATCAGGAGCCAGTCCAGACGTCGCACGAATGAGGCGACGTCGCCTGCCTCGCGACGTCGCGCGCGCGCTGCTGCCCTGGCGTTTGAGACGTAGTGGTCGACCATCAGTCCGAGTGGATCGGTCCCGTCTGGGTCGCTTGCTTGCCGAAGAACGCCTCGAACACCTTCAGCGCCGCGGGCGCAGCTGCGTCACCGCCGTGGCCGCCGTTCTCGATCAAGGCGCAAACCACGAGGTCGGGCGAGTCGGACGGTCCGTAGCCGCACCACCACGACTGATTGAAATTCCTGGGATACCCGTCGCCCGGATCGATCGACTTCTCCGCCGTTCCGGTCTTGCCGGAGATCGGCACGGGGAAGCTCCCGAAGATCGCCGCCGACGTGCCGAGGGCCGAGTGTGTGGCCTCGTACAGGCCCTCACGCACGACAGCTAGCGCCTGCGCATCGATGTTGGTTGGTTCAGGCGCGGGCGGCGGAGCCGTGGGCACCACCCGGCCCGGCTCGCCGTTCGACGAGGGCTGCTCGACGTCCTCGAGGAGGTGCGGGGTGACGAGCTTCCCGCCGTTCGCGATCAGGGCGTAGAACCGCGCCATCTGCATCGGCGTGACGAGGAGATCCTTCTGCCCAATCGCGAGCTGGATCGAGTCGCCCGGCTTCCAGAGACGGTCGATCTGCCAGTGGCCGGGATCGGTCTTCTTCGTGAACGTCTTCTTCCGCCAGTCGGGCGTCGGCAGCAGGCCGGGTGACTCTGAGCCGAGATCCACTCCTGTCGTGTGCCCGAAACCGAAGCGGCTCGCCCAGGCTTGCAATCGAGGTCCTCGGTCGGCCGGCATGCCGTAAAAGCGGTAACCCACCTGGTAGAAGTAGGTGTCGCACGATCTCGCCAGCGCGGTCGGCAACGTCATTGCCTCGTTCACGAACGGGTCCCAGTTCTTGAACGTCTGGCCGTTCTTCACGTAGGTCCCCGTGCAGGGCAGCGATTCGAACGGCTGCAGGATGTGCTCCTGCATCGCGGCAAGCGCGGTCACCGGCTTGAACGTCGACCCCGGTGGATAGGCAGCCTGGATCGCGCGATCGAGCGCCGGGTAGTTCATCGAGCGTGCGCTGCGCGGCGTAAGCCCGGCTGCGTCGAGCGCGGATCGTCGGACGCGTCCGACGTAGAGCGACGGCCTGTACGTCGGCAACGACGCGAGAGCGCGGATCGATCCGTCCCGTGGGTCGAGCGCGACGATCGCACCACCGTTCGAGTACCAACAGCCGGAGCAGCCCGAGTGCTGGGCGCGGTCGATGCCGTAGCGCAGCGCGTCTTCCGCAGCCTTCTGGACTTTCACGTCGAGGGTCAGCCGGACAGCGTTGCCGGAATGAGGCGGGGTCTTCGTGGTGACCTGGCCGATCGGCCGGCCGAGTGAGTCGACCCGCAGCTGAGCGAGGCCGGGCGCGCCGCGGAGGTACTGGTCGTACCGGGACTCGATTCCGGTCTGCCCGATCGTGTCGCCGCCTCGGTAGCCCTGCTTGCCGAGCGCCTTCAGCTGCGCGCCCGAGATCTCGCTGACGTATCCGAGCACATGAGCCGCAAGCTCACGGTGCGGGTAGTAGCGCAGGTAACTCCTCACAATCTGCACGCCTGGGAAGTCCTCGGCGCGTTCCTGAACGTAGAAGGCCAGCCCGGGGGTCACGTTCTCCTTGACCTTGACCGGGGTGAGCGGATCGTTGCGGTGGCGCCGGAGCGTATTTCCGAGCTGAGAGACGGGGACCTGAACCAGTCGGGCCAGCGCACGAATCTCGCGCAGGCGGAGGCCGCGCCGCTTCGGCAGGTCGGTGATCCGGACCTGCACCGCCAGGCCGGGGACGTTCGTGACCAGCTTCTGCCCGTTCCGGTCGAGGATCGGGCCGCGCGGAGCCTGGACCCGCACGTCGCGAAGCTGATTGTTCTGCGCGGCGCGCAAGAGCTGCTCGCCGTTCAGGATCTGCAGCGACCAGAGCCTGAGAAACAAGGTCGCGAAGACCGCGATCGCGAGCATCCCCAGGAGCCCGACGCGCAATGCAAGCTTCGGCGTCAGGCGATACGGCTCCTCTGCACGCGGGTCGGGCGGAAGGAAACGGCGCGAGGCGACCCGCTTACCCAAGCAGGCGCACCTCCCGCGTGACCCATTCGCGCGGGCGTAGCAGGCGGCGTGTCAGTGCATACACCGGCACGGTCAGGATCAGGTTGAGCAGCACGGTCGGCAAGAGCGCGACGAAGATGTGATGCGCGGGAGCTGCCTGGCCCAGCAGGTAGCGCAGAACGAGAGCCGAGATCTGATACAGCACGGTGATCACGGCGATCGAGAGCAACGGCGCGTGCGCTCGATCGCGACCGGTGGTTTCGCCGTAGCGCCCGGTCCAGTAGCCGGCGAGCGTCAGCAGGAGCGCGGTGAAGCCGAGCGTCCCGAAGACACCCGTGTCGGCGAGCAAGCCCGCCGAGAAGCCGGCGACGGCGCCGAAGACCGCGCCCCTCAGGAGCGAGACGCACACGACCGTGACCAACAAGAGATTCGGGTGCCCGCTCAGGATGTCGACGTTGGCGATCACGGAGAGCTGGATGACGACGACGAGGAACAGCATTCCCGCGGCCTTCGCCGCATCCGCCGGCATCACTAAGGCACTTTCGGCGAACGCTTGTGCGTGATCAGCGCGGTGACGGGGTCGAGTCCCGAGAAGTCGACGTACGGATTGATCTGGATCTGCTTGTACAGCGCGGTATCGCTCTGCCCGACGCTCGTCACGACGCCGATCGGAATCGCACCCGGGAAGAGCGACGGATAGCGCTTCGACTGCGTGCCGGCGGTGACGATCACGTCGCCTTCCCGCACGTCGCTCTCCTTGGGCACGTAGTCGAGCAAGAGCGAGCCCTCGCCCTCGCCGTGACGGACGAGCCCGGTCGCGCCGGTCTTCTGGTCACGGGCGGGCACCGCACTGCTTTCGTCGGTCAGCAGCGTGACGTGGGCGGCGCTTCCCGTCACGTCCGTGACTCGTCCGACGAGCCCGTCCTGCGTGACGATCGGCGTGTCCTCCTTGATGCCCTGGTCGGAACCTGCCGCGATGACGACCTGCTGATCGAACTCGCCGGACCACGAGATGATGCGCGTGTTCACGGGCGAGTAGTCGCGCGGGAAGAGCGGGCTGTCGATGAAGTGGAGCTGCGCGCGGAACTCTCGGTTCTGCTCCTGAGCGGACTTGCCCTGCAACGCCTGCTGGCGGAGCTCGTTCACCTGCAGCCGGAGGCGTCCATTCTGTTGCTTCGCGTGCACGAGACCGCGGAAGTAGCCGTAGACGTCACGGAAAGGTCGCGCAACTCGTTCGGCCGCGACCTCGAAGGGCCGCAGCACGGTCACGCCCGCGCTTTCCACCTGATGCAGCGTCCCGGTCGACGACGCGCGGAACGAAAACGTGATCAGGATGAGCGAGAGCAAGACGAGGCCCCCCACCACGGCCCGGCGCCGAAGGCTCGAACGGCTGCGGGAAGGGAAGGGCTGGGGTCGGGGTCTCGGTACGGACGAGCCCAGGACCGCGCTGACACTGCGGTTGCGAGGCACGAAGCGGTCTACGTTAGCGGTGATTCGGGATGGCAGTTTGCCATGGTGGTCAAGCCGCACGGTCGAGCAAGCTCGCCTGCGCTCAGTACGGCGCCGCCGAGCTGGCGCCTTGGAGGTCTAGGTTAGCGCGGAAGGTCTAACGGCGGTGATTGTTTCGCCGCGCCTTGGCGCTGCGGTGGATGGCCTCGAACTCCTCGAGACTGCGCCCGGAGCCCACGGCCACGCAGGTGAGCGGGCTCTCGGCCAGGTGCACCGGCATCTGGGTCTCGTGCCGCAGCCGCTCGTCGAAGTTCGTCAGGAGCGCTCCGCCGCCGGCCAGAACGATGCCCCGATCCATGATGTCGGCAGCGAGCTCGGGCGGCGTCTTGTCGAGGGTGGACTTGATCGCCTCGATGATCTGCTGCACCGGCTCGTCGAGCGCACGGCGGACCTCCTCGGAGCTCAGGACCACCGTCTTCGGCAGACCGGTGAGCATGTCTCGCCCTCGGACTTCGGCCTGCAGCTCCTCCCGCATGTCGTAGGCGGAGCCGATCTCGAGCTTGATCTCTTCCGCAGTTTGCTGCCCGATGAGCAGCTTGTACTCACGCTTGATGTGGTTGATGATCGCCTCGTCCATCTCGTCGCCGCCCACGCGCAACGACTGCGACACGACGATGCCGCCGAGCGAGATGACAGCGACCTCGGTCGTACCGCCGCCGACGTCGACGATCATGTTCCCGGTCGGTTCGGCGACGGGTAGCCCGGCGCCGATCGCGGCGGCCATCTGCTCCTCGATCAGATACGCCTGGCGCGCGCCTCAGCTCAGCTTCGCTGCGTCGACAGCGCTCTTCTCGACACCGGTGACCCTAGACGTAACGCACACAACGACCCGCGGATGCGCGAAGCGATGCTGGTGCACCTTCTGGATGAAGTGCCGGAGCATCTGCTCCGTGACGTCGAAGTCTGCGATGACGCCGTCCTTCAGCGGGCGGATCGCGGAGATCGTCCCCGGCGTGCGGCCGAGCATCCGCTTCGCCTCGACCCCCACGGCATGCACTTCGCCGGTGCGTTGGTCGATGGCGACGACCGATGGTTCGGAGAGGACGATGCCTCTACCGCGCACGTACACGAGCGTGTTGGCGGTGCCGAGGTCGACCGCCATGTCGCGGCCGCCGAAGCCACCGAGGTTGTCAAAGAGGCCCATGAGGCCGTCCGAGTCTAGCTTCATAACCGCAGCGAGCCTAGGAACGTGCAGACGGCCGCGCGAGCAAGGCTCGCACGGCCTCTATGGCCGGCACCACAAGCGGCGCCTCGGCGGGTTTTCTAGTCTTGTTGGTAGCTGGGATTAGCCGAATCCGTAGGTGCCGCTGAAGCGCTCGGCGAGCAGTCGCACGAGCAGAGCGGCGGGGAGCCCGACGACGTTGAGGTAGTCGCCCTCGATCGAGCCAACGAGCGCGGCGCCACGCCCTTGGATTGCGTACGCACCGGCACGCCCCTCCCACTCACCGGTCGCGACATATGCGCCAAGGTCGCGCGGCGTCAACTGCCGGAACGTCACGCGCGTGTCCTCGTGCTCTACGACCTCCCAGCCAGGCGTGAGCAGGCAGAGGCCCGACATGACGACGTGCGTCTGGCCGGATAGCTCCTCGAGCATCTGCTCCGCCTCCGTGGCGTCGGCGGGCTTGCCGAAGATCAATCCCTGCAACACGACCTCCGTATCGACGCCGAGCACAGGCCGGTCGCCGGCCTCTCCGGCAACGCTCCGTGCCTTCCCCTGCGCGTGCTCGCGCACGACCTGCACAGCGTCGGCGATTTCCGGCGCATGTTCTTCGTAGCGAGGCTCAATCACCTCGAACGGAATCCCGAGCTGTTCGAGGATCGCGCGGCGTTGCGGCGAGCGCGATGCGAGCAGCAAGGGCAGTGCAGGCGCCGCGTCAGCCATCGTGCAGGCGAGCGACCCAGAGCTCTTCGGCGGGCCACCTGCGGGCCCAGTCGGCGGTCACGTACTTGTAGTAGGAGTGCGTCTCGGCGTCGGCCGGCGCGAAGAGCTCGACGAGACGCTCGAGCTGGAATCCGTTCGTCCGCAACAGCTCGATCCAGTCCCCGTGACCGAGGTGGAACTCGACCTCGTGAGTGTCCTGCCAGTCGACTTTGTGCAGCCCGAACTGGGGCCGGACGAGCTGCTCACCGACCTCCTCCATCGTCATGCAGAGCACGGATAGCGTCGAGTTGCGGAGAAAGATCAGGCGTCCGCCGGGCCGCACCAAGCGCGCCGCCTCGGGAATCCAGCGGTAGGGATCGGCCCAGATCGCCGCGCCGTACTCCGAATGGACGATGTCGAACGAGGCGTCGGGCAGCGGCACGTCCTCGCCGATCGCCTCGACCAGCGGAAACTCGATACCCGTGTCGCGCTGCAGTCGCCGCGCTGTCTCGAGCTGCGCCGGCGTCGGGTCGACGCCGACGACACGCGCACCGCGGCGTGCAAGCCAGGCAGAGAAGTGGGCGGTTCCACAGCCGAGCTCGACGATGTCGAGGCCGTCCACGTCACCGAGGACGTTCAGGTCAGACTCGGGCGTGCGCCAGACGCCCCACCTGATCTCCTCTTCAGCCCACGCGCGCGCGGCGGACGCGTCCGTGTACTCCGCGTTTGCGCGGGTCCAGTTCGCGACGTTCTGCTGAACGTAGTCGGGTCGCTCAGACGAGCTCATCGTCCGAGAACCAGAGCGCGACCTCGCGCGCCGCCGAGTCCGGCGAGTCGGACCCGTGCACCAGATTGTCCGGCATCGCAACGGCGAGATCGCCCCGGATCGAGCCCGGCTCGGCGTCCGCGGGATTCGTCGCGCCGATCGTCTTGCGCAGCGTTGCGATCGCGCCGTCGCCTTCGACCACCAGGGCGAGCGTCGGTCCCGACGTGATGAACTCGACCAGCTCGCCGAAGAACGGCTTCTCGCGATGCTCCGCATAGTGGGTCTCGCCGAGCTCGCGATCGACGTGGATCAACTTTCCGGCACGAAGAGTGAAGCCTCGTCGCTCGATCCGCGCGAGGATCTCGCCGGCCAGCCTTCGCTCCACGGCGTCGGGTTTGATCAGGATCAATGACCGCTCGACCGCCATCGAGCGGACGAGTCTACTCGGAGCGTCGCCTCCGCCTGGGCGGTCGCACCTCGAAGGTCGGGAACTCCACGGCAACCGGCTCGACCGGCGTTTCGCAGTACGGGCACACCTGCCAGAGCGCCTCGAGCGGCGCCTTGCAGTTGGCGCACGCCTGCTTGAGCTTCGTCGTGCAGACCGGGCAGACGAGAAACTCGTTCGACACCTCGGCCCGGCAGACCGGGCAGTAGAGGTCGCGGCGCGAGAGTCGCTCCTCCATCGCTTTGATCTCGAGCTCGCGCTCGCGCACGTCCTCGAGGTACTCCGGCGGCCGGAACAGCATGTAGACGAGCGCACCGAGGTACGGGATCACGAGGCCGATCGCCACGGCCGTGGCGATCAGGACCGGGTCTTCGATCCGCCGCTTCGCGTCCTTGTAGACCCAGTAGCCGACCGCCAGCCAGAAGGCGACCAGGAAGAAGAGGAGCAGGTTGAGGATGACGTGCCAGGTCCCCGAGGCAAAGAAGTCATGGATCCCGCTGAAGGTGCTGGCGATCACAGGAGGATTCTTCCTATTAGGTACCCGGCGAGAAACGCGAGGCCGACGATCGCTGCGAGCACGAACGCCGCGAACGCAAAGACGGTCAGCCTGTCGCCAACGTTCGCCATCGTACGCTTTCATCCTTGGCCAGATCGGCCAAGAGGTAAAGGGAGCCGGTCACGAGCAGCGGCTCGTCCAGGCTGCGGGCACGGCCGAGCGCCTCGACGGGATCCTCGATCGCCTCGATCCGCCCGAAGTAGGGGCGAGCCCGCTCGGCCAGATCCGTCGCGGAAAGGGCCCTGGCGTTGCTCGAGGACGTGGCGACCAGCCGGTCGCCGAGCGCCGAGAGGGCTGCCAGCATCCCGTCCACGTCCTTGTCCGCCAGGATCGAGGCGACCAGGACGTACCGCGCGCTCGGAAGACGCGGCAGCACGTAGCCGAGCCCGGCGAGGTTGTGTGCGCCGTCCCAGATCTCGAGCGGATCCTCGCTCACACGCTCGAGGCGGCCCGGTAGCTGCACCTCCACGTGGCCGTCGACTGGACGGCCCAAGAACGTCTCGGCGGCGGCCATGGCGAGGGCGAGGTTGCTGCGGCCCGCGACGACGACGGTCTCGGCGCCGTTCTCGCGAGCGAGGTCCTCCCATTCCGGCTCGCCGATCACGACCGTCGCGCCGGGCTGAACGACGGCGAGCTTCTC
>Ga0066710_100003142_pt1 | contig 13876 bp, 13 predicted proteins | sample GraSoiAngelo_159_FD_79666 | JGI IMG/M metagenome (GOLD analysis project Ga0066710, IMG submission 79666) | Grasslands soil microbial communities from the Angelo Coastal Reserve, California, USA - 14_1009_16_40cm | ecosystem: Environmental > Terrestrial > Soil > Grasslands | place: USA...
AAGTCCTTCTCGACCGGAGTGGATGTCATGGAAAGTCTCGCCAATTCCCATCCGCTACCCGCCGCCGTCCTGGAATATCGCAGTCTTTCCAAGCTACTCTCGACCTATGTGGAGGCGCTGCCCGATCTCGTGAATCCCGAGACCGGAAGAGTACACGCCTCATTCAACCAAACCGCGGCAGCCACGGGGCGCCTCTCCAGCAGCGATCCCAATCTCCAGAACATCCCCAACCGGACCGATCGCGGTAAGCAGATCCGCAAGGCTTTCATCGCGCAGGAAGGATGGCTCATTTTGACCGCCGACTATTCCCAGATCGAGCTCCGGGTCCTGGCTCATCTGGCAAAGGACGAGGAGATGATCGACGCCTTCCGCTCCGGGGAGGACATCCACCGGCGCACCGCTGCAGAAGTGCTCGGGGTGGCCCCCGGCCTGGTGACCCCACAGATGAGGCACCAGGCTAAGGCAATCAATTTCGGAATTCTTTACGGCATGGGGCCGTTTCGGCTGTCACGGGAATTGGGCGTGTCCCAGGCTGCCGCCAAGCGGTACATCGAGGAGTACTTCCAGAGATTCCGGGGAGTGAAGCGCTATATCGAGCAAGTCGTCCAATCGGCGGAACAAACGGGGGCTGTCTCGACCCTTTTCGGCAGGATCCGACCAGTACCCGAGATTAAGAGCCGCAATGTCAACCAGCGGAACCAAGGAGTCCGCGTAGCAGTGAACACCACGGTCCAGGGGACGGCGGCGGACTTGATCAAGATGGCGATGTTGCAACTGGACCGACGCCTGAAAAAGCATGCGCTGCGGAGCCGATTGCTCATCCAGGTGCATGACGAGTTGGTGCTGGAAGTCCCGGAGACGGAATTGGCAGAAACCGGTGGGCTGGTACGGGAGAGCATGGAGGGTTGCTGTTCCCTGGAGGTGCCCTTGGTGGCAGAGGTCCGCAGTGGCAGCAACTGGCTGGACACGAAGTGACCGGGCCATGGGGTGAAGCACCGTGGATGATTGACTCCGGCGCGGGTGAGTCTAGATTATCCGGTGTGCCCCTTTCCGGGCGCAGTGTAAAGGAGAAGTCTTGCCTCAAGCGACTGACAAAAAAAGTCATGCACATGCCCCAAGGGTCGAGGGCGAATGGGGGATGCCGGCCGGAATCCTGGTTGTGGACGACGAGGCAGCCATCCGGGACCTCCTCTCCGAGGGACTGAGGGATATGGGCTATGATTGCGCCGTAGCCTCCAACGGCTTTGAGGCCCTGGACCATTTGAAGCGCCGCCAGTTTTCCTTAGTGCTCAGCGACATTGACATGCCTACCATGGACGGGGTGAAGCTGCTCCAGACCGTCAGGGAGGCTTACCCTGATGTCGAAGTGGTGATGATCACCGGCGTGGTGGATGTGGAGGTCGCACTACGAGCCATGCGCATGGGGGCCAATGATTACCTCACCAAACCCTTCAACTTGGAGGAAGTCAGGCTCACGGTGGAGAATGCTCTGGAGAAGCGCCGCCTGGTTAAGGAGAATCGAGAGTATCAGAGGAACCTGGAAGCGAAGGTCGAGGAGCGCACGGTGGAGCTGGTGCTGAAGCGCCGAGAAATCGAGGATCTCTACGAGAGGCTCCAAGTCTCCTATGAGACGACCCTGGAGGCGCTGGCCGCCGCCCTCGATACCCGCGACACGGAAACGCAGGGACACTCGGTCCGTGTCTCGGATTACACAGTGGTCATTGCCCGTCGCATGGGGGTGGAAGACCCGGAGCTGACCGAGATCCGCCGGGGGGCCCTACTGCACGATGTCGGAAAGATCGGTATTTCCGACGCCGTGCTCAGAAAACCCGGGAAACTCAGCCCTGAAGAATGGATAGAAATGAGGAAGCACCCCGAAATCGGCTACCGGATCTTGTCGGGGATCAAATTCCTCGAGAAATCACTCCCCATAGTCATTGCCCATCAAGAGCGATATGACGGATCCGGATATCCGCGGGGCCTGAAGGGGGAGGAAATTCCACTAGGTGCCCGAATTTTTGCTGTCGTGGATACTCTGGACGCCATGACCTCGGACCGGCCTTACCGCAGGGCCTTGAGCTACGAGACTGCCAGACAGGAAATCATTCGGAACTCGGGAATCCAATTCGATCCGAGTGTGGTGGAAGTTTTTCTCTCCATCCCGCCGGACGACTGGAAGGCCGTTCATGGCCGAAATCCGGACCGCCGCGATCCCGCACGCGCCAGCTAACCCCTGCCGGGCCCCAGGCCTCGGTTGAGTCTCGGATCCAGCCAGTCCCGGATCGAGTCGCCAAGAAAATTGAAACTCAGCACGGCCAGCATGATCGCTGTTCCCGGATAAAGGATCAGGTGTGGAGCGTCGAAGAGGTGTTGGCTTCCGCTGCGCAACATGCTGCCCCAGCTGGCCTGGGGCGGGGGGAGTCCCAGGCCAAGAAAACTCAGTCCAGCCTCGGAGAGAATGACCCCGGCCATTCCCACCGTGGCCTGCACGATAATGGGACCCGAGATGTTGGGCAGCAGGTGGAATAGCAGAATCCGATCCCATCGTGCGCCGGCAGCCCTCGCCGAGAAAACGTACTCCATCTCCCGGGTCTTCAGAATTTGGGCTCGCGCCAGCCGCGCGTATCCCACCCAGCCGATGAGACAGAGGGCAAGCACCAAGTTACCTTCTCCCGGCCCCAGCACTGCGACCAAGGAGATCGCTAGGAGAATGCTAGGAAACGCCATGAGGATATCGACACCCCGCATGATCACATCGTCCACCCAACCCCCAGCGAATCCTGCGACTGTCCCTAGGGTGAGACCGACCAGGGTTGAGGAAGAGACCACCACGAAGCTCAGAAAGAGTGAGATCCTGGCGCCGAAGATCAGTCGCGAGGCGATGTCTCGGCCCAGCTCGTCGAGCCCAAGCGGATGCAGGGCTGAGGGCACGTCGAAGCGACGGGACAGATCCTGGGATCCGACCGGATAGGGTGCCAAGAGTGGTGCCCCCAATGCCAAGACCACCATGACTGTAAGAACTGTCGAACCCGACAGCCCAAGAGGATCGTGCCAGAGGTGGTATCGGAGGGAAGCAAAGGCCCCAATCCCCCGCGGGGGAGGGAGGTCATCCATGGCGAACCCGTGGATCGAAGACGGCATAGGCAAGATCGGTCGCAAGATTCACCAAGACGTACGTCAAGGCAATTATGAGGATGCATCCCTGTACGAGTGGATAATCCCGTGTCTCGATGGCTTGGATTGTCAGCCGCCCCAGACCTGGCCAGCCGAACACGGTCTCGGTGATGACGGCTCCAGTGAGTAGAACGCCCAGTTGAAGGCCGAGCACTGTCAGCACCGGGACAAAGGCATTTCTGAGGGAATGCCTGAGTACAACCCTCCACTTTCCTAACCCTCTGGCCGCAGCAGCCACGCAGTATGGGCTTGCAATCTCTTCCAGCAAACTGGCCCGGATCATCCGGGCGAGAATAGCGGCCAGCGCCGTGCCCAACGCGACAGAGGGAAGTACGATCGCCGAGGGCTCTTCCATTCCCGAGACAGGAAACCAATCGAGGCGCACCGAAAATACCAGGATGAGCAAGGGTCCGACCCAGAAATTGGGGAGCGAGAGTCCCAACAAGGAGAGGGTCGTCGCCATGCGGTCCCAGGCCGTGCCGCGGTGCACTGCGGCGATAAGCCCCGCGGGAAAAGCGACGACACAGGCCAACAGCATGCTGGCACCTGTCAAGACGAGGGTCGCAGGATAACGGCTGAGGATGAGACTGCGGACGGGCTCCCTGTATCGAAGGGATTCCCCCAGATCTCCCGAGGCCGCGTGTCGCAGGAATTGGGTGTACTGGTTCACCAGTGGCCTGTCCAAGCCGAGCCGTGTGCGCAGGTCAGACACATCGGTGGCAGTGGCCCCTTCCCCCAGCATAACCTGGACAGGATCTCCGGGGATTAAGTGAATGAGGGAAAAGACCAGGGTGCAGACGCCCAGGAGCACCGGGGCGGAGAGGAGTAATCTGCGGAGAAGAAAAGATTTCAATGTGCTCGACACCGGCAAGAAAGCGCGCGCATCATAACATAGGCTCCGCGGCTAGGCAGGAGATCGCGAATCCTTGACTCCACACCGCAGATTCTTTATATTGCCCGCCGTCCGAGCCACAAATCCACGGACGGAAAGGGCTGCAGCCCTCCCGCCCGCTCGAAAAGCGGGACCCACTCAGGCATGAAGAAGCCATTGGTACTCCTAACCCTTGTATTCCTGATGACGGGTTTCCAGACAGAGGAAATCCGCTCCCAGGAAGCGGGCGCTCCCGCGGTTGGCCTTGAGCAGCTGCTTAAGAGATTCAATGAAAGCCAGCAGGCAGTCCAGAGTCTCACAGCCAACTTTAGCGAGCGCAAGAATCTCAGCCTTCTGGCCAAGCCAGTGGTCGCGAATGGAACTTTCCTGTATTCAAAGCCAGGGCGAATCAAATGGGAATACTCCGAGCCGGAACCCCGGATCTTCCTGATCACCGAGAATCGCTTTGTGGCTTATTACCCCAACCAGAAACGTGCGGAGGAAGTACCCCTGAGCAAGCTGGCCGGCAGGAGAGTTTTCCGGGTCTTCGGAATCGGGCAGACCTCCGAGGACCTGGAGAAATTCTTCGACATATCGCAGACGGACCCTGGGGAGGAGAAGGGCACCTATCTCCTGGTGCTGACGCCCAAGCGCCGCCGTGTCAAGGATCGGTTACAACTGGTTCGCTTCTGGGTCGATGCGAAAACCTACCTACCCCGCAGACTGGAGTACCTGGAGTCCGACGGCGATTCCACGCTACTGACTTTCGCGAACTTGCGTCTCAATCCTGACATTGCCGAGGCGCGATTCAACGTGCACATTCCTGAAGATGTCCAGGTCAGCAATACCTTCACCGGGTTCGATGGTTCGGGTCTGAGCCACTGAATAGGTTCCGTCCCTTCGCGCCTCCCAAGACCCTTGTTCCGCCTTCACCCGCGTCGGGGGCCTCTCCCTGAAAATGAAAAACCCCTCCGGCCCCCAAGGAGGGCACCGGAGGGGTAGCGGTTCGGACGTCGGAATCAGTACATCCCGCCCATGCCGCCGCCGTGGGGTGCGGAGGGGACGGCCTTCTCCTTCTCAGGTAGTTCGTGGATGAGCGCTTCGGTGGTGAGCATCAGACCCGCAATGCTCGCGGCATTTTGCAGGGCGTTTCGCGTCACCTTGGCGGGATCGATAATCCCTGCCTCGAACATGTCCACCCATTTGGCGGTGTACGCATCGAAGCCTGTGGTCTTGTCCTTCTCTTTGGCCTCCGCGACGATGATGGAGCCCTCGTGCCCCGCGTTATTGGCGATCTGCCGGAGGGGCTCCTCCAGTGATCGGCGAACAATGTTGATACCGAGCTGGATGTCTTCGTTCTTATCTTTCACCTTCTCAAGGATGGGAATAGCCCGCAGGAAGGCGATGCCGCCACCGGGTACGATCCCCTCTTCCACCGCGGCCTTAGTGGCGTGCATGGCATCCTCGACCCGGGCTTTCTTCTCCTTCATCTCGGTCTCGGTGGCTGCCCCTACCTTGATAATGGCAACTCCGCCCACGAGTTTTGCGAGACGTTCCTGGAGCTTTTCCCGATCGTAGTCGGAGGTGGTTTCGTCGATTTGAGTGCGGATCTGCTTGACCCGACCCTCAATCTCGGAAGACTTGCCCGCACCCTCGACGATCGTAGTGTTGTCCTTGTCGATGGTGATCTTCTTGGCTTCGCCCAAATCGTCCACCTTCACGTTCTCCAGCTTGATGCCCAAATCTTCGGTGATGACCTTGCCGCCGGACAGGATGGCGACGTCCTCCAGCATGGCTTTCCGGCGGTCGCCAAAGCCCGGAGCCTTGACCGCGGCCACCTGCAGTGTGCCGCGCAGCTTATTGACCACCAGGGTGGCCAAGGCTTCGCCCTCGACCTCCTCGGCGATGATGACGAGCGGCCGACCCATCTTCGCCACCTGCTCCAACAGCGGAAGGAGATCTTTCATGCTGGAAATCTTCTTCTCATGGATGAGGATAAGGGGATTCTCCAGAACGCACTCCATCCTCTCAGGATCCGTAACGAAGTAGGGAGAGAGGTAGCCGCGGTCGAACTGCATCCCCTCCACGATTTCGAGGGATGTCTCCATTCCCTTCGCCTCTTCCACGGTAATGACACCGTCCTTACCAACTTTCTCCATGGCCTGGGCGATGATCTGTCCGATGGTGCTGTCGTTGTTGGCCGAGATGGTGCCCACCTGCGCGATGGCCTTGCCAGCCACCTTCTTGGAGAGCCCCTTGATTTCCTCTACCACCGCCTCTACAGCCTTCTCGATGCCGCGCTTCAGATCCATGGGATTGGCACCGGCGGTTACGGCCTTGCAGCCCTCGCGGTATATGGCCTGCGCCAGGACGGTGGCCGTGGTGGTTCCGTCGCCCGCCACGTCGCTAGTCTTACTAGCCACTTCCCGTACCATCTGTGCACCCATGTTCTCGCGGGGGTCCTCCAGCTCGATCTCCTTGGCTACGGTCACCCCGTCCTTGGTGCTTGTGGGGGAGCCGAACTTTTTCTCGAGGACCACATTACGCCCTTTCGGGCCCAGGGTGACTTTTACCGCGTCGGCGAGCTTGTTCACACCCCGGAGGATGGCGTGACGGCAATCCTCCGAATAGACAATTTCTTTTGCTGCCATGTCCAATTACCTCCTCGAACGGGCCGGAATCTTCTCTCCGAGCCCTGAAATTTGAAGCCCACTCCGGCGTGGGCAGACCCTTCCGGTTCTAGCCGACAATCCCTAGGACCTCGTCCTCTTTCACAATCACGTGCTCGACTTCGTCAATCTTCACTTCGGTGCCGGCGTATTTGCCGATAAGCACTTTGTCCCCTACCTTCACTTCGATAGGAATCCGCTTGCCACTCTTGTCCAGACGACCAGCCCCCACGGCCACCACCTTGCCCTCCATCGGCTTTTCCTTGGCGGTGTCGGGGATGATGATTCCACCCTTAACCTCTTCCCTGGGGTCCAGGCGGCGAACTAAGATTCGATCGTAGAGAGGCTTTACCTTCATAGAATTACCTCCGTTGGTTTGTTGTTTGTCACGGCTTCGCGGAACGTAACTGCTAGCACTCATCTGGGGCGAGTGACAATATACCGACTCTCCTCCAGTGTGTCAAGGCCTGCGCACCGAGCTTGTCGAGGGCCCAGGGAGCCAGCTAGGGGGGAACCTGCTCGTCAGATTCTATAGACGAACCTACGAGCGGGGCAAAAATCAGCATGTGCGAATACTTGAAGATTTTGATGCCGACTGTATATATCTTAGAGGAGGCGCGTAGGCTTCCTCGGCCGGCACTGGCATCAGGAGGAGCATTGGGAAACCCGAGACCCCCTTTAGAAGACCTCAACCAAGAGAGGCTGGAAGCTCGAATCAGAGAACTGGCCCAACGACTCTTTGCCGACAAGAGAGTGGACGATCTTGAGACCTGGCACCTGGTACAGGTGGTGGAGCACTGCTCCAGGGCGATCTCTGACATCTATCGCACGGTCAATCTTGATCAGATCTTGCGAGGAACCGTGCAGCGTCCCCAGAATCTCGAAGAGCTGCTCCCCGCCGTGTCCAAGTTCTCCGCCAGACCCCTCCGCCGGGTGACACGGGTTCCCGACGAATTGCGTGGCATCGGTGACCGATGCCTGTACGACATCGGCATGGCCGGCGTCAAGGATTACCGCGGCTTGAGCTTGGAGACGCTGGGGGTCCGTTCCTACCGTATGGCAGCGGACATTCTTTCCATTCTGGCCAACGAGCGAGATCTCAGGGAGCTCTTTCAGCGTAACCGAATGCGCTCGCTTCCGATCGAGGAGGAAGTTGCTTTCCTCCGGCAGTGCGCCGCGCGCTTCAATCTCTATGCCAGACTCCTCACGACTCTGCGGGAAGAAGCTGGAGCGGAGACCGGTCTGAGCGCTACTCTCGCCCTCCCTGTCGCTGATGAAACGCAAGGGGACGACCGGATGCCGAGCGAAGCAAACCGAGCTTCCCCGGATGAGAACGTGCGTCTCAGCAAGCCAGGTGAATCTCGAGAGAGTGTCCTCTCCCGTTATGAGCGCATTTTGCTTTTTGCCGACACCGACATCGACGCAGTCCGAAGCGACTTAAAGCACCTCGTGGTCGACCAGGAGGAGGCAGTGGATGCGCTTTGCGACGATTTCCTTCTGAACGCCACGGGCACTCAACTCAAGCGAGTCCCGCAGTCGTATTTCTTGGTAGGGCCCACTGGGGTTGGCAAAAACCATCTCATGGAATCACTGGCGGGGGTTCTGGAAGCTCATTGGGGTGTGGAGATCCCATTCCTGATCATCGAAGGGCCGCAGTACACGCATCCTTCGGATGTGCACGAGCTTCGAGGTGCAACCCGGGGGTTCATCCGCAGCGATGAGCCGGGGATTCTAACCGAATTCCATGAGCGTTCCTCGCGGTCTCCGCTCTCGATTCTACTCGTGGACGAAGTAGAAAAGGCCCATCCGCAGCTCCAGAAATTCTTCCTCCCCATTATGGATCGAGGTACTGTCCACGATAATCGCGGGCAGGAACTGAGCTTTGAGGGGACCGTGCTGGCCTTCACGTCGAACCTAGGCTATTCCACATCCGAGACCCCCGCGGAACCGATCGGCTACAGGGGAGGACCGTCGGAGCGATCTCGACGGCAGCGCAGCGACGCCGAGCGCCAGCTTCGCAAGGTCCTTTCGCCGGAGTTTTTGGGGCGGCTCCGTACCATTCGGTTCCTTCCCCTTTCGCTACTTTCGATGGAAGCCATTTTGAACCTGGAAGTTTCCAAGATATTCCAACGATTCCGAGAACTCCACGGTGTGGATGTGTCTCTTACGCCCGCAGCAAGACTGCGACTCCAAGAGTTGGGGTTTAGTCCCAGCCAGGGAGCTAGACATCTTGCTTCGGTAATTCATCGCTATTGCAACATTGAGGTCAGCCGGCGGATCAAACAGGATGAGGTCCCAGCCCCCGCTGACCGGGGGCAAACGGTCCGCTACCTGAGAGAGATTCGACAGGGCGATCGAGCATTCGAAGCTGGGGCGGTGGAACGAGTTGTTCTCCGGCAGGCCCGGGTGGCCCTCCCTTACTCCCGAATCGTCATCGATCTTGCGGATGGCAAGTTCTGCTATCTGGGTCAGAAGGCGTGAGCTTCGTCCCCTCCCTCCTGGCCCGGCTTCAGCGGCTCATCGAGACGAGCTACGATTGGAAAACTGGGATCGGGGACCTTTCGCCCTATCTCGTGGGGGACGAAGGATACCGAGTCCTCTATGAAGGACGGGAGAACCTGGAACAGTTGCCCGGGTCGGATACAAGCCCGCGAACTCTGGTGACCTGCCGGGGGGGCGAGGTCCGCCTGGGAGTGTATTACCCTGATGCCCTGATCAGACATCTGGAGGAGAGAAACCCACTACGAAGCCTAGGGGAGGAGAACATTGTGTCATTCTCACTCCTCGTCGAGGAGTTGGACCATCTGCTCATGCTCGCCTGGAGCCTACGCCACAAGAGACCGATCCGGCTTGTCGAGCTGGAATTCCACGCCAACATCACCAAGTATTTAGTTCTAGCTCACTTTCTGGGTCGTACCGGTCATCGGTCCCGACTCACCACCGTGCAGCGGCACTGGCTACATTCCCGCCTGCTCTTGGACGTAGGCGATGATCTACCGGACCCGCACCGAGAACGGTACCGAACCGCCGCCGTGCTCGCGCAACGATTCCTGCGGCAACTGGATTGCCTGCCAGCCGCTGGGAGAATAATCGCCTTGAGGAGGTTTGCGCGAAGGACTTGGGGAAGTCAGCGCTACTGCCTGGAGTGGGCAGATCCCTCGGCCCGCTCAGGGTTTCTTCTGGCTGTCTGAGGGGTCGGAAGTCTGCGCTGCTAAGTGTGCTAGCTGCTGAGCCTGAGGGAAACTACCCAAAGCCTTCAGAATCTGTGGATCGATCTCGGCGAAGACGCGGAATCCTTCTTCGTTCCCCCACCGACTCGAAAAGATTTCTTTGCGGATGGACGCTCGAAGGTATTCGTCGTGCTCCTTCAGGTCGGTATCCGTGTATTCGAACTTCCGCTGCGTAAGAAACTTCCTGAATTCGTCGAGGGTGGCGTCATCCACGCTGAAAGAACGGTCCAAATCCTTGTGTCGGAGATTGAATTGGACTGCAAAGCCGAAGAACACCTGCTCGTTTTCCAGGCGCCGAAGAAATTTGTCCAGCTTGAGGGAGTCGACGAGAATGTCCGGAGTGATCCCCCCCCCTCCATAAACGACGCGGCCGGAGTCGGTGTGCCGGATATCTTTTTCGACAGGGACTTCCTCATCCTCGTCATGAGAAAGGTAGAAATAGTCTTCTAAGGATTCGTAATCTCGCTGGATCAGCCGGCCGCTGGGAGTGTAGTAATGCGCTGTAGTTAGGGCGAGTGCGGAGCGATGACTGAGCGGATACACGGTCTGCACAAGACCCTTCCCCCAGGTGGTCTTCCCCACGATGAGGGCCCGGTCGTGGTCCTGCAGGGCGCCTGCCACGATTTCAGAAGCACTGGCACTGTATTTGTTGACGAGCACCACGACCGGAAAATCGATGTGGGTTCCCCCGCCGGAGGCCGCATACTCCTGATCGGAACCCTTGATCCGGCCGCGAGTATAGACCACCTTCTGGCCCCGTGACAGGAACTTATCCGCCATTCTTACCGCCTGCTCCAGCAGGCCCCCGGGATTTCCTCGGAGGTCCATGATCAAACGCTTCATTCCAGCATTCTTGAGAACCTGTAGTTTTTCTTCCAATTCGCGGTCAGTGGTCTGGGTAAAATTGCTCACGCGGATGAAACCCACTTCCGGGCGGATCATGAATGCGTATTGGACGGAGCGAGTCGGGATATCGTCACGGGTAATGGTGAAGGGGAGAGGTTGATCCTCACCCGGACGCACGACGGTGATGTTGACCTGGGACCCCTTGGGACCCCGGAGCTTCTTCAGGGCCTGGTCCACCGACATGTCCAGGGTGTCAATCCCTTCGATCTGCGCAATCACGTCCCCCGGACGGATTCCCGCGCGGTACGCTGGAGTTCCTTCGATGGGCGCTATGACGGTTAGCGGCTTTTCAAGGGTCGGCTTGGAGATGACGATGCCGAGCCCACTAAAGCTGCCGTGCTGCTCCTCGCTCATGTCCTGGTATTCTGCTGCGTTGAGAAAGTGGGTGTGAGGATCCAGAGTCTTGAGCATCCCGTCGATGGCACCCTCGATGGTCACCTCGGGGGACACCTCCTCCACGTACTGATCTTGAATGATACCGAGAATCTGGCTAAAGGTTTTCAGCCGATCGTTGGGGCGATCCGCGGCAGCATCCAATCGGGGACCTAGCAAACCGCCCGTCAGGGATCCCGCTGCCATTACCGCCAGCACGAGCGCCAGCTGCTGTCTTTTCAACGACACCGCTCCTTAGAAATATGGATAATTATAGGGTGGCCGAGGGCCGAAGTAAAGGACGCGTGGGCAGCACCGAATAGAAGTTAGAAGGGTGGAGCTTGTATGTCACAACGGGATACCCGCGAAGCCGTTGACTTGAGTGGAGCAGCAAACTAGCATACAAAAAAGATATCGCTGCAGCTGACAGAAAACTGGCTCCCTGCGTCAGGGGAGTGTACTTCCTAAAGGAGCGGCTTTGTTTGGTTCGTTAGGAGCACCGGAGGTCATCGCCATTCTTGTCCTCGCCTTGCTACTCTTCGGACCCAAAAAACTTCCTGAGCTGGGCAGAACCCTGGGGAAAAGCATCGCGGAGTTCCGCAGGGCCACGCACGAGCTGAAGGCCACCCTGGAGCGGGAGATGGCAGAGGCTGAGCACTCACAGGGAGCCTCCGAAGTGGGTGGAACCGTATCCGGAACCGAAAACGAGCCCTCCCCCGCGGAGGGTGAGCAGCGTGGTAGAGACCCTGTCTGACACGGGGCGAATGTCGTTTCTGGATCACCTGGGAGAGCTTCGAGTCCGGCTCCTCCGGGCGCTGCTGGCCGTAAGCCTCTGCTTCGCCGTGGCCTGGTCCCAGTCCCGTCGAATTTTCCGCATCTTCGTGCTGCCGATTCAGCCCTTTCTCGGTGGACACAAGCTGGTTTTCTTGGAGGTCACCGAGCCTTTCCTGCTCTACATGAAGGTGTCTCTCCTGGTGGCGATCTTCGCGGCTTCTCCTCTCATCCTTTACCAATTGTGGGCATTCGTCTCCCCGGGACTTTATCCGAAAGAAAAGCGGTACGCTGCCCCCTTCATTCTCATCGCCTCCTTGTTCTTTCTGGGTGGTGGCCTCTTCGGATATCTGGTCGCCTTTCCCTACGCTGCCCGTTTCTTGCTCTCCATTGCGGGGGATTTCCAGCCGGCGCTCACGGTGAGGAGCCTTTTTGGGTTCGAGAGTAAGATTATTCTTGGCATGGGGCTCGTCTTCGAGATGCCTGTCGCGATTTTCTTGCTGTCCCGCCTCGGGGTCGTCAGCCCGGCGTTCCTGCTTCGCAACCTGAAGTATGCGGTTTTGATCATCTTTATTGTGGCGGCGGTTGTCACCCCGACTCCGGACGTCATTACGCAATGCATCTTTGCGCTCCCCATGCTTGGGCTCTACCTCCTTGGGATTGGCGCAGCGTATCTCGTTCCCCGGCGCGATGGGTCCTAATCCTACGGCTCCCCTTTCCTCGGAGGCCCTGCCACCTGGATTCTGTGTGATCTCGGGTGCTGGAAGGGCCTGGTGGATTCTCCGAAGGAATTCTCCTCTCCAGGGGGACACGGGACTTTGGGAAGAGTGGATCCGGGGTGCCGATGGAAATCTCCTGGACGTTCCTGGAGGGCGCGGACCGGTCCACCTGCTGAATCCGAAGGGAGCGGGTCCCGCGGTGTTGCGCCCTTACCGTCACGGCGGGATGTTGGGTCCTCTGCTAGGGAACCGATTCCTGGGAGCCCAGCGATTCTTGTCCGAGATTCGGGTTTCTGAGGTGATTCGGCTGGCGGGGGTTGCGACGCCAGAAATTCTGGCATTGTACATTCGCGGCGCCTCGAGACCGATCTTCAGGGGCTGGATTCTGACACGCCATGTTCCGGGGAGCATCAACTTGCGACAGTGGGTGAGCGGGGGACTTCCCGGTGGCGATGAGAGGGGAAAGGTGCTCCGCCTCACCGCGCAAGCCGTGCGTTCCCTGCATGCCGTGGGGTGCACTCATCGGGACCTGAACCTCAGCAACCTTCTGCTTGCCCCGGATCGGGTCTTCGTCTTGGATCTCGACGGCGCCAGGCTACGATCGGCTCTGACCCCCCGTGAACGGTGCGCAAATCTGCTCCGACTCTACCGCTCCCTGGCCAAGGAGACCGGGGTAGTCGAGCCGCTTTCCCTGCGGGACCGTCGGGCCTTCCTCAAAGTCTATGCCTGCGGAAACTCTGAGCTTTTCCGGGATCTCTGGCGAGACCTCAGATCGCGCTGGGCGCTGGCGACTCTCCGGAGGAATCTATCGAGGCGGAGGCGGCGCTAGGGGCCGCGACGTGGGTGAGATGTCCCAGCAGCTCCCGGCAGGCACGGAGTACTTCTTCCGAAGTGACGTCCTCGAGGCAATGGGGCTTCCCGGAAGGTGCGGCATGGCATTCTTTGAAGAATTCTTGCCGGCACGGTGAACACGGGTACAGGTGAGTAAGCACACGGCATAAGGCGGGATCGGTGAAAGGCCTGGTTCTATCAGGGCTTCCCGGGCCGAAAATCGCAACCACAGGAACACGGAGGGCGGCTGCGATGTGCATGGGTCCACTATCGTTACACACTAACAGGTGGCAGTGTTCCAATACGGCTGCCATCTCCTGGAGATTCTGGCCG
>Ga0066710_100003143_pt1 | contig 13876 bp, 12 predicted proteins | sample GraSoiAngelo_159_FD_79666 | JGI IMG/M metagenome (GOLD analysis project Ga0066710, IMG submission 79666) | Grasslands soil microbial communities from the Angelo Coastal Reserve, California, USA - 14_1009_16_40cm | ecosystem: Environmental > Terrestrial > Soil > Grasslands | place: USA...
CTCGCGCCTCGCATCTGGCCCGACGGCGCTCCCGCCAAAATCGGAAGTTATTTTTGAACGAACCCTTAGTTGCTGAACGCGTAATTGGTGCGGTAGTAATCAGTCACGGACCAAAGATTGAGCGGATACAACAAGCCCCGATACTTGATGAAACGCGCGCTGCCGTCGGCCATCATGTAGTTCGAGCCGCCGCTCTTTTGATTTTGGGAGCTGGTGGCGTGACGGCCCCGCTCAATCTCTGTCACATCATTGCCCCGGCCGCCGCGGGAAGGCTCGAACAAATCCATGTAAAAGTGGTCGGAATCACTCTTCTTTTCGCCCATCACAATGGTGTCGGTCGGATAACGAACGGCGCTGTGCGGCATCGCCTGGTTGGGAGACGAGTTCACGTCGTAATTTCGAATGACCTCGCGAAAATAATCGTTCCAACCGTTGATGATGTAACTGCGAAAGGCGTCGTCGGGGCGGGGTGGTGGCCCCTTCGGAATCGGCGGCGGCGGACGCCGAATGTCATCCGGACACCGCAGCACGTTTAGATTTTTGTAGAAAGGTTGAAGCTGGGTCGGCCAACGGTTGACATCAACGCGCAAGGGAAACAGGCCTTTGAAATCATCCGCATAGAGCACAGCAGCGAGGCCGAGCTGGCGACAGTTATTGAGGCACTTGATGCTCTTGGCTTCTTCTTTCGCGCGGCCCAGGGCCGGGAGCAACAATCCAGCGAGAATCGCGATGATGGCGATGACCACGAGCAGCTCAATGAGGGTGAAGCCTCGACTGCTTTTGGATCGGCCTTCAAGATTCATTTTGTCGGGCTATGCGCTTTATTCCCCTGAATCAACCTGAACCGCCGATTGCATACAACGCACAATTTGCCTCTCTCTCTCTCTACTCGCTTTCATAGCTGTTCATGGGCGCTCCTCGACACGGAAGAACCGCTGCGCCGTGGCAGGGCTTTGCGGGTCGTCCAAGGAAAGGCGGCCATTGGTCAGCGTCAGTGATCTGTTGAGTTTTATCCAACCGCTCAACCCCAGCGTCAGGTCGGTGGAGGCGAACACCTCAATGTTGGCCGCGCGGTTCGTGTCGAGCGGCGAGCCGTCCGCGTTGCCAATCAGAAGCTGGAACGGGCCCGCGCCGCTGGTCAACGTGGAAAACAGTTTGAGTGGCAGCGGTGCTGCCACCCCCACGTCGAGGCAGACGGCTTCGTAGGTGCTGCGGGCGTAGATGCGCCCATTGCTGATGGCCGGCACGTTCCAGCATCTCACGATTCCTGGAATGGAATTGGACGATCCATCAAGCGCGCGGTAGCGCGCGGCCTCGTTGTAGGCCGCCGAATCGGGTTTCACGAGCAACAAATTGCCGTCTTCAGTCAGCACGAGGACGTGACCGGTCACGAAAAGCACGCCGCCCCCTGTGCCGACGCCGGATTGCCGCCACATCGTGCCGCCCGTCGTGAAATCGATGCAGCGCAATTCCACACCTGGACCCTGCTGGCCGTAGATTCCGAAAAGATATCCTTTGTTGAGCACTGGTGTGGCCCAGTGATTCATGTTTGAGCCCGGTGTCCGCCAGACTTCGCGGGTAATGAGTTGAGACCCGGAACTGGTGATCTGCACCACGCCTGCTCCACCGCCGTAAGCGGCGGAGCAATAGACAACGTCGTTGCTCACGACAGGCGATGCCGCTGTCGACGTGCTGAAAGGAAACGGGTATCTCCAGAGCAGCGAACCGCTCTCGGGCGCCACCGATACGAGGCCCGATTTGGCGAAAAAGATGACCTGCCGGACGCCGGCGATTGTCGCCGCCACAGGCGTCGCCTGCGTCATCACATCGTTCTGCCCTTTCCAGGCTTCGCTGCCGTCCGATTTATGGAAAGCCAACAGGCACTGATTCGGAGCGTCCGCGATGACAAAGACCAGGTCTCCCTCAACGAGCGGGGAGGCGGCGCTTTGCCAGAGGATGACATTGCTTCCGTATTCCGTCGTGAGGTCTTTGCTCCAGACGACCGCCCCGTTCGTGACGTTGAGACAATAGAGGCGCAGGTAGGAGGTCAGCACATACACGCGATCCCCGTCCACGGACGGGGTCGAACGCGGACCGTCGTCGGGTCCCACGCCACCGTGCGGATAGCTTGCGATACCCAAAGGAGGCGACGCCCAAAGCTCCGCGCCCGTGTCCGCATTCAACGCGATGCAAAACTCCTGGTCCTGACCGCTCGCTGGACGCCGCACCAGCGTGAAGGCCTTCCCACCTGCAACTGAGAAGGAACTGAGTCCCGGATCCAGTGGAATCTTCCACACTTCCCGCGGAGGTTCCGCGGACCAGTTGGTGCGAATCGTCTCCGTCGATATGCCGTCGTGGTTCGCCCCGCGGTATTGCGGCCAGTCCTCCGCGCAAAGCGCCGAAGCTGCGAATGCCGCGCACAGCCAAAAGAGCGGAGAGCACAGATGAATCGGCAGCAAGGACGACAAAACCGGGAATAGCGGCGTGGAATTGCGGCTTCTCCCTCTCTCCACGACGCAGCTGCGGGGAGAGGGGACAGCTCTGCCAGCATTGATCAATAAGCGTGTGAACATTTCGAAGGCACCCCTCTCCCCTCTGCGAATGGCGAGGGCATTCATTGCTGCGCTGTCGGCTAGCCTGCTGTCTATGTAGCACATTCCCAGACGGTTCGTTTGAAGTCGGATTTTCATCTTCTCACTCACGTTTAGTCTCGACAGGCCCGCCAACCCGCGGAACTTAGCAGGCGCGATGCCTCCGGGCAAATGAATGAATCAGCATTCAATGGCAGGCGAGCGTTCGCACAACTTTTTTACAAACCTTTGACGGGCGACTGACAACTTTTGTTCCGCGCGGCCCCAGATTGGAGGCCATGAAAACAACCTTCCTTTCTCTGGTTCTGGCGGTCGCGCCGTCGAGCGTCTTTGCAGGAAGCGACGCGATCGAAAACTATGTCGCTCATGAATGGGGCACGTTCACGTCGGTGCAGGGCGCCGACGGCGTTCTGATGCCGTGGAATCCCTTGGAGTCCACGCCGCTTCCCAGGTTTGTTTACGATTGGAACAAACCCGGCCTGGGTCGCCGACCGGCAAGCGCGCTGAATCGCGATACCAAAAGCGTCTTCATCACTCTGCAACGGATGGAGACGCCGGTCATTTATTTTTACAGCGACCGCGAACGTACGGTGGATGTTACGGTGCGATTTCCACAAGGGCTGATCACGGAGTGGTATCCGCAGGCGCAGGACATCGGCCCGTCCGCGTTCCCGCCGAACAAGCTCGCCACGGCGCTCGATGGTTTCGTGCAGCGAGCCGGGCTGAGTCCGCGAATCACTTTGGCGTCCATCTTCGGCAGGAAGGGCGTGCCGGATTCGCGCATCGCCTGGAAGAATGTTCGCCTGTTGCCGGCAGTGCACGACTCACAGGTGGCCGGCGAAATTCCGACGGTCGATTCCGGCAATCAGTACTTTGCTGCGCGCGAAACGGACGCGGCGTTCGTGCGCGTGAACTCGCCCGATAAAGCGGGACCGGCAATCGAGCAGGAGAAATTCCTCTTCTACCGCGGCGTGGCCAACTTCAAAACGCCGTTGCAAGTCACGTTCAACGGCGGGAATGACACCAATCTCTTCCTGAGAAACACCGGTACGGATGAGCTCAGGCACCTGTTTGTTCTCGCGGTCCGGCGCGGGCAGGGGAAATTCGTTCAGGCGGACGGTGTGCCGCCCGGGCAACACGTTTACGCGGAGTTGAAGTCCGAACAGGACCTCTTGCCCTTGGACGAACTCGTGGCGCGAATCAGCGCTCGGATGAGCGAGGCCCTGGAGCAGGAAGGTTTGTATCGGCGCGAGGCAGTCGCGATGGTGAAGACCTGGCGCAAATCGTGGTTCGAGGAGGACGGCTTGCGGGTCCTCTACGTGTTGCCGCGCCAATGGACCGACGACACACTCCCGCTGACGCTCGAACCAGGACCGCGCGAGCTGGTCCGCGTCATGGTTGGCCGCGCCGAGATCATCCCGCCCGCCACGGACTGGGAATTACTGAAGCAGATCGTCCGCTATTCGCAACCCGACGCCGCCGGCCGCCAGGAGGCGATCGCGAGCGTGCGCCAGCTCGGCCTGGGCCGTTTCCTGCAGCCCGCCGTGGCCAAGGTGCTGGGCCATTATCCCAGCCGCGAGTTCAGCCAGACGGCGTGGGAACTGATGAATGACGCAGTGGCAAAGCGAAATAATGAGGAGTCGCTGGCCAGCCGGTGAACGTCCTTCCGGCAGCTTGCCGGCAGCGTCCGCCGGCAAGATGCCGGCAGCACTCTGCTGGACGAACCCCGGCCAATCATGAAATAGTCGTTCAAGTTCGATGAAAAAAGTCGCCCTGGTGTTCGTGCTGGCCGTGTTCCTGCCCAGCCTCGTGCTGGCCTGGCTCGCGGTCCGTTCGTTGCGCGACCAGCAATTCGTGCTCGAACGCCAGCAGTCACTGCTCTACCAGAGCCTCGCGGATTCGGTCGCGAAAGAAGCGGCCAGCCTGCTCGCCGAACATCAGCGCGAGTTTGCGCGACAGGTTGAAGCCATGCTCGGCGAGAACAAGGCCACCGAGGTCGCTGATTCCTTCGACAGACGGCTGCGCCGGGATTGGCGGCTCGCCGACGTCGGCTTCGCCGTTTCGCTCGACGGACAGGTTTATTCTCCGAATGTTTTCGACGGGACCGAAGCGTGGCGCTTTCGCCTGGAGAACGAAAAATTCCTCTGCAGCCGCGAGAGCGTCCAGGTTTATTGGAACAGTCCTAAAGGCCCCATCAACCTTTCGTTGGCTGACGACCCAAAAGCGCAAAACGACGCAGCCAGCGGGGCTCAATTGCCTGCGGCGAACAACCCGACCCTTTCCGGCGGCGCCGGCAAATTGTCGAAGGACCAGAAGCTTCTGCGCAATGTCGAGCCTCAGCAGGTGCAGCAAGCGATGGACAACCAGGCTTATTCCAAAGTCGCTCCCTCCGAGGCGGAATTCCGCCAGCTCATCGGCGACTCGACTGAAGGCACCGTCGCCCGCTTTCTCCAAAACAAGTTGAACCTGATGTTCTGGTATCGCTCGCCCCGCGATCCGCAACTGGTCTTCGGTGCGCTTATCAACCTGCCGCACCTGGCGGAAGCGTTGCAAAGAGTGGTCAAAATCGATACCGCATTGTTGTCTGACGAAATCTGCGTGGCGTTACTCGACGATCACGCCCGTCCGCGAGCGCAAACGACCCTGTTTGAGACGGATTGGAAACACCCGTTCGTCGCCACAGAAATCGGCGAAGCCCTGCCGCATTGGGAGGTCGCGGTCTATCTGCTCAATCCGGCGAGACTCTCCCAGTCGGCCCGAACCTTGAAGCTCACGCTCGGCCTGTTGATCGCCGTGCTGGTCCTGGCCATCGGCGTCGGCGGCTGGCTCATCGTCGCGGATTTGAACCGCCAATTGACCCTCGCCCGGCAAAAGACCGACTTTGTCAGCAACGTCTCGCACGAGCTCAAGACGCCGCTTACGTCGATCCGCATGTTCTCCGAGCTGCTCGCCGACGGTCGCGTGCTCGAGAAAGAAAAACAGCGCTCGTATCTGAATATCATCACGGCCGAAACCGCCCGCCTCACGCGCCTGATCAACAACGTGCTCGACTTCTCGCGCCTTGAACGGGGCGAAAAGAAATACAATTTCGCAAAGTGCGACCTGGCCGGTGTCGTGCAGGAAACGGTCGAGACGTATCGTCCGCACCTCGAAGCGAACGGATTCAAGCTCGAATGCGCTCCGCCCGAATCCCCGTTGTCCGTGAATGGCGACCGCGACGCGCTGGCGCAAATCGTGGTGAACCTGTTGTCCAACGCCGAGAAATATTCCAACGACCGGAAGGAAGTGCGCGTGGAAACGCGCCGGCAGTCGCAGCCTTTGCCGCACGTGGAAGTGCGCGTGCTCGACCGCGGGTTTGGCGTGCCGCAAGGCTGCGAAGAGAAAATCTTCGAGCAGTTTTACCGGGCCCACGATTCGCTGAGCAGCGGCATTCAGGGGTCCGGGCTGGGCCTGACTCTGGCGCGGCAAATCGCGCGCGCGCATGGCGGCGACGTTGTCTGCCAACCGCGCGAAGGCGGCGGAAGCTGTTTTACGCTGCGTCTGCCGGCGGCTCCGATTTCAACCACGAATTGACACGAATGAAAACAAAAATTCTCATTGTCGAAGACGATCCTCACATCCTGCTGGGTCTGGAGGAAGTGATGAAGAGCGACGGCTTTGAGGTCGTTGTCTGCAATCGCGGCGACCAGGCCGTCGATGCCGTCACGAAACATCGGCCCTCCCTCATCGTGCTGGACGTGATGCTGCCCGGCAAAAGCGGCTACGACATCTGCAGGGAACTCCGCGCGAAGAAAGTCGCCACAGCCATTCTCATGCTCACGGCCAAAGGCCAGGAGATCGACAAGGTGGTGGGCCTTGATCTCGGCGCGGATGATTACGTCACCAAACCGTTCGGCGTGCGCGAACTGCTGGCGCGCATCCACGCCCTACTCCGCCGCGCCGTGCCGAGCCCTGCCAGCGGAGCGGTCAGCGATGCGCCTTTTCAGATCGGTTGCGCGATCATCGACCCGAAAACCTTTCAACTCAAGCGGGGCAAGCACGTCGAGGAACTGACTGCGAAGGAATTGAAGCTGCTGCAATTGTTTTACGCCCACCCGGGCGAGGTGCTGTCCCGCGACCGTTTGCTCAACCAAGTCTGGGGCTACAACTACTACGGCACCACGCGCACGCTGGATCAGGTGATCGTGCAGTTGCGGAAAAAACTCGGCGACAACGGCGGCGAACCGAAACATCTGCTGACCGTTCACGGTGTCGGATACAAGCTGGCGCTCTGAGGGACACTGTTCCACACAGTTTCCGAGCAATTCCGCCCTATGAGGCGTTCCTCTCGCTGGCTTCAGCAAGTGCTGGCTGAGCACTTGCGTGAACCGTACCAAGATGGTTGAGATACTGCCCGCCGGACGAGAGCCGGAGAACGTGCGGAGGCTCGGCAGTCTGAATGCCGAGCAGTCTGTTGAACGGGAGTTCCGTCACGCTTGGTTGCATGGTCCTCGAGTTTTTAGATTCGGCTTACGATGGTTCTCCGGTTGTCGTTAGAGGTCCACTGCGAGTTGAAGGCAAATTGTAGAGCAGTCCGCGCGGCCTCGGTGGCATACCCTCGGCGCCAGAGTCTTGCCCCACTACACGTTCGACAGTTGCCCACCGCTCGATATCCTCGTCTGCCCGGGCGGATGGGGCACCCCGAAGGAGTTGAAGAACCCAGTCATGCTCGAATGGTTGCGCGCGCGCCCCAGGCGTGGAAACCCTGGCGGCAGTTTGCACTGGCTCGATGCTGCTCGGGTTCGGAAGTTTGAAAACAGCGTTCGATGTGTTATCGTTCCGTCGAATCTTCAACTCGACAGCGTTGTGCAACGCGCTTATTCAATTAGCCCCTTAGCAAGTCTGCTCGGCCTTTGTTGGTTTGGCGTGCTGACCGTCGCGACCGCACTCGCAGGCAGCGGACCTGGCGGCCACAGTGGCAGCGGCGGACGTGGAGCGCACTGCGCCGGGGGCGGTTCCCGAGGAATTGGCAGCAGTCGAGGTCATGCGGGGACAGCAATTGCGTCCGCCGCACGATTCGGTGGCAATGCGCCAATTCAGAGGTCAGGAATCCAAGTTTGTCCGGTCCCTCCAACCGGGTGTCCGCCTAGCCCAGGAGTGAATGATTGCCGGCGTTACTGCCCCGGACACGGCGGTTATTTCTTCGGCCATTACACCTACTTCGACGACGCCTGGTTAGGCCAGTATTACTATCGCGACACGTACGCCGCCGCCTATCAGCCGGAAATCGCGCCCGATTCTTACTACGAGCAGTTGGGCCAACAATGGGGTGCGGATGTGAAGAACGGAAGTGTTCCGAAGGAGCGATTGATCGCTCTTACCGAGGTACAGATGCTCAATCTCCCTCAGCATTCCCTAACCGCGTTTCGCCGTGGTTTTCTTGCGGGCTATGGAACGGGCGGTGAGACGGTTTTGGCCCAAATCATCAAACAGGCACAGGAAAATAATGCGCGCGAACCCATGAAGAATCCGCCGGCCGAGGGTCGGAAGTCCGGTGCCGCGAATTGACGAGCCGTTGACCCGAGCGGCCAGGTGTCGCCGCGGGATCAATCGCCGGAAGCGGAACCCTGTTGCCCGGCTGATTCGACATGCGAACGTTTCTTCCGATGCCGAATCACAATGCTTCGCGCCAGCCAAAATGACACGAAAGCGACCGGTCCGCTGACGATTACCGACCCCAACAGCAACGGACGGCCGACCGAAAAAAAAGTCGTCCAACTCCGCCACTCCCGCGCCCGAAAATGCAAATCGCGCAGACGCTCCGGCCATTGGTGCGGGTCGCTCAAGAGCCAATAGCCAATGTTGTATTCCCACCGAAACAGCACCGGCATGAACGGCAGTGCGACGTCGTGCAGCGTCGCTGCGATGGCGGCGGCGACAATATTGCTGCGCGTCAGCCACGCGAAGAAGATGGAGAGAAGCGTCTTCAGCCCGACCAGCGGAGTGAACCCGAAGAAAATCCCGATGGCCACGCCACTCGCGATGGCGTTCGGCGTGTCGCGGATCGCCAGCAGTTTGAGCGAATGTTCTTTAAACCACTTGCGCAGGTTCATCGGCTCACGTAACCCTGTTCAATCCTACCAGACTGTCCACGCCCGATCAACCAGGTCTCGTATGCATTCAGGGTTCGTTCAAAATATCTTCCGATTTTAGCGGGAGCGCCGCCCCACCAAATAGAACTCCCCGCGCTGACGCAACAAGTTGGAGATTCTTCTCACTGACGATTCCCCGATCAAACACCCACACCCGCCGGGCCTGGCCGTACTTCTTCTCGGTTCCTAATTGTCGCTTGCTTGACATCTGGCGCAATTTCTCGCCTGCTTTCGCCATGCTTCAAAAACCCTGTCCAACGTGTTGTCCCCGCGCCTTGCGGTTGGCGCTGGTAAGTTTTCTCGCTATCGCGTCTTCGGAAGGCGCCTTTGCCACGGAGGAGCGGCGCCCGATGGAGTTCGACGATCTCATGCGCGCCCAACGACTCAGCGATCCGCAGATCTCTCCGGACGGCAGATCTGTCGCCTACGTCATTACCAGGGCGGACAAGGCGGAGAACAAGACGGACAGTGATATCTGGTTGGTGCCCCTGACCGGCGGCGGAGCGCGCCAACTGACCGCCAGTCCGAAGCACGATCGACACCCGCGCTGGTCGCCTGACAGCAAGTGGATTGTGTTCGAATCCAATCGCGGCGCGGCCTTCCAGATTTATGTGATTGCGGCGGACGGTGGGGAAGCGCGGCCGCTCACCACGATCTCCACCGAGGCGACCCAACCGGTCTGGTCGCCCGACGGCCGGAACATCGCGTTTGTTTCGGCGGTCTTTCCAGAGTTCTCCGGGAAACCCTTCAAGGAAAGCGACGACCTGAACAAAAAGAGGCTCGAAGAACGCGAGAAGAGCAAGGTCAAGGCGCGCGTCATCACGCGACTGCTCTACCGACATTGGGACAGTTGGGTCGACGACAAGCGCCAGCACATCTTCGTCGTGGCCGTTAAGGACGGCGCTGCCGAGGGCGATCCGCGCGACCTCACACCCGGTGATCGCGATGCCATCCCGACCTCCAGCACGTTTTCAGCGGGTGACGATTTCGCATTTTCGCCCGACGGACGGAAGCTCGCTTACACCGGCACACCGGTTCCAGCTCGCGAAGAGGCCTGGCTAACGAACCACGACCTATACGAAGTGGACGTTGACACCGGTGAGCGCCGCCAGATCACGACGAATTCCGCGGCGGACGCTTTCCCGCGCTACTCACCGGACGGAAAGTGGATCGCTTGTCGCGCGCAGTCACGCCCGGGTTTCGAGGCCGACCGCTGGCAAATCGTGCTGTACGACCGCTCGACCTGGAAGTCACGCGACCTGACGCCCGATTTCGATTCGTGGGTGGAAGCGATCTGTTGGGCGCCCGACAGCAGGACGCTTTACTTCGACGCGGAAGAGAAGGGAACCAAGCCGTTGTGGTCGGTAACGATCGCTGGCAACGACGTGCGCAAGGTTGTGGACAAAGCCGTAAACGGAGAAGCGGCTATTTCACCCGATGGCAAGACCCTCGTATTCACCCGGCAGACCCTGTCTCGACCCGTGGAAATCATGCGTGCCAGCGTTGGAGGCGGTGACCTCCAGCCTATCACCGGCGCGAACGACGCGTTATTCGCCGGCATCTCGATGTCGGAGCCGCAGTCAGTCATGTATCCGGCCGCAGACGGTACGCCGATCCAGATGTGGATTGTGAAACCGCCCGGGTTCGATTCGGGGACTGCTTATCCGCTCGTCTTCTGGGTACATGGCGGCCCGCAAGGCGCGTTCCTGGACGCCTGGTCGTATCGGTGGAACGCGCAGCTATGGGCGGCGCAGGGTTACGTGTTGGCGATGCCGAATCCGCGCGGGAGCACCGGCTTTGGCCAGAAATTTGTGGATGAAATCAGCCATGACTGGGGTGGCCGGGTATTTGCCGACCTGATGGCCGGACTGAGCTACATGGAACAACAGCCCTACGTGGATAGGAATCGTATGGCCGCGGCCGGGGCATCATTTGGCGGCTACATCATGAATTGGTTCCAAGGGCACACCGACAAGTTTAGAACACTCATCACCCATTGCGGCGTCTTTGATTTCAGGAATATGTACGGCGCCACAGACGAACTGTGGTTCGACGAATGGGAACACGGCATTCCGTGGGAGGCTCCGGATTTCGACAAGTTTTCGCCGGATCATTTCGCGGGCAACTTCAAGACGCCGAATCTTATCATCCACAATGAACTGGATTTTCGCGTGCCGATCGGCCAGGGCCTGAGCCTGTTCACGACGCTCCAGCGCAAAGGGGTTCCATCCAAGCTCCTTTACTTCCCCGACGAAGGCCATTGGGTGATCAAGCCGCAAAACAGCGAGCTTTGGCACAAGACCATCTTCGAGTGGCTGGCCGAATATCTTCGACGTTAGTAGCGTCGCTTGACCAAGGGACTCCCATGCTCCGACACTCCATTTCTCCTCCTTCTTCTGAACCTTCCTGTGGGATTACTGTCTGAACAGTTGAGCATGCCCGGATCGCACTTCAAAACGTTCAGTGAAGCGGTGCAAGCCAGCGCCCTGATCGTTTCGACTCTTTTCATCGTGGAGTGTGCCGACTTGGTTCTTCAGCACGCGAGGCACACCACACTGGCGGAATTCGGCATCGTGCCGCGAACGGTTCCTGGACTGGTCGGAATCGCGTTCAGCCCGTTGCTTCACGCCAGCCCGGCCCATCTGCTGGCCAACGCGCTGCCGCTATTCGTCCTGCTCATTCTGCTGTTCTGGGACCGGCACTACTATCCAGCCGTGACGCTCGCCTCGATCTGGTTTTTCAGCGGACTGGGCACGTGGCTGATCGGGAGGGGATCGGACGGCGGCCGTTCCATTGTTCATATCGGCGCCAGTTCGATCATCTTCGGACTCGTCACCTATCTTATCATCGCCGGCTTTTTGATGAAGAGCTGGCGATCAGCGATCGTCGCGCTGCTCGTGCTCATCGGTTTCGGCGGGATCTTTTACGCTGTGATGCCGCACGCTGGCCCGATTTCGTGGGAAGGACATTTGTCCGGCGCGCTGGCCGGAATCTGGGCCGCAAAGCGGAACCACGAATAGACTCAGCGTAAGCTGGTGTGGTGTCGCCGAAATAAGCAGCCGGATTTACGATTTGCGATTTGCGAGCCGGCGAGGGCCAGCGTTTGCCAGGTGCCTTAAGGAGAATTGACGCGAGAGCATTCGCAGCAAGCGATTCTCTTCACGCTTCATCACACCGCGGTCGGCAGGCGTCAAATCACCGTAACCGACCGCGTGCAAGACACCGTGGATGAGGTAACGGACGAGCTCGGATTGCCACGTCGTTCGGAACTGGCGTGCCTGCTTCACGGCGTCGTCGATGCAAATGAAGATTTCGCCATGAAGTTTTTTCGGAAAGTGAACGGACCCACCTCCATCCCTCACCGCCATTGAATCAGGTTCCCCGGCGTAATCGAAGGTGATGACGTCAGTCGAACCGGCGTGATCGAGGAATCGTTGGTTGAGGCGAGCCATCTCCGGCGCAGCGACGAGATGGATGGCGAGATCGCAGCGTTCCAGCGAGAGCAAGTCCGTCAGGAGAACCCTCGTAATGCGGCGGAGCAAGGGCGAGTTGAGGGGGCGAGTGCGCTGACGGTTGCGCAGAACCAGTTCAGTCATGGCACTTGCCGCGATGCTCCTCGTAAGCGCTGATGATGCGCTGGACGAGCGGATGACGGACCACGTCGCGGCGGGTGAACTCGATGATCGCCACACCGTTCACATCCGTCAGCGCGTGATGGGCCTCGACCAGCCCGGAATGTTTGTGCGGCGGAAGGTCGATCTGCGTTTCATCACCCGTCACGACGGCTTTCGAGCCGTGGCCAAGGCGGGTGAGGAACATGAACATCTGTTCGGTGGTGGAGTTCTGCGCTTCGTCCAGAATGATGAATGCGTTGTTCAGCGTCCGTCCGCGCATGTAGGCGAGGGGCGCGACCTCGATGGTGCCGCGCTCCATGTGTTTTTGGATTTCCTCTGCCGGGAGCATGTCGTGGAGCGCGTCGTGGAGCGGACGGAGATAGGGCGCGATTTTTTCGTAGAGGTCGCCGGGCAGAAAACCGAGCGCTTCGCCGGCTTCGACGGCCGGGCGGGTCAGAATGACACGCGAAACTTTCTCCTCCTTGAGGGTCTGTGCGGCCATTGCCATCGCCAGGTAAGTCTTGCCGGTGCCTGCCGGGCCGACGCCGAAAGTGACATCATGCTGGCGGATCGCTTCGAGGTACTTCTTCTGGCCGACGGTCTTTGGAGTGACGGCGGCCTTTTTGACCGAGGTCTGGATGCGGTCGTCGAAAAGGCTCTTGAGCGCGGAGGCGCCTTCGTGTTTGACGACGTTCAAGGCGTAGGCGAATTCGCGATTCCGAACGGGCGAGCCGGACTTGAGCGAGCCTTCGAGGAGTTGGAACATCTGCCGGGCGCGTTCGACGGCTTCGGCCGGGCCTTCGAGTTTGATCCAGCCTTCGCGGGAAGTGGCTTTGACACTGAGCTGCTCTTCCAGCGCCTGAAGATTGCGTGGGTCGCTGTTGAAAAGCTGCTGGGCCTGGCGTGCGTTTTCAAAGTGGAGAGTCTCGGAAGCCATCTCAAATTGCGGATCAGGGATTGCAGCGTGCGGCATCGGCGCCGAGCGCTTGGCGGAGTTGGGCCGCCAGTTCGCCCAGCGCCTGCGGCACGACCGTCGTGTTGGCGAGCACGGGCATGAAATTCGTGTCGCCATTCCAGCGCGGCACGACATGAATGTGCAGATGGCCGAGGATGCCCGCGCCAGCGACTTTGCCAAGGTTGACGCCGAGATTGAAGCCGTCCGGCTTCATCACTTTGGTGAGCGCGTTCTGGCAGCGGCGCGTGAGCAACATCAAGTCGAGGATTTCCTGGTCAGTCAGCCCGTTAAAGTCGGGAACGGGCTTGTAAGGCACGGTCATCAAGTGGCCGCCGGTGTAGGGATAAGCGTTCATCAATGCGAAACAGGTCCGCTCGCGCGCGAGCACGAGGTTCGCCACGTCGTCGCTCGATTGCGCGATTTGCGTGAACAGGGAGACCTCGCTCGGCGCGGGCCTGGGCCGCAGAATGTAGTCCAGGCGCCAGGGAGCATGAAGCGGTTCCATGAGCAGACGCTAGCAAGTTGGTTTTGGGGATGTCACAGCCGCGGGAAATCCCGGCCGGGGCGCGGCGCGCGCAGAGAGAG
>Ga0066710_100003145_pt1 | contig 13872 bp, 12 predicted proteins | sample GraSoiAngelo_159_FD_79666 | JGI IMG/M metagenome (GOLD analysis project Ga0066710, IMG submission 79666) | Grasslands soil microbial communities from the Angelo Coastal Reserve, California, USA - 14_1009_16_40cm | ecosystem: Environmental > Terrestrial > Soil > Grasslands | place: USA...
CATACAGACTGGTCTTGGATTCTCTAAGATACATGTCAAAAACAAGCCCATTCACGATCAGCGAGATTGTAATGTGTGGGGAGAGCGGGACTCCTGCTGTAGGATAGAGAAAGAGGAGCCCGATTATTGTTCCGAGAAGAGTTGAACTCCACCTCTTGCCCGTGAGGGAGACGAGTATTGCGAAGAAGACTGGGAGCAAGAAGAAAAGGTCGAGAGACTTTGTTAATGGCTGCAGTGCAATACCGGAGACGTATCCATATGCGGCGTAGATGGCTGTGAGGACAGCTACTAGCGCCACATACCGGGATGTTGTTGAAGCATGCCTATACTGCGACTCCAATCACCAGCACCCCAAACTACTCCTTAGATGCCGCGGACCACTCCAAACCTAACATTCTGTAATTACGGATACTCGAACACTTAGGGATTGCTCTGGACTGATTTGGCATGAAACGCCTGGAGGAAATCCGGCATTTTCCCCGCTCCGCTAGGGCGAATCATAATACGGCGGTGGTAGAGGCGAATTGAGCTATTTCTTCTTGGCGGCTACGGACTCCACTTTCCCGTAAACTCTCACGGTTCCGACTCTCAGAGAGGGAGTCGCGAGCTCCAGAGTGAAATCGAAGTTGAGAGAGAGGCCTTTCTCGGACATCTTATCCAGTATGACCGCGAGCGATGAAGGTGAGGATTCAGATTTGAGAGGCATACAAATCGAATTTGCCTGAACACTCCTCCCGAGTATAAAGCTCTATAGAAGTGCTCAAGGAAATCGGCCATATGACAGCGACCCGTTACTAGACAAGAGAGGGGCAAGAAGTCTTGAGAAGGCTAGAATCGCGAAGCCCTATCTAGGAGAGGAGGTTGTCACATGCCTCCGTGGCTCTCCATGGGGCGATTCCATAACGCTAAATAAGCAGTGAGGTAACATTTTGCCATCTCTGGTGCGATGGGGATGGGTGGTCATCTTTACTGGCTTGAAGCCGTTCCTGAGACCCTCCTCGGCGGTTGAAGAGACCAGACAAACCTTAGCTTCTGAAGCCGCGCATCCGGCGCTTCTCCGCAAGGGAAGATCCAGAGCGCGTGCGCGGCCGATCATCGTAAAATTTGGCGGATCGAGCCTCGCGAACGCTCGTCTGATCAACCAGGCCGCCGAAAAGGTCGCCCGGGAATATTCGAGTGGAGCCAGAGTCGCCGTTGTCGTCAGCGCGGTGGGAAGAACGACAGATGCCCTTATAGATCTTACCAATGGAGGATCGGGAATTGTAGAAACGGACCGAGACGACATCATCGCCATGGGCGAGAGGACAAGCGCCCGGATCTTCGCGGCGTCGCTGAAAGCAAGAGGAATCCAATCACGCTACTTCGACCCGTCCGACAAAGACTGGCCGATCATTACCGATGAACGCTTCTCCAACGCCAATCCGTTGAAAGATCAATGCATAATGCGAATACGACGACACGTGGCACCCCTCCTCGCGGAAGGTGTGGTCCCCGTCATCGGTGGTTTCATCGGCAGAACACGAGACGGTAGAATCAGCACTCTTGGTAGAGGAGGAAGCGACACTACAGCCCTCCTACTAGCGAAGGCCCTGGAGGCAGATGAGGTGGTCCTCGTCACCAATGCTCAGGGGATTATGACTGGCGACCCGAAACTTGTGAAAAAAGCGAGGCTTCTCAGAAGGATCGAAATGAAATCCCTAATCGGCATGGCAGACTCCGGGACCAAATTCATCCATCGTAAAGCGCTACGCTACAAAGACCCGGACATCAACATCCGAGTAGCGTCCTTCCACTCGGAAAATCTCCATTCGGCCGGAACGATAATAACCGGAGATCCGCTTCCCCCCTTGGACGTTAAGGTCCACAACCCGGACCCGGTCGCCTCGCTAACGCTCGTGGGACGAGGCCTTCCCAAGAACGCCGACTTGACCCGACAGGCGATTCAGATCGTTCGACACAACTTGCTCGCAGTGTCCGAAGACACTGACTCCGCGATACTCTATGTTTCTGAAGGGCTCTCAACTGAGAAACAGATTGCGCAGCTCCATGCGGCGATTGTTGCAAACCCCTCTGGGGTAGCTTTGGGCATAAGACGGGGTATGGCTCTTATCACCGTGAAGGGAGTTGGGTTGGAGGACACACCTGGTGTTGTGGCGAGAATCAGCGACGCGTTACGGTCCAACAATATCAACATATTTGGCATTCTCACAATTACAAGCTCTGTGCTGGTCTTACTCAACTGGAAGGTTAGAAAACAGGCGGCCAGATTGATTCACAGCGGCTTGGAGCAGAAATAGAATGGTAAAGAAGAGAGCAGTAGTACTCGGAGCAACTGGCATGATGGGGCAAAAATACGTGCAGCTCCTATCGGATCACCCCTGGTTTGAGCTGTCCGCAGTCGCTGCCAGTGATAGAAATGTTGGGAAATCCTACGCAGAAATTACACATTCGAAGGGCGACAAAGAGCTCCCCGAGACCATCCGCAACCTCGCGGTCGTAGAAGCAGCTCCTCGTGCCCTGGATGACCCCGACGTTGTTTTTTCCGCACTCCCTACTGAAGTCGCAGGATCAGTCGAGGAAGACTTCGCAAGAGCAGGATTCCCCGTCTTCTCAAATGCGTCGTCCCACAGAATGGACCCATACGTTCCATTACTCAATCCCGAAGTCAACGCGGACCATGCAAAACTGCTGGACGAGCAGAAGAAGCAAGCGAAATGGGACGGATTCATAGCAACCAATCCGAACTGCACAACGAGTATCCTCACGCTTTCACTGAAGCCCTTCTATGACAAGTTCGGTTTAGACACCGTAGTGGTCTCGTCAATGCAGGCTATTTCGGGAGCCGGGTATCCGGGAGTTGCTTCGATGGACATTCTCGAAAACGTGATCCCTTTCATCAGAAACGAAGAAGAAAAGGTCGAGAAGGAAACAAACAAGATACTAGGAACCCCCACAAGCCCAGCAACGATCACCGTCTCAGCAAGCTGCCATCGCGTACCGACCATACATGGCCACATAGAAGCGGTCTTCGCAAAGACACGAAGGACAATTACCCCAGAAGAAGCCGCGGAGACAATGTCCGAATTCAAGTCAACCCCACAGAAACTCAAACTTCCGACAGCACCCGCACATCCCATAGTCGTACGGAGAGAAGAGGATCGTCCCCAGACCAGGCTAGACGTCGACGAAGGCCACGGTATGACGGTCAGTGTCGGAAGGATCCGGAAGGACCCGGCGTTCAAAGGTGTCAAATACGTCGCTCTGGGACACAACCTCGTTAGGGGAGGGGCAGGCTGCTCGATCCTTAACGCCGAACTCCTCCTCGCCCAGAAATACATCCAGTGAGAACCAATGGAATCGGGTAAGACGCGAAGGTTGCGGCGGATCTTCCGAAACGATGGAAGAACAGTCATCATACCAATGGACCACGGCGTTTCGATTGGACCTATTCACGGACTAGAAGACATGGCTCGAATAGTAGATGATGTCTCACAAGGAGAAGCCGACGCCGTCCTTGTCCATGCCGGAATCGCCAAGACGGTCGACACGAAACGGCTCGGGCTCATTCTACACCTCTCTGGAGCAACCCGACTTAGCAGCGATCCCAACTGGAAAACCCAAGTATCGACCATCAAAGAGGCACTCCGACTCGGTGCTGATGCCGTATCCGTACACATCAACGTCGGATCTCTACGCGAACAGGACATGCTGGATCGATTCTCCCATATCGTAGAAGAATGCGACGATCTCGGCGTCCCTACGCTTGCGATGATGTATCCTCGAGGCCCGGGAGTAAAGAATGAACATTCGTTTGATGTGGTTAGCCACGCCGCCCGGCTCGGCTATGAGCTCGGCGCGGACATCGTCAAGACAAACTATACCGGCGACATAGACAGCTTTCGAAACGTAATCGAGACGGTCAAGGTTCCCGTTGTAATCGCTGGCGGGCCGAGAGCCTCAAACGACAAGGAGGCGCTACAAATGATCTCCGACTCTATCAAGGCTGGCGCAGCTGGGGTCTCTATTGGCCGAAACGTCTTCCAGCACGATGACCCGACAAGAATGACGATGGCCCTTGTCGACATAGTTCACAACGGCGCGACCGCCTCTCAAGCACTCTCGATTCTGGGTGAGAAGACTGAAAGAGTTCTGGCTACAACCTAGCCCTGATACAACACCCGAGGCATTGCACCAACTCGTAAGAGACCTTCGCCCAGACGCTATTATGGTCGAAGCCCGATTACAAGGACTGAAAACCAGGACCGCGTCGCGTCGGCAAGATGCAGACATTGTCATCGTCTCTGATAAAGAACAATTGATCAACGCAAGAAAGACGAACGGCACCGTAGCCTTTGAGATTACAGTACAAAGCAGGAGAGACCATGAAAAAGTGGTCGAGGCCTTAGGCTTTCGCCCAGACTATGTCATAGTCCAGTGTCCAGACTGGAAAGTAATACCCCTAGAGAACTTAATCGTAGAGTCGAAGGGACGAACCAAGCTTCTCGCCATGACCAAGTCTTTCGAAGAAAGTCGGGTAGCCTTGAACTGTCTCGAACTAGGGGCCGATGGAATCGTTCTCACGTCTGCAAACAGCGACGAGATCCTCAAGACCCGGGACCTAGTGGCCGGAGAATTCGGCAACGTTCCACTCGAGAGGGCGAGAATCACAACGGTCCGACCTATTGGAACGGGCTCGCGAGTCTGCGTGGACACAGTGGAGATAATCGGCCCTGGCGAAGGACTCTTGACAGGATGCTCTTCCAGCGGTCTGTTTCTGATAGAGGGAGAAGTAAACTCAAACCCTCACGTGAATCCTCGACCATTCCGCGTGAACGCGGGCCCGGTATCACTCTATGCATTGACTGGCGAAGCCAAGACCTGCTACCTCTCAGAACTATCTGCTGGAGAGACCGTCTTACTCGTAGACGCGTCTGGCAAGAGCCGGACGGTAGACGTAGCTCGGGTCAAGATAGAGCGACGCCCAATGCTCCTCATCGAAGCCTCCAGTGGAGCCCGCACCATCAAAACGATCGTACAGAACGCGGAGACAGTCCGGCTAGTGACTCCGGACGGGTCGAAGCAAGTCTCCCAGCTCAAGCCCGGAGACGATGTTCTAGTTAGGCTAGAGTTGGGAGGGCGTCACTTTGGAACCCGAGTAGCGGATGAGATGATAGTCGAACGGTGAATGCAAAGATCTGCGTCTCTATCTCTTCAAACGACACTTCGGAACTACTTGGACGCGCGCAGAGGGCTGAGAGATTGTCCGCCGACCTCATCGAGGTCCGGCTTGACAGGCTTCGAAGCGACCGTGGACTTTCCAAGGTAGCTAGGTCCGTAGCGAAGCCCCTGATAGCGACGAAGAGATCCCTCTCAGAAAAGGGATCGTTCGATGGATCCGAGGCTGACCGGCTGAAAGACCTGGTAAGCGCCGTGGAGGATGGTTTTAGCTACGTTGACCTAGAGCTCCGCACCTCAAGCCTAGGCGGCACGATCGATATGCTCCGAAAGATGGGAGCGAGGATCATTCTCTCCCATCATGATTTTTTCCAGACGCCCAGTTTATCGCGTCTCGAATCGACAAAAACTGAGTTGGAGAAGTATCGGCCCGACCTTTGTAAGATAGTCACGACGGCTAAATCCTCCGAGGATAACCTGACCGTTCTAAACCTACTCAACAAGAACCGGCAAACAACCACCCCACTAGTCAGTTTCGCTATGGGCGATGCTGGCGTCTGGTCAAGAGTGATGGCCCCGTACTACGGATCAGCGTTCACCTATGCTTCGCTTGGACGAGGACTAGAGACTGCCCCTGGACAGCCAGCAGTTTCTGACCTCCGACACATCTACCAGACGTTGGGCCTGAAGTAAGAATCGTCCATGATTGATGGCGAGACAAAGATCCACTGCCTCTACGGCTACCCAGTGGGACACAGCATGAGCCCTATCATTTTCAACAAAACCTTTGAGAAGATGAACATCAACGGAGTCTACCTTCCCTTCCCAGTTAAACCCGAACACTTGAAAGACGCCGTGGAGGCGGCTAGAGCTCTCGGCTTCCAAGGCTTCAACGTCACGATGCCCCACAAGACTCGAATCGTGGAACTTCTCGAAGATCTGGACAACACCGCACGAGAAGTTGGTTCTGTCAATACGGTTTCGAAAGGCCCTCGAGGACTCCTCGGCCACAACACAGACGGGGAAGGAGCATCCCGCGCAATCAGGGCTCATGGCTTCGACACAAAGGGTCGAAGAATACTGGTGTTGGGAGCAGGAGGAGCTGCACGCAGTATAGTCCGAACGCTCGCACGCGAAGCGGATATTATTGTGCTGAGTAGAGACCCCAAACAAGCCGGGAAGGTTGCGGACCTGGCGCGGGGAAAGGGAAGAGTCTCCAGTGGAGAGCTTTCGAAATCCTCATTCGAAGAATCTGTGAAGACGGTTGATCTGCTAGTGGATGCGACACCCGTCCAGGCTGTTAGTCTCATCAGAAGCCTCAACTCGAACACCTCAGCGCTTCCTCCTGGTCTCTCAGTCTTCGACCTTGCCTATGACCAGCCTCTCGAGGAGCTCCCCATTGGAATCAAGAGGATCAGCGCACTGGAGATGTTGGCCCAACAGGCCGCACTGTCCTACGAGATATGGATCAATAAGTCAGCTCCTCTTGAACTCATGCGGTCAATTCTGGTAGAATATGTCGGTGGGGACTGGAAATGAAGAGGATAGGCCAAGCACGATCGCACGGAGCCATCAGTATCCTCAACGCGTTCTCTACCGGTAAAGGCGGCGCGCTCGGCATCGACTTGTGGACCACTGCCAAGGTCACTCTTCACAGTGGACCTGGCGGGATCTCCGGCTTTATCACCTCTCATCCCAGCGAGTCGACAAAGCTCGTGGTGACTACTGTCGAGAAGATCCTTGAGCGCTACGGACATGGAGGCAAGATGAGTGGAGAGGTTATCACATCATCAAACATTCCTCCAGCCGTGGGATTGAAGAGCAGTAGCGCCGCTGTCAACGCTACAGCTCTTGCAACAGCGTCGGCTCTTGGCATAGATCCAGACGATGACCTCCTCCTAAATATTGGAATAGATGCTGCTATAGAAGCAGGCGTCACCATCACTGGCGCATTCGACGATTCCTTTGCATCTTACTATGGTGGGGCTGTGCTTACGGACAATAAGTTGAGACGAGTAGAGAAAGAGATCAAGATCCCACCCAGGCTGAGAGTAATGATCTTCGTCCCTCCGAGAAGGACATACACTGGGAGCGTAGACGGCTCAAAGTTTTCAGCCGTCAGCCGCATGGCAGAACTTGCTTACCGAGAGGCATGCAACATGAATGTCTGGGATGCTCTGACACTCAATGGTCTCGCATGCGCATCAGTATTAGGCGAGGACCCCAAACCGGCACTCGCAGCCCTCGAGGCAGGCGCTCTGGGAGCAGGTCTCTCCGGCAAGGGGCCCGCAATCTCGGCGATCATCGAAGAAGACGGAGCTGACAATGTCAGGAAAGCTTGGGATAATTATCGGGGCAGAGTGCTTCTCTGTTCTCCCAACGAAAAGAAGGCGATGATCGAAGAATGAGAGTCAGAATAAACGGACCTCAACAACTACATGGAGGAGTCAAAGCTCCAAGGTCGAAGGCGTACACTCACAGAGCCCTCGTCGCATCTATGTTGACGAAAGGGACGACCACGATTAGAGGCGCACTCGTAAGCGATGACACCGTCAACACTCTGGACGCGATTCAAGAGCTAGGAACAAGAGTCCGCGAGAGTAAGAACGGGATGGAGCTGCAAGGAGTAGGCGCGCCCTCCACACCCGGCATACACCTCGATTGCGCAGAATCAGGCGCGACACTGCGATTCCTAACGGCGATAGCCGCCGCTGGAACGGAGAAAGTGAGTTTCATAACTAAAACCGGGCTCGCCAACAGACCAATCCAACCACTCCTACAAGCGCTAGAAACACTCGGCGCGTCAACCAACATTCAACAGTCAAACCATCTCCTTCGGGTTACCGTTCAGGGGCCACTAAACGGAGGGGCCACAACCATCACCGGAGAAATCAGCTCCCAGTTCGTTTCAGGCCTCCTGTTGGCCTCACCATTCGCCCGAAATAATGTTACTATAGACATCGAAGGCAGCCTCGAGTCCCGGCCCTACATCGACTTGACTCTCGCTATCCTAAGAAAACATGGAATATGCGTCGAAGAGGAAGAAGGGAGGTTCCACGTTCCCGCACCCCAGGAATACAAGCCGACAGCGCACCAAGTACCCGGCGACTTCTCCTCTGCCACATACCTCATCGCGGCCTCAGCAACCGCGGGAGAATCAGTTACTCTAACAGGCATAGAGGGAGATTACCGTCTGGACCCGGACTCTATCATACTAGAGCTTCTTCCACGTATTGGTGTCAAAATCGAAAAAACCGGCGAGCAGTTGACCGTGTTCAAGAGCCATCTGCGCGGCTTCGAGTTTGAAGCGAAGGATCACCCGGACCTAGTGCCTGCCTTAGAGGTCCTCGCGGCGCAAGCCGAGGGCAAGACAACAATCACCGGGGTGAAGAGACTACAATACAAGGAGACAGACAGATTGACCACTGTGCCGATGGAACTTGCAAAGATGGGAGCTCGGATAACGGTGGAAGAAGATCTCATCGCGATCCAGGGCATCGAACATCTTGCTGGGGAAAAATTGTCGTCGCACCATGACCACAGAATTGCCATGGCCTGTGTAGCCGCAGCTCTTGCCGCTAGTGGAGAGTCCGTTGTTGAAGATGCGGGAGTCGTCTCGAAATCATACCCCACCTTCTTCAGCGACATAGAAACCCTCGGAGCAAAATTCCATGTGGAGTAATTCCATAGGCAAAGCGTTCGTCGTCACCTGTTTCGGCGAGAGCCACGGACCCGTAGTAGGAGTCACCATAGACGGATGCCCGGCAGGACTACCGTTGACCATGGGAGAGGTTCAGCAAGCGTTGGATCTAAGAATTCCAGAGGAGAGAGACACGGTTTCCGCCCGGCGCGAACCCGACATCGCAGAAATATTCTCAGGAGTATTCCAGGACCACACGACCGGAGCACCAATAACGATCCACATCAGAAACAGAGACGTCAAGTCAGCAGACTACGAACCGCTCAAGGATGTGGTAAGGCCCGGGCATGCAGACTATCCTGCCAAAGTCAAGTACGGCGGATACAGCGACTATCGGGGAGGAGGCCGACTCTCGGGCCGGATGACTGCCGCCTTTGTCGCGGCAGGAGCCGTCGCCCAGAGACTCTTGCAGACCCACGGGGTCTACGTTCTAGCTTACACGGTAGCAATTGACGGTGTCAGACTGGAATCCTCGCCACAGGCTGATATTGTCAGAAAGGAAACCTACGAGAACTCTATGCGATGTCCGGATGAGCCGACCGCTTCCAAGATGCGCGAGAGGGTGCTGGCTGCCAGATCGGAAGGAGACAGCGTCGGCGGCATCGTAGAATGCACAGTCCTCAACCTGCCTGTTGGTGTCGGTGAACCCCTCTTTGATGCGATTGATGCAGAACTAGCCAAGATAGTCTTCGGAATACCAGCTGTGAAGGGAGTAGAGTTCGGAGCAGGCTTCAAGGCATCAGAACTCAAAGGTTCAGAGAACAACGACCAGTATGCAATCGTAGATGACAAGATTACCACCATTACCAACAACTCGGGAGGAGTCCTGGGGGGAATGTCGAACGGAATGCCGCTGATGCTCAGAGTCGCCTTCAAACCACCCTCATCGATCGCCAAGCAACAGCGCACTGTGAACATGTCCAGAATGGAGGAGACGTCCCTCGAGGTCAAAGGCCGACATGACCCGTGCGTGGTCCCAAAAGCGGTCCCAGTCGTCCAGTCAATGGTCGCCATCGGCGTCGCGGACCTCATGATACGTGGCGGGATGATACCCCGCGTCCTGAAAAGCTGAGAAGAAGCGTATCTACCTCGCGTTCAAAACACCGATCCTCCGACCCGTCAGGTCAATCGTGACCAGCATAGTTGAAAGGATGGGGTTCATTTAGCTCGTCTCAAAAAGCAATCGACGATTCCCAGTTGGACGAGATACAGAGACTAAGGGCGAGAATAGATGAGATAGACGAAGAAATCACACTCCTCATAAAGAGGAGGTACGAGAATGCGAGACTCTTAGGCCGGATAAAACGTAGTCGAGGAATCTCTCTACGAGACCTGCAACGCGAAAAGATCATCTTGCGGAAAATAGAACGTCTTTCTGAACGCCTCGGCCTCGACTCGCGAATGCTTGACCAAGTCTTTCGCCAGATCTTCCGACTAAGCGTCAGAGCCCAAGGAGATTCTCAGAGAGACGAAAACTCGAAACTCAACGGGCTCAAACTCCTCGTAGTCGGAGGATCTGGCAGGATGGGACGCTTCATCGCCGGGTTCGCTTCGCTCCAAGGTGCCCACGTAAGGATTGCAGGCCGCTCCCTCAACAAGACGAGGAAGATCGCCAGGGAAATAGAGGCTGAACCGGGAACGATTCTGGACGCAGCCGATTCGGACATCGTCGTAATCGCGGTTCCAATCAAGGAGACCGAGCGGGTCGCTGTCGAGACAGCCTCGCTCATGAAGGAGGGAAGCCTACTCGCTGATGTATCCTCAGTTAAGACGGGAGTATCTGACATGATTGCGTCGAGAACTTCTGCCGGGATCGAGTATGTCAGCACCCATCCGCTCTTCGGACCGGACATCGATTCGCTCTACGACGAGAACATCGCGATCATTCCCTACAGACCCGGTCCTCGGTGGGAGAAGCTAAGCCAGGCTTTCAGAGTCTCAGGCGCAAGGATCTACAACATGACAGCTGAGCGGCACGACAAGAGAATGGCGTACACTCAGGGTCTCCACCATTTTGCACTGATGGCCCTCGGAATGGGGCTTTCCAACAAGGCGGGAGAGCCCCGGACAAGATCCCTAAGAGAGACAGAGACTAGAATCTCCAAAATGGTCGAAAACTGGGAGACGGTTCAGGCAATCCAGCTGATGAATCCCTTCGCCCCGGAGGCACGTCGGAGCTTTGTTGAAATCTCAGAGAGATTCGCTGCGATGAGAAGCAGCGACACCTCTCTCGCCAAGAGGAGACTGTCATCTAATGTACAGAAATGGTCACGCAAGCAATAAATAGTTCACGTGCGGACAATTCTGCAGGCGAAGTCCATGGGGTATAGACTTTGGACAGCAACTAGCTCAGCCCTCTACTAGGCTGAAGTATACAGCCCTACGAACCCAGCATTCTCCAATCGAACTCTTCCAAGCCATAGAAGCCAAGTACGATGAATGCTTCATCCTCGAATCGGTCGAAGGACCCAGGCGCTTAGCCCGGTATACCTTCCTCGGCTTCGATCCCAAGGCTATCATTCGTTCATCCGAGCGCCACGTCGAGATTCTGGACAGGGAGAAGTCCGAGAGAAAGATTCTCACAAACCAGGACCCCATGCACGTCCTAGGCAGAGTCCTCCCCTCCGCGAGAATCGGCCAACCAGAAGAAAGGTACACGGGCGGGCTGGTAGGATACGCCTCATACGACCTAGTTCATAGTTTCGAGAAGATTCCACGCAAAGCGCGAGCCAGGAATGGATTCCCCGACATGGAATTCGGCCTCTTCGACGACGGAATAGTCTTCGACCACTTCAAGAGACACACTCGATACTTCTACAGTGAAAAAAACAGAATACGAAAGATCGAGTCGTTGTTGGATGAGAAACCTACAGACAGGAGAGTCGCCTTTGGAAAACCCAAGTCGAACCTAGACCAGAAAGAGTTCTCTGACAGAGTAAAACGGGCCAAGGAGTATATTCGTTCAGGCGACATATTCCAAGCAGTTATCTCCAAACGCTACAAGATCCCCTTCAGAGGATCCCTACTTCCCTTCTACAATCAGCTGAGAAGGATCAACCCCTCCCCATACATGTACTACCTGAAGTTCGGCCTGCGACAGATCATCGGATCAAGCCCTGAGATGCTGGCCCGGAAGACAGGCAGCAGAGTCGAGACATTCCCCATTGCCGGAACACGCCCCTTCACCGGTGACCCGTCAAGGAACCAGGCCCTAGCAGGCGAGCTCCTCCAAGACGAAAAAGAGCGAGCCGAACACGTTATGCTCGTTGACCTAGCGCGTAATGACCTGGGTAGAGTCTCCCAGTACGGTTCAGTCCGAGTACCAGAATTCATGAAGGTTCACAGCTACAGCCATGTCCAACACATAGTGTCTAGAGTCATCGGCCAACTAAGGAAAGGGCTCACCAATCTTGACTTATTCAAGGCAGTCTTTCCCGCGGGGACAGTGTCAGGCGCCCCGAAAATCCGGGCCATGCAGATCATCCAAGAACTGGAACCAACACCCAGAGGACCCTACGCAGGAGCTGTTGGGTACTTCTCGGCCAACGGCAACGCAGATTTCGCGATAACGATACGCACCCTGTGCGCGCAGAACAACTTCTGCTACCTCCAGTCCGGTGCGGGAATAGTCGCTGACTCTGTACCAGAGAAGGAGTGGATAGAGACCGAGCGGAAAGCGGCAGCCCTGTTCACGGCGATGAGCCAGGCGCAGGAGTAGACGTCGAAATGAGGGTCTTGATAGTCGACAACTATGACAGCTTCGTCTACAACCTAGCCCAATGCTCAGGCTTAGTTTCGTCGGATATCCATGTTAGAAGAAATGATGAGATCGACGTGGAAGGAATCCGGCATCTTCGTCCTGACAGAATCATCATCTCACCCGGCCCAGGAAATCCCAGCGACGATGAAACCTTCGGTATCTGCACCGAAGTGCTTCAAACCATCAGCAAGAAGACCCCAACCCTCGGAGTATGTCTCGGACACCAAGGAATCGTCCATGCCTTTGGCGGAAGAATAGTTCGGGCGAAGAATCTTCGCCACGGAAAGACCAGCCCAATAAGACACGATGGCAAGGGAGTCTTTCGAAACATCCACAATCCGTTCCAAGCGACCCGCTACCACTCCCTCGTGGCAGATAGACGCACCCTGCCTAGAAGCCTGAAGGTCACGGCCGAGTCTCTAGACGATCATGAAATAATGGGAGTGAGACATAGAGAGTTCCCGATCGAAGGAGTACAGTTCCACCCAGAGTCAATCCTCACACCCCAAGGACAACAACTGATGCAGAATTTCTTGCAGGGGTAACGAGTCGTGATCAGAGAATGCATACCACCACTGCTAGAGAACAAGAATCTGACCAGAGAGCAAGCGCAGGAGACAATGAGGGAGATCATGTCAGGACAAGCAACGCCCGCCCAGATCGCGGCATTCCTGGTTGCGCTAAAGAAGAAGGGCGAAACAGTAGAAGAGGTGACAACTCTCGCCCGGGTGATGATAGAGTTCAGCAAGAGAATTCACCCCAAAGTAAACGGCTTCCTGGTTGACACTTGCGGCACAGGAGGTGACAAGGTCAAGACATTCAATGTCAGCACCACCAGCGCGTTCGTCGTAGCTGCGGCAGGCGTACCCGTAGCAAAACATGGAAACCGTTCATTCACAAGCAAGTGCGGAAGCGCTGATGTTATGGAACGGCTGGGCGTCAATCTCGAAATGGACCCCGAAAAAGTGGAGCGATCAATCGAGGAAGTCGGAATCGGGTTCATGTACGCACCAAACTTCCATCCAGCAATCAAGAACGTCGCACCGGTGAGGAGAGAGATCGGGGTCCGTACAGTCTTCAACATCCTCGGCCCATTAACAAACCCGGCAGGAGCAAATGCTCAGCTCATCGGAGTCTGCGACCTAGAGTTACTCGAACCAATGGCCAGATCCGCGCTGGCTCTGGGAGCAAGATCGGTCATGACCGTCCACGGACTAGACGGAGTCGACGAGATATC
>Ga0066710_100003146_pt1 | contig 13872 bp, 7 predicted proteins | sample GraSoiAngelo_159_FD_79666 | JGI IMG/M metagenome (GOLD analysis project Ga0066710, IMG submission 79666) | Grasslands soil microbial communities from the Angelo Coastal Reserve, California, USA - 14_1009_16_40cm | ecosystem: Environmental > Terrestrial > Soil > Grasslands | place: USA...
ACCGATTCACGACGGCCCGCCTTCACCCGAGGAATTCCAGCGGCAATTGCAGGACTTCATGCGGCACCATTTCCCCGGCGTCGGCGCGGCGACGATCCACCGGTCGGACACAGCCGCCGCGCCGGATGGCGCGAAATCCGAAGCCGGGGCCAACGATTTCAAGTTCGACTACAAGCCGCGCGACGTGAAGGCGTACCTCGACCGTTTCGTGATCAAGCAGGAAGAGGCCAAAAAGGTCCTGAGCGTCGCGCTCTGCGATCATTACCACCACGTCCGCATGGCCGTGGAAGGGAAGGACCAGCCTAATTATGCCAAGCAGAATATCATACTGATCGGCCCTACCGGCGTCGGCAAAACCTACCTGATTCGCAGCATCGCGGACCTGATCGGCGTGCCGTTCGTCAAGGCTGATGCGACTAAATTTTCCGAAACCGGCTACGTCGGCGGCGATGTCGAGGACCTGGTGCGCGACCTTGTCCGGCGCGCCGAGGGCGATGTTGCCCGAGCGCAATACGGCATTATTTACATCGACGAAATTGACAAGATCGCCGCCGCGCCAAACAGCGCCGGCCGCGACGTGAGCGGTCGCGGCGTGCAAACCAACCTGCTCAAATTGATGGAGGAGACCGAAGTGGCGGCGCGCGCGCCGCACGACATCGCCGGGCAAATTCAGGCGATGATGGAACTGACCCAGGGGCGGGGCCGAAAGCAGCCGGCCACCATCAATACCAAACACATCCTGTTCGTGGTGAGCGGCGCCTTTGGCGGGCTCGAGAAAATCGTCCAGAAACGCTTGCGCGAGGCCACCATCGGCTTTGCCGCCGTGCCGAAAGCCGCGCCGCAGGACGACCGGGTATTTTCCGAGGCTCAGACCCGCGATTTCATCGATTTCGGCTTCGAACCGGAGTTTATCGGGCGTCTGCCCGTCCGCGTCGTCTGCCAGCAGCTCTCCGTGGACGACCTGTTCCAGATATTGAAGACGTCCGAGGGCAGCATCATCCGGCAGTACGAACAGTCGTTTGCGGCCTATGGCATCGAAGTCTTGTTCCGCGATGACGGCTTGCGACGCATCGCCGAACTGGCGGCGGAGGAGAAGACCGGCGCGCGCGGATTGATGACGGTCTGCGAACGGGTGTTTCGCGACTTGAAATTCGAACTGCCTTCGACGGCCGTGAAGCGGTTCGTCGTCATCCGGGACCTGGTCGATGATCCGCCCGCCGAGTTGCAGAAACTGCTCGCCGAACATGAAAAGGAGGAACGAGTCGTGATGCGGCAGCTCGTCCACGAGTTCGCCCAGCGCTTCTGCGAGAGCCACGGCCTGAAGATCACCTTTACCGACGCCGCGGCGGACCGGCTCGTTGCCCTGGCGCTTGAGCAGTCCCGGCCGGTTCGCGATTTGTGCGCGGAGAAGTTCAAGGATTTTCAGTTCGGCCTGAAACTCATTGCTCAAAATACCGGCCGTAAGGAATTCACCATCGATGCCGATGTGGTCGAGGCGCCGGACAAGGTGTTGAGCGACTGGGTGGTGGGAAGCTACCGGACTGAAGCGAAGGTAATTCCAACAAATTGACGCTGCGCGGCCCGGTGCGGCGGTACATTGGAACAGGGCAGAAGCCGCCGCGCGAACTCGGTGAACACGTTTTCCAGGCCCATGTCCCGATTCGCGCCAACGCGAGCTGGACCCAACATCAAGGTTGGCTTTCAGCAAAGATTCTGGTAAATCCTCGCTATGCCAACTTACGAATATGTCTGCCCCAAGTGTGAGCATCGGTTCGAGCTTTTTCAGCCGATTACCGACAAGTCGCTGACCGTCTGCCCTAAAGAGCAGTGCGCCATGAATCCCTGGGGAAAAGGGAAGGTCAAACGCGCCATCGGCATCGGAGCGGGAATCATTTTCAAGGGAAACGGTTTTTACAGCACCGATTACCGCAGCGAAAGCTACAAGGAGGCCGCCAGGAAGGATTCCTCTGCTGCGCCAGCCGCTGCCGGCGAGGGCAAGCCGGCCGCCCCCAAGCCGGAGACGAAGTCGGGGTCAAAAGCCGAACCGCAATCTTCCTCCCCGAAGCCCGACGGCAAGTGATCTGCTGTCAACGCGCTGGACTCAGCATTGCCGCCCGGATCGGCCGGCCGGACCTGCGGCGGAGACTGTGAACAAAACGTGAGAACCATCGCTGTCATTGCCGGATTATTGGTCGCGTTTGACGGGTTCGGGGCCGCGCCGACAGGGCCGACGCTGACGGTGCGCAGCAGCAGCGGCCAGTTCATTCTCCGCGGTCCGAGCGTCTCACAGGCGCAGGGCGACATCAACTCGTCGGCCACAGAATCGACCTGGATCGAGTTGGATCCGAATATTCTGGCTGTCAGTTGCGAACGGATCAAGCAGGCGCTGTTGCGGGAACTGGCGATGGCGGATTGGTGGACCGGGCGCATCTACATCGAGATCAATTCCGCGCTCTCGACCAACCAGGCACCCGTCATCGTGGCGAAACTTTACCTGGACGGCTGGCAATATCAGATGGAGTTGCCGCGTTGGATCGACAAGTCCAGGCTGGTCCGCGGACTGACCCAGGCGCTCCTGCTGGAGGTCGCCAACCGCAACGCCGGCCTGCGTTCGGCGGAAATCCCTTTGTGGCTGGCCGAGGGTTTGTCACAACAGGTGGTCAATTCCAGCGAACTGGACCTGGTTCTGTCCCATCCCCAGTGGAACTTCAATCACGTGAACATTGGTTGGCAGGCGCGCCAGGCCTTCCGACGCGACCCGCTCAAGGACGCGCGCGAACGTTTGCAATCCCACGCGGCGCTGACCTTCGCCAGGCTGAGTGACACGCCTCCCGAACCGGTCCCGGAAGAAACCTGGAAAACCTACCAGGCTTCCGCCCAGTTATTTGTCTCCCAGCTTTTGCAGGTGCCAGGCGGTCGGGCGACGCTGGTGACGTTGCTCAATGAATTGCCTTACTACCTGAATTGGCAATCCGCCTTTCTCAGCGCCTATCGCGCACAGTTTCCTCGACTCTTGGACGTAGAAAAATGGTGGGCAGTCGTCCTCGTCAACTTCACCGGCCAGGACCCCAGGCAGGCCTGGTCCATCCCGGTGGCGCTCCAAAAGCTCGAGGAAACCCTTTCTCCGCCGGCCCTCGTTAGCGCCCAACGAAAAGACCTGCCCAAACGCGCCAAATTTCGCGTTCAGCAGATTATCACCGATTGGGATTACCTGAGACAACGAGTCGTTCTTAAGAGCGTGACCTCCCAGTTGTTTGTGTTGCGCTACCGGACTCCGCCCGAACTGCTCTCGCTCGTGGATCAATATCGCGCGGCCATCGAAGGTTATCTCGGCAAACGCGACCAGGTCGGCATCTCGCGCTCCCTTCCCGGCCTGCCCCCCATGCGCGCCGACCTGTTGGTTCGCGATGTCGTCAAGAGGCTCAACGAACTGGACGAAAAACGCTCGTCGCTTGCCGTCACTAACCCGTCTCCTGCCAACACCTTGGCGACTCCGGCAAAATGACCTCCTCCCGCCGAATGCTCGGATCCGGCCCGCCCCTTGACAGGTCGAAGACCCAAAATATAGTTCCCGCACAATGAATGAAACCTCATCGGCCAATGGCGAGGAGCCGCCATCGTGTAGCCAGCTCAGCTCGCTGAAAACTTTCCAACCGGCCGGACGCGGCTTCTGGTCCGAGGTGCCGGACGCCTAGTGGAATGACTGGCGCTGGCAGCTCAAACATCGCATCACCTCATCCGAACAACTCCAGCGACTGTTGCCCTCGCTGACACCGCAGGAATACGCCGGCACTCGTCTGGCCAACACCAAACTAGCCCTGGCCATCACTCCGTACTTTTTCAACCTGATCGATCCGACAGACGAGTACTGTCCCATCCGCCGGCAGGTCGTCCCGCGCCTGGAGGAAACAATTACGGCGCCCTGGGAGATGAGCGATCCGTGCGGTGAAGACGCCCATTCGCCGGTGCCTGGCCTGGTCCATCGTTATCCCGATCGGGTGCTCTTTCTCGTCACCGACCGCTGCGCGGCTTATTGCCGGTACTGCACGCGCTCGCGGATGGTGAGCAACGCGACCGGTTATGATTTTCACCCCGAGTTCGACCGCCAGATCCAATACATCCGCGAGCATCCCGAGGTGCGCGACGTGCTGCTCAGCGGCGGGGATCCTTTGCTCTTCAGCGATGAAAAGCTCGAATTCCTCCTCCACCGGTTGCGCGCGATCCCGCACGTGGAATTTCTCCGCATCGGCACGCGCATTCCCATCTTCCTGCCGCAACGCATCACGCCTGAACTCTGCGCGATGCTGAAACAATTTCATCCGCTGTTCATCAGCATCCACTCGAACCACCCGCGCGAGCTGACCACCGAAGTGCGGGATGCGCTCGGGCGCCTCGCCGACGCGGGCATCCCGCTCGGCAACCAGTCAGTCTTGCTCCGGCACGTGAACGACGACCTGACCGTGATGAAGGCGCACGTGCAGAAACTGCTGATGTGTCGCGTCAAGCCGTATTACATCTACCAGTGCGACCTGATCTCCGGTTCGGCCCACTTGCGCGCCAGCGTCCGCAAAGGACTCGAGATCATGGAGGGCCTGCGCGGTCACACGAGCGGATATGCTGTGCCGCAATACGTGATCGATGCGCCGGGTGGGGGGGGCAAAGTCCCGGTCAGCCCGGAGTACGTGCTCAGCCGCAACGCGGACCGCGTCGTCATCCGCAATTTCGAGGGGAAAATCTTCGAGTACCCCGAGGGGTCAGTCAATAGTATTGACAACTCATCCGTCTTCCAACAGGTTCCCAGGCATGGCGCGCAAATTGAGAGTCGAGTTTCCCGGAGCCCTCTATCATGTGATGAATCGCGGCGACCGGCGCGAGGCGATTTTCAAGGATGACAAGGATCGGCAACAGTTTGTCGAGACACTGGAGGAGACCTGCGCCAAGACCGGCTGGCAGGTCCACGTGTATTGTCTGATGCCCAATCATTTTCACCTGGTGTTGGAAACGCCGCAGGCCAACCTCGTGGCCGGAATGAAGTGGTTTCTGGGCACCTACACCGGTCGGTTCAATCGGCGCCACAAGCTCTCCGGGCATCTGTTCAGCGGACGATACAAGGCGCTGGTGGTGGAAGGAAGCGGCAACGGATATTTGCGGACGGTTTCCGAGTACGTGCATTTGAATCCCGCGCGGGCCCACTTGATAAAATCCCACGAGCCGTTGCGAGCGTATCGGTGGAGCAGTTGGCCGGAGTACATAAAACCCCCTTCAAAACGAGCGGACTGGCTGCGGGTCGATCGGGTGCTGGGCGAGTATCAGATCCCGCAAGACAGCGTGGCGGGCCGGAGACGGTTGGAGCGAGTATTGGAAGAGCGTCGAGGTTCGGACAATTCGAAGGACTACTGGCCCATCCGGCGGGGGTGGTGTTTCGGGGAGGAAGGGTTTCGGAAGGAACTGCTGGAACAAGTGTCAGCCAAGACCGGCAAGTATCACTACGGGGAGGAACTGAAGGAATCGGCAGAGGCGAAGGCGGAACGGCTCGTGGCGGAGGAGTTGAAACGACGAGGCTGGGAGGAAGCGGAACTAGCGGTCCGGCGCAAGGGTGCCCCCGAGAAGGTGATGATTGCCCAGCGGCTGCGGCGGGAGACGACGATGACGCTGGACTGGATCACGAATCGGTTGCAAATGGGAACCAAGACCCACCTATCGCACCTGCTTTACTGGCATCGGCGAGAAATGCGAAAGGCATGATACTATAGACTGACCCCTTTGTCGGATGAGGTTTTTCAACACCTTGACGCGGTCGGTGGAGGAGTTCGTCCCGCGCGATCCGGCCGGCAAAAAAGTCGGCCTGTATTCGTGCGGACCGACGGTCTATGACTTCGCGCACATAGGGAACTTCCGCACGTTCGTCTTTGTCGATCTGGTGCGGCGTTACCTGGAATTCAAAGGCTACGCCGTCACGCACGTGATGAACATCACGGACGTGGAGGACAAGATCATCAAGCGTGTCAGCGAATCCAAAACATCTCTGGGGGACTACACCGCCAAATACGAGATGGCGTTCCTCGAAGATTTGCAAACGCTCGGCTGCCTGCGCCCGCACCACTTGCCGCGCGCCACGGAGCACATTGTCGAGATCATTTCCTTGATCGAAAGACTGATTGCTCGCGGGCTGGCCTACAAAGCGGCCGACGGTTCGGTGTATTTCAGCATCGAGAAATATCGCAGTGGCGGCTGCCAGTATGGCCGATTGCTCAATCTGAACCTGGACGAAATGCGTCCCGGCGAACGGGTCAGCAGCGATGATTACGCGAAGGAATCCGTCGCCGACTTTGCGCTCTGGAAGGCGCGCGCGCCCGAGGACGGCGCGGTGTTCTGGCCCAGTCCCTGGGGCGAGGGCCGGCCTGGCTGGCACATCGAGTGCAGCGCCATGAGCATGAAGATTCTCGGTCCGAGCTTCGACCTGCATCTCGGGGGCGAGGATTTGATCTTCCCGCATCACGAGGATGAGATCGCGCAGAGCGAGGGCGCGGGACTGCAACCGGCGGGCGAGCGGTTCGTGAGTTACTGGCTGCACAGCGCCCATCTTATGGTGGAAGGAAAGAAGATGAGCAAATCGCTCGGAAATTTTTTCACGCTGCGTGATCTTCTGGACAAAGGCTTTTCGGGCCGGGAAATTCGTTACCTGTTGCTGAAGGCGCATTATCGGGAGTCATTCAATTTTACGCTGGAAGGACTCCAAGAAGCGCACAAAGCGCTCGCGCGGCTCGATGAGTGCCTGGCAAAATTGCATGAGACCGCCGTTGGAGCCGGCGCCGCGCCGGACGGCGACGCCTGGCTGCAGGAATTCGCGGCCGCCCTCGACGAGGATTTGAACGTGTCGGCCGCCTGGAGCGTGGTGTTCGAACACGTGCGCGAACTCAATCGGTTGCTGGCCGAAAACAAACTGGCTCCGTCACGAGCAGCGGCGGCATTGGCTGCGTGGCGGGGGATTGATTCTGTGTTTGGTATCGGTGACAAGGCCGATGCGGTGGCTCCGGCCCAAATCCTGGCGCTGCTCGAGCAACGCGAGGCGTCGCGCCAGGCCCGGGACTTCAGACGCGCCGACGCAATTCGCGGTGAATTGAAAACCCAAGGCTGGGTGATCGAGGATACTCCCAAAGGGCCACGACTGAAGCGGGTTTAGGCTGCAAGTTTCCCAACCTGGCGCAGCCGGAGCCAAATCGCAGAGAAACACCCAACATCAAACCCCCAAGATTCGGCACGGCGCTGCCGGCGGGCCTTGAAGAGGAATAAATCCGTCCTGGGGGCGTTTATTCAGATTGGGAGCCTTCGAAACATTGGCCGCCTCGCTCGAGAATACCCGCCAAGGCCCCTCCCGTGTGACTGCCTTCCGCGCGGGCGATTTCCTCCGGCGTGCCTTGCGCGACGATCTGTCCGCCTTCGTCGCCCGCTTCGGGACCAAGGTCGATGACCCAATCGGCGCACTTGATCACGTCGAGGTTGTGTTCGATGACGACCACCGAATGACCGGTGTCAACCAGACGCTGGAACACCTTGAGGAGCACGCGGACGTCGTCGAAGTGCAGGCCGGTGGTCGGTTCGTCGAAGAGAAACAAGGTCGGCCGAGAGGCGGGCGTGGCGGTCGGGCGGCGAACTGTTGTCGTCGAGCCTCGGCTGTCGAACTCTGCTTCAGACAGATTACTCACCAGCTTGAGTCGCTGGCTCTCGCCGCCGGACAGGGTGTTGATCGGCTGGCCGAGGCGCAGATAGCCGAGGCCGACTTCCTGGAGCAGCCCCAGTTTTTCCAGGGCGCGTCGCGCCGGGCGGGAGTCGGGGAAAGTCGAGAGGAATTCGATCACTTCGTCCACCGTGGCGTCGAGCAAATCGGCGATGGACCATTGTTCGCTAGCAGCCGACGTGAGGAGGCTCTGACCTCGTCGCAGTCCTCTGTGCGTCCGCCTATCCGAGCGAGAAGATGGAGCCTCCTTACGTCGGCTGCCGCGAATTTTCAACTCAAGGATGTGCTGCCGATAGCGGCGGCCGTCGCAGTCCGGGCAGCGGATGAACACGTCGCTCAGGAACTGCATTTCGATTTTTTCGAAACCAGCGCCGCGACACCGCTCGCACTGTCCCTGGCCGGAATTGAAGCTGAACGCGCTGGAATTCAGGCCGCGCCGTTTCGCGGCGTCGGTCTGGGCGAACAGGTCGCGGATGTCGTCGAACGCGCCGATGTAAACGGCGGGATTCGAACGCGGCGTCTTGCCCAGAGCGGACTGGTCCACCAGCACGGCGCGGTCGAGATGTTGCCAGCCGGTGAGTTTGGCGGATGGCCGATGGTTGATGGTTGATGGCGGGTTGTCCTCGTCGGTTTCGTTCTCGTCCTCGATCCGGTCGGAGGCTTTCATGGCGGGCCGGGAATCCCGGCTTCGAGATTTCAATTTCGCCTCGAGCGCGGGCAATAACACCTCCCGCACCAGCGTGGTCTTTCCGGAACCGCTGACGCCGGTGACGCAGACGAACCGATTCAACGGAATGGCCACGGTGAGGGTTTTAAGATTGTGGAGATTCGCATTCTCGAGCGTGAGCCAGGCGGCTGCCGACGCACAGGGGCTCCGATTATCGTTCTGTGTCGCGGTCGCGGGTTGCGTGTTCCCTTCTGAAGCGAGGCTCGTCACGTCAGCGGCTGCGTTGACGGGGCGGCGTTCGGGTATCTCAATTTGCTTGCGGCCGCTCAGATATTGGCCTGTGAGGGATTCCCTGGAGTTGAGGATTTGCAAATAACCGCCTTGGAAAACGATGTGCCCGCCCGATTCACCATGGCCGGGGCCGAGGTCAACGATTTGGTCCGCGGTGCGGATGACGCTGGCTTCGTGTTCGACGACGACGACGGTATTTCCCAGGTCGCGCAGTTGCGCGATGATTTTGATCAGGCGCCCGGTGTCGCGGGAATGGAGGCCAACGCTGGGTTCGTCGAGCACGTAGAGTGTGTTCACCAGCCGCGTGCCGAGACAGGTGGTTAGATTCACCCGTTCGGTTTCGCCCCCTGACAGCGTGCGGGTCGGGCGATCCAACGTGAGATAACCGAGTCCGACCTCGACCAGGTAACCGAGCCGCGACTCGACCTCAGTCAAGACCAGACCGATCGGGTCGGAAGGACCGCGGCGACGTGTCGCGGCGCCATGGCGGATGAATTGCAAGGCGTCGCGTATGGGAAGCTGGTAGAAGTCTGCCAGGGTGATTTGCGACAGGCGATTTACGACTGAGGATTCCGGGGTCGCCCGTTGCTCGATCCCGTCGCGCGTCAATCGTAAATCGTCAATCGTAAATTTGTAGAGCAACGCTTCAGGTTGAAATCTTTTTCCACCGCAATCAGGGCACGGTGTGTAGGAGCGATAACGCGAGAGGAGCACGCGGACGTGCATTTTGTAGGCCTTCGATTCGAGCCAGCGGAAGTATCCCTTGACCCCATACCACGCGCGCGGCCATTCGTGGTCGGCGTCCTGGCCGTAGCCGGGATCGCCGTCGATGACCCAGTCCTGCCATTTCTTGGGAAGTTGCCCGAAGGGCACGTCGGTGGGCACCTTGCGGATTTTGCAAAATTTCATCAGGTCATCCTGGGACTCGAGGCCATGGCCGCTCAGCCACGGTTTCACGACCCCTTCGGCCAGCGTTCTGGCGCGGTCGGGCAGCACGAGGTGGTAGTCGATTCCGATGATGCGGCCGAAGCCGCGGCAGGTGGGGCAGGCTCCGAGCGGATGATTAAAACTGAACAAAGCGGAAGAGGGCTCGCGGTACTCGAGATCGCACTCGGCGCAGTGGAGACGGTTGCTGAAACGGAGGGCTCTGAAATGTTGCAGCGTTGAACCGGCATCGTCCGCGAGCAGGTGCGCGGTGAGCTTGCCTTTACCGAAGTGATAAGCCTGCTCGCACGCCTCGATGAAACGCGAGCGGTTTGGCGAGGCGAATGGGATGCGGTCCTGAACGACGGTGAGCGACGCGGGATTGAGTTGTTTCAAACGAGCGACGGCCGCGTCAACCCGGAGGATTTCGATTCCAGTGTCGTGCCGGGCCGATTTGGGCACTGGACCGGCGCCTGACCCGTCGGCGGATGGGATTTGTGCGCGGGCAAATTTCGTGCCACGGCGCTCCTCTCTGGGAGACGTTTGCGGCAGGTTTGCTGTGGGATGGACCTGAGGTCTTCCCCAGGGCGCGTTCGCTTCATTAAACGCAAATTCCGGAGCTGGCTGGAGACCGCCCGGGCGGGGCGAATCGTCGTGGGAAACCAGAAGGCGTTGGTAGCCCTGTTTGGTGATCAGTCCGAGGGATTCTTCCAGCGAGAGCTTCCCGGTCAGCGGGAGGTCGAAGGTGATGAGCAGTTCCGAATTTCGAACGCCGAGTTCCGAGTTGCTGAGCGCGTCCCAAATCTGCGCCGGCGAATCTTTGCGCACGGGCCGGCCGCACTGGCGGCAATAAAGCTGCGCGATGTGCGGCCAGAGCGTCTTCATGTAATCGCATATCTCGGTCATCGTGCCGACAGTCGAGCGGGTGGACTTGACGGAATTGCGCTGCTCGATGGCGATGGCGGGCGGGATGCCTTCGATGCTGTCCACGCGCGGCTTGTCCATCCGATCGAAGAACTGGCGGGCGTAAGGCGAAAACGTCTCGATATAACGGCGTTGTCCTTCGGCGAAGAGCGTGTCAAAAGCGAGCGAGCTTTTGCCGGAGCCGCTCAGGCCGGTGACCACGATGAGGCGGTGGAGTGGCAGATCGAGGTCAAAGTTCTTCAAATTGTTGTGCCGCACACCGCGCAGGCGTATCACCGAATGGGCCGAGGAATTTGACATGCAGGGCGGAATGTAAAGGCGCGGACCGGCGTGTCAACGGACAGATTTTTTCGGCGGACCATTCGCGGCTGCGCCCGGGCTGGTTTGCGGAAAAAACCTGTAAATGCTTGACCAACGTCCTGGCGCTCCGCATTTTCGCCGCGTGCGAAAGCATTTCGTTTGCCTGTTTCTCCTGGCGGCGTGCGCGAGGACGGTGCCGGGCGCCGAACCGGAGCGGTCGGTCATCCAGATAATGACGTTCAGTCAGCAGCCGGTCTGGGAGGCGCCGTGGCGGTTCGAGCCGGTCCGGCGCAGCAGCGGCACGGGTTTTGTCATCAAGGGCCGGCGCATCATGACCAACGCGCACGTGGTGAGCTGGGCCAAGGAAATCCTGGTGCACCGTTACCAGGACCCGCGCCCGTACCTGGCCCACGTGAGATTCATCGCGCACGACTGTGATCTCGCGCTGTTGGAGGTCGAGGAGGAGAGTTTTTTCAGCGGGCTCGATCCCCTCAAATTCGGCGATCTGCCCGCGGTGCGCTCGACGGTGGTTACCTACGGCTATCCGGCGGGCGGCGAACAGATTTCCTACACGCGCGGCGTGGTGTCCCGCATCGAGCTGCAGACCTACGCGCACAGCGGCAATCGCTCGTTTCTCACCGTTCAGACGGACGCGGCCATCAATCCCGGCAACAGCGGCGGGCCGGTGGTGCAGGACGACCAGGTCGTCGGCGTGGCGTTCCAGGGCATCCCCGGACTCGAAAATACCGGCTTCTTCATTCCGCCGCCGGTGATTCAACATTTTCTCAAAGACATCGAGGATGGCCGCTACGGCGGTTTCCCGATGGCGGGTGTGCGGGTCGTGCCGCTGCAGAATCCGGCCTATCGGCGTTACCTCAAAATCCCTGAGAACGACCTGGGCGCGCGCGTGGACAGCCTGCTGCCGATTGCCACGACCCAGAAGCTGTTGCAGCCGGACGATGTGCTGCTGCGGATCGGCAGATATGACGTGGCCAGCGACGGGACTGTGCTCTACGAAGGCAACCGGGTGTCCGCCTCGGCGGCGTTTCAAACAGCCCAGCGCGGCGACAACCTGCCGTTGAAAATATGGCGGCAGGGTAAGGAGACGGAGGTCACCCTGCCGATGAATATTTATGAGGGTGACCGTTCGGTGGGCAACCAGTATGACGTGCTGCCGCGCTATTTCGTTTATGCCGGACTGGTTTTTACTCCGCTCAGTCTGGATTACATGAAGACCCTGGGCCAGGGCTGGCGCGACTCCGCCAACGCCGAGCTGACCTACGAGCTGTACTACCGTCGCGGTGAGGCGCCGGACAAATCGCGGCCGGAGCCGGTGGTTCTCGCCTCGACTTTGGCGCACGCGGTCAACGCCAACTTCAAGGTCGCCCGCCACGCGTTGGTGGATAAGATTAACGGCGTACGCATCGACCGCCTCGAGGACGTCGTGCGCGCGTTTGAGTCCGCCACCAACACGCATCACGTCGTCGAATTCGTCCCCAACAACGCCTTTGAAACTCTGAAACGGGCCGACGCGGAAGCCGCCCAGGCCGAGATCTTGAAGACCTACGGCGTGTCCAAGGACCGGCGGTTATGAGAATTCATTGCGCCAATTCTTCCTCCTGTCCATGAACCTGGCGCGGACCAACCCACCCCTGACCCCTCCCAGGAGGGGAACTGGCGGGCGGAGGCTGCTCCCCTCCCGGGAGGGGTCGGGGTGGGTTCACGGCTCGCCATGAAAATGGCCTTTCCAACGCTGGTGCGCTGCTCGAAGCGCTTTGCTCGCTGCCTCGCGGCGCTGCTCGCGATGTGGTTGTGTGCCATCTCCGGCTGGGCGCGCGATACAGGTAAGCAAGCCGGCAGCGCCTGGGAACCATCGCTGGTCAGCGTTGAAATCAATCGCAAGCAGTATGATTATTTCCAGCCCTGGACCAAGCGCGTCCGGACGGTCGTCAAAACCGGACTGGTCATCGGTCCCAGGGAGATTTTGACCACCGCCGACGAATTGGACGACCGCACGCTCGTGCGCCTGCAGAAGGGCGGACGGGGCACGTGGTGGAATGCGGAGGTCAAGTGGGCGGATTATCCCGCCAACATCGCCGTCATCACCAGCGCGGACGAGAAATTCTGGGCCGGACTCAAACCCGCGGCGCTGGCGGACCCGATCAGGAAAGACGAAGACATCCAGATCATCCGCTGGCGCGCGGGTAATCTGGAGGTGCGCAAGGCCGAATTCAGCCGGTTCAACGTGAGCCATCCGAACATGAGCGATGCCGTGCACGTGCAACTGGAGTTGAGTTCGGAGATCGACGGGATCGGCTGGGCAGAGCCGGCCATCGCCGGGAACAAAGTGATCGGTCTGGTCTTTTCGCAGTCGGGGAACCAGTTGCAGGCCTTGCCTTCGCCGTTCGTCCGCTCGATTTTGGACGCGCAGAAGAAGGGTCGTTACAAGGGCCTCGGCTATTTTGATTTCACCTGGCAGCCGGCTGAAAACCCGGAGACGCTCGAGTATCTGAAGCTCGAAGGCGACAAGCGGGGTGTCGTGGTGATTGACGTGGCGGCCAAGCCGGGGTCCGAATCCGCGGTCAAGCCCCGGGACATTCTGCTGCAGGTGGATGGATTCGACATCGACACGCAGGGCGACTACGTGGACCCCCATTATGGCCATCTGCTGCTGGAAAACCTCTCCACGCGGGGAAAATGGGCGGGCGACTCGGTGCGGCTGAAAATCTGGCGCGAGGGCCGGGCGCAGGACGTGGATTACCGGTTGCCGAAGGCGGAAAACGCCGCGCGGCTGGTGGCGGAAGCGCCCTTCGACCAGGAGCCGGAATACGTGATCGCTGGAGGCCTGGTGTTTCAGCCGCTGACGAAAAATTATCTGCCCAGTTGGGCACAGGACTGGGAACGGCGCCCGCCGTTTCGTCTCGCGTATTTTCGCAATCAGGACCCCACGCCCGAGCGGTCCGCCATCGTGATTCTCTCCCAGGTCCTGCCCGACATGTACAACCTGGGCTATCAGGAATCGCGCCAG
>Ga0066710_100003147_pt1 | contig 13868 bp, 6 predicted proteins | sample GraSoiAngelo_159_FD_79666 | JGI IMG/M metagenome (GOLD analysis project Ga0066710, IMG submission 79666) | Grasslands soil microbial communities from the Angelo Coastal Reserve, California, USA - 14_1009_16_40cm | ecosystem: Environmental > Terrestrial > Soil > Grasslands | place: USA...
GAGTGGGCAAGGATAGCGTAAGATGGCAGGCCCGCTGTCGAGATGAGCCGCTCTTGATCCAACCCCTGCTCGCCTACATCGGCCCCGGGGCCGGCGTCGCGCTCCTGTCCTCCTTCCTGGTCGTCCTGACCACGATGGTGCTGGTCGTCTTCAGCCTCCTCCTCCTGCCCTTCCGCCTCCTGTGGCGCGCGATCCGGCGCAAGAAGAGGCTGAAGCCGTGGGTCAGGCGGCTGATCATCGTCGGCGTGGACGGCCAGGACCCGAAGCTCACCGAGCGCTTCATGAAGGAAGGCAAGCTGCCCCACTTCTCGAAGCTGGCCGAGATGGGCTGTTACCGCCGGCTGCGCACGACGTTTCCCGCGCTCTCCCCCACCGCCTGGTCCAGCTTCGCGACCGGCACCGACCCCGCCAAGCACAACATCTTCGACTTCCTGACCCGCGACCCCCGGACGTATCTTCCCCTGCTCTCCTCGGCCCACATCGGAGACGTCGAGCGGTTCCTGAAGATCGGGAGGTACCGCATCCCGCTGCGGAAGCCCGAGCTGAGGCTGCTGCGGAAATCCAAGCCCACCTGGACGATCCTCGGCGAGCACGAGGTCTGGAGCACCGTGCTCCGCGTCCCGATCACCTTCCCGCCCGAGCGGTTCCACGGCGCTCAGCTCTCCGCGATGTGCACGCCCGACCTGCTCGGCTCGCAGGGCACCTTCCTCCTCTACACCACGCGGCCGGCGGACAAGAGGTTCAAGGAGGGCGGCATCCGCGTTCCGCTGCGGGGAGACGGAGACCGGTTCCAGACGAGCGTGAAGGGGCCGGAGAACGCGTTCCTCGAGGGCAAGCCGCCCCTCGAGGCGCCGATGAGCATCGAGCTGGACCGCGCCGCGCGGCGGGCCCGCGTGCGCCTGGACGGCACGGCGGTGGAGCTGGCCGAGAAGAAGCTCTCCGACTGGGTCACGCTGAGCTTCCGCGCCGCCCCCGGCATCAAGGTCAGCGCGAACTGCCGGATGCTGGTCACCGAGATGGGCGACCACTTCTCGCTGTACCTGACCCCGCTCAACATCGACCCCGAGAACCCGGCCATGCCGATCTCCCATCCCTCCTACTACGCGACGTACCTGGCCAAGCGCATCGGCCCCTACTGCACGCTGGGCCTGGCCGAGGACACGTGGGCGCTCAACGAGGGCGTGATCGACGACGGCGCGTTCCTGCAGCAGGCCTACGACATCGACCGCGAGCGCGAGCGGATGCTGTTCGTCGCCCTCGACCGCCTGCGGAAAGGCACGCTCACCTGTGTGTTCGACGGCGTCGACCGCATCCAGCACATGTTCTGGCGCTACTTCGAGAAGGGCCATCCAGCCGCGCGCGGCACGGACGGGGGCGCCCACGCGGACGCGATCGAGCAGATCTACCGGCGCAGCGACGAACTGGTGGGCAAGGTGATCGCCCGGCTGCGCAAGGACGACCTGCTCATGGTCGTCTCCGACCACGGCTTCGCGTCCTTCCGGCGCGGCGTGAACCTCAACGCCTGGCTCCTGGCCAGGGGCTGGCTGAAGCTGAAGGAGGGCGGAGACGGCTCGACCGAATGGCTGCGCGACGTGGACTGGTCGCGCACGCACGCCTACGCCCTGGGCCTCACCGGGATGTTCTTGAACCTGGAGGGGCGGGAAGCCCGGGGGATCGTCAAGGCGGGCGAGGCGGCGGCCCGGCTCAAGGCCGAGATCATGGCCGCCCTGGCGGGTCTCCGGGACGAAGAGGCCGGCGCGGTGGCGATCAACGAGGCGTTCGACACGGCCAGGCTCTACCGCGGCCCGTATCTCCAGAACGCACCCGACCTCATCATCGGCTTCAACGACGGCTACCGCACGTCGTGGGACGGGGCCACGGGGGTCGTGTCGGGACCGGTCTTCGACGACAACGTCAAGGCGTGGAGCGGCGACCACTGCATCGACCCCCGGCTCGTCCCGGGCGTGCTCTTCGCCAGCCGGAAGATCGACCGCAAGGATCCCGCCCTGGTGGACATCGCGCCCACGGTGCTGCGCCTCTTCGGCCTCGATCCGCTTCCCCACATGGACGGAAAGCCGCTGTACGAGAAGGCCTTCAAGGATGCCTAGCCGGCGGCAGTTTCTCGGCCTCGCCGCCCTCGCCGCCGTCGAGTGCGGACGACCAGGCGACGGCGGGGACAACCGGACGAGCGTCATCATCCTGGGCTTCGACGGCATGGACTACGAGCTGACGAAGCGGATGATGGCCGAGGGACGCCTGCCCAACCTCTCGCGCCTCGCCGCCCAGGGCGCGTTCCAGCCCCTCGGCACGTCGATGCCGCCCCAGAGCCCGGTGGCCTGGTCCAACTTCATCACCGGCATGGACGCCGGCGGCCACGGCATCTTCGACTTCATCCACCGCGACCCGAAGACGATGGTCCCTTTCCTCTCCACCAGCCGCGCCGAGCCCTCGGAGAAGAAGCTGAAGCTGGGCAAGTACCAGGTCCCCCTCGCGCCGGACAAGGTCGAGCTGCTCCGGTACGGACAGCCGTTCTGGGAGCCGCTGGAGAAGCGCGGCATCCACACGACGATCATGCGCATGCCGGCGAACTTCCCTCCCTCGGGCAGCGCCCGCCGCGAGCTGTCCGGCATGGGGACGCCCGACATCCTCGGGACCTACGGGACCTTCTCGTACTACACGACGGACCCGTTCACGTGGGCCGGGAAGGACGTCGCGGGCGGAAAGGTCTACAACGTCGGCTTCAACGACGGCGTGGCGCACGGCCTGCTCTACGGCCCCCCCAACCCCTTCCTGGCGGACGCCCCGCAGATCTCGGCCCCCTTCACCGTCTACGTCGATCCCGACCTGCCCGTGGCCAAGATCGTGGTCGGCGACGAGGAGCGGGTGCTGAAGGTCGGCGAGTGGAGCGACTGGGTGCCGGTCACCCTGGCCCTCGTCCCCACCCAGAAGGTGAACGTCATCGCCCGCTTCTACCTGAAGGCGGTGCGGCCCGACTTCGGCCTGTACGTGACACCGCTGAACCTCGACCCTCGCCATCCCGCGATGCCGATCTCGACCCCGGGCTCGTTCGCCGGGGAGCTGGCCTCCTCCACCGGTCTCTTCTACACGCAGGGGATGCCCGAGGACACGAAGGCGTTCAACGGCCACGTGTTCTCGGAGGAGGACTTCGACACGCAGGCGCAGATGGCCGGAGGGGAGGTCCTGCGGCAATACCCGTACGTCCTCGACCGCTTCCGCGACGGCCTGCTCTTCTACTACTTCGGCAACGGGGACCTGGTCTCCCACATGATGTGGCGGGCGATGGACCCCGAGCACCCCGCGTACAAGCCCACCGACGTGCCTTTCGCCGACGCGGTGAAGAAGGTCTACGAGCGGTTCGACCGCGTCGTCGGGGAGACCCTGCCCCGGGTGTACGCCGGCGCCCTGCTCGTCGTGATGTCCGATCACGGCTTCACGAGCTGGCGGCGCGCGTTCCACCTCAACACCTGGCTGGAGAAGGAAGGCTACCTGGCCGCCCTCGATCCGACCCTCAAGGACGACACGGGGCTGTTCACCAACGTGGACTGGTCGAGGACCCGCGCGTACGCCGTGGGCCTCAACGGCCTCTACATCAACGTGGCCGGACGCGAGAGGGACGGCACCGTCGATCCCGGTCAGCGGGAGGCGCTGGCCACGGAGATCGGCGAGAAGCTGCTGCAGGCGGTCGATCCCAAGACCGGCCGGCGGGCGGTGACGAAGGTCCTCCGGCGGGAGGAGTACCGCGACCGGGGCCATCTCGACATCGGCCCCGACCTGGTCGTCGGCTATGCCAAGGGCACCCGCGGGTCGAACGAGTCCGCCCTGGGCAAGCTGATGCCGGAGGTCGTCACCGACAACACCGAGGAATGGAGCGGGGACCACTGCATGGACCCGGACACCGTGCCCGGCATCCTCGTCACGAGCCGGCCGCTGCGCAAGCCCGCGGCGCGGCTCCAGGACCTGGCGGCGGCCATCCTGGCCGAGTTCGGGGTGGAAGGGTTTCCGCGGCGATGAAGGACGGGTTCAACGCAGGGGCCGCCGAGGAACGCGCAGGGGCCGCCGAGAGCAAACGGAGAACGAACATGTTCGGATCGAACAAGATCAGGATCGACAAGGACCTGCTGGCGAAGATCGAGCGCTACGCGAAGATCGCCGGCTACTCCTCGCCGGGCGAGTTCATCAACCACGCCCTGGAGAAGGAGCTGGCCAAGCTGGAGGGCGCCGACACCGAGGAGGAGATCAAGAAGAGGCTGCGGGGGCTCGGCTACATCTCGTGATCCTCGTGAACCGCGCGCTGCGGGCGGCCTTCGACCGGCTGCTCTGGCCGTTCCACGCGCTGCCGCCCATCGTCGGGCTCGTGGCGGTGTCGCTCGCCGTCTCGATCGGCATGCTGTACGTCTTCAAGTGGACCTCCAACCAGACGAAGCTCGAAGCGGTGAAGCGCCAGATCCATGCCTGCCTCTTCGAGATCCGCCTGTTTCGCGACGACGTCCCCGCCATCCTGCGCGCGCAGGCGGAGATCCTGCGGCACAACTCCAGGTACCTGGCGCTGTCGCTCGTGCCGATGCTGTGGATGATCGTGCCCCTCGTCTTCGTGATCGCGCAGCTCCAGTTCCACTACGGCTACCGGGGACTCCGGCCGGGCGAGGACTTCATCGTGAAGGTGCGGCTGAAGGAAGGCTGGGAAAGGAGCGGCGCCGCTGCTTCGAGCCAGGGGTCGAGCCGGCCCGCGGCCACGCTGGAGGCGCCGGCGGGGGTCATGGTGGCGACACCGGCGGTCTGGATGCCGGCCGAGCGCGAGCTGGCCTGGCGCCTGCGGGCGCAGGAGTGGGGAGACTACGAGCTGAAGCTGCGCCTGGGCGACGAGGAGTACGCGAAGACGGCGCAGGTGTCGGCAGCCGTGCGCCGGCGCTCGCCGGTCCGGCTCGCGGGCGGCCTCCTGAACGAGTTGCTCTACCCGGCCGAAGAGCCCCTGCCGCGCGACAGCCCCGTGGCCTCCATCGCGCTCGGCTACCGCGAGGACTCCATCTCGCTCTTCGGCTGGCCGGCGCCATGGATCGTGGCGTTTTTCGCCCTGTCGGTGGCGTTTGCCTTCGCCTTGCGGGGCCGCCTCGGCGTAACGCTATAAATAAGGAAGAGCGCCCGGTGTGACGGGGTTCACACCGGTGGCCCGGCGCACGGCGCGACCATAGGCCGCCTGCGCGTGGCGCGGGGGAGGGTATATGCCCGATCAGTACCGCCTGCGCCTCAAAGACGGAACCGTCCTCAAGGTGGACCACGACGGCCTCCGCACCTGGCTGCTCGAAGAAAAGGTCATGGTGCAGCCGCCGGGCTCGCGCCGCTGGCAGCCGCTGAAGCACGTGCTGGCCCAGCCGCGCCCCGAGCCCGCTCCGCTCCCCATTCGCCCGCCATCCGTCGAGCCGCCGGCGCCGAAGAAGCTGGCCGACCACGAGATCCCGTTCATCCCGTTCGCTCAGCCCGAAGACGACGTGCTGGCCCGCAACCCCATGGTCGGTCCGCTGGCCGAAGCGACTGCCCCTCTGGCCGAGCCGACCGAGCGGCGGGACAGGCCGACCACCCCACGGGACAAGCCGACCGCGCCACGGGCCAACCCGATCGCGCCCCGGCCGGCGAGACCCGACGACGCGGTCCCCGTCATCCGGCTGAAGCCGCTCGACGATGAAGTCGCGCCGGAGCCTCCGAGCCAGAGCCTTCTCGACGTGGCCTCGGCGGAGCTGGAGCGCCACGGCGGGGGCCATGGCCCGTGGCGGTGGACCGCACCCGAGCCGCGAGCGGGTTCCGCCAGCGCCAACAGCGCATCGGCGTCCCAGCCATGGGCCGGCGAAGGTGAAGGGAGCCTGGAAGAGCTGGAGCTGATCGCGGAGAGACCTCGCGTCCCCCCGAAGGTCGCGGCACTGCTCGGCCATGTGTCGGTCGGGATCGATCGGCTCATCCGCCGGGCTCGGGCCTTCGACCTGGGCCGTCTCCGGGGCAAGCGCCCTCTGCGGATCGCCGGCCTGGCCGCAGCCGCCGTCCTGTTGGCGGCGACCTCGCCGGCATGGATCGCGATGCTCAACCGGCTGGGCCATGCGCTGCTCGCCGAGGACGGCGCGCGAGCCCAGCCGGCTCCCGTGGCGGCGCCGGCGCGGCCGAAGGAAGAGCCGCCGCTCCCCCCGGAGGTCCAGGTCGCGGCGAGCGAGCTGCCCCACCTGGCCCCCGAGACCGTGCAGCTCCTGATGTCCAGCGTCGCCGGGCCGTCCGATCCTCCGGACCTGTTCCGCCGCGCGACCACGGCGGCCAAGCGCGGGACGGCGGCCCTGACGCCGGCCGAAACGCAGGAGCTCGGCGCGCTGCGCGGCAAGGCGCTCGCCGCGCTGCGCCCGGTCGACCGCGACCGCGTGCGCGCCTACGACCGCATCAGCGCCGGGCGCGACCTGCTCTCCGGAGAGGACGCCCGCGTGCTCCGGCTCTATGCGCGCGGGGTGCGCACGCTGCCGCCGGAGAGCCGCACCCGCCTGCAGACGCTCTACAGCAAGGCGATCGCCGCCGCGCGGTGACGGCGCGGGGGGGCTGCAGCAACTGAATTAGTCGAGAGCGACAGCCTGCGCTCGGCGCAGGAGGGCCTCGGGCGGACCGGCGAAGCGGCTCCGGGCGCCGCCGAACCAGATGAGGCCCATCGCCGAGAGGACTCCCCCGACGATCCAGGCCGTCTTCTCGTTCGGTGGCTGCATGCCAATGACGATCAGCGCCACGCATCCCACGACGCTGAGGGCGGCCAGCGGCCGGTACCAGCGACCGAGAGTCCAGGGACCCATCGCCGTCCAGCGCCGACCGTAGGCCCGCAGGCCGAGGGCGGTCGGAAGCACGTAGGAGATGTACAAGAAGATGGCGGTGACGGCGGCCATGATCTCGTAGACCGGCGTGTAGACCGTCGCCAGGGCGGCGGCCAGGGCCACCGTCCAGATGGCGACCGCCGGCGTGCGGTAGCGGTCGGACACCGTGCGCAGCCTGCGCGACAGCGGCATGCCGCCGTCGCGGGCGAACGCGTAGGCGATCCGGGAGACCGAAGTGACCGCGGCCAGGCCGCACAGGTACTGGGCGACGGCGATTCCGGCAAAGATGAAGTAGGCGAGCGCCTTCGGCAACACGGCACCGAGGATCCAGCCGAAGCTGCTCGGGCCCATCGAGGCCGCCCGCGCCACGTCCGGGATCGCGACCACGACCGCGCACAGCATGACCCAGCCGGACAGGCCGGAGACGGCCACCGCGTTGACGATGCCCTTCGGCACGCGAAACGCCGCGCCGACCGTCTCCTCCGCGGTGTTCGCGGAGGCGTCGAAGCCGGTGATGGTGTAGGCGGGGAGCAGGAAGCTCAGGACGAAGAGCAGCGCCGTGCTCTGCGTCTCGGGCCACACGTCCCCCCCTCGCGCGCCGCTGAAGTTCGAGAAGGTCACGAGCGCGCGCGGATGCAGCGACGGCGCGAAGTACAGCATGGCGGCGGTGAGCAGGGCCGCGATGGCCAGGATCCAATAGCCGCTGAAGTCGGTGAGGCGTGTCGTGAGGCGGATGCCCAGGTGGTTGACGAGCGCCTGCGACGCGCAGATGGCGAAGACGCCGACGACGGCCACCGCCGTCTGCGTCGCCGGCGTCCAACGCGACGGGTCCAGCCGCAGCAGCGGCCCCAGGGAGTCGAGCGTGAAGCGCAGCGCCCCCAGGTTGATGGCCGCCACGGCCGCCACGAGGCCGAGGAGATTGAGCCACGCGGTCGTCCATCCCCAGCCCTTGCCGCCCAGGATGGAGGCCCAGTGGTACAGCCCGCCCGCGGTCGGGAAGCTGGAGGCGACCTGCCCCATCGTGGCCGCGACCGCGAGCGAGAACAGGCACACCAGGGGCCAGCCCAGGCCGAAGGCCGCCCCGCCGACGCTCGACAGCCCCTGGTGGAAGGACGTCACGCCTCCGGCGAGGATGCAGATGATGGAGAGCGAGATGGCGTAGTTCGAGAAGCCGCCCATCTTGCGGGCCAGCTCCTGCTGGTAGCCGAGGCTGTGCAGGGTCCGCTCGTCCTCGACGACGATGTCGCGCTCTCTCGGCTTCTCGCTCATCGCGTCTCTTCCTTCCTCCGACGCGCGGCGGATCACGCGCGGGCGATCCTCAGGGCCGGACGGAGAGCTGGCGCCGCGCCTCCGCCGGCTCGTCCATCTCGGTCCGGTGTCGGCGGGCCCGGCGCCCGCGGGGGCCGGAGGGGTCGCCGGCCCGCGCGGGATCGAAGAGCCGCGCGTCCACCCTGCGCGCGGCATAGGGCTCGTCGTCCGCCGTCGGGGAGAACAGATCGCCGAGGTCGCTGGCGACGGCGTCGGGCTGGTGCAGCGGCGGGAGCCCGAGGATGCGGTAGATCGTCTTGTGGATGCTCGCGGTGCTCGCGTGCCGGTGCGACACGTGGCCGCGCCGCGCCCAGGGGCTGATGAGGAGGCACAGGCTGCGGTGCGCATCGACGTGGTCCACGCCGCTCTGGGCGTCGTCCTCGGTGACGAAGATCGCCATGTCGCGCCACCACGGCGTGCGTGACAGCGCTTCCACCACCCTTCCCAGGGCCAGGTCGTTGTCGGCCACGTAGGACTCGAGGAAGGGGTAGCCGCGCTCGGGGGCCGCCTCGGCGCCGTGGTCGTTGGGGAGGAACACGTAGAGGAAGGGTGGCAGCGCCTCGCGGCCGGACGCGTAGCGCCCGGCCAGGTCCTTCAGGAACACGTCCGCCCGGTACTGGTCCGGGATGTTCATGTTGAAGCCCGGGAACTCGCGCGAGGTGGCCGCGAAGAGGACCTCCGGCATCGGGACGTTGACCGGGAGGCGGGCGCCGGTGGGCTCCTCTCCCCCCTCCTCGGCCGTCCCCGCGAACTCGAACCCCTCGCCGTAGTTCCGGAACCGGACGCCGCCCCGGGCCAGGTGCTCCCACATCGATCCGCGCTCGAGGTAGTCCTCGGGCGTGAGCGAGGAGTTCGACTCGAACAGGGCCAAGCGCCCGGGCGCGGTCCGCTTCCATCGCGCGCCGCCGCCGTAGCCCGCGGCCGTGATCGTCTCCACCCAGTGGTTCGCATACGCGCCGACCAGCCAGCGGTGCCCGTCGGCCGAGACGTCGCTGTCGACGTAGAAGTTGTCGGAGAGAGCGAAGCGCTCGGCGAGAGCCCGGTGGTTCGGCGTGACCCTGACCTGCGCGTGCAGCCCGACCGTCCGCCCGGTCGTGCCGAAGCGGGCCAGCGAGGGATCACCGTCGGCGCCCGGCAGGTCGCCGTACACCTCGTCGAACGTCCGGTTCTCCTTGGCAATGAGGACGACGTGGCGGATGCGCGACGAGGCGCCGGTGAGCGGGACGGGATGGCCGGGCGGTCGGTCCACGGGCCGGGGAACGAAGCCGTTGTTGGCCCGGACGCGATCGCTCAGCGCGCGGAGCTCCGCGTCGGCGGGCACGTCCATGAGGGAGACCGTCCCCTTCATCAGGTTGCCGACGTAGCTTCCTTCGGGCCCCTCCACGTAACCGCGTCCGCCGTTGGGCCCCGCCCCGAATCCCTTGGCGTTCGAGACGTACAGGCGCCCGCCGCCGGGAGACACGGCCACGCGCGACGGGTACCAGCCGGCGGGCACGTGCCCGAGCACCGCGCCGCTCCGGGCGTCGAGCACGCCGACCGCGTTGATGCCCGATTCCGCGACGAAGACCCGTGAGCCGTCCGGCGACAGGGCGATGCCGAAGGGTAGGACGCCGCGCAGGCCTTCGATCGAGCCCTCCGGGGCCAGCAGCGCGCGCCAGCGCCGCTGGTGGGCCTTCAGGTCGTAGGCCTCGACGCTGTCGTTGGTGGCGTTGCTGACGAAGAGCGTGTCGGCCGAGACCGCGAGCCCGGCCGGGCTGCTCCCGCCGATGGCCGGGCCGACCGGCAGTCCGGTCTTGAGACGCGCGACCACCGACGGCCGGCGCGGGTCGGCCACGTCGATCCCCCACACCGAGCAGGCCTCGTCGACGCCGGGGTCGCCGAGCCCGGGCGCCTGGCGCCCTTCCGCCACCGTACCCTCCCGCGCCTCTCGCGATGGATAGCCGAACGGCGGAAACCCGAGCCCGCGCGGGTCGTCGCCGGCCCGGGTCTCGATCAGGCTGTACTGGAAGGTGCCCATGTTGGCCACGTAGGCCCGGCGGCCGTCGCCCGTGAGGGCGAGCGCGAAGGGGTTGCGGCCCACGCCGATCGACGCGAGCACGGTCCGCGCGGCGGCATCCACGACGACCAGCCGGTAGTGCGCGAGGTCGAGCGCGTAGAGGAGCCGGCCGTCGGGGGAGAGGGCGATGTCGGTGAGGAAAGGATCCGGCAGCGAAGGGCTCGACAGGGAGATCGCGCCCGCGGCCGTGCCGTCGTCGAGGGCGAAGACCGCGATCCTCCCGTCGTCGCCTCCCGAGGCGTAGACGAGCCGCCGCGGGGCGTCCACGGCCGCGCCCACGAAGGCCGACGGCAGGGCCCGCTTGTCGGTACGCGGCGCGGGCGGGAGCTGCCTGACCACCGGCGAAGCCCCGTCGAGGTCGCGGATGACCGTCAGCGAGAACGGCTCGATGCCGCCGTTGACGGTGACGAGCACCTTTCCGTCGCCGCTGAGCGCCATCCCGAACGGGTGCGGCGCCGTCGTCACCTGGCGGCCCCGAGGGGTCAGGAGCCGCCCGTTCGGCAGGACGGTCTCGCCTTCACGGTCGATGCGCGCGTAACGCTCCCCCGCCGGAGCGTGAAGCTCCCGGACGGGCCGGACCGCAGAGGAAGGACGCGGCGCGCTCCCGGCCAGCGCGGTCAGGCCGCCGGCCAGGAGCGCACGCGCGCTACGGCCTAGAACGTCAGCCTCGCTCCGAGGACGACGATGCGGCTGCGGAGCGGCGAGCCCTCCGCGCCGGCCAGGGTCGTGATGCGGCCGTAGTTCGGGCTGGAAAGATCGGTCTCGGGAATCCCGAGGTTCGGGTGATTGGTGACGTTCTGGGCCTGGACCTGGAACCTCAGCGTGGTGTCGCCGTGGAGCTTGAAGTCCTTGAAGAGTCCCATGTCGATCGTGTAGAGGCCCGGCCCCAGGATGTTGCCCTTCTGCGCGTTGCCGAAACGGCCGGCGAAGATCGGCTGGCCGGCGGCGTCGAAGAACGCGCGGTTGCTGAACGCCCCGGTGTTGAACCACTGGTCCGTCGTCTTCGGGCCGCGGTTGGGATCCTGGCCCGCGACCGCGTCCGCCTTCTCCGGGTTGTAGCAGTTGGTGCCCGACCCGCAGTGGCTGCTGTAGTACGCCGTGAGGTGGTAGCCGGACTGGGCGGTGACGATGCTGGACAGCGTCCACCCGCCGAACGCCTTGTTGCCCTTGAAGAACGGCAGCTCCCAGATGAGCGTCGCCGTGAAACGGTGGTCGGGGATGGCGGTGACCTTCCCGCGGGTGTAGTCGGGGTCGAAGCGGTCGTCGGTCCGGTCGTTGATCTCGCCCACGAAGTCCACCCGCGAACGGGTCTGCTCGATGTTGGAGATCGCGTGCGCCCACTTGTAGGTGGCGGAGTAGAACAAGCCGTCGCGCGCCTCCCCGCGGAGCTGGAACGTGAGGTCGTGGTAGTCGGCCTCGCCGCCGTTGTCGCGGGTGTTGACCCGGTTCCAGTTGGGATAGGGCCGGGCCGTGCGGGGCAGGTTGCGGAAGCCGACGGTGTTCGGCTGGATCTGGTTCAGGTCGGGGGCCAGCGTGAGCCGCCGGTCACGCCGCCCCGAGTAGGTGAAGCGGAAGGCGTTGCGCAGTCCGATCTCGCGGTCGAGGCTGAGGCTCCACTGCTGGGTCTGCGGGTCCTTGAAGTGGGGGTCGTTGGCGGTGGAGAAGTTCTGGTTGCCGACCGCGGCCCCGCCCCGTCCGGCCGTCCCCGCGAAGGTGTTGGGCAGCACGATGCCGAAGGTGCGCGTCGCCGGGTCGAACGAGTTCCCGTAGGTCTGGTTGTCCGAGGTGTGGATGCCGGTGAGCGAGTTGAAGATCGCGCCCAGCATCCGCGTGTAGTAGATGCCGTAGCCCGCGCGGAGGACGGTCCGGTTGTCTTCGAACGGCCGCCAGGCGACGCCGATCCGCGGCGCGATGCTGTTGTAGTCGGTGAAGCGCAGCGCCTCGGGATAGCCCACCTCGGCCGCGGTGTAGATCTTGGAGCTTCCGAGGCCGGTCGTGAAGTCCGGCTTGGAGAGCTGCCGCGACGCCTCGTTGGGCACCACCACGTCCCCGTTGGGCGTGTCCCGCAGGAAGTTGGTGATGTTCAGCTCGCCATCCTTGAATCCCGGGTAGAGGTCGTAGCGGACGCCCAGGTTGAGGGTCACGCGGTTGCTAACGCGGAACTCGTCCTGGACGAAGAACCCGTAGTGGGTGGCGATCCCGTCCACCCCCGGCCCGGTCGCCGTCTGGTCGACCTCGCTCGGGAGCCCGAGGAGGAAGTTGGCCACGGCGTTGCCCGTGGCTCCGGTCAGCGTCGAGCGGAAGCGGAAGACACCGAAGTCGTCCGCGCCCGTGAAGTTGAGCGGGCTCGTCCAGTTGTAGTGCCGGACGTCGGCCCCGCCCTTGAACGTGTGGCGGCCGGTGCTCCAGGTGACGTTGTCCCCGAACTGGATCGCGCGCGTGGTGAGCGGCTCCTCCTTGGACTCGCCGAAACGGGTATAGCCGGCGATGTCGATGAAGGTGGTCCCGGTGATGTCGGGCAGGCTCTGCGAGATCAGGCGCAGGCCGGTCGCCTGCACGAAGTCGCGTCCCTTGAGCCCGGTCTGGTTGGTGAGGTCCGAGGTGCTGTAGCCGAAGCGGAGCTCGTTCAGGACCGTCGGCCGCACCGCCCAGTTGTCCGAGAAGGCCAGGGTGCGCGTCGGGTTCTCGTTGGTGAGCGGTCCGGAGGCCTGGTAGTTGGTGGGGCTGATCTTCCTCCAGTTCTTGCCGCTGAACCGCACGAACGCCGTGTGGGTGGAGCTGAAGTTGTGGTCGACCCTCAGGTCCATCTGGTTGCTGACCTCGGTCGCGTCGATCGAGTAGCGGTTCAGGGCCAGCCCCTCGTTGGGCGCGGGAATGTACTTGGACAGGATGATCGCGCTCACGGGGTTGATGCGGCTGGCCGGGATGATGTTCCCCGGGAAGGGCTGGCCGGTGCCGGGGTCGATGATCGCGGAGGGCAGGCGCGAGAAGTTGCCGGCGCGGAAATCCGCCTCGGGAACGGTGGCGCTGGCCACCCCGGTCCGCGCGATGTGCAGCCGCTCGTAGGTCAGGAAGAAGAACGTCTTGTTCTTGATGATGGGGCCCGAGAGGCTCGCCCCGTAGTCCTTGTTGTCGGACTGGTTCGGGATGCTCTTCGAGAAGTAGTTGGGGTTGGCGTTGAGCCCCTCGTTGTTGTAGTTGAAGAACGCGCTGCCCTTCCAGGCGTTGGTGCCGGGCTTGGTGATCGTGGTGATGTCGCCCGTCTGGGCGAACTCCGCGTTGTTGTTGATCGAGCTGACCCGGATCTCCTCGATGCCCTCCACCGACGGGAACACGTTCCGGCCGCCGTCCCCGATGCCGTTGCGTCTCACGTTGGTCGTGGAGATCCCGTCCACCGAGACCTCGTTCTGGTAGACCTGCCCTCCGGAGAGCGAGAAGTCGGACTGGGTGCTCCCCTTCTGCACCTCGGGCAGGACCGCGATCGTGTCGACCGGCGAGGTGTTAGACGGGCGGAAGGTGAAGGGGAGCTGTGGCAGCCCGCGGTTGGTCTTGCTGGCCGAGATCGTCGGGTTTTCCGTGTTGAGGAGGGGCGCGGCCCCGCTGACCGTCACATCATCCGTCCGACCAGCCGGCTGCAGCCCCAGGTCGAGGAC
>Ga0066710_100003148_pt1 | contig 13868 bp, 17 predicted proteins | sample GraSoiAngelo_159_FD_79666 | JGI IMG/M metagenome (GOLD analysis project Ga0066710, IMG submission 79666) | Grasslands soil microbial communities from the Angelo Coastal Reserve, California, USA - 14_1009_16_40cm | ecosystem: Environmental > Terrestrial > Soil > Grasslands | place: USA...
GACGGCCGAGCGGCTCGCCCCCGGCCGCGCGTGGCTGGCGATCGTCTCCGACCACGGCTTCGCGAAGACCGAGCACCAGCTCAATCTCGTCTACGCCTTTCGCAGCGCCGGCCTGCTGACCATCGAGCGCGGACGAATCGCCGAGTGGACGGCGGTGCCGTGGAGCTCGGGCGGCTCGGCCGCGATCGTCCTGAAGGACTCCGGCGACGAGGCGGCGCGGACGAAGGTGCGTGACGTCCTCGCGAAGCTCGCCGGCGATCCCGCGAACGGCATCGACCGCGTCCTCGACACCGATGGGCTCCGCGCGCGCGGCGGATTTCCGACGGCGTCGTTCCTCGTGGGCCTCAAGCCGGGTTGGCACATTGCCTCGGGGTTTACGGGCGGCCTGGTCACGAAAGGCCAGGGCGGTCAGCACGGCCACCTGCCCGACGTGCCCGATCTGCGCGCCGCGTTTTTCGTGGTCGGCCCCGGCGTGCCGGCCGGCCGCGCGCTCGGTCTCATCGACATGCGAGACATCGCCCCCACGCTCGCACGGCGCGTGGGGCTCACGCTGCCGTCCGCCGACGGCAAGCCCCTGTTACCGTAAGCACCAAAGGAGAAGGCAACCATGGATTTCGGTGTCGTCATGTTCTCGACCGCGTACGCGATCGCTCCCGACGAGCTGGCCCGGGCGCTGGAGGAGCGCGGCTTCGAGTCGCTGTGGATCCCCGAGCACACGCATATCCCGGCCAGCCGCAAGAGCCCGTGGCCGGGCGGTCCCAACCTGCCCAAAGAGTATTGGTCCTCCTACGATCCGTTCCTCGCGCTGCAGGCGGCCGCCGCGGCGACGCGGCGGCTCAAGCTCGGCACCGGCATCTGTCTCGTCGTCGAGCGCGATCCGATCACCACGGCCAAGGAAGTGGCCACGCTCGATCGCCTCTCGAACGGCCGCTTTCTCTTCGGCATCGGCGGCGGCTGGAACGCCGAGGAGATGGAGAACCACGGCACGCCGTTCAAGGCGCGCTGGAAGATCCTGCGCGAGCGCGTGCTGGCGATGAAGACCATCTGGACCCAGAAGGAGCCGGAGTTCCACGGCGAGTTCGTGCGCTTCGACAAGATCTGGGCCGATCCCAAGCCCGTGCAGCAGCCGCACCCGCCGATCATCATGGGCGGCGACGGCCCCACCACGTTCGACCGCGTCGTCGAGTTCTGCGACGGCTGGATGCCGATCATGCGGCCGAATCAGAATCCCGTGGAGAAGATTCCCGCGCTCCGCGAGCGCCTGCAGAAGGCCGGGCGCGATCCCAAGTCGGTGGACGTCGGCATCTTCTTCGCGCCGCCCAAGAAGGAAGGGCTCGACGCGCTGCGGGCCGCCGGCGTCTCGCGCGCGATCTTCGGCGTGCCCTCCGAGCCGCGCGACGCCGTGCTGCCGCGCCTGGACAGCCTGGCGGGGCTGATCCGATGACCGCCCACCTGGCCCAGGTGAACATCGCCCGGATGCAAGGGCCGCTCGAGAGTGCGGTCATGGCCGACTTCGTGGCGCGCCTGGACGAGATCAACGCGCTGGCCGACGCCAGCCCCGGCTTCGTCTGGCGGCTGCAGACGTCGGAGGGCAACGCCGCGTACCTGCGCCCCTACGACGACGACCGGATCCTGTTCAACATGTCGGTGTGGCGGAGCCTCGAGGACCTGCGCGCGTACGTCTACCGCAGCGCGCATGCCGAAGTGCTGCGCCGCCGGGCCGAATGGTTCACCCGGATGGAGACGGTCTACGCGGCGCTGTGGTGGGCCAAGAAGCGGCTGGCTCACCTCGATCAGCACGGCCCGACGCCGTTCGCGTTCACGTTCAAGGCGGCGTTCCCGCCGGACGAGGCGGGTGCTCCAGGCCACGGACTGGTCGTCGTTCGAGCCGTGTCCGGCGTCGAGCCCCGCCTAGTGGGCGCCTCCGTGCGCCGCCGGATGGCGCACGGCGCGGTCGAGTCCAACGACGATCGCTCGCGTGGCTGCGCGATCTCGAACGGCGCCCGCGGCTCCACGGCGCTGCTGCCCCGCCTTCAGCGCCTGCCGGGTTTCGACCACATGGCGGTGGCGCACGCCAGGGGCAGCACCGCCAACGCGCGCTTCGTCGTGCGGAGGCGCTGGGGCTAACGCGCGCGGCGGGCCGCCACGCGGCTGTCGGCGCTGGCCCAGCCGGCGTCGAAGGGCGTCCCGGGCTGATCGAGGTCGAGCACCAGCGGGGCGTGGTCGGAGGGCACGGGCTTGCCCTTGCGGGCCTCCCGGTCGATCTCGCAGCCGACGGCGCGCATGGCCACGGGGCGGCTCACCAGCAGATGGTCGATGCGCATCCCGAAGTTCTTGTGGAAGTTGCCCGCGCGATAGTCCCACCACGTGTAGCGCCCCGCTTCCTTGCAGTGCAGGCGATAGGAGTCCACGAGCCCCCACTCGCAGAGCTTCCTCAACGCCCGGCGCTCCGGCTCGGAAACGTGGGTGCCGCCATGACAGGCGGCCGGGTCCCACACGTCGGCGTCCTCGGGCGCCACGTTGAAATCGCCGCCGATCACCAGCGGGTCGGCCGGCTGGACGGCCTCGCGGAGCCAGCGCGCGAGGCGCTCGTACCACGCGAGCTTGGCGTGATAGAAGGGCGAGTCCACGACGCGGCCGTTCGGCGCATACACGCTGACGACGCGCACGCCGCCGCAGATCGCGGACACCATGCGCGCCTCGGCCAGCGGCTCGTCGTCGGCGACGTCCGGCGTGCGCGGTGGGCGCAGCGGCTCACCGAAGTTGCTGAGGACGTCGGTGGCGCCGACGCGGCTGGCGATCGCCACGCCGTTCCAGCGGCCCTCGCCGTGGTGCACCAGCTCGTAGCCGGCGGCGCCGAACACGTCGGCCGGCGCATCCGCGTCGGTCAGCTTGGTTTCCTGCATCAGCAGCACGTCGGGGCGCGCGCGCTCGAGCCACCACGTGACCTTGTCCAGGCGGGCGCGCAGCGAGTTGACGTTCCAGGTCGCGATGCGCAACGCCATGCGGCCCATCCTCGGGACGACCGGGGGCGGTGTCAAGTCGAGCGGCGCGACGTCCGTGGCCCCGGGCTTGCACTACCTGACTGCACGACGCTGAAGCAATGTGAAGGGGGCAGTCATGGTCGTCAGGACCTCGCTCTTCAAGACCGTGCGGGCCGCCGTGGCCGGCGCGCTGGTGCTCGGATCGGTCGTGGCACCGACGCCGGCGCCGGCGCATGTGGTCGAGGTGACCACCGCGCTCGAGATGCCCGACGCCCAGGACCTCGCCGCGGTCAAGGCCGCGCTCCAGGCCGCCGTGGATCGCGTGATCAACGACACGATCGCGTTCAAGCCGACGCTGATCGCGCTCACCGACGCCCGCGTGATGGGCGAGAAGCTCCTCGTCCGCCTGCTGATCGCCGACGCAGACGGCGAGCGGATGCTGCGAGATCTGCGGGACAGCGACACCGGCAGCGCCTCCCCCGACGAGGACGAGGAGCTGCCGCGCGAGATCCGCATCTGACCCAGGGGCCTTGCCGGGCGCACGACCTCGTGGTCTGATCGCGTCCCGGTGAAGCTCCTGCTGATCCGGCACGCCATCGCCGTGGCCAGCGGAACGCCCGGCGTCGAGGACGACGAGCGCCCGCTGACGTCGCGCGGTCGCGCGCGCTTCCACGACGCGGCCCGCGGCCTGGCCCGCATCGTCGATCGCCCGGACGTCCTGCTCACCAGCCCGCTCGTGCGCGCCGCCGAGACCGCCGAGATCGCCGCCCGCGCGTTCGGTAAGGTCGAGCCGCGGCCGGAGCGCGCGCTGGGCCATGGGGGACCGGAGGCGATCCTCGCGCTCCTCAAGCGCCAGCCCTCGGACGCCACCGTGGCGATGGTGGGCCACGAGCCGGTGCTCTCCCAGGTGCTCGCCCGGCTGCTCGGCAGCGGCCGGGCCGAGCGATTCGCGTTCAAGAAGGGCGGCGCCGCGCTCGTCGATCTCCCGGGCGACGGTGCGGCAGCCGGCCAGCTCGTCTGGTTCTTAAAGCCCCGAATCTTAAGGCGTTTGGGCAAAGACTAGTTCGTCCTGCCCGCGCCCGCTGACCTCGTGGTACGATCCGCACCCTCGCCGCTGTAGGGCTGAGTTCCCACGTCCGTGAAGGAGGCGCTCCATGGCGCACGCACAATCCGCCGAGGTCCCGAGCATCGGCCGCACCCGCACGCTGGCGATCGACGTGGGCGGCACCGGCCTCAAGGCCTCGATCGTCGACGAGTCCGGCCGGCTCCTCACCGATCGCGCCCGGGTGGACACACCGGTCGGCGCCCCGCCCAAGGAGATCGTGCAGGCCCTGGTGCAGCTGGTGCAGCCGCTCGGCGCCTACGACCGCGTCTCGGTCGGCTTCCCGGGCGTCGTCCGCGAGGGCCGCGTGCTGACCGCGCCCAACCTGGACAACAAGGGCTGGAAGGGGTTCGACCTGGCCGGTGCGCTGGGCAAGGCGCTCGGCAAGCCGACGCGCGTGGCCAACGACGCCGACGTGCAGGGCCTGGCCGTCATCGCCGGCAAGGGCGTGGAAGTGGTCATCACGCTGGGCACCGGGTTCGGCACCGGCCTCTACCTGGACGGCCGCCTGGGCCCCCACATGGAGCTCTCGCACCATCCCTTCCGCAAGGGCGAGACGTACGACGAGCAGCTCGGCAACGCGGCCCGCAAGGAGGTCGGCAAGAAGAAGTGGAACAAGCGGATGCGGAAGGCCATCGACAACCTGCGCACGCTGACCAACTTCGATCACCTCTACATCGGCGGCGGCAACGCCAAGAAGATCGACTTCGAGCTCGACCCCGACGTGACCATCGTGGACAACTCGGCGGGCCTGGCGGGCGGGGTCGCGCTCTGGCGGGAGTGATCGGCGGCGTCGGCGAACCACGCGCGTAAGCTGAGCTGATGGGAAGGAAGCGACACGATGCGCGCCGAGGAGAGCTCGTGGCCATCGTCGATCTCGGCTCCAACGCCGTCCGCTTCCTGCTGGCGAAAGTGAAGCCCGAGAAGGGCTATCGCGTGCTGGTGGAGGAGCGTGTGCGGACGCGCCTGGGCGACGGGGCGCCCGGCACCCTGCCGCGGGCGGCCATCGACGACACCCTGCGTGCCGTCCATCGCTTCTTCGCCGAGCACCGCACGGTGGGGCGCGGGCCGCGCGTGGTGGCCGTGGCCACCTCGGCGGTGCGCGACGCCCGCAACCGCGAGCGGCTGCTGGGGCCGCTGCGCTACCGCGAGGGAATCGAGGTGCAGGTGCTGAGCGCGCACGATGAGGCGCTCCTGGGCGCCCAGGCGGCGCTGCGCAGCCTGGACTTCGACCATGCGCTGGTGGCCGATCTCGGCGGCGCCAGCCTGCAGCTCAGTCGCGTGCGGGACCGACGCGTGGTGAACGCCGTCAGCCTGCCGCTGGGGGCGGTGCGCGCCACGCGGCGCTACCTGCGCCACGACCCGCCGCGCCCGCGCGAGCTGCGGGCGCTGCGCCAGGCGGTGCGCGAGCAGCTGATGGAAGCGCTGCCGCCGGCCGAGCGGGGCGACGTGATGGTGGGGCTGGGTGGCACCGTGCGCACGCTGGCCGCGATCCACCGGCGCGTGAACCGCGACGACCGCAAGGACCGCCACGGCCTGCACCTGTCGCAGTCGGACGTCACCGCGGTGCGCGAGCGGCTGGAGCGGGCTTCCCCGCGCAAGCGGCGCACGCTGCGAGGGCTCAAGAGCGAGCGGGCGGACATCATCCTGGCCGGCGCCATCGTGATCGAGGAGCTGATGATCTTCGGCGGCTACCTGACGCTGATCGTGTGTACGCGCGGCGTGCGCGACGGCATTCTCCTGCACGAGACCTTCAACGGCTCAGGGCTGACATGAATTCGAACGTGTTCCTCAATCGCGAGCTGTCCTGGCTGGAGTTCAATCGGCGTGTGCTGGAGGAGGCGCAGGATCCGACCGTCCCGCTGCTCGAGCGGGTGAAGTTCCTGGCCATCTTCAGCTCGAACCTGGACGAGTTCTTCATGGTGCGCGTGGCGACGCTCAAGCGCCGCATGCACGCGGGCGAGCCGACCTCGGGCCCCGACGAGCTGACGGCGGCCGAGACGATGGCGGCGGTGGGCGGGCGCGTACACCAGCTCGCGGACGAGCAGCACCGCACGTTCCTGCAGGAGATCCAGCCGCTGCTGGCTGCCGAGGGCATCGTCCTCATGCGGCCCAAGGACCTCAGCGGCGACCAGGAGCGGTTCCTCGAGGAGTACTTCCGCCGGACGGTGCTGCCGGTGCTGACGCCGCTGGCGGTCGATCCCGGCCATCCGTTCCCGTACCTCGGCAATCGCTCGATGTGTCTGGTCGCCTCCATCCGGCCGGCGGCGCCCTCGGCGTTGCCGCAGAGCTCGCTGGCCGTGATCCACATCCCGGCCCAGGTGCTGCCGCGCTTCGTGCCGCTGCCGGACCCGCACGGCCGTCACGTGTTCGTGCTGCAGGAGGACGTGATCCGCCTCATGCTGCCGAGCCTCTACACCGGCTACGACATCCTCTCCACGCACGCCATCCGCGTGACGCGCGACGCCGACATCCAGATGCGCGGGCGGCCGGTCGACCTGCTGACGAGCGTCGAGGAGAGCCTGCGCGACCGCCGGCTCGGCACCGCCGTGCGCCTGCAGTACGACGCCGACCTGCCGGCCGAGATCCTCTCGACCCTGATGGAGGAGCTCGAGCTGCAGCCGGAGGATCTCTACGAGAGCGAGGGCTTCACCGCGTTCTCCGACCTGCTCCAGCTCTACAGCTCGCTCGACGTGCCGCGGCTGAAAGACAAGCCGCAGCCCGGCCATCCGGTGCCGGCCTTCGAGAGCGCGCCCGACATCTGGAGCGCCATCCGCGCGCGCGACGTGCTGGTGCACCATCCCTACCAGACCTTCGACGCCGTCACGCGCTTCGTGCGCGACGCCGCCGTCGATCCCAAGGTGCTGGCCATCAAGATGACGCTCTACCGGGTGAGCCCGGCCTCGCCCATCGCCCACGCCCTGCACACCGCCGTGGAGAACGGCAAGGAAGTCGCCGTGCTCGTCGAGCTGCAAGCGCGCTTCGACGAGGAGGCCAACATCCGATGGGCGCGCGCGCTGGAAGAAGTGGGGGCGCACGTCGTCTACGGCATGGTGGGCTTCAAGACCCACTGCAAGGCCTGCCTGATCGTGCGCCAGGACAGCGACGGCATCCGGCGGTACTGCCACCTGGCGACCGGCAACTACAACGTCCGCACGGGCGGCGTCTACAGCGACCTCGGGCTGTTCACGGCCCGTGACTCGTTCGGCGAGGACCTGACCGAGCTGTTCAACCTGCTCACCGGCTACACGCGGCCGCGCGGCTTCCATCACCTGCTGGTGGCGCCCACGGACCTGCGCGATGAGCTGGCCGAGCGCATCCGGCGCGAGGCCTCGCGGGCCAAGGCCGGCCGGCCGGCGCGCATCATCGCCAAGATGAACAGCCTGCTAGATCGCAAGCTGATCGAGGAGCTGTACGCGGCGGGCGCCGCCGGCGTGCAGATCGACCTCATCGTGCGCGGCATCTGCTGCCTGCGCCCGGAGGTGCCCGGGCTGTCCGACAACATCCGCGTGATCTCGATCATCGACCGCTACCTCGAGCACGCCCGCATCTTCTACTTCGAGAACGCGGGCTCGCCGGAATACCTGCTGGCCTCGGCCGACTGGATGCCGCGCAATCTCGACCGCCGTGTCGAGATCGCCTTTCCCGTGCTGGAGCCGGCGCTGCAGGCGCAGGTGCGCGAGATCCTCAACATCCAGCTCGCCGACACCGTGAAGGCCCGGCGCCTGCTCGGCAACGGCACCTCGGCCCGTGTCCGCGCCGACGGGAGGCCGCCCCTGCGCTCGCAAGAGAATCTGTGGGAGGTGAGCGGGGCCGGCGGTATCTTCGCGTAGTGGACGTCGACCCTCTGCGACGCCGCCTGGCCGCCTCCGGGGCCTGGCTGTTCGCCATCGGCATGGTGACGGGGCTGTGGGCGGCCGCCGTCCTCACCGAGCGCGTGGCCGTCGGGCTGCCGCGCCTGGCCCTGTCCGCGCACCTCAACGCGCTCCTCGGCGGGATGTGGCTCGTCCTCGTCGCCACCACCCTCGACATGCTGCACTACGGCGAGATCGGGCGCCGGCGGCTGGCCTGGTTGGTGATCGTGCCCGCCTGGGCCAACTGGTTCATCACGCTCATCGCGTCGGTGCTGGGGGTGACGGGCCTGCAGTACTCCCACGACACGGCCAACAACGCCGTCGCCGCGCTCCTGCACTCGCTGGTGGTACTGCCCTCGCTGGTGGGCGCCTTCGCGTGGGCGTGGGGGCTCGCGCGCCGCTGAGCGGCGCGGAGGGGTCAGCCGCCCAGGGCCTCGCGCGCTGTCGTCACCGCCTCTTGCACCTGCGAGAGATCGGCGCCGGTGAGGTCGCCCAGGCCGGCGGCGACGGTCAGTAACAGCTCCACCTCGGCCAGCGCCGCGCGCGCCGCCTCGGTATGCCCGGCCGCCGCCTCACGCGCCGCCCGCAGCGTCGCATCTTCCAGTCGCACACCGGTCGAGCGGAGCGCCGCCTCGGCCATGCCGCGCACGATCCGGAAGGTGACCTGGGCCAGGGCCGGCAACGGCTCGTGGGTGGCGGGCGTCGCCTGGCCCGGACGTCGGGCGCCCGCGTTGACGAGGCCGGCCATGACGGACTGCTCGAGATATGCGAAGTCGAACGGCTTGGAGACGTAGTCGAGCGCGCCGATCTTGAGCGTGTCGCGCGCGAGCGCGACGTCCTCGTTGGCCGTCACCATGATGACGGATACGGCCGGGGCCACCTCGCGCAGGCGCCGCAGCGTCTCGACGCCGTCGATGCCGGGCATGCGGATGTCGAGCAGGACGAGATCGGGCCGGAAGGTCTCGAGGACCTTGAGCGCGTCCAGGCCGCTCTCCGCGGTGCCCACGGCGTACCCCTGCTCCGTGAAGTACTCCGCGAGCACGTCCCGCACCGTTTGCTCGTCGTCGACGATCAGGATGCGTCCGAGGCCCGAACCGCTCATGACGACGCGATTGTAGCAAGCAAGGAACGGAACACCGTCGTGTTGCGCGCGCGTCGGGGTTTTCCCGACGTGCGCGTTGACACTCCCCGCGGCCGCGTGCTACAGGAAGCCACCCGCCGTCAAGGAGGCCACAGCGCTGCGCCCGCGCCACGTCGTCCTCGCCGTCCTGGTGGCGGTGATCTGGGGTGTCTCGTTCGTCGCCACCCGGATCGGCCTCGACGCCTTCTCGCCGCCCCAGCTGGTGACGCTGCGCTTCAGCGTGGCCGCGCTGCCGGCGCTGGTGCTGCCGAGCCCGGCGCTGCCGTGGTCGGCGCTGATCCCCGTCGGCCTCACGCTCTTCGCGGGCCAGTTCATCTTCCAGTTCTTCGGCATCGCGCACGGCATGCCGCCCGGGCTGGCCTCGGTGGTCGTGCAGACGCAGGCGCTCTTCACCATCGTGTTCGCCGCGCTCGCGCTCGGCGAGCGCCCCACGGCACGCCAGTGGCTGGGCTCCGCGGTGGCGCTCTCCGGGCTGGCGCTGATCGGCCTCTCGGTCGGCGGCGAGCTCGCGCTGGCCGGATTCCTCCTCACGCTGGTCTCGCCGGTGAGCTTCGCCGTCGGCAACGTGCTCCTCAAGCGCCTGGGGCCGGCCGACACGACGAGCCTGATGGCCTGGCTCAGCCTGGTGCCGCCGCTGCCGGCGCTGGCCCTCTCGATGGCGCTCGACGGTCCTCTCGCGCTGCCGCGCGCGCTCACGCGCGCGCCGGCGGCCGGGTTGCTCTCCGCGGCCTTTCTGGGTCTCGTCGCCACCGCGCTGGCCTATGCGCTGTGGGGCGCGCTGCTGCGCCGCTACACGACGGCGACCGTCACGCCGTTCGCGCTGCTGGTGCCGTTCGTGGGGGCGGTGTCCTCGTCGCTGGCCTTCGGCGAGCGCTTCGGGCCACTGCGGCTGGCCGGCATGGCGCTCGTGCTGGCAGGCCTGGCGGTCATCGTCTTGGCGCCCCGCGAGCCGTCGGTCATACTGAGCCCGTCGTCGTGAAGGGAGGTCCGCGATGCAGGGCGTGAAGGACGCGAGCCATCTCTACGAGGTCGAGCGCCGGGCGCGGCATGCCGAGCGGCCGGGCTTCCGGATCAGCGAGCTGCAGATCTCTTCCACGCAGCAGGTGCCGTGGCACTACCACACCAACGTGCAGGACACCTTCTACGTGCTGGTGGGCGAGATCCGGCTCTTCCTGCGCGACCCCAAGGAAGAGGTGCGGCTGGCCCCGGGCCAGACGTATGCCGTGCGGCCGGGTCGCCCGCACCTGGTCACCAACGCGGGGCAGACTTCCGCGACGTTCCTGGTGCTGCAGGGCATCGGCGAATATGACTTCGTCAGATGGGGGGCCTAGTGAGATGGGGGGCCTAGAAGGGCCCCCCAAGCCCCCCTTTGGAGGTTCGGAGCGGCCCGGCGGAGCCGGGCCACTCCTCGATTACTTCTACTTCGATTAGTCGGTCAGCTTCAGGCGCTCGACGGTGCGGAGGCCGACGAGCGAGGACGTCACGTGACGCACCTCGCCCTGGCAGGAGAACTGGTTCTGGGCGTCGACGACCACGTCGATGCGATAGCAGACGCCACGCTTGAGGGCGTCGGTCGGGGCGGTGATCACGCACAGACCCTGTTCGCTGATGTCGATCGCGCGGCCGATCAGCATGTCGTCGTCGATCCACATCCGGACCGGCCACGACACCTCGGTACGGGGATGGCTGCGGCGCTCTGTCACGCTGGCAATCACCATCTCAGTCTCCTTTAGGTGAGGCGAGTCGGACCCAGGGAAGCTCGACCACCCTACGATTTTCGACGGGGCCGAGTCAACGTCAGGTCAGCGCGGCGGCCTGGTCCATTCCTGGCCATTGCACGCGCGCGATCAGAGCGGTGATGCCCAAACGCTCTCGATAGCGGACGATTTCCTCGGGCAACGCGCGACGGATCTCGGGGGAGGAAACCTGTCCTGTGCCAAATCGTCGAAAACAGGTCGTGCGGCCGTGGCGTGGCTTCCCTATAATCCGGCCGCCGTCGCGACTGTCCAGCGGTTCCCCGAACAGGATTGGAGGCCGTATGACTCGAGCGCTCCCGCTGCTGACCGCGTGCGTTATCGTGCTCGCCGCGAGCGTCGTTCCCGTGCGTGCCGATCAGGGCTGCAAGCCCGTCGTAGGCCACTTCGAGGCGAGCGTGGTGCCGTGCCCTCCGGGGCCGTCGCCGATCTGTACGGCCGGTCGCGTGTGGGGCGGCATCCAGGGGATGTATGACTTCGTGATGACGACGATGGTCTCATCGCTGCCGGGCGGCGTGCCCACGATCTTCTTCTTCACCGGGCGGAGCACGATCCTCCTGAAGAGCGGCGACGTGCTCTTCGGCACCGACACTGGCAGCATCGATCTGCCGCCCGGTCAGGGAGGATTCGCGTCGCTGATCACGTTCGATGGCGGCACCGGCGGCACCAGCGGCGCCACCGGACAGATCCGACTGCGCGGAGAGTTCAGCGCGACCGAAGGCACCACCATCGGCGACTACCTGGGCACGCTCTGTACGCCGTGAGCCGTCCTAGTAGCCGCGCCCCCAGTACTCGCAGAAGCGCTCGATGTTGCCGGGCAGGTACTGATCGTAGTTGCCCCACTTCTCGTACTTCGGGAGCTTGATCTCCTTCATCGCGGCATCGAAGCACTTGCCCTGGTTGGCGGCGGCGCGCACGGTGTCGGAGAGCTCGGTCATGTACTGCTTGAGCTCGCGCACGTCGTCCTTGGTGCCGAGGCGGCCGCCCGCGTACGGGTGACCGGGGATCATGCGGTCCCAGTCCAGCGCCAGCACGCGATCGAGCGAGTCGAACCAGTCGGGGAGAAAGCCGTCCGGCATGTCGCGGAACTGCACGGTCTGGATGGGGATGTAGTCCACGGTGAAGAGCAGCTTGTCGCTGGGCAGCAACATCACCAGCGAGTTGTCGGAGTGGTTGCGGCCGACGTAGTGCAGCTCCAGCTTCACGCCCCCCAGCTCGAGCACGCGCGAGCTATCCACGACTTCGTCGGGCATGACCACGTCGGGATTCTTGAGCTGCTCCAGGTGCAGGCGCGCGTTACGGTGGGCGATGAAGACGGCGCCCTGGTCCTTGAACGGCTTGCCGCCCGCGATGTGGTCGTAGTGATGGTGGCTGTACACGACGTACTTGACGGGCGCGGGCGTGATCTTGCGGATCTCGTCGAGATACGTCGTCACCGCCTGGGGCCTGAGATAGCCGATGGGGTCGGTGGCGATCACGCCGGCCGGCGTCACGACGAAGATCGCCTGGTGGCCGCCGTAGCGGAACAGATAGACGGTGTCGGTGATCTTCGTCGTCGCGAAGAGCGGCGGCGCTGGGGCGCCGGGCGGCGTCTGGGCGGCCGCCGGCGCGGCGCCCCCGAGCGCGAGCACGAGCGACAGGCCGAGAATGAAGCGTCGAGGCATGCGGCCCTCCTTGCACGGGTGCGCTGCGCGGCCGCAGTGTACCATCGGCCCGTGCGCCGCCACGGCACGTGGAGAGCGGAGGCTGGGCATGACAGCATGGTCGGAGAGTGAGCGACGGTTGACGGCTCGGCTGGGAATCACGCGACGGCCGGTCGCGGTCGCGTTTCGCGACACGGCACCGGCCGGCGTGGCGCGCTTGCCGGGCACGCAGCCGTCGGGATGCAGCTTCTGGCGGCTGGCCGGCGACGGCCGCGTCTTCTACACGGTGCCCGCCGACCACCACAACTGTCCGATCGGCAGCTATACGCATGGCCTCACGTTGCCGCCGGAGCGGGCGGATGAGCTGCCCCAGACGCTCGGGCTGATGACGAAGCTCGGCTATCTGCGCATGGACGAGGTGCCGTCGATCCCGGTCCTGCCCCACGCGCCGGGCGTGGTGGTGTACGCGCCGCTGGGCGAGACACCGGTCGCCCCCGACGTGGTGATCGTCGCGGGCCGGCCGGGCCGCGTGATGCTGCTGCTCGAGGCGACGCGCCGGGCCGGCGTGGCCGTGCAGCCCTCGATGCTCGGACGGCCCACGTGCATGGCATTGCCCGCCGCGCTCGGCGGGGGCACCACGGCGAGCACCGCCTGCATCGGCAACCGCGTGTACACCGATGTCGGCGACGACGAGCTCTACGTCGTCATCCCCGGGCGCGACGTCGCGCAGGTGGTGGATGCGCTGGACACGATCGTGGCCGCCAACGACGCGCTGGCCGATTACCACCGCAGCCGCCGCCAGACGCTGGCCACCGAGTAGCGATGCGACACCGCGCGATCGTCGTGGTGATGCTCATGGCGTTCGGTCTGCCGGGCGCGGCCTCTGCGGGTGGGCCGGCGGGTTTCTTCTTCCGCGGCTCGTTCTCGGGCAGCGACGCGGCGGTCGCCGGGGGCGTGTTCGGCGCGGTTGCGCTGGGCTTTGCCGGCGCGGGAGAGGCATATCGCGGGACGGGGATCGCTTGCCACTGCGGGTGACCTCGTGGCCCGCGCGCTTCGGATCTCGCTCGGTCCGCACGCCGTGCACGTGCAAGCCCCGCGCTTCCGCCCCCGAGCCTGGCACTTCGTCGCCGACGGCACCTTCCCCGTCCGCATTAGGGTCCATCTGATTGGAGGCCCCGACATGGCCCCCAACCCCCCCGACGTTCGGAGTGTCCCGGCGGAGCCGTGACGCGCCTCTTTCACGTCAAGGGAGGGGCTTCGGTCTCCGCCACGATGGGGCGTTCGGTGACGACGAGGGTGGGACCGACGGCCTTTCGTGCGGTGCGGGCGTCCCACACCATGTAGGCGATGAGCACGACGCTGCTCGCCAGCGACACGCTCAGGTAAGGAC
>Ga0066710_100003149_pt1 | contig 13868 bp, 12 predicted proteins | sample GraSoiAngelo_159_FD_79666 | JGI IMG/M metagenome (GOLD analysis project Ga0066710, IMG submission 79666) | Grasslands soil microbial communities from the Angelo Coastal Reserve, California, USA - 14_1009_16_40cm | ecosystem: Environmental > Terrestrial > Soil > Grasslands | place: USA...
ACACCTCGAGGCGGCCCTCTCGGGCCATCCTCCGTCATCTTGGATTTACGTTACCCGGCCAACGGATAGCGGTTGAGCAGCCGCGCTTGTCAGCCGTCGTTCACGATCCGACCTCTGCCAATAGAACACGCGCGAAGCCCGAATTCGCAGGAGACGGCGCTTTAGCGAGGCTGGTCCGCCTTCTTCCGTGAACCACGCTTGATCGTCTGACTCAACTCGAGCATCTGGGCCATGTTCATCGTTTCGCCGTCCAGTGTGAGTGCAATGATGACCCAAATCGGCTTGCCATTTTCGAGTCGTCTTGTGATACACACGAGCATGTCGCCATCCTTGACGATGCTCGTCACGTCTGACGGAGAAAACTTCCCGAGCTGAACGCTTGCTCCGACGATTCCACCGCTGTCATCAATTGCGAACTTCGAGCGCCCAACGGATACTGCGATCGACGTCTGCCTCGAGTGGTCATGATCAGAGGTATCGATGTTTGACGACTACGATCCGAGAGATGACAGTCGCGAGCGAGACGACGGCATTCGCGATCGCGAAGACGAGTGGCTGACGCTGGGACGCGGTCCCGGTGCGAGAGCGCTCCGAGACGGTCACGCGAAAGACTACGTCCGCGATCGCGACGAGGATTGGCGCGAGACACGCGATCGGGATTCGCGTCATCGAGACGAGCGCGGAGGCAGCGATCCTTAGACAGCCGGCCGGATCGTCGCGTCGAGGAGATCCAGGAATGGGCACGCGAGCGCGACCTGACGCGGCGCTTCTCGCGTCCGCCAAGCTCCTGGACACTGGCGAAACCTTCAAGATTCTTTCAAGATCGCCTGTCGAGCGACCCGCCGACAGAAGTCGCACCCGAGGACGCCAAGTTCTTGGAAGACGTGAAGATGAAGAATGGGGTGGGTAACGGGGTTCGAACCCGCGACTTCCGGAGCCACAGTCCGGCGCTCTACCACTGAGCTATACCCACCATCGGGTACTGATGCAGCAATTGGTGAGTGGGTGAATTGGTGAATTGGTGAATTAATTCACCAGGTCAGTGTATCACCGTCGGGGACTTCGACGAGCGTGCCGTCCTCGATCTTCACGCGCAGCAGGTAGATGTGGCTCGCGCGCTGGCCCTTGGCTTCGTACATCAGTTTGTCGGCGCGCTGAATGAGATCCGCGGCGAGGCGGCGCGCGATGAAGCGCCGCTCTGCGACTCGCCCGAGCCAGAGACAGACGACACCGACGTCGACGTGCGGCGGCTGGACCGCGAGGCGATGATCTTCGTGCGTCCAGTCGAAGCGCTCGACGGCCTCGCGAAAGCGTTCGCCGACGGCGTGCGCCTGATGACACTCGGCGAGATCGGGAATCAGGAAGCAGAACTCATCGCCGCCGAACCGGGCGTGAAGCTCCTTCGATCGTTGTCCGCCGGGACGTTCCTGCGCGAGGATGTCGTCGGACCGCACCTGCTCGCGCAGCAGCTGCGCGACACGCTCGATGATGCGATCGCCGACCGCGTGGCCGAGCGCGTCGTTGTACCACTTGAAGCCCGTGATGTCGACGAGCCCCACGGCGCACCAGCGTCCGCCACGCTGTTCGAGTGCGAGGAACGATTCGAGCTGCTCGGTGAACCGGCCGAAGTTCATCAGCTTGGTCTTCGGATCGCGATGCGACTTGTCGGTCAGATCGGCGACGAGCGCCTCGAAATAACGCGAGATGCTGCTGACCGTCGCGTCCTTCGCGGAGAGCTCCGTCTGGACGCGCGCCATCTTGTCGGCGAAGCCCGATGACAGGGCTTGAATCGCTTCGTGCTTCGACTCCTGCCACAGACGCTCGTGGCGCGTGAACACGGCGTCGATCGCCGACAGCAACGCGCTCTCGAGGGCAGGCGCCAGGTGCAGCGTCTCGCGCACCCATTCCTGCAGCTCGTTCCGCGTTTGCGGCTGCGAGCCCTTCGAGAGTTTGTCCGGCCTCATGGAAGCCATTGGCACAACGCGCTCAGCCATCTCGGACACGTACTTCCACCTCTACAAATGGCGTGCCCGTTGGCTCCGGTAATTTTAGCAGCCAGACGGTGCCGATCTGTCATCGTCCGTTCCGAATCGACTGCTCAAGTTCCACTTTTGTGTCAACGGTCAACCGATGGGGTGGCGGGTAGAAGTGGCGACAGGGTACGATCCCTGTCGCCGTCTCGCACAGATGCAGGGTTAGCGCTTGATCGAGTCGCCGAGATCCTTGATGGCTTCGCCGACCTTGCGGCGCCCCTTGCCGAATGCCTCTTCGACCTGGCCCGCCACTTCGTCGGCCTCGCCCTCGTTGCGCAACTGCTCGTCGTTGTTCAGATGGCCGGCCGCCTGTTTCGCGCGGCCTTTGACCTGGTCAACCTTTCCGCGGTCTTCATCTTTGTTCCACATCAGGTGTCCTCCTCTGGATCACGTGACGATCGAAGAGAGTGCACGAGACGTGCCTAGTGCGCGACCGCGCGAAGGACGGAGATCAGCCGTTCTGTTTCCATGTTGAGCGCCTTCCACGCGGTGTCGAGATCGTCGAACTTCGCGTTGCGCCCCATCTCTTCGAGCGCGCGCGCGACCGCGACGACCCCGTCGGCGTCGAAGTTGGCGGCCGCGCCCTTCAGGCCGTGCGCCGCGCGTCGCAGCGCCTCGCCGTCGCGCGCGTCGATCGCCGAGCGGATCCGCTCGAGATGCCGCGGCGCATCGTCGACGAACAAACGGCTGATCTCGGCGAGCAGCTCATGATCGCCGCCGACGCGCGCGAGCACCTGCCGAGGCACGAGCGTTTCGTCGGGCGGCGCCGACGCGCCGGCCGCGAGCGACTCGACGATCGTACACAGCCGGCGCGAGTCGAGCGGCTTGGTCAGGTATTCGTCCATGCCGCCCACGAGGCAGCGCTCGCGATCGCCTTTCATCGCATGCGCCGTCATCGCGACGATCGGGATGTGGCCGCCGGTGGTCCGCTCCGTCTCGCGGATCGCCGCGGTCGCTTCGAAGCCGCCCATCTCGGGCATCTGCACGTCCATCAGAATGACGTCGAACGCCTGGCGCTCGAGCGCCGCAATCGCGTCGCGGCCGTTGGGCGCGATCGTCACGCGATGCCCGCGGCGTTCGAGCAGGCTCGCCGCGAGCCGCTGATTGACCGCGTTGTCCTCGGCGAGGAGGACGTGCAGGCGGCGCTCCGGCAACTCGCGCGGGAGCATCGCGTCGGGCAGCGGCGCGCGCGGCGCCTGCTCGCGCGCCAGCGTGCGGCCGATCGCGCTCAGGAGATCGCGTTGATCGACCGGCTTGGTCAGATGGTTCGCGATGCCGACCTCTTTGCACCTCGCGCTCTCGCCGTACTGGCCCGACGAGCTGAGCATCATGATCGTCGCCCCCGAGACGCTCGGATCGTCGTGAATGCGGCGCGCCACGTCGAAGCCGTCCATCTCCGGCATGTGCGCGTCGAGCAGCACGAGCGCGAACGGATGTCCTGACGCCGTCGCGTCGGCGAGCGCGCGCAGCGCCGCCGGTCCGCTGTCGACGATGGTCGGGTTCATCTTCCAGCGCCGCAGCAGATCGTGCAGCACGCGGCGGTTCACGGCGTTGTCGTCGACGACCAGCACGGGCAGGTCGGTGAGGTTGACGCCGGTCGTCTCCGGACGCGCCTCGCTGACGCCGAGCCGCGTCGTGAAATGGAACGTGCTGCCTTCGTGCGGCGCGCTCTCGAGCCAGATGCGGCCGCCCATCATCTCGACGAGCGTCGCCGAGATCGCCAGCCCGAGGCCGGTGCCGCCGAACCGCCGCGTCGTCGATCCGTCCGCCTGTTTGAACGGCTGGAAGATTTCTTCCTGCTTGTCCTTCGGGACGCCGATGCCGCTGTCGCTGACGAAGTAGTGCAGGACCGCCGCGTCCCCGGACTTCGATTCCACTTCGACCTGCACGAGAATCTGGCCGCGCTCGGTGAACTTGATGGCGTTGCCAATCAGGTTGACGAGCACCTGCCGCAATCGGCCGGGATCGCCGACCGTGATGTTGGGCACGTCGGGGAGCACGTGGCACACGAGCTCGAGCGATTTCTGTTCGGCGCGAAGCGCGAGCGGCTTCACGAGATCGGCGAGGTGATCGCGCACGGAGAAGGGAATGTGCTCGAACTCCAGCTTGCGCATCTCGATCTTCGAGAAATCGAGGATGTCGTTCAGGATGCTCAGCAGCGCGTCCGCCGAGCTCTTGACCATTTCGAGGTACTCGCGCTGCTCGAGCGAGAGCGGGGTATCGAGGGCGAGCTCCGTCATGCCGATGATGCCGTTCAGCGGCGTCCGGATCTCGTGGCTCATGTTCGCGAGGAACTCGCTCTTCGCCTGGTTGGCCTCTTCCGCGACGCGCGTCGCCGCCACGAGCTCCGCCGTCCGCTCGCGGACTTTGCGATCGAGATCCTCGGTCAGCGCCCTGAGCTCGGCGTTCAGCCGCTCGCGCTGCGCCAGCGCCTGTTCGAGCTGGCGGTACGAATCGGCCAGCCGCGTCTGCATGCCGTTGACGTCTTCGAGCAGTTCTGCGATCTCGGTCGGCGGCGTGGACGTCAGGCGCGCTTCCGCTGGCACGCCGTGCGCGGAGATGTTGCGTACGATCCCCACGAGCTCCTCGAGCGGCTTCGTCACCGCGCCGGCGAAGCCGCGCGCGCCGAGCACGGCGCCGCCGAGCGCCATGAGGATCAGGGCGAGCGTCGCGGCGTAGTACTGGGTCGACTGCAGGCGAAGGTTCAACAGCGGCTGCTCGACGAACACTTTCCAGCCGGCCGGCTGTACCGACGCCGTCGCGACGAGACGGCTGCCCTGCGTCGAATCGCCGGTCTGGCGCCGATACCGGAAGATTCCGCCTCCGGCGCCGCGGCTCCCGCGAATCAGATCGTCGCTCGCGAGGCTCTCGAGCGCGGCATAGCCGGCATGTCCGCTGGCGTAGATCACGCGATTGCGCTGATCGACGATCGTGATGCGCGCGTCGGGCAGCGTGCGAAAGTCCTCGACGAAGTGCTCGAACTTCGAGAGATCGAGCGATCCGCCGACGACATTCGCCACCTCGCCGCCAGGATCGACGAGCGGCACCGCAATCGTCACGATGGGCACTAGCGACAGACGGCCGAGGATGACGTCGGACACGACCGGCCGCCGAAGTCGGACGGCATCGATGAAGTACTCGCGATCGGCAATCGGCGGCGACTCGCGCGGCGGATAAATCTCGTGCACGACGCCGGCGCGATCGGCGACGAAGATCGTGATGAAGCCCGGATAGATCTCGTGATAGCGATCGAGCAGGCGTTGACGATCGACGCCGTTCGTGTTCGCGCCGCCGACGGCCGCGGTCAGCGATTCGACCGCATGCAGGTGAGTGCCGAGGTACTCGTCGATGTGCTCGCGCAGCGCCGTCACCGCTTCCTGCAGACGCGCGCCGCCGTTCGCTTCCTGCCGCGCGGCGTTCAGCTGACTGTCGACCGCGGCGAGCAGCAGCACCGGCAGCGTGCCGACGAGCACGAACGCGTGAAACGCATAGTTCCGAATGCGTCGCCGCTCGAGCGGCCGCACGCTCACCAGGTGCGGCGCCGAGACCGCGGTCGCGACGAGATCGGCGACGACAATCGCCACGAGGCCGTTCAGGATGACCTGCAGCGCGATCGGCCAGACCGCGCGGCCCAGCGATTCAACGCCGTACCACCGCGGCGCGATGGTGAGTCCGACGGCGACGGCGCTCCAGATCAGCGCGCCGGCGAGGAGCGGCGATTTGCCGCGGCGCGCGACCTCGCCGATGACGAGGCCCTCGACGATCAGGATGACAATCGAGATGAGGGATGCGGCGCCGCGCACGCCGAGCGCGCCGACCGCCGCGCTCAACGCGCCGAGCCACGGACCGAAGAGGATCGCGATCGGCAGCGTCGCGATACGGCCGAGCGTCAGCGGCGCCACCGCGTCGATCGGCAGCGAGTTCACCGCCGCGCCGACCGCGCCGCAGAGAACCGCGAGGCCGAGACGCCGCGCGGCGCTTCGTGTCATATCTGGGCGGGCGGCGCGAATAGTATACTCAGCGCCACGCCATGGATGTCCTGATCGCCGAAGACGATCGCGTCACCGGCGAGATTCTCGCGCGCACGCTGCAGCGCTGGAGCTACGAGACCACCGTCGTGAGTGACGGCACGCAAGCCTGGGAGTACCTCCGTACGGCGACGACGCCGACGCTGGCGATTCTCGACTGGATGATGCCGGGAATCGACGGTCCCGACGTCTGCCGCCGCGTCCGCGCCGAACTGCCGCTGGCCAACATGTACCTGCTGCTCGTCACCGCCCGCGAAGGACGCGGCGACGTCATCGCCGGCCTCGACGCCGGTGCCGATGACTACATTATCAAGCCGTTCGATCCTGATGAGTTGCGCGCGCGCGTCGCCGTCGGCGTCCGTGTGCTCGGGCTTCAGCAAAAGCTGGCCGAGCGCGTGGCCGAGCTGCAGGATGCGCTCACGAATGTGAAGCAACTGCGCGGCTTGCTCCCGATTTGCAGCTACTGCAAGCGGATTCGCGGAGACGATCAGTACTGGCAGCAGGTGGAAGGCTACATCGCCGACCATTCCGACGCGCAGTTCAGTCACGGTATCTGTCCGTCGTGCTACGCGACCATCTCCGCCGAGCTCGACGAAGTCTCGCGAAAGCGCTCAGAAACGCCGAAGACGTAGGACCGAGGCCGGTTATTTCTGCGCCGCGACGCGCTGCACGATCTGGCGCGCGAGCGGAAGGCTGACGCCGCAGGTGGGATCGTCGACGCGGCATCGCGCCACTGTCAAATCACACCCACACGTGCACGGCTGGCTGTTCAGTTTCTGCAACGCCTCCGTGCGCCGCTCCACGGACAACGTCGCGAGATCGACGCCGGGAATGTTGAGCGCCTGCGCGCCGTTCTCCAACTTCAGCCCCTGCGCCTGATCGACCCGTTCGATCGTTGCGTTGACGGGCAGACCGGCCAGCACGCGCGTCTCTGCTTCCGTCGTCGCCGACGTCAGCATGCCGACATGCTTCTGCACGATGCGGAGGTCGCGATCGAGCACGAACGACGTCGGCAGTGCGACGATGCCGGGAAACAGCTTCTCCAGCTCCGGCGTCATCATCACCACCGGGTAGTTCACCTTGTGGTCGGCCGCGAAGCGCCTCACCACGTCCGGCGGCGCTTCGTCCTGTGAGATGCCGATGATCTGCAGCGTGTCCTTGTATTTCTGCTGCAGCGCGACGAGATCCGGAATTTCCGCGCGGCAGGGGCCGCACCACGTCGCCCAGAAGTTGATGAGCGTGACCTTGCCGCGCAGCGAGGCCGAGGAAATCGCGCGACCATCGAGGTCGCGCACCGTGAAGTCGCTCACCGCGACCGGCTCTCGGTAGAACCGCAGCGCGATGTGACTGCCAGGCTCGCTGGCGGTCGCGGATGCTTCCGCCGGCGGCGCCTGGCGCGCGTAGCGGACCGCGACGTACGCGAGCGCCGCTGCGCCCAACACGCTCACGAGAACGAATGCCCGCCGCGGGTTCATGTCGATACAAGTGTAAGCTGAAGTCGTGCCGATTCGGACAGTGTTTCTCGACGCCGGCGGCGTGCTGGTGCTTCCGAATTGGTCGCGCGTCAGCGAGACGCTCGCGCGCTTTGGGGTCGCGGTCCCCGCGGCGGCGCTCGCCGATGCCGACCCGCGCGCGAAAAAGCGCCTCGACAACGGCGAGATCATCCAGGCGACCAACGATCACCAGCGCGGCTGGACGTACTTCAATCTCGTCCTGACCGAAGCGGGCATCGCGCTTTCGACCGCCACGGCGGACGCGCTCGCCGATCTCCACGTCTATCACCAGACCTCGAATCTGTGGGAGACGGTCCCGGACGAGGTGCGTCCGGCGCTCGCCACGCTGCGCGCGCGCGGGCACCGGCTCGTGGTCGTTTCGAACGCCAACGGCAGACTGCGCCACTTGTTCGAGCGCGTCGGATTGATCGAGGACGTCGATGCGCTCTTCGACTCCTGCGACGAGGGCGTGGAAAAACCGGATCCGCGTTTCTTCAACATCGCGCTGGAGCGAACTGGCAGCACGCCCGACACGACGATCCACGTCGGCGACCTCTATCACGTCGACGTCGTCGGCGCACGCGCCGCCGCCATTCAGCCGGTGCTGGTTGACACGGCCGACTTATATAAAGGTTGCGATTGCCCGCGCATCCGCTCGCTGGACGGGCTGATTGATCTTTTGAGCGCGAGTCATTTGGTTTAGGCGCGCACAGCGCGCCTGCGAGCCGGGGCCCCCAACGCGCGGTTTGTGCGCGTTGGGGTGGGACGGAGCGGAGCGGGGCGAAGGGGTCCCCGCGAGCGACCGAGCCGGGGTGCGGGTCCCACGCGCGGCTGCCGCGCGTGGGGCCCGGTGTGGGGCGGAGCCCCACGTGAGATGGAAAAGATTCTCGTCAGCGCGTGTCTCCTCGGCGCGAAGGTTCGGTATCACGGCGGCGATGCGGCGAGCGACCATCCGATCCTGCGGCGCTGGTGCGACGAAGGGCGGCTCGTGGTGGTCTGCCCCGAGCGCGACGGCGGTCTGCCGACGCCGCGGCCGCCGGCAGAAATCGTCGGTCCCGGCGCGGGCGCGGGGGTCATCGCGCGGCTCGCCGTCGTGCGGACGTCGACCACCATCGACGTGACCGAGGCGTTCCGCCGCGGCGCCGAGATCGCGCTCGATGCCGTGACACAGCATCGCATTCGGATAGCGGTGTTGAAGGACGGCAGCCCGTCGTGCGGACGCTCGTTCGTCTACGACGGCAGCTTCTCGGGCGCGCGCGTGGACGGCCTCGGCGTCACCACGGCGCTCCTCGAGTCACACGGCGTGCGTGTGTTCGACGAACGATCGATCGACGACGCGCACGCGTTTCTCGAACAGCTCGAAGGTTGGCGATGAGATTCAGGTCGTGGCGGGACGTCTCAGACCGCGGCGCACGCGCGCGACTTGCCACCGTAGGATCGCGCGGACTTGCAGCCACAATGTCTCGGGTGTACACGGTTTGGTGAGATATGCGTCGCATCCGGCCTGGAACGCGGCCTCTCGGCTTTCGCCGACGGCCGTGATGACGATGACCGGAATGTTTTCGGTCCAGCTCGACTCGCGAATGTGCTTGAGCACGGTCCAGCCATCGACCTTCGGCATCGCGAGGTCGAGCACGACGACATCCGGACACAAATCGTTCGTCTTGTCGATCCCGCTCCGGCCGTCCACCGCCGTGAATGCGATGCAGCCGTTGATTCTCAGATACTCCGAGTACATACGGCGCGCGTCCATGTCATCGTCGATGACAAGGACTGTCGGCGGCTCAGTCTTGAGACGGCCTCGGACGGGTGCCATGTATGTGTGTCGCGTGTTACCGATCGAGAGCGATCAAGCACCACGCAAAGCAACATTATTGCCAGCAATTATGCTTCAGCGCGTAGGAACGATCCAGAGGAACAGATCCTCGCCGTCGACGTGGAGGGTCTGGGCCGGCGTCCAGGCGCCGATCGGGAACTGATGTGAGACAATCCGCGTCCCGGACCGCAGCTCGCCTTTGAGCTTCGGCTCCAGCCGGTTGTTCACGCTCCCCGAGAGATATAACGTGACGACTGTTGCGGCTGAGATGTCGGTTGAAAACAGATCGCCTTCGATGAACGTGACTTTGTGGTCCACCTCGCCGTCGCGTGCGATCTGACGAGAGATCTCGATGAGCCCGTGATCGATCTCGATGCCGACGGCGCGCGCGCCGTACTTCTGCGCCGCGAGAATCACGATGCGGCCGTCGCCGGATCCGAGGTCGTACACGAGGTCATCAGCGGTGACGTGCGCGAGCTTGAGCATCGCGTCGGCCACGCCTTGCCGCGTCGGGGTGAAGTGGATATCAGGGGTGCGTGCCGGGGGCTGGACCAGGACCGGGGCCGCCAGAGCGAGTGCATGCAGGACCGTTTTTGTCATCACGACCCTCCCAACCCGGAACCCCTGCGTCCCGTCTAACGTATCGTATCTGTTAGCGACGACCGGGAGGCGGCATGTCAATTCTGAAGCGTCTGTTGGGCAAGAGTGAACCCCCAAAGAAGCGGGTCCGCGTATGCGTCGAGTGCGGCATGCCGGTCGCCGAGCACAAAGAATGGTGTTCGATCCTTCGCGGTCAGATCGAAATGAAACGCGCGGCGGAAGCGCCGGCGCAGCCTTCCTGATTCTCCGTTAAACGTTCAGCTGTCTCGCGAACCTGAGCGGAACCCGGGCCGATCGAGCCACGGGCTCCGCTCTTTTTGTGTACGGTGCGGTGGGCCGCGCTCGGGCTCAGTGCCCGAGGAGGCCCGTCACGGTCGTCCTGCCGCTGCTGTCTGAGTGCTTGGCGTCGCCGCCGTACGACCCGGCGACCGTATGCTGGCCGAGCACTGGCGTGTAGGTCACCGAGCAACGGCCAGTTCCGTCGACTGTGCAGCTCGCCCCCACGAAGATTCCGCTGTCACTGCCGAAGATCACGGTGCCGGTTGGCGTCGACGCGCCGGCTCCCGCCGTATCGGTCACCGTCGCGGTGCAGGTCGTCGTCGTGGTCACGTTGGTCGGCGAGCAGCTGACGCTCGTGCTCGTCGATCGGATGATGGCGGTGATCGGGGTGCTGCCGTTGCTCACCGCATGCACGCTGTCGCCGCCATAAGACGCGGCGATCGTGTGTGGCGCGATGACCGATGGCGTGTACGTCACGGAGCACCGGCCCGTCGCGTCGAGCGTGCAGTTGCCGCCGCCACTGAACGTGCCGCTGTCGGTCGCGAAGTGCACCGTGCCCGTCGCCGTCGTCGCACCGCCGCCCGCGGTGTCGGCGACCGTCGCGGTGCACGTCGACGCGCCGTCGACCGGGACCGACGTCGGCGCGCAGCTCACGCTCGTACTCGTCGATCGAATGATGGCCGTCGTGCTCGCGCTGCCGCTGCTCGCGGTGTGCGTGCTGTCGCCCGCGAACGCGGCCGCGATCGTGTGCGCACCGATCGCCGACGGCGTGTAGGTCACCGAGCAACGGCCGCTCGCGTCGAGCGTGCACTTCCCGCCGCCGCTGAACGCGCCGCTGTCAGACGTGACGCTCACAACGCCGGTCGGTGTTGTGGCGCCAGCGCCGGCGGTGTCGGTCACCGTCGCGACGCACGTCGTCGTGCCGTTCACGGGCACCGACGCTGGCGCGCAGCTCACGCTCGTGCTCGTCACCCGCGCGGTCGCCGTCACGCCAGCGCTCCCGCTGCTCGTGGCGTGCACGCTGTCTCCACCGTACGGCGCCGCGATCGTATGCGACCCGACGATCGTTCCGGTGTACGTCACCGTGCATCGACCGTTCGCATCCAGCGTGCAGGTTCCATTGCCGCTGAACGTGCCGCTGTCGGCCGTCACCGTCATCGTGCCCGTCGGCGTCGTCGCGCCGGCGCCGGCGGTGTCAGCGACTGTCACAGTACAATCCGTCGTACTGTTCACATTGAAGGTAGCGGGTGCGCAGCTCACGCTGGTCGTCGTTGATCGCGTTGACGCGGTGATGGTGGCGCTGCCGCTGCTGGCCGCGTGACCGCTGTCGCCGTCATACGGCGCGGTCACCGTATGTGGTCCGACGACGGACGCGGTGTACGTCACAGAGCAGGTGCCGGCCGCGTCGAGCGTGCAACGGCCGCTGCCGCTGAACGTGCCGCTGTCACTCGAGAAGCTCACCGTGCCGGTAGGCGTCGTCCCGCCGCCAGCCGTGTCAGTGACGGTCGCCGTGCACGTTGTCGTCGTGTTCACGCTGAACGTTGACGGCGCGCAGGCGACGACCGTGCTGGTCGCGTGCGGACCGAGGCTATAGCTGATCGTCACGTCATCGACCGATGGCGTGATTCCGGGATCGGTCGTGCTCAACTGCGCGCAGTACTGGATATACCTCGATGTCGCGCCAATCGCTCCACCGGACGTCGAGATCGGTGTGAAGCCGGTGCAGCTGGTCGCCGGCGCCGCCGAATTCGACGCGCTCACGCTCATCGCGACGCTCGTTCCCGACGGCGTGCGCGCCGTCCACGACAACGCGCCCCACGTCGATGCCGTGCCGGCGTCGAACACGCGCGAGATGAACGTCCCGGATGCCGAGTACGGCGTGAGCCGCATCCAGTCGATCGCGACATTGCCCCCGCCGGTGTTGAAATCACTGGCGATCGGAATCATCGTGCCCGCGATCGCGATCGCATGCGTGGCGACCACATTGCCGTCGATCGAGTACACGACTGAGGTCGCGTTCCAGTCGATTCGATAGCGATGCGGCGAGCCGAACCATGTCGCGCCCAGTGACGTCGAGACCTCGCCTCCACTGAGGCTGCGAGCGAACAGCTGTCCGCCGGAGATCGTGCTGAAGTTCGCGAACGGCGCGTTGAAGGCGAAGTCCTTGGCGAACCCGACGTTCTGGAACGCCTGTCCGGTGAACGTCGCCACGAACTCGAGCGAGACGCCGGACGCCACTGGCGTGGTGGCACCCGCACGCGCGCCGTCGACCGCAACGGCGCCGTTGGCGACCGTGACCGTGCCGGTCCCGCTGCCGCCTTCGGCGGTCGACCACGGCGCGCCTTGCCATCCGGCCGGCAGCGCCGATCCCGAGAACTCGGCTCCCGCAGCCGGCGACAGCACGATCTCGCCGTTCGTCGTCTCGGAGATGTACACGCCCGATCCCGGCGTTCCCGCGCTGAAATCGGTCGCAAGTGTGTCGCCGACCGTCGCGGCCGCCGTCGTGAAGGTTCCGGGCGGTTCGACAGTCGACGGCGACGTCGTGCTGTTTGCTGCGGCATCGGCTGACGTGACGCGATAGAAGTACGTCGTGCTCGGCGCGAGGCCGGTCAGCGTGAGGGTGTGCGCCGTCACGAGTGCAGGATCGCTGACGGTCGAGGTCAGCGCCGTCGCCGTCGTCCCGTAATCCACGCGCGACGTGGCCGCCTCACTCGTCGTCCACGCGATCGATTCCGATCCGTTTCCGCCGGCCGTCGCTCTCACGTTGCTGATCATTGGCGACGATGTGTCCGGCGCGACGCTCGTGATGAAGACGACATCCACCCAATAGTTGGTCGACTGGAATGTGTTCGACGGAAAGGTGCCCGGACCGTAGCTGTAGACGCCCGTTCGGCCATCGACCCCGTCCTTGAGCGCGTGAAGCGGCGGCGTATCCGTGCCGCCTACCATGAAGTATCCCGGATCGAAGGCGTAGCGTCCCACGTCGGTGTGATACGACGCGACGTACGTCGTGCCGGCGGTGACGGCGACCGGCGACGGAAACGCGGCTTCCTGCCAGCCCGACGCACTCTCGCCGCTGAACGCCGCGGTGCCGATCAGCGTTCCCGCGTTCGACCACAAATGCCCGGCGTGCGTACCGGTGTTCGAGGCGCCCTTGTAAAACCGGATGGCGCTGATGAATCCACTCACGCTCGCGCGGAATCTGACGCCGACTTCGACGGCGCCGGCATCGGTGGACGACGCGTTGGCCGGCGTCGCCGACGCGTTCCAGATCGAACAGGGACAGTTCGGCGGCGCGGGCGGACCGATGGTCACCGGAATGCCTGTCGATGCCGCGCCGATGTTGCCGCTGTCGTCGACCGCGCGGCTCATGACGGTCGTGGAGCCCTGGGCACCCGGCGTCCAACTGTAGCTCCAGTTCTCTCGGCCGTCGGCGGGATGCCATGTTGCGCCGTTGTCAACCGAAACCTCGACGCCTCCGACGACACCGCCGCCCAAGTCAGAGGCGGTGCCCGTCACCGTCATCGGCGTGTCGCTGAACACGGTCGCCCCAGACGAGAGCGAGGTGATCGAGGATGACGGCGCGATCGTGTCGGTCGACGCAGTGGTCTGCACCAAA
>Ga0066710_100003150_pt1 | contig 13867 bp, 18 predicted proteins | sample GraSoiAngelo_159_FD_79666 | JGI IMG/M metagenome (GOLD analysis project Ga0066710, IMG submission 79666) | Grasslands soil microbial communities from the Angelo Coastal Reserve, California, USA - 14_1009_16_40cm | ecosystem: Environmental > Terrestrial > Soil > Grasslands | place: USA...
TCCTTGACAAGCTCCGGGCGGTGAGTTAAGCTGCGTGCAGGTTGTAGGTTCACCGGTAGTCGGATACGTAGCGATCATGCAGCAGTCGCTAGATTCGAAACCAACGCCGCGAGGACCTCGAGTCCTGCGGCGTTTTTGTTTGCCTTCCGATCCAGGAGGGCACCCCCGCCATGGTGGTGGGGCATCACTGAGGCGCAAGCCTCAAAGAAAGAGGTAGATACAGATGGCTCAGGGCAGCGTGAAGTGGTTCAACGATGCGAAGGGGTTCGGTTTCATCTCCCAAGAGGACGGCGAGGACGTGTTTGTGCACTTCAGCGCCATCCAGGCTTCCGGTTTCAAGAGCCTGACCGAGGGCGACAAAGTCGAGTTCGAGGTGAGCCGGGGTCCCAAGGGACTCCAGGCCGCCAACGTCCGTAAAGTCTAAGGACGACCCCAGATGGCCGGGCCCCGGGATTCCGGGGCCCGGCCTGTCCCTCCCCCGCCGGCTCCCCCGAGGCGGGCGCGCAAAACAATCTTGACAGGATTTATCCCCTCTGCTAGTTTTCGCCCGTCTGGTACATCGTCCGTGACGCACTTGATCCGTACTAAACGAACAGGTCGGCTTCTAGGGGTATAGACGCCGCGAGGACTCGCGTCCTCGACGGCGTTTTTTTTGTTCCCCCGATTCTGGGGGAGCCCCCGGCCATGGTGGTGCGGGGATCACAGGGGCGGCCTCACCCCCGTCCCAAGGAGAGAGGAACCAGACGTATGGCACAAGGCACCGTCAAATGGTTCAACGACGCGAAGGGATACGGCTTCATCCAGGTCGAGGGCGGCGAGGATGTCTTCGTCCACTACAGCGCCATCCAGGCCCAAGGCTTCAAGAGCCTGGCCGAGGGCGACAAGGTCGAGTTCGAAGTTACCAAGGGCCCGAAGGGGCTGCAGGCGTCCAACGTCCGCAAAGCCTAGCCTTCCACGCGGAACACTCGACGGCCCGCCGGATCCTTCCGGCGGGCCGTTTTACTTCCGACTCCAGCGCCAATCTGAACTCACGAGAAGCGCCTCTAGGAAAAGAAGGCCCGAAAGTGGGAAAAGAAAGCCCCGACGGCGTCTGCGGCATCGATCCATCCGTGCCGCCCCACTGGTGAATAAGCGGGACCGTCGGGGCCGGTGGTTCCTGGGTCCTCCAGGCCCACCTGCAGTTGCTGACGTCCGGGCCTTAGGAGGTGACCACCTCACAGATCACCGTAGGGGTACACATCGGCTGGATCACCTCCCTTTCTCGGCGCGGCCCAATTCGGGGCCCAGGACCACCACCTCGCACCGGACGCCGACTCCCGGCGCGAGGCTCGGTCACGTCGCCCACGGCGCAATTGCCGCGGGGGACGATCAAGGGAGCCTGTGTGCGCTCCGACCGATTTCTCTCATCCTACCCAACTCGATCCCCGTGCAAAAGGGTTTTTTTCACTTCACCGCGATGCGGCCGTGGTTCTTGTCGAGCACGTCGCGGCCCACCCCCGGCACCTTCTCAAGGTCGTGCAGATGCTTAAAGGGCCCATGCGCCTCGCGCCAGGCGATGATTTTCTTGGCCGTGCCCGCGCCGACTCCCTCGAGCTTCATGAGCTCGGCCTGGCCGGCCTCGTTGATGTTGACCTTGTGCTCTGCCGAAGAAGCCTCTTTGGCCTCTCCTTTGGCGAGCGGACGGTCCGCCGACGCGAGCGCCGACCCCGCCGCCCCCGCGCACCAGACCACCGCCGTCACCGCCACGATCCACCCGAGCGTCGTCATACGCGCCTCCTTTGGAAAGTGTGAGCTGCTGGAGGCGATTCGACAGCGGAACGCGCGGGCTGACAATGCCCACAATTCGAGACAGGCGAGCGTATCTACTCTGCGTCAGGTCGGGCGAGGCGATCGAGATAGGTGTTCCACTCCCACGGCAGGAGGGACTGCTTCGCCGAGTTGCAGTCCTTGCAGGCGGGCACGATGTTGGCCCGGACGGATTTCCCCCCACGGATCAAGGGCACCACGTGGTCGAGGGTGAGCCGGCGCGCACCGACATCGCGCGCGCAGTAGTGGCAGCGGCCCACCGCGATCCGCCGCTTCCACCATCCGCTCGAGCGAAGCTCGCGCGCCCGCACCTTCTCGCGCCGGATCCCCGCATCGTCTCCTGCGGGCACGAATCGCTCGGCCGCGCTCATGCTCCGCTCGTGGCAGCGGCGAGCTGCGCTGAAAGATCCTCCCACTCCCTCATCAGCCAGGCGACCTGGCCCTCCGCGTCCTTGCGCGCCCGCGCGATCTCACGCGCCCGTTCGCCATCGCGGTAGAGATCGGGGTCGGACAGCGAGAGAGAGATCTCTTCGAGCCGACGCTCCATGGTCGAGATCTGCGTCTCCACCGCCTTGAGGCGCGCCGTGATCGCCTTGATTTCGCGATCGAGCGCCTTGCGCTGCGCCCGGTCTTTTTTCTGCGCGGGCCTCGCCACCGGCGCGGTATCGTCGTCCGCGCGAGCCGAGCCCGGCGCCCCGGAGGACGCGGCCTCGGGCTGCGCCTTGCGCGCGAGGTAGTCGTCGTAGTTGCCCAGATGCATGGTGAGCCGACCCCGATCCACCTCGACGACGTGCGTGGCGATGCGGTTGATGAAGTACCGGTCGTGCGAGATGAAGACGATGGTGGCCGTGAAGCCCGCCAGCGCCTCTTCCAGCACCTCCTTCGAGGCCAGGTCGAGGTGGTTCGTCGGCTCGTCCATGCACAGGAGCGCCGCCGGCCTCACTAGCATCTTGGCCAGCGCGACCCGCGCCTTCTCTCCTCCGGACAGGACGGAGATGCGCTTGTCCACCTGATCTCCGCTGAAAAGAAAAGAGCCCAGAATGCTTCTGAGGCGCTGGACCGGCGAGACCGGATCCGCCTGTTCCAGCTCTTCGAGGACGGTCCGCGAGGGATCGAGGGCATCCAGCTGGTGCTGAGCGTAATAGTGCACCGCGACGTTCGCGCCGAGCGTCCGCTCACCGCGGTCGAACGGCAGCACGCCGGCCAGCATCTTGAGCAGCGTGGACTTGCCCGCGCCGTTGATGCCGACGAGGGCGACCCGCTGGCCGCGCTCGACCGAGAAATCCGCGCCGGCATAGACCACGTTGCCGCCGTAGGCCTTGTGGATGTCGTGCAGGCGCGCCGACACGCGCCCGGAGCGCGGCGGCTGGGGGAAAGCGAAGTGGATGCGCCGGGCCGAGACGCCCACCTCGATGCGCTCGACCTTCTCGAGCATTTTCACGCGGCTCTGGACCTGGCGGGCCTTGGTCGCCTGGTAGCGGAACCGGTCGATGAAGCGCTCGATCTCCGCCATGCGCTTGGCCTGGTTGCGCTGCCGTGCCTCGAGCAGAGCGTGCCGGGCCTCTCGCTCGACCAGGTAGTGGTCGTAGTCGCCCACGTACAGCGTGACCGCGCCCTCGGCCATCTCGGCGATGGACGTGACCATGCGATTCAGGAAGTAGCGGTCATGGGAGACCACGACCACGCTGCCCGCGTAGGAGGAGAGAAAGCCCTCGAGCCAGGCGAGCGACTCGAGGTCGAGGTGGTTGGTGGGCTCGTCGAGGAGCAGGAGATCGGGCCGCAGCAGGAGGAGCCGGGCCAACGCCGCGCGCATCCGCCAACCTCCCGAGAACTCGCCGAGCGGGCGGTGGGCGTCCGTCGAAGCGAAGCCGAGACCTCCCAGGATGATCTTCGCCTCGGCCTCAAGGCGGTAGCCGCCGAGTGCCTCGAAGCGGTGCTGCACCTCCCCGTAACGCTCGGTCAGCTCCGGGCCGGCGTCCTCCGCGGCCATCAGGGCAGCCAGGCGCTCGAGCTCAGCCTCGAGTCGCCAGACCTCGTCGAATCCGGACAATGCTTCGGCCAGCACCGTGCCGGCCTCGCTCGCGCCGACTTCCTGGGGCAGATAGCCCACGGAGACACCGGTGTCGCGGTGTACGCGCCCGGAGTCGGGGTCTTCGACGCCCGCGAGGATCCGGCACAGCGTGGTTTTGCCTGTGCCGTTGGGCCCGCACAGGCCGATGCGCTCGCCCCGGCCAATGCGCCAGGACACCGCGCGGAGCAGGCTCTGCCCGCTGTACCCCTTCGAGACGTCGTCGAGCGCGATCACGCGGCGCCTACCCCATCGTCTGGACGCGGTCCGGCGTGATCGTGAAGGTTACGCGCACCTCACCTGGCTTTCGGTTCGCATAGCGGTCCTGACCCGTGTACTTCTTCGCGAGCGCATCGATGTGGGCGTCGGCACCCGACTCAGTGACGTCGGCGACGCGGCCTTTGACCTGCACGTACCGGTAGGGGTTGTCGGGGTCGATGATGGACAGGGCTACCGAGGGGGTGCGACGGAGGTTCTTGTCTTTCACCCTCCCCTTGGCCGTATTGATGCGGAGGCGCGACCCGTCCCAGTCGAACCATACCGGCGTCACCTGGGGCGTGCCGTCGGCGTTGATGGTGGCCAGGTTGGCGAAGGCCTTCTTCTTCGTGAGCAGGTCGTTGAATGCCTCGGGAATTGCGCTCATCGCGTGACTCCTTTCTTGACCTCGTCCATGACGGCAAAAGCATGGCGGACCGATTTCATGCTGACCGTCCCACCCATGATGGCCCCAATGTCCAGCGTTTCGGCGATCTCGTCGTCCGTCGCGCCCAGGTGGAGGACCTCCTCCACGCGATGCTCGATTCAGTCGAAGCAGTTCTGGACGACCGCGACCGTGAGCGCGGTCAGCTCCTTGTGCTTCTTGCTCAGCGCGCCGTCGGAGAACACCCGCTTGCCGACGTCGCCCACCGCGGCCGGCACCTTCATCGTGCTCTTGGCGATGAGACCGTTGAGCCGTTTCCGCTCCTGGTTCTTCTCGTGGAGATGGATCATGCGCCCTCCTTGGAGGGTTCGTGCGGGGGAGGTTCGTCGGCGGAGGATTCGTCCGTGAGGAGGCGGGCGCGCGCCTCGGCCAGCCCGCGGAGGGCCAGCAGCAGATGGACCATGCAATGCTGGACCAGGTTCGCGTCCTGCGCCGTGGGGTCAGCCATCCAGGCTTGCGCCCACTCGCGGTTTTCGGCCTTCAGACCGAGGGTCGGCGACAATCGCTCGAGACGGAGCAGCAGGTCGTCGGCAGGCAGCCCGGCCGCCCGAAATCGGGCGACCACGGCCCCGCGCACGGCGGCGTTCCACATGCCCGTCAGCGCCTCGAGGAGTGCCGCGTAGCAGGTCAGGTCGGGCTTCACCCTGAGGTGCTCGACGACGACAGCCAGGAGCGGGTGCATGACCGGCTCGCCCCCTTGATCCACGCCGGCGAGCCCGGCCAGCATCGGGTCCCGTCCCGGCTCGGACAATTGATCGAGGAGATCGAGGAGCTCGGCCACGGATACCGGCGGCAACCCTGCCAGCCGATCGAGAAGTGGCGCGTCGCCTGCCACGTCAGGACCCCGAGGGCGCCACGGGCTCCTGAGCGACTGCCAGCTCGCTCGCCTGTCCCGCAGGAACGAGGAAGGCGGACGCGAGCGCCAGCAGGGCAACGACGAGCCCCACTACGAAGACGCTTCCGACGGCGTGCGCCATCGCCGGCCGCATCAGGTCGAGGACATCGGCACCCAGGCCGGCGCGTGTGACAGGATTGACGATCTGATCGGGATGAGCGACGACATCGCGCAGCCGGGCCTGCACGGCGGGGGGCGCCGTCGCCAGCAGCGCGGAGAGCTCGAGGTGGAGGCGCTGGGCCATGATCGATCCCATCACCGCTACCCCTACGGCACCGCCGATGCTGCGGAAGAAGCCCGTGACCGAGGTCGCGGAGCCGAGCACGGAGCGGGGAACAGCGCTCTGGACCGCGATCAGCATCGGCACGAAGACGAGCCCCATGCCCACCCCGGCGAGGGTGATGTCGCGCATCGCGGCGCCGCGCGTGAGCGACTCGCTCCAGCCCGCGAGCAGGATGAAGGCCGCAGTCAGGAAGCACATCCCCGTCACCACGACCGAACGATAGCCGACGCGCAGCACCAGGCGCGCGGCGATGATCGAGCAGACGACCCAACCGAACACGAATGGTACGAGCACGAAGCCCGCCTGCATCGCGGTGCTGCCGGTCACGGCCTGGAGATAGAGCGGCACGAAGGTAATGGCGCCGAACATGGCCATCCCCGAGAGAAAGCCCGTGGCCGCCGCCGCTCGAACCATGGGGTTGGCGAAGAGCCCGAGCGGCACCACGGGCTCGGCGGCCCGCCGCTCGACCACCACGAACCAGGCCAGCAGCACGACCGACAGCCCGAGCAGCCCCAGCACCGAGGGCCGCCACCACGAAGCTCCGCGCCCAGCCTCGACGAGGCCGATCAGGAGCGCCGAGATGGCCGCCGCGAAAACGCCCGTGCCGGCAAAGTCAAAGGCCGCGCTGCGTGTCGCAATGCGCTCGCCGGCCAGCCCCCATTGGATGGCGGCCATGGCGAGGAGACCGAAAGGCAGGTTGATGTAGAAGACCGCGCGCCACGACACCACGTCGGTCAGGAACCCGCCGATGAGCGGGCCCACCAGCGAGGCCACCCCCCACGAGGCCGAGAAATAACCCTGCATCTTGGCGCGGCGCTCGAGCCCGTAGAGGTCGGCGATGATGGTCATGCCGATGGTGATGAGTGACCCGGCGCCGAGTCCCTGGATGGCGCGGAACACGATGAGCTGGGCCATGCTCTGGGACAGACCGGACAGCGCCGAGCCCAGCAGGAAGATGCCGAGGCCTGCTACGAAGACGCGACGCCGGCCGAGCTGGTCGGCGAACCGGCCCCAGAGCGGCATGCTCACGGTTGAGGCCAGGAGGTAGCCGGAGAACACCCAGGAATAGATCTGGATGCCGCCCAAGGTCGCGATCACCGTGGGCATCGCCGTGGCCACGACGGTGGACTCCATCGCGGCGAGAAACATCGATCCCATCACGCCGGCGAGCACCAGGGCCGGATGCGGCTCCGTCCGCGCGCCCATCAGTGGCCGCCCGTGCAGCCGGCGCACCGGCACAGCGCTCGCAATTTCGGGAACGGGTAGATGCTCTCGTGATCGTCGGACCACGTCACGTGAAGCCCGTCTGACCGCTTTTTGATGTCGCGCGGCCAGCGCATCGCCTCCGTCAAGGGCTGCGGAGCTTCGCTCGTTCCCGCGGGATCGTCCAGCCTCAGCCGCTCGAACGGATAGATGCTCGAATGGTCGTCCGCCCACGTCACGCCGAGGGCGTAGCGACCCACCAAATGCACGTCCTTGGCCTCGTCGGGATTCGGCTGGCCCAGAATGGGCAGATTGATCTTGATGACCACGCGTCAGGCCGCCACCGCGCCGAGCCGCCGGCCCGCCAGAAGATAGTGCACGGCCATGTTCTGGTGCGGGCCCCAGGTCGCGGAGCGCCGCCTGACGGCCGTCTCGTCGAGAGCCCGCCCGCGGTTGTAGAAGTGCTCGAACGAGCGGCGGACCGCGAGATCGCCCGCGGCGCAGACGTCACCCCGGCCGAGGTGCCGCGCGAGGAACCACTCGGCCGTCCAGCGCCCGAAGCCGCGCACGGCGGTGAGCGCCTCGATGACCTCCTCGTTCGTGCGGCCACCGAGCGCGGCGAGATCAAGAGCGCCGGAGGCGACCCGCCGGGCGAGCCCGATGATGTATTCCGACTTGCGCGTCGTGAGCTGCATCGTGCGCAGATCCCGCACCCGCGCTCGAGCGAGCCGCTCCGCCTCGGGAAAGCCATAGACGGTGTGACCCCCTACCTCGACCGGCGTGCCGAAGCGGCGCACGAGCCGAGCCTTGACTGTGAACGCGAAAGGCAGGTTGACCTGCTGGGCGCACACCGAGCCGACCAGCATCTCGAAAGGCTGGGGAGCGAGCGTAGGTCTCAACCCCCGGAGGCGCGGAACGAGAGAGCTCAGCACCGGGTCTGCTCCGGCGACGCGGTAGAAGCCGTCGACATCCACCCCGAGACCGCAGATATGTGCGACCTCCTCCACGGCCGCCTCGAGCGCGCGGGTGCCACGCTCACCCGGCGCGGACACGAGAAGCCGCGCGCCGTCGACGCGCCCGGCCCAGCGGACTTCGTAGCCGCGCCAGTGCCGGCCGACCTTGACGGCGCGACGGAACACGTCCGGCGACAGGCGGTTGGCGGGATCCTCGCCCCACAGGTGGTAGCGCTGGAGGGTACGTGGAACGTCGAGGAAGCCTTCAACGCGAATCTCCGTCTTCATGGCGGGCTCTCAGTCTACCAGAGCCACCCCGGGTCCGACATGCCGGTCCGGATCAGTGGCGGATGTCGAAATAGAACGGGCCGGCAGGGACGGTCGGCCCATCCGGCAGCCGCTTGACCACGAAGTTGAAGTCCACCACGTCGGTTGCGAAAGGACGGAGCAGGACGCAGGTGGCGGACGCGGCCGGCAATGGCACGAGAAGCTGGCGGACGCCCCGTTCGCGCAGGACGCCGAGGAGGCTCGCAAACGCCCCGAGCGCGTCAGGGCCTTCCAGCATCAGGTCGAAGGCCTTGACGGCGCGGAAGGCGAACGGGTCGAGCCCACGCGCCGCGCGGTCGTCCCACAAGGACAGCCAGGCGCTCCCGCGGCGGCTGATCGCCGACCAGCTGCCCGCGTACGAACCCGCGGGCGCGGGCGAGAAGAGCTCTTTTTCGAGGAAGAGCGGCACGAAGTGGTGGGACTGGACCGCGGTCAGTCTCAAGCTCATCAGGTGCGGGTCGCGGTAGAGGTCGAACTGCACGGCCCGCGGCTCGCCCATCCCGTCGAAGCGGGCGAGCTCCAGCACGAGGTAGTCGAACCGGCTCACGGTGTCCCAGCCGAGCGCGGTCACCATCTTCATGGACGGGGCGTTGCTCTGCTTGATCAGCCCCGTGACGTAACTGGCTCCCTGGCCCAGGGCCCAGCGCTCGCCGGCCTCGAGCATGGCCGGCCCCAGTCCCCGGCGCTGGAGGCCGGGCTGGACCCGCAGATTGGACAGGTAGCCCGCAGTGCAGCTGGCCCCGCTGACCCGCACGTCCGTCAGCGCCAGGCACTCGACTCCGATGACGGCGCCCTTTCGCTCGGCAACCAGTACCTGGGAGACGGGGTAGGCATCGGTACGGGCGAAGAAGTTGGAGCGGGCCTGGATGAGGGCGGCTCCCGCGTGGGGAGCAGTGGCTTCAAGGGCGAGCAACGACGCGTGGTCGTCCTCGGTCGCCTCCCGGAGGACGGTCTCCTCTGCTGTCTGGATCAGGAGCGAATTGGACGTAAGCCCTCCTCGCACGATTTTCCCTCTCCGGCCGCGTTCGAGCGTCATCGTACCGCATGCGGAAAGGGCGCGCGACGAAAGAATGCTCAGCGAAGGTGATAGGGTACGTCCGTCACCACGACGTTCTTGCGGAAGAGCAGCGTGCCCTTGATGAGGAACGCCGTCTGATTGTGCAGGAGGTGCTGCCACCAGTGGGCGGTCACGAACTCCGGAATGACGATGGTGACCATGTGATTGTCGCCGAGCGCCAGCAGGTGGTTGAGATATTCCAGGAAGGGCTGGAGCAGGGACCGGTAGGGTGAGGACAGGACCACGAGCGGGACGCCCATGCTCCACTTGATCCATTTCTCCTCGAGGCGCCTGGTCCTGTCCGGGTCGAGCTCGACGTAGACTCCCTTGACCGATGGGGAGAGGGTCTGCGCGTACTGGAGCGCGTGGATCACGCCTTTGTGGAGGTCGCCCACCAGAACCAGCACGGTGTGCTGCATGGGCGGGGGCATCGTGTAGCCTTCGAGCGAGAGCTGGCCGGCCACGTCCGCGTAGTGACGGTGGATGGCCAGGAACATCATCACGAGGAGCGGAATCAGCAGCACCACGACCCACGCGCCGTGGGTGAACTTGGTGACGGTGATGACGAGCACCACGAGCCCAGTGGTGGCGGCGCCCACCGCATTGACCCACCAGCGCCATCGCCACCCCCGCTCGCGGCGGACGAGCCACCGACGGACCATGCTCGCCTGCGACAGCGTGAAGGAGAGGAACACCCCCACCGCGTAGAGCGGAATCAGCCGGTGCGTGCTCCCGCCGAAGACCACGAGCAGCAGCGCCGCTGTACCTCCCAGGATGAGGATGCCGTTGGAGAACACAAGACGGTCGCCCCGCGAGCCGAACTGGCGCGGCAGAAAGCCATCCCGTGCGAGAAAGAAGGACAGACGCGGAAAGTCGGCGAAAGCGGTATTGGCCGCCAACACCAGGATGAGCATGGTGGACGCCTGGAGCGCGTAGTAGACGAGGCCCTCGCCGAAGATCTTGCGCGCGAGCTGGGAGACGATCGTCTCCTCCGGGACCGGCGACACGCCGTAGTGCCGGGCGAGGAACGTGATACCCATGAAGAGCGAGATCAGGATGACACCGAGCCACGCCAGCACGACGCGCGCATTCCTCGCTTCGGGAGGCTTGAACGCGGGCACCCCGTCCGAGACCGCCTCCACCCCGGTGAGCGCCGCGCAACCCGAGGCGAAAGCGCGGAGAACGAGGAAGAGCGTCAGGTCCTGGGAGGCCGGGTTGGCTGGGCGCGCCGCGAGCGCCTCCGCGTCCCATCCGAAAGTCCAGCGGACTAGCCCGTACAGGATGAAGAAGGCAAACCCGAAAATGAAAAGATAGGTCGGCAGCGTGAAGAGCTTTCCGGACTCGCGGATACCCCTGAGATTGGCGAGGGTGACGAGGGCGACGAAGCCGACCCCGAGGACGATGCGGTATGGGTAGAGCCAGGGGACGGCAGACGTGAGCGCCGCCACACCCGCAGCCACGCTGACGGCGACCGTCAGGACGTAGTCGATCAGAAGCGCCCCGCCGGAGATGACCCCCGGCAGCGTGCCGAGATTGTCCTTCGTGACGATGTAGGAACCGCCGCCCTGCGGGTAGGCGCGGATGGTCTGCCGGTACGAGCTCACCACCACGGCGATCAGGACGGCAATGGCGACACCGATAGGGATCGAATACTGGAAAGCCACCGTGCCGGCCAGGACGAGGATGAGCAGGATCTCCTCCGTCGCGTACGCCACAGAGGAAAGCGCGTCGGAGGAAAAGACCGCGAGCGCAGAGGTCTTGGTGAGCCGCTCGTGGCGGGACTGCGCCGTGGCGAGGGGACTCCCGACCAGGAGCTTCTTGAGGGCGTTGAGGTTCACCGGCGCGTTCTCGAAAGCCTTACCCTAGCCGCGCCAGGTGCGAAGGTCAAGCAGCGGGTGCGGGCGACGGCAGGCTCGCAGCTTTCTTGGCGGTGGCCCCCGGAGTTGCTACGCTGGCAGATACGAGCCCGATTGCCGGCGCCCCTCCCACGTCTGAGGAGACACCCATGGACTTCCTGCTCCCGGAAATCGCCGTGGCGGAGAAAATCTTCCGTTCAGTGATCGTCTACGGCTTTCTCCTCGTGGCCTTCCGGATGGCGGGCAAGCGCCTACTCGGGCAGCTGACGGCGTTCGACCTGGTGGTGCTGCTGATCATCAGCAATGTTCTGCAGAACTCGGCGATCGGACCCGATAACTCGCTGGGCGGAGGACTGCTCGGGGCGGCTGTCATCATTGGGCTCAACTTCCTGGTCGCGAAGCTGACCTTTCGCCACAAGCGCCTGGAGCGGCTGGTCGAGAACTTCCCGACCGTCATCGTCAAACACGGTCACGTCATCCAGGCCAACCTCAACCGCGAGCACATGAGCATGGCCGAGCTCCGGGCCGCGCTCCGCAAGGAAGGTATCGCGACGATGAGCGAGGTCCGCTACGCCATTCTCGAAGAGGATGGACACGTGAGCGTGATCCCCCGGCGGTCCGTGCCGGCGTGACCGAGTTCGCCGGCTGGTTCGCCATACAGGCGGCCTCCCTGGACCCGGGCACGGTCGTTTCTCACTGGGGTTATGCCGCCGTCTTTGCGCTCGTGATCCTGGGCAATGCGGGGGTGCCTGTCCCCGAGGAGACGGTGCTGGTCGTGGCAGGCTTCCTGGTGTGGCGCGGCCAGATGCGCCTGGACCTCGTCCTCGCGGTGGGCATCGTGAGCGCGGTACTCGGCGACAACCTGGGCTACTGGGCCGGCCGCCGCTTCGGCCGCCGCGCGCTCGTGCGCCACGCCCACTGGATTCTCGGCCATCCTGAGCGGCTCGGGAAGATGCAGCGCTTCGTCAAGCGGCGGGGCGCGCTGGCGGTCTTCGTCGCGCGCTTTGTCCCGGGCCTCCGCTTCACCGCCGGCCCCCTCGCCGGAGCGCTCGGGCTCGGCGCGTGGCCCTTCCTGGCGGGCAATGTCCTCGGCGCGGCCGTGTATGTCCCGACCATGGTTTCCTTGGGCTGGGTGCTCGGCTACAGCTTTGGCGACTATGTGGAACCGCTCCGTCGCATCGTGGGCAACGTGGAGCACGGAGCCCTCTGGGTAGTGGTCGCGGCGGCGGCCGCGCTCCTGGGGTGGCGCATCATCAAAGCCGCGCGCGGCCGCCGCTCCTGACCTTCCGCGACTAGTGGGCCCTCGCTTCGGCGAAGCCGTCGGAGCCCTGGAGTCGCTCATCCGTGCCCGGAATATAGCGCCGTTCCAGCTCTTGGAAATGGGCGACTCTGGCCATGACATGGTGGCTCTCTGTCGGGTGGCCCGCCTTCGTGCGCTCGAGGGCCCACTGCGCCTGCTCCTCATTCTTCGTGAGCTCGTGCATGGCATTCCACACTGAGTACATCGCGGCATGGGCGCCGTAGAGCGTGATGAAAATGAACCTGTAGCCGAGCTCGCCCAGCTCCCGGAAGGTCAGCGGGTTGGGATCCTTGTGCCAGCGGAACGAGGATGAGTAGTTGAAGGCGAGCGGCAACTTGGGGTGCGTCTGCCTCATCGCTCGCGCGAACTCGATGGCCGGTCCTCGCTCGGCGTTCGAGAGCTCCGCCCAGACGAGGTCGACGCCGGCATCGGCGTAGGCCCGCCCGCGCCAGACCGCTTCCTCCATGCTCCCGCCGACCGCCCCGTAGGCGTCGGTGCGCGCGATGACCACAAAGTCCCGGTCCAGCCGGTCCCGCTCCGTGAGCGCGGCCTTGTACTTGCCGATGGCCTCTTCGCGAGACACCACCGTTTTGCCTGCGATGTGGCCGCATCGCTTGGGGAAGCGCTGGTCCTCGAGGTGGATCCCCGCCACACCGGTCTTCACGAACTCCTGGACGGTGCGCATGGTCGACAGCGCGTTGCCGTACCCGTCGTCGGCGTCCGCGATGATCGGCACATCGACGGCGCTCGCCACCATGGACGCGGTCTTCGCCACTTCCGTCATGGTCAGGAGACCCATGTCCGGCCAGCCGTTCAGCATGGCGACGGAGTATCCACTCAGGTAGATCGACTTCATCCCCGCGCTCTCCGCGATCTGCGCGTCGAGCGGCGAGTAGATTCCGCCGGTGAAAAGATATGGCTCGTCGCGAAGCAGCTGCCGGAACGCCTTGCCCTTGCTTTCCATGGCGATATTCTCCTCTACGACCGCGCGGGGAGCGCCATTGCCCACGGCAGCTCCAGCAGGCTTTCCGCGCAGCTCCCGCAGTAATGGGTGGACTCCAACTGATACGAGCAGCCCGGACAACATGCGGCCCCGCACTCGATGCAGCCGAGCTGCTCAAAGGCAAAATGGATTTTGCTTCCGCAGCGGCAGTGTCCGGCCATCTCGACCTCCTTTGGGGTTCGGACTTGCCAGCGCGGGGTTGCAAGAAGTGTACTTTGAATGTAAGTACCTGTTTTTCTTAGGAACTGCTGGGGCTCTGACCGACAATACTGGGACATGCTAGTCTCACCAATGAGCACGGGTGATGGTCTAGATCGGATTAGCTATATAAAAAACACGGCTTTACTAAGTATTAAGTTATGAGGCTAAGATGTCTCACTAGTGAGTCCTATCGGTCTCACTCCTGAGTGATCTCA
>Ga0066710_100003151_pt1 | contig 13867 bp, 13 predicted proteins | sample GraSoiAngelo_159_FD_79666 | JGI IMG/M metagenome (GOLD analysis project Ga0066710, IMG submission 79666) | Grasslands soil microbial communities from the Angelo Coastal Reserve, California, USA - 14_1009_16_40cm | ecosystem: Environmental > Terrestrial > Soil > Grasslands | place: USA...
GACGCGTTCCGAGCTCTGCTCGAGGCGCGCGCCGTCGACGTCGTCATACTCGATCTGGCCCGGGTCGGCGGTGTGACGCCCTGGCGGAAGATCGCCGGGCTCGCCCAGGCGCATCGTGTGCCGCTGTGCGGCCACGTGGTGCCGGAGATCCAGGTGCATCTGCTCTCGGCGGTCGCGAACGGCCACATGGTCGAGTACGTGCCGCGCTCGGCCGGCATCCTCAGAGCGATGCCGCGAATCGAGAACGGCGAGCTCGTGGCGCCTCAAGGGCCCGGTCTCGGGCTCGAGCTCGACGAGACCGCCGTGCGGCGTCACCGGGTCGTCTAGCGCGCGATGCCCGGTCGATTCGGCGGTCAAGTCGCGATCGTCACCGCGGGCGGCTCGGGCATCGGCGCCGCTACCGCGCGGCGTTTTGCTGGAGAAGGAGCCGCGGTGGTCGTCGCCGACCTGAGCGGCACGCGTGCCGAGGCGGTCGCCGCCAGCATCGCGAAGGACGGTGGCCGCGCCGCGGCCATCAAGATGGACGCGTCGGACGCCGCGGCGGTCGAGCGGACGATTCGGCTCGCCCTCGACACGTTCGGTCGGCTCGACGTCATGATGAACAACGCGGGACTGGCCGAGCCGGCGCCGCTCGACGAGATCTCGCTCGAGAGCTGGAACCGCGTGATCGCCGTCACTCTGACCAGCGCGTTCCTCGGCATGAAGCACTGCCTGCCGATCATGCGCGCCCAGGGTAAGGGCGTCATCGTCAACACCGCGTCGATCTCGGGCACGGCCGCCGACTACGGGCTCTCGTCCTACAACGCCGCGAAGGCGGGCGTGATCAACCTCACGCGCTCGGCCGCGATCGAGAACGCGCGCCACAACATTCGCGTCAACTGCGTCTGCCCCGGGTTCATCGATACGCGCGCCACGCAGATCCTCGGCAAGGACCGCGCCGACGAGCTGCGGCGCGTGTACGCCGAGGCCCATCCGATCGGCCGCGTCGGCCAGGCCGACGAGATCGCGAGCACCGTGCTCTTCCTGGCCTCCGACGAAGCGTCGTTCATCACGGGCGCCGCCATCGTCGCCGACGGCGGCCTCACCGCGCACACCGGCCTGCCGCACCTCCAGAAGCGGTAGACAGCGCGAGCCAGTCGCGTCAGCGACTGCCCGGCACGACGCCTGCCGGCAACGACTCGACGTGGGCGCAGATGTCGCGCGGGCGCGTGAGCCACACGCGGTCCGGGCGCCCGAGGATGTGCTGGAGCGCGTGGCGGAGTCGGCGAATGCGGTAGGGTCGCCCCGTGACGAACGGATGGAGCGAGATCGGGCACACGAGCGGCTGGCGGGCTGACTGCTCGAGCATCTCGTCGAACTGGTCGATGATCAGGTCGGCGAACTCGTCCGACGTGTAGTGATACCAGACGATCCCGCGCGTGTCGTTCACCTCGATCGGGTACGGCATCGCGAGGATGCGGCCCTTGCGCGTCTTGATCCAGACGGGCTGATCGTCCATCGTCCAGTCCATCGCGTACCGGTAGCCCGCCTCCTGCAGGAGATCCATCGTGACGCCGCTGTTCGAGAGCCACGGGCTCATCCAGCCGATGGGTCGAGCCCCCTCGTGCCGCGCGATCGTCGCCGTCACGGTCTCGATCAGCGCGCGCTCCTGGTCCTCGCCGAGATGTCCCTGCTCGTCGGAGTTCGTGACGCCGTGGCCGAGGATCTCGTCACCGCGCGCCCGCAACCGCTCGGGAATGTCCGGCGCCATCTCGTAGACCGCGGTGTTCATCTGAGCCTCAGCGGGAATGCCGAGCTCGTCGAGCAGCTCGACCAGGCGCCAGATGCCCACGCGATTGCCGTAGTCGCGCCAGCTGTAGACGCTGTGGCTCTGCGCCTGGTCGGGCGGCGCGATGGCGGCGCCCTTGCCGGCGCCGAAGCTGAATGCCTCGATGTTGAGCGCGACGTAGACGGCCAGGCGGCGACCGCCGGGCCAGGCGTAGTCGGGTCGCTTCGTGATGTTCGAGTACTCGTAGCGTCCGTGCGTCGGCAGCATCGCGTTCCTCCCGGCGAGATGAGTGCGCGCTATCGTACACTGTGGCGCCGGCCGAAGCGCCGGTCGAGGCCTGCGGCCGTCAATGGAGGACGCGATGATCGATCCGGCGTTCACGCTCGAGAAGAAGATCGCCATCGTGGTCGGCGCCGCGAACGGGATCGGGCGCGCGACCGCGCTCGCCTACGCGGCGTCCGGCGCCAGGGTGGCCTGCGCCGACGTCGAGGAGCCGGGCGCCAAGACCACCGCGGCCGAGATCGAGGCGGACGGCGGGCAGGCGCTCCCGGTGCGTCTCGACGTCACCGACGGCACCAGCTGCCGCGACGCCGTCGCCGCCACGGTCCAGCGCTTCGGCGGCCTCGACGTCCTGATGTACGGCGCCGCCGACAGCGACCGGACCGCGACCGTGCTGGAGATGGACGAGGCGGCCTGGGATCGCGTGATCCGGATCAACCTCACCGGTGCCTTCCTGATGGTGAAGGCGGCGATCCCCGCGATGATCACGCGCGGCGGCGGCAGCATCATCCTCATCGCCTCGCAGCTCGGCCGCGTCGCCTCGCCCGGCCGGCCGGCGTACTGCGCGACCAAGGGCGCTCTGATCCAGCTCGCGAAGGTGCTCGCCGCCGACCACGCGGCGCAGGGCATCCGCGCCAACACGATCTCGCCGGGCGCGATCGAAACTCGGCGGATGCTAAGGCGCTGGAAGGACATGGACGAGGCGCGCAAGATGATGGGGCCCAAGCACCTGCTGGGCCGGCTCGGCCTGCCGACGGAGATCGCGCGCGCCGCGGTCTACCTCGCGAGCGACGCCTCGGCGTTCATGACGGGCAGCGATCTGCTCATCGACGGCGGCTACACCGCCGTCTGATCCCTGGGAGACAGGAATGATCGTCGACATCCACGCCCACTACTTTCCGAAGGAGTACAACGACCTGCTCTTGCGCATCGGCGGCCGCAGCTTGCCGGAAGCGGCGCGGCCGAGCACCGCGCGGCCAATGCGGAACGACGATTCGGCCGGGATCGCGAAGCGCCTGGCGCAGATGGAAGAAGCGGAGGTCGAGCTGCAGGTGCTCTCGCCGGCCGCGAGCCCGCCCTACGCCGAGAAGGAAGCCGACGCCGTCGCGGCGGCGCGCCTCATCAACGATGCCTACGCCGATCTCGCCCAGAAATATCCCGGCCGCTTCAATGCCGTGGTGTCGTTGCCGCTGCCCCACATCGACGCGTCATTACGAGAGATGGCGCGTGGCCTCGATCAGCTCGGGATGCTGGGCGTGGCGATGACGTGCTCGTGCTTCGACCGCTCGACGGCAGAGGCGGAGTTCGAGCCGCTCTATCAGGAGATGAACCGCCGCCGGACCGTGTTGAACTACCACCCGATCCAGAACGGCATCTGCTCGCCGATGATCAACGACTACGGCTTCACGGTTTCCGTCGGCGCTTCGCTCGAGGACGCCGCGATCGTGCTGCACCTGATCGCCCGGCGCGTCCCGGAGCGGTTTCCCGCCATCAAATACGTCGTTCCGCATCTCGGCGGCATCATCCCGATGCTGCTCCAGCGCCTCGACAACCAGGCGCCCCGCCAGCATCCGAACCTGCCCGAGCGCCCGAGCGTCACCGCGCGCCGCTTCTACTACGACATCGTCGGCCACGGCTCGCAGGCCGCGCTGCTCTGCGCCTGGAAGGCGTTCGGCGCCGAGCATCTGGTGGCCGGCAGCGACTATCCCGTCCTGCTGGCGTTCGAGAGCTATCGCCAGAACTTCTTCTATCTGCGCGAGTCGATGCTGCCGCCGGAGGACGTCGAAAAGATCCTGCACCACAACGCCCAGATCGTGCTGGGCCTGAAGCACTAGCGACGCGCCGGAGTCGCGAGAGGAACAGGCGATGCGGCGGATCTCCTAGGAGGCTCGGCGATCGATGGTCGCCGCGACCTTGCGGGCCGTCTCGGCTCCGCGCTCGGCGAACTGGCGGCAGAGGCCCGTGTAGCGGGCGGGATCGAGTAGAGCATCGATCTGCGGAGCCGTGAGCCGCGCGTGTACGTGCGGATCCTCCGCCAGCAGCTCCCGGAACGGCCGCGACTGCGTGACGGAGCCCTGCGCGGCGTCGTACACAGCGTCGTGGGCCCGCTGCCGTCCGATCTGCTTGCCGAGCTCGAGCATGAGCGCCTCGGCCATGATCAGGCCGCCCGAGAGGTCGAGGTTCTCGCGCATCCGCGCCGGGAATACTTGCAAACCATCGAAGAGCGAGATCATCCGCTGCAGCATGTCACCCGTGAGCTCGCAGGCCTGGACCAGCGCCCGGCTCATCATGATGCTCGTCGCCCGGTCGGCTTCGTGCTCGGTCTGCATGGCGTCGAGCGCCAGTGGGACGAGCGCGCGGATCTGCGCCGCGGCGGCGATGATGTCCTGCGAGAGCTTTGGATTGCGTTTCTGCGGCATCGTGCTGCTGCCGACCGTCCCTGCCGGCACCGGCTCCTCCACCTCGCCGAACTCCTGCTTCATCAAGGTGTAGATCTCGCGCCCGATCTTGCCGGCGGTGGCGGCGAGCAGGCCGAGCAGCGTGACGTACTCGGCCTGGTGATCACCGATCGTGCGCGCGGGCAGGCTCATCGGTCGCATTCCGAGCCGCACCGCCATCTTCTCCTGCGTCGCCAGGCCGAGCTCGCCGAGCGACGCGAGCGTGCCGGCTCCGCCACCGAGCATCGCCACGAACACGCGCGCCTCGCAGGCGCGCAACCGCTCGACGTGGCGGCAGAGCTCGTCGATCCAGACCGCCACCTTGAAGCCGAACGTCGCGGGCACCGCGTGCTGGCCGTGCGTGCGGCCCGGGAGCAGCGCGTCCTTGGTGCGCTCGGCCAGGCCGGCGAGGTGGGTCAGTACGCTCCCGAGCTGGCGCAGGAAGATCTCGTGGGCCTGGCGCACCTGGAGGAGCTGGCCCGTCTGCGTGATGTTCTGCGTCGTCGCGCCCCAGTGCACGTAGCCGCCGGCGTCGCCCTCGCAGGCGCGGTCGAGCGCCCAGACCAGCGGCACCAGCGGGTGGCCGGTCTTCGCGAGGCCGGCGCGGACGGCGGCGAGGTCGAGATATTTCAGATGGGCCTTCGCGACGATCTCTCGGGCGGCGGCCGCGGGAATGATGCCGAGCTCGGCCTGCGCCTGGGCCAGCGCGGCTTCCACGTCGAGCCACGACTGGAAGCGCGCGGCCTCCGTGAAGAGGGCGCGAACGCCCGGATCCTCGATTCGGAGCGAGGTCGGCTCCTCAAGCACGAGCGTCCACCTTCGCCACGTCGAACCCGTACACGCGCGCGGTGTTCCCGCCGACGATCTTCGCCTGCTCGTCTTCGGGCACCCCGGCCAGAATCTCCGCGAGGATCTTGCGCGACCGCGGGAAGGTGGATTCGCTGTGCGGATAGTCCGAGCCCCACATCATGTTGTCCACGCCGATCGTATCCCGCAGACGGATGCCGATCGCGTCCTCCTGGAAGCTCAGCACGATGTTCCGGTGGAAGAAGTCGCTCGGGCGCATGCCGTCCTTGAAGCGGTAGATCGCCTCGCCGTGACGCTCGCGATAGGTGTAGTCCATCGTCGTCAGGAGATGCGGCGCCCACGAGAGCTCGAACTCGACGATAGCCAGGGTCAAGCGCGGATAGCGCTCGAAGACACCCGAGAAGATCAGGTCGCACAGCGAGAGCGCCGGATAGAACGCCTTCGTCGCCCGGCTGCTCGCGTCGCGGAGCGTCTTCTCACCCGCGCCGCGGATCTTCCCCTGACGCCGGGTGGCGGTGTGCAGGCTGAGCGGCATGCCGAGAGCCTCGGCGGCGGCCCAGAACGGCTCGTACTCCGGCTGGTCGTAGCGCCGATGCTCGAGTGGATATTCGGTGATCATCGCGCCGGCGAGCCCCAGGCGCGCGGCGCGCTCGAGCTCGCGGATGCCGTCCTGGACGTCGTCCAGGTTGATCATCGCGATGCCCTTGAGCCGCGCGCGATCGGTGGCGCAGAAGTCGGCGAGCCAGTCGTTGTAGGCGCGGAAGATCGCCGACATCAGCGGCGTGTCCGTCACCCGGAAATAAAAGAGGCCCTGCGACGGGTAGAGCACCTCGCCCGCCACGCCGTCGAGCCGCATGTCAGCGAGATGCTGCTCCGGATCGTAGCCGCCCCGCGGCACGTCCTCGAAGCGCCCCTGTCCGGAGATGGTCTCGGGGGCGTCGAACCGCGCGCCGGCGTTCGAGATGAGCCCGATACCCGAGAGGACCTGGTCCGCCTCCACCACGATCTGGTCGGCGCCGTCGACGCGCTGGATCCGGGGCGCCCGGTCGCGGAAGGCCGCATCGATGCGCTTCATCCACAGATCCGGCGGCTCGAAGACGTGCGAGTCGGACGAGAGAATCACGGCCGGGGCCATCGGGCTACCCTCCTCGATTTTCCAGTCGCGCCTCGGCCGGCGGGGCCCCAGCCCCGCGACGGCCTGCGGCGCACACCAGGGCCAAGATGTTCTAGAATCCCGCCAATGTCTACTCCCTACCCGCGCGACCTGATCGGTTACGCCGGCAACCCTCCGCATCCCCACTGGCCGGGCGAGGCGCGCATCGCCGTGAACTTCGTCATCAACTACGAGGAAGGCTCGGAGTACAACGTTCACGACGACGGCTTCTCCGAGGCCACCCTGACCGAAGCCGGCGTGTCCGACTACGGCGTGCAGGGCCGCGACCTGGCCGCCGAGGGGCTCTTCGAGTACGGCAGCCGCGTCGGCTTCTGGCGCGTGCTGCGCATCTTCAAGGAGCGCGACCTGCCGCTGACGGTATTCGGCTGCGCGCTGGCGCTCGAGCGTAACCCGGCGGTCGCCGCCGCGGTTCGCGAAGCCGGATTCGACGTCTGCTCGCACGGCTGGCGCTGGATCAAGCACTGGGAGCTCACCGAGGAGCAGGAGCGCGACCACATCCGGAAGGCCGTCGAGTCGATGAAGAAGACCGTCGGCGAGCGGCCGCTCGGCTGGTACTGCCGCTCCGGGCCCAGCGTGAACACCCGGCGCCTGCTGGTCGAGGAAGGCGGCTTCCTCTACGACTCGGACGCCTACAACGACGAGCTGCCGTACTGGGTGCGGATAAACGATCGCCCGCACCTGATCGTGCCGTACAGCCTCACCGCGAACGACTCGAAGTTCGGCCGCGGCGGCTTCTTCACCGCCGACGACTACTTCACGTTCGTGAAGGACGGCTTCGACGTGCTCTACCGAGAGGGCCGGACGCAGCCCAAGATGATGTCGCTCGGCCTGCATCTGAGGCTCATCGGTCATCCGTCGCGCGCCGCGGGGCTCGAGCGCGCGCTCGACTACATGCGGCACCACCACGGGGTGTGGTTCACGCGGCGCCTCGACATCGCCAGGCACTGGGTCGCCACGCATCCGGCGCCGACGCGTTGAGGATGCGCGAGATAGGAGACGAAGATGGGCAAGCTCGACGGGAAGGTCGCGCTGATCAGCGGCGGAGGACGGGGCCAGGGCGCGGCGGAGGCCCAGACGTTCGCGCGCGAGGGCGCGAAGGTGATCTTCGGTGACATTCTGGACGCCGAGGGCAAGAAGGTCGAGGCCGCCATCCGCGCGGGCGGCGGCGAGGCCGCGTACGTGCATCTGGACGTCACGAACGAAACCGACTGGCAGAACGCCGTCAACCTCGCGACGGGCCGGCACGGCCGCCTCGACATCCTCGTCAACAACGCCGCGATCGTCATCCCGCGGGTCGCGATCGAGGAGCGCACGGCCGCCGAGTGGGATCGCGTGATGGCTGTGAACGCCAAGGGCGTCTTCCTCGGGACGAAGTACGCGATCCCCGCCATGCGCCGGGGGGGCGGCGGCTCGATCGTGAACATCTCGTCGGTCGCCGGCATCGGCCAGTCGCTCCACCAGGAGCCGGCGTACGCCGCCAGCAAGGGCGCCATCCGCATCTTCACCAAGGTGACGGCGAGCCAGCACGCCAAGGACCGGATCCGGTGCAACTCCGTGCACCCCGGGCCGATCGACACCGAGATGCTCCACAGCGCCATGCCCGACCCGGAGGTCCTGCGCCGACGGATGGAGCGCGTGCCGCTCGGGCGGATGGGCACCGTGGACGAGGTCGTGAGGCTGGTGCTCTATCTCGCGTCGGACGAGTCGGCGTACATGACGGGGAGCGAGCTGGTCATCGACGGCGGCGCGCTCGCGCAATGATCAAGGTGATGGTGCTGCGGCGGCGCCCGGCGAGCTGGACCCGGCTAGCCCGCGAGCGCGGGCGAAACCTCGCGGGCGATCATCTCGAGCGCAGACCGCGCCTCGCGCGGGTCGCTCGTGTTGGCCGAGATGATCAAGGTCTCGACGCCGAGGGTCGCGTAGGCCTTCGCGTTCTTCAAGATCTCGGCCGGCTTCGTGCCGAGGGCGTGGCGTCCTGCGCGGGCAGCCGCGAGCGACATCGCGATCGAGACCGGGATCTTCGCGGCATCACGACCCACGGCGCGCGCTTCGTCGCGGAGCGCCGCGATCCCCTGCCCCAACGCTTCGGGTGACAGCCCGAGTGGCTGCCAGCCGTCGCCGAGTAGTGCCGCGCGACGGATGGCCGGCCGGCTGACGCCGCCGATCACCACGGGGATCGACGGCTTCTGCAACGGCTTAGGCGAGAACTTCATCCCATCGAAGCGTGAGTACTTGCCGTCGAACTTCGGCTCGTCCTCGGTCCATAGAACGCGCATAGCGCGGATTGCCTCGTCGGTGAAGGCGCCGCGCTCGGCGTACGGGCTTCCCAGCGCGCGGATTTCCTTCTCGATGAGCCCCACGCCCACGCCCATGATCAGCCGGCCGCCGCTCAGCACGTCGAGCGTCGCCGCCGCCTTCGCGAGCCGCACGGGATTGTGGTACGGGAGCACCAGCACCGAGGTGCCCAGGCGCACGCGCCGCGTTCGCGCCGCGACGAAGCTCAGGAGGGTAAGCGGCTCGTAATACGGCTTGCCGCCGATCCGGTCGAAGACGTGGCCCACGTTGAACACGTGATCGTGAACCCAGACGGAGTCGACACCGAGCTCCTCCGCCCGGCACGCGATATCGACGAGCGCCTGCGCGTCCTCGACGCCCCAGTTGTTGAGCAGCGAGAATCCGATCTTCATCGGCCCACCTCAGGCCGCTCCGCCCGCCGGGATCTCGGCGCCCCACGGTTCCATGGCTGGACGCAGCGGCGTGAACTCGTTGACGCGGCCGGCCGCGCCCACCAGGATCGTCTCGATCTTCGCGCGCTCGGCCGGGGTCAGGTCGAGCTCGGTGCCCGCGTCGTTCGCGTCCACCTCGGCGGGTGTCCGCGCGCCGACCAGCGCGGTGCTGATCGCGGGATTGCCGAGCACCCAGGCCAGCGCGATCTGGCTCAGGGGCACGCCGCGCGGCTCAGCGACCTCGCGGCGGAGCCGCTCGACCACGCCGACATTGGTCTTGAAGTTGTCGCCGCGGAAGATCGGCTGGCCGAAGGCGACGCCGCCGCCGCGCCAGTCGCGCGACGCCTCGCCGAAATTCGTCGCGCTCGTGAAGGCGCCGGTGAGCAGGCCGTGACCGAGCGAGCCATAGCCCATGACGCCGATGCCGTTGGTGAGACAGGTCGGGAGCGTCTGCTGCTCCTGGCGCCGATCGAACATGTGATAGCCGACTTGCGAGACGTCGATCCGCCGGGTGCGCAGGCACTCGGCGATCATGGCGCCGGTGAAATTCGATACCCCGACGAAGCGAGCACGCCCGGAGGCCACGACCTCTTCGAGCGCACGCATCGTCTCCTCGAACGGCGTATTCGCGTCGGGCCAGTGGACCAGCAGCACGTCGACCCAGTCGGTGCGCAGCCGCTTCAGGCTCAGGTCGACCTCCCGCATGATGTTGGCGCGGCTCGCGTCGCGCAGCGGCCCGAGCTGGCCTGGCGGCGGCGGCTTGACGCCGCACTTGGTCACGAGGATCACGTCGCGCCGGGTCTTCTCGAGCGCGCGCGCCACGACCTCTTCGGAGTGACCGCCGCCGTAGGCCGGCGCGGTGTCCACGCAGTTCACGCCCCGGTCGAGCGCACGGTGGATGGCCTTGACGGCCTCGTCGTCCTCGATCGCTCCATAGCGGTCGCCGGCCATCGGCCAGCAGCCGAAGCCCAGCACCGATACTCGAAGCCCTGTCAGACCGAACGCACGGTAGCGCATGGTTGTCCTCGCGGCGCGATGTCGGCGCCGATCCCCGGCGCCCGCACGAAGAATAGCAGGTGGGACTTCGATCCGCTCTTGAGCCGCGAGCCAAAGGGCGCTACGGTGTCGCCGGGGCTGCGCCCACCACCGGCAATATCGCCCGTGGTTGAGAGGAGATCACGGATGGCCGCTCGCCGACTGACCCGCCGCACCTTCCTGCAAGGCCTCGCCACCGGCGTCGCCGCCGGGCCGTTCGTCTCGACTCCAGCCCGGGCGCAGGACTTCAACTGGAAGCGCTTCCAGGGCAAGGAGCTCTTCCTCCTGCTGACCAAGCATCCGTTCATCGACGTGCTCGAGAAGCACATCTCCGAGTTCGAGTCGCTCTCGGGCATGAAGGTGAAGTGGGAGACCCTGCCGGAGATCCAGGCGCGCCAGAAGATGACCGTCGAGATGACGGCGAGCTCGGGCGGAATCGACGCCTTCTTCACCTCGCTCCACGTCGAGAAGAAGCGCTTCTGGAAGGCGGGCTGGTATCACCCGCTGAACAAGTTCCTCGACGACAGGACGCTCACCAGCCCCGACTTCGACTGGAACGACTTCACGCCGGGCGCGCGAGCGGGCGTGACCCAGCCCGACGGCAGCATCTCGGCTCTCGCGGCGTTCGTCGACGCCAACGTGTTCTTCTATCGCAAGGATCTCTTCGGCGCCAAGTCGGCGACGCCGCCCAAGACGCTCGCCGACCTCGAGCCGCTCGCGCAGAAGCTCCACGCGCCGCCCGGCGTCTACGGCATCGTGCTGCGCGGGCTCAAGAACGCGAACGCCACGCAATATCCGAGCATCCTGTTCCCGATGGGCGGCACGTACCTGAAGGACGGCAAGGGCGTGCTCGACAGCAAGGAGCAGATCGCGGCGCTCGACCTCTACGCCAAGCTCCTGCGGCAATACGCGCCGCCCGGCGTCGTGAACTTCAACTGGTACGAGTGCTCCGCGTCGTTCATGCAGGGCCAGGTCGCGATCTACATGGACGGCGTGAACTTCGCGAGCCAGTTCGAGGACGCGGCGAAATCGAAGGTGGTCGGCAAGGTCGGCTACGCGGTCCTTCCGTCCGGGCCCGGCGGGCACTTCTCGCCGATCTACATCACCGGCATGGCCGTCTCCTCCCAGAGCCGGAGCAAGGAAGCCGCGTACCTCTTCACCCAGTGGGCGACGAACAAGACGAACATGGTGCGCGAGCTCATGGCCGGTGTCGGTGTCGGCCGGACCTCGACCTGGGACAATCCGGACGTGAAGGCCAAGCCGAAGATGCCCGCCGACTGGTATCAGGCCTATCAGGCTTCGCTCAAGATCGGCCGGCAGGGGCTGCCCGAGATCGTCGGCGTCACGGAGTACCGCGACATCATCGGCGTCGCGATCCAGAAAGCGATCGAAGGGGCGCCGGCCGCTCAGGTGCTCGCGCAGGCGCAGAAGGATTTTCAGGACCTGCTCAACCGGACCGAGAGCTAGCGAGTCTTGCGGATCACGAGGCGCGCCACGGCTTCGCCGCGGCGCGTCCGTGCGCTGGGAGCCTGGGGGCCATTTCGGGGCTCCCGGGTCACTCTCTCGCACCGTCACGCGCAGTGGCTCTTCCCCGCGCCGGCCGTCGTGCTCGTGGCCACGATCATCGTCTACCCGATCGTCTACACGGGCTGGATGAGCCTTCACGAATGGTTCGCGTCCAGCCTGACCGGACCGCGCTTCATCGGCTTGGCGAACTACGCGAAGATCGTCGTGGGCGACGCGCGGTTCCGCGAAGCCGTGGTGCGCACGATCTACTTCACAATCGTGGCCGTCGCGGCCGAAACGGTCCTCGGCGTCGCGATGGCGCTGCTCTTCAATCGCGAGTTCTGGGGACGCGGCCTGCTCCGCACCCTGGCAATCCTGCCGATGGTGGCGACGCCCACCGCCATCGCGCTCGTGTTCGTGATGATGTACCACCCGACGCTCGGTGTGGCGAACTACCTGGTGACCGTCGCCGGCCTCTCACCGTTCCGCTGGACGTACTCGAGCCAGACGGCGCTCTACGCGCTGGCGCTCGTCGACGTCTGGCAGTGGACGCCGCTGATCATGCTCATCGCGCTCGCCGGGCTCGCGAGCCTGCCGCGCGAGCCCTATGAAGCCGCCCACCTGGACGGCGCGACGCCGCTCCAGAGCTTCTGGCACATCACCCTGCCGCTCCTGAGGCCGACGCTCGTCGTCGCGATCCTCTTCCGGTCGATCGACGCGCTGAAGACCTTCGACATCATCTTCGTCATGACCCAGGGCGGCCCCGCCAACGCCTCCGAGACGATCAACATCCTTCTGTTCAATCAAGCATTCTCCTACTTCAACATGGGCTACGCCGCCTCGATGGCCGTCGCGCTGTTCGCGCTCGTCATGGGCGCGTCCTTGATCCTGATCAAGGTGCGGAGGAGCGCCGCATGGTGAGCGGGCAGAGCCTCCGGCGGCGCTGGCTCTCGAGGGCCGGCTTCTACGGGCTCGCGCTGCTCTTCATGCTGCCGACGGTCTTCGTCTTCTACTGGATGATCACGCTCTCGTTGAAGCCCCAGGTGGAAGCGACGGCCTATCCGCCCTCGTTCGTGCGCTTCAGTATCACCACCGCCGGCTATCGTGAAGTCTTCACGAAGTATCCGTTCTTTCTCTACACGTGGAACAGTCTGGTCGTGGCGACGGGTTGCACGTTGCTCGGCCTCGCCGTGGGGCTGCCCGCGGCCTACTCCATCGCCCACTGGCGGCAGCAGCGGTTGGCCGTGATCATCCTGGTGGCGCGGATCATTCCCGGAATCGCCTACTTGATCCCCTGGTACATCTTCTTCCGTCATCTCCGGATGGTGGACACCTACGGCGCGCTGATCCTGACCCATCTCATCGTGGGCCTGCCGATCATCATCTGGGTCATGATCTCGTTCTTCGAGGACGTGCCCGCCGATCTCGAGGATGCCGGGCTGATCGACGGCTGCTCGCACTTCGGGGTCTTCTGGCGGATCGCGCTCCCGCTCGTCAAGCCCGGCGTGGTCGCCACGGGGATTCTGTCGTTCGTGTTCTCGTGGAACAACTTCCTCTTCTCGGTGATCCTGGCCGGCCGCTCGACCCGCACCCTGCCGATCGCCGTGTACAACATGATCTCGTACGAGGAGATCAACTGGGGCACCCTGGCGGCCGCGGCGACCTTGATCACCCTGCCCGTGCTCGTGGTTGCCCTCCTCGCTCAGCGGCACATCGTCACGGGCCTCACCTTCGGCGCGGTGAAGCAGTAGCGTCGACCGAGCGTTCGTCAGGCGGAGAGGTAGACGCGAGCGACGCGCGGTCCGACCGTCGTCGCCACGTGATGCAGCCCGAGGCCGTGGCGTGAGGCCACCTCGGCCGGCGTGATCTCGAGCTCGCCCTGGCGGCCGATGATGACGACCTCGTCCCCGACCGCGGCGTCGGGAATTCCGGTCAAGTCGATCCGCGTGTGCTCGAGCGAGGGCGAGCTGAAGATGGGCGCCGCCCGGCCCCGCACGAGCACACGGCCCGCGTTGAGCCAGAGCATCCCGTCGGCCGAGCCGATCGGCACGACGCCCAGCCGCATGGGCGCCGTCACCGGGAACGGCGCGCGATCGGCGAAGCGCGCGCGGGGGGTCAGCTCCTTCAGCGCGAC
>Ga0066710_100003153_pt1 | contig 13866 bp, 8 predicted proteins | sample GraSoiAngelo_159_FD_79666 | JGI IMG/M metagenome (GOLD analysis project Ga0066710, IMG submission 79666) | Grasslands soil microbial communities from the Angelo Coastal Reserve, California, USA - 14_1009_16_40cm | ecosystem: Environmental > Terrestrial > Soil > Grasslands | place: USA...
GAAATTTTATTCAGACTGGCGAGAACTTCTGGACGACGCGGACCGGGCGCTGTATGTTGCAAAGAATTCGGGTAAGGACCGTATTGAATTATGGGAATCCGAAAAAAAAACTAGCCCCATTCATTCTTCTGCACATCCGTGATTGAAATGTCATCACGGAACGTAATCCTTGCGGCTATTGTGTTTGCCGGGTTAGCCGCGGGAACCACCCTGCTGGCCAACGAGAGTTACAGCAGTTTGAAATCCGTTATCCAGGCCGCTCAGCATCGCGAAGCAACGGTTCATCCACGCCAAGGAACGAAACCATCGCGAGAAGATCTGGTCTCGAGTCGGATAGATTCTCTGACAACATTGTTGGCGAGCAATAGAGAGCTAATCGTCTACGGGAGCATCGCGTCATTTGGGATTCTTATGATGGGGCTGGCCATCAGCAACGTCTCGTCAAATTCCAAAAACAAAACAGCCGAACAGCTCGAACTGCTTAAGCAGGAAAAAGAGAAGGCAGAAAATCTTGCCAAGCTAAAATCCGAATTCTTAAATCAGGTATCCCACGAGCTCCGCACGCCGTTGGCGGTCATCATTGGTTATATCGAATGTATTACGGACGGTCTCTATGGAGAAATAGAAACAAAACACCAGGAGATTCTCCAGGTCGTCGCCAAACAGTCGACTCATCTCAAGAATATGATCGACCAGATCCTGATTTACTCGCGCTTAGAAGCGGGTAAGCAGCCGGTCCGAATTGAAGATCTACATCTGGTCAAAATTGTCAGTGAATTGAGAGAAACTTTTGAATTTCTTTGCCGGCAGAAAGGCATCGATCTTCATTGGGATCTCCCAAGAGATCCCACGCCGATCCGTAGTGATGCGGTCCGCGTAAAAGAGGTCGTAAGTAATCTTTTGCAGAACGCAGTCAAATATACCGATCACGGATCGATCACCGTGCGTGTGACGTCGCTTCCATCTACCGATTCCGCCGTCGTCGAAGTCAAAGATACCGGGATGGGAATTTCTGAGCATCATTTGGCAAGCATCTTTGAACCATTCATGCAGGCCCACAAAACATCTTCTGAAAACTCGCGCGGCGGCATCGGATTGGGTCTGAGTATAGTAAAAAAGCATCTCGAGCAAGTGAAGGGAACCATCACAGTCGAAAGCGAACTTGGCAAAGGGTCCACCTTCAGAGTCGTTCTGCCGAGAAATTATGAGAAGCAGAAATCACGAACAAGCCAGTTGCTTGGGCTATTAAGGCGGCACCCTTCGCCCTCTCGTGCTGATCATCCAATCCTGAAGTCGAATGCGGAAACAAGAGAACAGAAGTCCGCAAACACTAGCCACGCCATCGGTTAGTTGCGCCGCTATAAACGAGCACACGCATATTCCACATTTTTCAAGCAACTCGCAGCTGAATCACGCAACGGTGAGCGACGGACGAATCGCTTCGTCTAAGACGAAGGCGATTTCCGCGATCCTGTTACCCTCCATCGGAAACATGGTTTTCGTCGCCGTGCTTTTTGTTTTGGTCTTCAATTCCGGCCAGGGACTACTGGGGGACGGCGACACAGGCTATCACATCCGTACGGGTGAAATTATTTTACAGACCTGGGACGTGCCAAAACAGGACATCTACTCACTACACGTTCCTCCGCTCAAATGGACGGCTCATGAATGGCTGGCGGAAGTCATAATGGCAATGATCTTCAGGTTCGTCGGTCTAACTGGCATCGTTGTGTTCTTTGCCTTTCTGTTCGCAATGACGCACTGGTTGCTATATCAAACGTTGCGCAGCAAATCACAAGACATTCTGCTATGCACCTGTATTACCATGCTCGCGACGGCGACCTCTTCGACTCATTGGCTGGCCCGTCCACACTCCTTTTCGCTCCTGCTGGCAGTTATTTGGTGCCACTGCCTGGACCGATTTCAATATAACAACGATCGCACGTTGATGTACTTGCCCTTGCTCATGTTGTTTTGGGTCAATCTCCACGGCGGCTATTTCATCGGGCTCGTTTTGCTCGTGATCTATTTGATCGGCAACGTTGTCTACTCAATCAGTGGACGTCCCGACCAAGTACAACGATATCGCGTTAAAGCGAAGACGCTGTTCCTAGTTCTTATCGCGACCGTAGTTATCTGCGCAATTAACCCTTATGGATTCGAAATCCTATGGTTTCCTATTCGAGTTACATCCGACCGCTTTGTGATGGACCGCGTTACGGAGTTCATGTCACCGAACTTCCATGACGTCCTGCCCTTCAAGTACATGTTATTGGCAGCGATCGGTCTGCTTGCTCTATCGCGATCGCCGCTGAATCTGATCGAAGTCGCGCTTATAACCTTGCTATCGTATATGGCTCTTTATTCAGGGCGACATGTTTCGCTTTTTGCCATCGTTGCTGCGCCCCTTCTGCTCAGAACGGCAGTGAGTATTATCGATAGAATGCCCCAACCTTTTTTGCGATATTACCGAAACCGCAACCTAAATCTAAACGCGATCGATACCAGCTTACAGGGCTATTTTTGGCCTGTCATCGCCGTGCTTTTCGTCTCTGGCCTAATCTTAACAGGAACCCTTAAATATCACTTCGACGATAAAAAATTCCCCGTCGCGGCGGTTGAATTCCTCAAGAAAGAAACCGTCACTGGAAATATGTTCAATAACGACGAATTCGGCGACTACATGATATTTGCCGCCTGGCCGACGTATCGCGTCTTTATGGACGGACGGTCTGATATGTACGGAGAAAAGCTCGGTAGCGCATATCTAACGATCGCCAATGTCCAACCCGGGTGGAGAGAGATTCTTGGCAAATACGATATCAGCTGGATCATTTTCGATACTTACTCAGCGCTCACCGCAGCTCTCCGCGATCAAAGAGACTGGCAGCCGATCTATTCCGATCGAGTCGCCACAATTTTTGTTAAGAAAGACGCGGCCCACGAACCATTGCTTGCAAGGTATCCCGCCATAACTCTGCCATACGAGCGCTGATATTTCAGATCAATGACATGACCCACTTGACTCGCTTCGAAACTGCGCTGCGACCCGGTCGCGTGGTCACGTTGTCGTGCAACGGTTAAGCATTTTTTATCCCACCTGTTAGTCCTTCAGTGAAATTCACGACGATAAACGTCAACAGGTCTCTCGGATGCTAACGATGCGACAAGGGTCCCGGGTGTCACTCTACGAATCATGACATTTTTGTCTGTGGCACTTGCCGTTTTTGCCATTCGCCGCCGTTCGGTCAAACGAGCGGACTGCCTTTCGGTGAGCTAAGTAGCGGATACTCAGTGTCTCGCACAGAGCGGATCGGTTGCTGGCATGGCCATTGCTCGCACACGTATCGGATCGCCTAGAGGATGGATGCAGATGCTTATCCACTGTCTTCGGACGAGCAACGTCTCGCGCGCAAGCGCGTGGACGATTGTTTCTTGATGTTTCGAAAAAAACCATACGATGAATAACAACCCTGGATCCGCCGCCAGCAACTCTGAGTTTGAACTGCGAGCTCGGCAAGCGATCCTGTCGGCCAAGCACAGCATTCCCCAGATGGCAGTTCTTTTATTTGCGTTTGATACTGCGAAGAATGGAATACATCCCGGGGACGCCAACCTTACAGCTTTTTTTAATTCCATTTCGATGCGATTAAGGGGCGGACTTCGCGATTCCGATACGGTTTCACTACTGAGCGGCGGCCATATCGGAGTTCTCTTACAATCCGTCCAGGGACCCCAGGACCTCGAACTAGTAACGAACCGTCTTTTGAACCGGCTGGAGGAACCGGTAAAGATTGGCAACCAAACGTTCGTCCTCGAGCCGCGAATAGGAGTGTCTCTATTTCCCGAGCACGGTGATAGCGTCAGGAGTTTAATTGAACACGCGGAAAACGACCTCGCGTTGGCCACCACTGCCAGGAAACCTTTTACGATTTATGCATCGCATCCCGGCGGCCTAATCAGCGCTCGGCAATGGATGAGCGAGCTTCGGCAGGCGATCGTCTCGGATCAATTATTCCTTACGTTCCAACCCAAAGTGAGTCTCTTACAAGAACGTGTGACGGGCGTCGAGGTGTTACTTCGCTGGCAACACCCTCAGCATGGAATCATCGTACCCGATCAATTCATACCCGTCGCAGAGCGGACGGGGTTAATTATTCCGTTGACTCTGTGGGTACTTCAGCAGTCGCTCTTGCAGTGCCGCCAATGGAAGGAAATCGGCTTGGATATTAGCATCGCCGTCAACCTCACGATGTGGAATCTCGAAGCACAAGAACTCCCGGAACAGATCGAGGCGCTGTTGCGCGACACGGGCGTGCCGCCAGAGAGTCTGGAACTAGAAATCACCGAGACCAGCATCATGAGTGATCCGCAACGAGTGATTCGCACGTTAGACCAAATTCGCCATTTGGGGGTTCGATTCGCAATTGACGATTTTGGTACGGGTTATTCCTCCTTCGCATACCTCACGAAGTTGCCCGTCTCATGCATTAAAATTGACAAGTCATTTATCCAAAACATCGAAACCGACCGTGATAGCTCTGTGATCGTCAAATCAATTATTGACTTGGGTCACAACCTGGGACTTAAGATCGTTGCAGAGGGAGTTGAAACGATTCAGTCAAAGAGAATGCTCAGGGTTTTTCAATGCGACGAAGGACAAGGATACTATTTTTGCCGCCCCGTGCCCGCTGATGCAATGACGCAGTTTTTGCTGTCGCCCCCCACTACATTGATCAGGGAGCCACTCATCGCCAAAACGAGAGAGAAAGATCCTGTGCCGCTCGCTCACAGCTACGAGCCGTAGACGCGATAGTTAGATCCACGCACGCCCCAATGTTCCGGCTTGACTTACAAGCGGTTCCCAAGCAAAATAACGAAGCTCGACAAAAGAAAGGGACCACGATCATGAAGAAGCGATTAATTAGCGCACTCTCGGCGTTAATCCTGACCGTTGCTATTTTGGCAGTACCCGTCACTGGCAGGGCCCAATCCGCCGACCAGGAGGATAATGGGATATTCGTCCTCGGGAGTATTTTGTTTTCGATTTTGCACGTGCCTCTTAAACTGGCCACCTGTGTTGGAACGCAAGCCACTGCGGCTGTGGCCTATACGGCAACCTTCGGCGTACCAGGAAACTACGACGGCGGAACGAACGGGAAAGATATCGGTGAAACTGCGCGTCGCAGTTGCACGGGATCGTGGTTTATAACTCCATCGCAAGTCAAAAGCGATTACGGAAGCTGACCTCTCTTCTCCATCTGATACAAGTTTTTTGCTTGGCCTCATTGATGTCAGATCAATGAGGCCTTTTTTTGTCCTGAAACAGGACAATGTGAAAGGACTCTCCCCTTCCTTCTCTAGTCCAGCCTTTTTTTCCAATTCACTATAGTTTTTGCCGCCTTTGAGTATTCGTTGGCGAGCAAAGTTATTAGTTGATTATGCGCACCGTCTACGGGGTCAATCCCTGCCAAAACACAATTCTTGCGCAGACAGCGAACATTAGCGTGCACTCACCGAGGTGCATGTGGCGTCCGGAGTTCAGGAAGATCATTCTGTAAAACGCCTTTCATCACACATTTGGCTGTCAAAGCGCCTCCATGCTGACGAAAAATTCATGCGGGACCGAATCTCTCCGCTTGGAACACCCCTTGCTGAAGCAAATTGGCGCTTAATAACAAGCCTACTTCTCGACAAAGGCAAACCATTCGCGAGGCTGGGACGCAAAGCCACGGGTCAGGTCATTCCTGATAGCCGGGTTACCAAAGGAAGGATCCCACGGTTTTAGCTTTTTGCAGAAACTGCCGATCCGCCTACTTGCAGTAGAAAAGGCTGGCTCACAAAAGCAAGGAGGTACGAGTGCTCAAATCTATGCTGTGCAGATTAACGTTGATCGTTGGAGTTCTTATGAGCTTTCCCAAATTGATCTCGGCGCAGAACTCTCCTCACGTTCCGGGTGAGTTACTAATTGCCCCGAAGGCGGGTGTTTCAGAGGCGGATCTTGAGAATCAGTACAAAGCCCATGGCGGACAGAAAATCAAAACTCTTTCGCAGATCAAGGTCCATCATATTAAGGTCCCGGCTCAAGCGTTGGAAGCCATTGAAGGAGCGCTTCGAAAGAACCCAAAGATTGAGTACGTCGAGCGAAATTTAATCGGACAAGGTCAACTGCAACCGAACGATCCAGATTTCCTATATCAATGGCATCTTCCGCAAATATCTGCGCCACAGGGTTGGGACATAATCACTGGCTCAAGTTCGATAGTTATTGGAGTGATCGACTCAGGAGTTGATCCATATCATCCGGACCTGATGCAAGTTCCCGGCTATAACTTTCTTGGTGGTGATCCCGCCGACACCCGGGATGTTCTTGGCCACGGAACAGCCGTCGCTGGACCGCTGCGGCGATGGGCAACTCCGGCATCGGAGTCTCCGGTGTGACTTGGAACAACCCCGTAATGCCACTGGTAACGGTGACATCTAGTAACACAGGCACGGTATCAGATACTTCTGCAGCCATCATTTATGCGGCCGACCGTGGCGCTCGTGTCATTAATATAAGCCTTGGCTGGACCGGCTTCACATCTACAATGCAAAACGCTGTTAACTATGCCTGGAACAAAGGCCTAGTGATCGTAGCCTCTGCCGGCAATTACGCAAGTAGCGATCCAATTTATCCCGCCGCGTTGAACAATGTTGCTGGGGTATCAGCCACGGATCAATATGATAATTTGACTGGTTGGTCGAGTTACGGCAGCTCTGTGGACGTTTCCGCGCCTGGTGTTTCAATTTATACAACAGCGAATGGCGGCGGCTATAGATACGCTAGCGGGACCTCTTTTTCATCCCCGATCACTGCTGGACTCGCGGGGTTGATCTTTTCACTCAATCCTTCTTTAACTAATTCGCAAGTCGTCGACCTTATAAAAAACAATGCTGATGATCGTGGATCACCCGGCTATGATCAGTATTATGGATCGGGCAGGATAAATGTCTTTGCCTCCCTTTTAGCGGCATCGACTGCAGCGCCGCCGCCGTCAGCGCCTCCCCCTCCACCTCCACCTCCAGGAGACACGACGCCACCGACGGTGCAGCTGGTCACAATGCAGTATGATGGTAAATGGGTCAACTTGAGCGTGTTGGCATCAGATGATCAGACTGGAGTTGCCAAGGTGGAAATTTACGTCGACGGAAAGTTGCAAGTGACGGATACTTCTAATCCTTATACTTTCAAAATGAACACCAAGCCGTGGGGTAAAGGTGCCCATGGCATTAACGCAAAAGCATATGACGGAGCGGGAAATTGTGGAATATCCGCCCCTCTCACGCTGACAGTAAACTAATAAGTAGGCACGGCCCGCCGGGTCAATCCGGCGGGCCACCCTCATCGTAATTCGGATTCCCTCCGCATAATAATTTCTCATCACTGTTTTTCCCCGCAGTGATGCTCAAAGAGCAAAATCTTTTGAAGTGGGGCTACATCGTAGTTCGGCAGGGTTGTTTCCAACACGTAGATGATTCGAAGGTGTTCCACTGTTTCATTCAGATCGTGGTCGGCATTCCATGCTCGGCAAAGATACGAGGAGTAATTGAGCCATGAATTGTTGTCGCCTTTGTTCCAGATCGTAAGTAAGTATTTCCACCAGCGGTAACTCTGGAAAAGATTGCCAACAGAGACTGGTTTTCCCCAGCTCACACTCGCACCATTTCTGAACAAGTCAACCACTTCCCCGTTCTTGAGTCTTCCACCGATCACGTACCAGCCATCATTCATTGGCGGCCGGGGTGCAAACATGTTCCATATTTGGTCGATCCGCAACAATTCCCCGAGTGCACTTGATCGTTCCGAAAGCTTAAAATGAAAGTTCGGCAGGGTTTTTAGATTCCACATAAAGACGTACCCTAACAGAAATAGAATGAGCAGGTTGACTGAGATGCCGAGCTTTAAATTTGAACGCCTGGGAGGTGCCGACGGCCTATTAATCGGGCATCCCCTGTGATTTGCAATGACTTCATAGATCCAGTCGCCAACGCGATTTGAAAACGATGTCCTTAAAACAATTGCAAGAGGCCAAATCAACGGCGACCTTGCCGCTAAAGTGCTCAGAGCTGAGAATCTAAAGTGCTTGGTCCCTTGGTGGTCTATGACTACCCAAGAGTTATGTAAGCGCATATCCGATTCTATAGAGGGATTCGATTGAGCCGGCGCCACTACATTCTTAGATAGCAGTAAAAACCTCTCCACTAATCGGGCGGTTCTCAAACAAATCGAGCAGTCCTGATCGTAGTAGATTTCAGTTCTTAGGCGCTCAGTTCTTTTTAGACAAGTAGGAATTTTGTCCCAAAACCACGAGGGTAAGAGCCCCAACAAACTAAACGGAGCAGCCCACGTAAAAATCCCGACGTTAGTGCAAATGCCGATTCCGATGTGCAGGAGAAAAAAACTCAATATGGCGGCAGTACGTACTGGTCCGAATAAAATGGGCGAGAAGAGGAACAAGGGACCGATCCTCTCGAACCACACAACTGAATGAGTTAAGAGTTTCAGCAAGGACGGAAATTGGAGCAGGTATTGACCAAAGGGAGTGACCACTTGGTCGAATTGAAGAGTATAGTAAACTGCGGTCCCCTCATGCCATTCGGGGCCGGTCTTGTGCAACACCGAAAACCAATAGACAAAAACGATTTGTGCTACATACGCGAATGTTGCGGCAGAGAGCTTCCGTTCAGGAAGTTTAATATCAGGCGGGCCCAGGGCACGATCCACGGACCAGCAAGCGCCCCAGGGGAGAAAAATCACCCAAAACAGCATAAGACGGAGCAGGACATCCCCTCCATCGAGGATAAGTGGATTACGAGAATGCAACGAAGCGAGCAGAAACCATGATCCGACCGTCGCGATATGCGTCTTGTATCCGAGCATCAAGGCGAGAGCGCAGGCGCCTGCAATCCCGAACAAAAGGGCCTGAAACTCCCATGTGCCATTGGCTAAGTGGAGAGAGATTCGCCAACGGCTGAAATCCTGAAGCAGTGCGGCTCTGGGTAAGACCCCGAAATCGGTGTAGTGCGCAACCAAGTCTCGACACCTTCTGATCAAATCAATGATAATCAGCGTCGCCATCGCAACGCGCAGTGCCGCGAGCGATCGCAGATCAACTCCGAAGAGCTCCGTAAACTTTTCCTTGAAGCGGGATGGTTGTATGGAATTCACTGTCAGTAGGATATCGCTAATATTCTACTTCTGAGACTAAAAGAGCAAGAATCCAATTTCGGCGGGGATTGGAGAGATACGTCGTCTGGTGCAAGGTCCTGCAAATGACAAGGGCGCCGGAGTAACTCCCGACGCCCTCGGAAAGAAATGGTTCTTAACTGGAGTCTCTATTTTGATCGGTGACTAAATCTCCGCGTAAGTGAAACCATCGCGACAAGGCCAGAGCCGAGAAGCACGAGCGTGGACGGTTCTGGAATCTCTTGGCCAGGACCCGGATTGGAGTTTGGAGTAAATTGGATCACGTGAACCGTATCATTCCCATCATTGGTAGATCCATTGGCGAACTGAACTCCTCCAGAAACCGTGACATTATCTCCTGCGAACCCCTGCACAATCGCGAACTCGGCGTCAGTCAGGAGGAATGTGAATCCTGATCCGCCAAGACCGGTTCCCGTTCCTTGAGTAATACTCAAATCAGGACCTAGATAGGAAGCCGTGTGGCATTGTGCCGGGTTGGTGGTGCTACAGAAAGTCAGGTACAGGTCGGTAACGGTAGCGGTAAGATCCTGACCCGTCTCCGATATATTGACTACCGCTGCAAAGTTGTTGGCGGTATTAAACGTGAGCACGTTGTTTATTGCCGTATTGTCGCCACCTTCAATTCCCAAGCAAGGCGTGAAAGAGCCGTTCTGATTAATGCATCCAGATTCGGTGCCGTTATTGTTCCCTGGCCCCCCTGGATCGTGGACTGTGACCAAAGTATTCACCGCTCCCAAGCCGGTTCCGAATACCGTAATTTCCGTGCTAAAAATCAAATCGGCAAATGCAGTCCCGGCGCTAAACAGGCCGAGTATTCCAACCATGGGGAATATTGAGATCTTATTAGCAATAATTTTCCAGTTCATTTATTTCCTCCAGAATATTTTTTTGTCCGCAGTTAATTGGTTACTGCTCTGCGTAGCGCACAAGTCATGCCACGCCGTAACTATTTAAATTCACAAAGGAAAATTCTTGAACGGACAGTCAAATCTGTAAGCCGGGATTACAGATTGTCTTCTTTGATAATCCGCAATCAAACCTATGGAAATGACGACGTTATTTTGGACGCACGCTTGTAAACGCGTTCCTTACTTTGGCATCATTCCCCCCGTAAACTAAGGCAAAGGTGATACGGAACTGATCCCAACAACCCAGTCGGGGCAGTTTTGCCTCAAGGAATAACTTGCCGCGATGAATTGTTTAGAAATCCCGCTCGAAGGGGCACGGGCCATGTTAGTAAATCTTCGAATATCACCAGGGTGCCAGTTATTTGAGGCTATACCGATAGAGGGGCTAGTTCAGGAACACGTCGCCGACGGTCCCCCATCCAAGTCTGAGAATGTTCCACCTCTTTGCAATTAAACCAAGAGCAATGATAAATGGTGCAGAGAAAAATCAACGAACGAAAAAGTCAATGTTCCGACCCGGCTCCCATTGTTCGTGATCACTTGCTTTTTTTGCTTCGTCGTTTTTGACGTGCAGGTACAGTCGCGCTGCGACTAAGTTATCTCGTGTCAGGCGGCCATTAAATAAGCAATCGTTTACAATGACCTGCAATACTTCGCAGTTTCAAATAATCGATTGGCTTCTTGCTGCGAACAGAAAGTAACGGTCGTAACGGACGGCAAAGCTAGCAAACCGAGTCGAAAATCCCGCCCCGATTCTTGCTTAAACGGCTGCCATAGTTGCGCCGATGCAAAATTTCCCAGCGATGGAGAGCTTCTAACACAGAAAGTCCTTCGACAACTGCTCGCTATTCGCTAAGTGGTGTTGACGACGAGAGAAAGAAAAAGTGTCGCATATTATAACTCGACGACGAGATTAGCTTTTGGAAGATTCGTTGATGTAAATTTCTCGATAATGAACCCCAAGAAAAGGCAAGCCACCGGTCTGTCGAGTTCCAACACTTTCCATGGAACCAAAATCTGGTATGAGATCATCTAGGCCCGTCTATTCCGCACTGCGGCGCTGCAGACGCCATTCCGAAATAAGATAGTCGCGACAGCAGCCAATCAATCCGACAGATAAGATCTTGGCGCATCATCTATGAAGACGCGATGCCATATCTCAAAGTTTAGCAGCATCCAAATTTGATTTTGGTAATCTCGTTGCTCGATCTGATGCGATTTCAGGAGTTCTTCTATATAAGAAACATTGAAATATCCTCGGTCGATTGTCCGCTTATCCAGCAAGATATCTTTTACTGTTCTGGATGAATCTTCTTTGAGCCAACTGCCGAATGGGACAGGAAATCCCATTTTTGGTCGATGCACGATGTTGTGAGGTAAGAATTTTTCGGCCACCTTTTTGACCAGCTGCTTTCCCGCCCGTCCTTGCAAGCGAAGATGGGGTGGGATAGTCCCGGCAAACTCTACCAACAAATGATCAAGAAATGGCACCCGGCTCTCGATAGACGCGGCCATGCTCATTTGATCCTGCTTCATCAGCAGTTCTACTAAATCCATATTTACATCGGTATAGAGCATCTGATGAAGAAAGTTCTGCGTGTTCGACCGCTCAAACAACGCGTTCGCGTTGGCATAAGGATCGGCCGATGATAAGCCACGGTACGGTCCGGTAGCAAATAGATGTTGTTGCATTTCACGAGTAAAGACACTATGAAAGTTGTCGAAAAATATTTCCTCGAGTTTCGGAGATAAATAAACAATCGTATGACTGATCTTCTTCTTCAGCGCTAGTGACAATGGGAGTTTCCAGAGTATTTTTCGGACCAGGTGCTCGCGCAGTGCTTCAGAGATAAAATCACCGCCCATTTGGGCTAATCGACGATTCAGTATGGTTGCCCAGTATCGGTCGTTGTACCCCGCGAATAACTCATCGCTACCCTCACCAGTCAACACGACTTTAGCGTTTTCGCTCGCTAGTCTGGATATAAAGTATAGCGCGACGCTCGCGGCTCCCTTTAATGGTTCATCCTCATGCCATATGAGCTTAGGAATGGCATCAAGAAATGCTTGTGCCGTTATTAGCGCTTCGTGATGCTGTGCTCCTACATGGGCTGCGACGGTGCGAGCATACTCGAATTCGCTGTAATACCTGTCTTCGAATCCGATGGTGAAGGTCTGAATCGGATGAGAGAGCAGTCTTGCCATAATTGCAGCGATTAAACTCGAATCCAACCCGCCGCTCAGAAATAACCCGACTGGGACGTCGCTCATAAGATGGCAACGAACGGAATCTTCTATAAGTTCAGTAAAACGCTCTATATAAAACTCATCCTCCAAATAGGTGGGAGGTTCGTCGAACTGCCAATCCCAGTATCGCTGAATTTTGATATCCTCTCCGTTATACGAGAGCCAGTGCCCCGGCATCAGTTTGAAGACGCTTTCGAAAAGGGTGTCATCCGCGACAGTTTGACCAAATGTAAAAAATTCTGGTAAGGCGTGGAGGTTCACCGACGTTTGCAATAACCCGCTAGCAAGTATCGACTTTATCTCGGAAGCAAATACTAGCGTGCCCTTGTGGAGCGCATAGTAGAAAGGTTTAATACCCAGTCGATCTCGCGCTGCGAATAGACGTCGATTTCGACCGTCCCAAATGGCAAAGGCAAACATGCCTCGGAGCTTGTGTACGCAATCTTCCCCATATTCCTCATAGGCATGCAGAATCGTTTCGGTGTCGCTCCGGGTTTTATAAACGTGTCTTCGTTTTTGCAGGTCTTTACGGAGCTCTTGATGGTTGTAAATCTCTCCATTGTAAGTGATCCAAATGTCTCCGCCCTCATTTGACATCGGTTGGTGACCGCCCTCCAGATCAACAATACTTAAACGCTGATGACCCAAAGCCGCTCTTATGCGACCCTTTTGCGGCGCCAAATAAACTCCATGGTCGTCGGGTCCTCTATGCGTAAGGACCCGTTTCATGGCTAGAAGTTGCCGCTCCGTCACTGCCTTATTGACATCGGAGCCAATTATTCCGCAAATACCACACATGTTTCAAAGTAACCTGTAGATCACGAGACACACGCTTGCAACCGGTGCATGTTCAGCCGACAGGATCAAACGTAATCCACGCTGTCTCAGAGCAGCTGGACAAGCCAATGGAATTTAACATATTGCCTTCCATGCATATGCGCATCCGCAGACTTTGATCGCGAAATATCGGCATTCGAATCATTATGCGACAAAGCGGCGACCATGATGCGTTTTCAAGCTAGTGCGACAAGCTAGTCCGTCGGCTTTTCCGCGGCCTTTAGAGCAACGATGGGACCAATAGATAAAGTCGAATATCTTTGTAAATCGAACAACTTAATGAACAGTTTCTCTGGCACAGTTGTCTATGCAAATTACCTGATTGGGAGGTGAATCTCGATCTTGCGTCTAACATTACATGCGTCTAACGAGGGCTGATTTGCCTGTTTGGTTCTCGAGAGATGATCATCGGGCTGCGAAAGTCGGCGGAGGTGGCCCTGACTGTCGACCAAAGCATGATCGGCTTGTCAAGATGCACTTTCCCCTAGCAAGCGGTAAGCCTTGGGGGAATCAGACCCGGATAGTTCGAAGGCGCGGATTGCCCAATTACGCTCCATCGTGAGGCTTCCTGAGCGCCTTGCGGATGAGATGGGGAATCAACAGATAAGGCGGCATACGCAGCCA